>ERZ773055.106-NODE-106-length-56389-cov-4.427184_pt1 | contig 56389 bp, 44 predicted proteins | sample MGYA00580515_ERZ773055 | MGnify/ENA primary metagenome ERZ773055 (study PRJEB29015, sample SAMEA2737993) | human oral metagenome | biome: human oral; feature: human-associated habitat; material: dental | place: China | collected 2064 ...
TTAAGACTTTCAAAGGATTTGAATTAAGACGACCTGTTATTTCAGCAGAAACTTGTGGGATACCACTACCACTAGCCATAGATTCGCGTTTCAGAAGAAATCCAGAAATAAGTCCAAGAATAATAAGTACTACTAAAAGAATAAATTTATAAAAAATTCCAGATTTGATATATTCAGCAGTGAAGTGAACTAGCTTTTCACTATAACCTATAAGAAGTCTATAAATCGCTCCAACAATCCCTGCAAAAATACCAACTAGTATACCATTGAGTAAAAGGGAAGATTCAATTTTCATATTTTTATTTTCTATATTGTTAATATTATTAATTTTCACATTTGATCCCTTTCTTTTTTATTTATTGTTAACATATACCTAATTTATATTTTACTCCTAATAGCAAAAAAATCAAAGTAATTTTAAAACAATTTATTGTAAAAATTAAAGAAAATATGATAAAATTAGAAAGTAATGGAAAGGGGTATAACAATGAATATTTTATCAATAATTGCAATAATTTTCTTAATTATTGTTTTGGGACTATATGCTTTTTGGTTGAAATTGAAAAAAGGAAAGCCAGGACGTATTCAAGGTCATGATGTAGAGAAGAAAACTTATGAAGAGGCATTAGTTGTGGATGTACGTTGGCGTAAAGAATATGCCAGAGGACACGCTATAAACGCTGTAAACTTACCGATAAAGCTATTTAAAGATGGTAGTGATGTTCTAGATGATTATAAAGATAAAGATATTATTCTTTACTGTGTTGTGGATGTAACATCACGTGCTACTGAGAAATTATTGCTAGAACGTGGGTTCACTAAACTTCATATTGGAGACGGAGTAAAACAATATGATTATGGTAAAGCTATTTACACAAATGCTTTGCTGTCTGAGTTTAAATATCGACTTACTAAGAGTAAAAATAAACAATTGTTAAATTTAGGTACTGAAATCTTAAACGATGATGAGATTAAAATTTCACCAACAGACATTGATTCAGTAAAAGACAAATTAGATAAAAATGCGGATATTTTTGTTTATAGTGATACTCCAGAGGAAAGTAAACCAGTTTGTAAAAAATTAGGAGAAGAAGGGTATACTATTATTAATTTAGTAGAACCATTTTATACTAAGAAGTATAGAGATGCATTTTATAATCCAAGAGATTATGATGAGAATCCAGCAGAAAAGGATGCCGCAGCATGTAGCGCTTGAGGGTAGAATTTAATAAAACGATAAGGTTATCGTTATATATAGAAGACTTTGAAGATATAACTATCTTCAAAGTTTTTTTATATGATTTTAAGTACTTAGTAGGGTATATTTCTATTGTATGGTATAATATAAAGATAGATAAAATTTAAAAAAAGAGGATTCATACTATGAAAGTTTTACATGTTCTTGCTCAATTACCTGTAAAAACGGGAAGTGGGGTATATTTTACTAGTGTTATAGATGGTTTGAAAAATTATGAAGTAGAACAAGCTGCAATTTATGGGACAACACCAGAATATGATTTTAATATTTTAGATACAGTTTATGAAGTGGAGTTTGAAGGTGAAGATATTGACTTTCCTATTGTAGGAATGAGTGATGTTATGCCTTATAATAATACTCTTTATAAAAATATGAGTGAGAATATGATGACTACATGGCAAAATGCTTTTCGAGAAAAATTATTAAAAGCTAAAGATGAGTTTAAGCCAGATGTAGTTATTACGCATCACTTATGGATATTAAGTTCAATTGTCTGTGAAATTTTTACTGATGAAAAAGTTCTGGCAATTTGCCATAATACTGATTTACGTCAAGCGGAGAAAAATCCAAATATTAAAGAAAAGTATGTAACAAAATTAGATAAACTGGATAAAATATTAGCACTTAGCAGTAGTCAAATTGATGAGATAGTAACTGTATATAATTATTCAAAAGAAAATATTATTAATATAGGAGCTGGCTATAATGAGAAGGTATTTTTCCCACTAAATAACTATGAACCAAAAGAAAAATTAGAAATATTATATGCAGGTAAGTTTGATGAGTCAAAAGGTTTTTATGAGCTTATAAAAGCTTTTAGAATATTAGAGATAAAAGTAAAAGATGTTGAGCTAGATTTAATAGGAAATTTAAAAGAAGAAGATAAAGAACGTGTTTACAGTTTGGTAGGAGATTCAAAAAATATTAAAATTTATAATGCAATGGATCAAGCGCATCTCGGAGAAATTATGCGTCAAAAAGATATTTTTATTTTGCCATCTTATTTTGAAGGGTTAGGTCTTATAGCTGTAGAGGCTCTAGGAAGCGGGTTGCGAGTGGTTGCTACTGAAATCGAAGGGCTTATTGAATTTTTAGGTGATAAGATAAATAACTCAGATATTATAGAATATATTGCTATGCCAACTATTTATGATACAGATAAAGCAGTAGAAGAGGAAAAACCTGCTTTTATTGAAAGAATAGTAGCTGCTTTGGAACTTATGATAGAAAGAACAAGAAAAGAAAGAAAACTACCACAAGAATTATTAGAAGAAATTGAAAGCCATTCTTGGAAGAAAAAAATAGAAACGATTTATAATTTGCTATAAGATATAAAGTTAGCTAAATTACTATAAATTAAGTATAGTTATTAACATTAAGCATAAGGAGAGATAAATGGATAAAATAATTTTATTAGATGGGAATAGTTTGAGTTATCGTGCTTTTTATGCTATGCCTGCTCTAAAAAATAAAAGTGGCTTGTATACAAATAGTGTATATGGTTTTACTTTAATGTTAGAAAGAATGTTAGAAGATATAAAGCCAAAGTACGCATTAGTAGCTTTTGATAAAGGAAAACAAACTTTCCGTCACAAAACTTATCAAGACTATAAAGGTACACGTGATAAAACACCAAGTGAACTTGTGGAACAATTTGGTTATGTGAAAGAGTTACTAGATTCTTATGGAATAAAATATGAAGAACATTTTGATTATGAGGCTGATGATATCATAGGGAGTTATGCTAAGTTAGCAGAAAAAGCAGGGCTTGAAGTAATAATTATTTCGGGAGATAAAGACTTAACACAACTAGCTAGTGATAATATTACAATCTACTACACAAGACGCGGAGTTACTGAAGTTGACCACTATACTCCAGAGTTTATCAATGAAAAGTATGGTTTGAGTCCAGAACAAATCATTGATATGAAAGGATTAATGGGTGATAAAAGTGATAATATACCAGGAATAGCTGGTATAGGAGAAAAAACGGCGATAAAATTGCTAGCTGAATACAAAACTGTAGAAAATATTTTGGATAATATTGATAATATTAACGGAAAAAAACTAAAAGAACGTTTAGCAGAAGGTAAAGAAGATGCTTTACTTAGTAAAGAACTTGCTACAATTTTTACAGAAGTTCCAGTAGAAAACAAGTTAGAGGATTTAACTTTTAGTGAGAATAGAAGCAAGAAAAAAGAATTATTTGAAAAATTAGAGTTTGTTTCTTTCTTAAAAAAATTAGCTGAAAATGACGATGTAGATGTTGATGGAAAAGAAGAAAAAGAACTAGAAATAGTAAGCGCTGATGAAAAAACAGAACTATCTTTTGAAAATAGTTCACTACATATTGAATGTTTTACAGAAGATTATCATAATTCAGATGTTGTTAATATAGCAGTATACAAAGATGAAAATGTCTATATTTTTAGTGAAGATAACTTCTTTGAAAATAAATTTGTGCGTAACTATTTGGAAAGTGATGCAGAAAAAGTAGTTTATGATTACAAGAAAATCTTGTATATTGCGAAAAGAAATGGTATTTCCGACATAGCTGGTAATGTTTTTGATGTAAAAATTGCTGCATATCTCTTAGATGTTACAGTTAAAACAGAACTTGATAAAATAGTATTTAATACCTTAGGTAATATCATAAAAAGTGAAGAAGAAATCTATGGGAAAGGTGTAAAACGTATATTGCCAACCAATGAAATTCTTTATCCGTACTTAGCACAAGTTGTAAAAAGTATTTTTGATTTAAAAGAAATTCAAAGTGTGAGATTAAAAGAAGAAAACATGGATTCTCTTTATAAAAATATCGAAGTAAAAGTAGCGCGTGTTTTGGCTAATATGGAGTATGAAGGAATACATGTTAGTAAGAAAGCATTAGAGGATATGAGTGATGAGTTAGATGAGCGAATAAAAATACTTGATGCAAGTATTCATACGCTAGCGGGTTCAGAGTTTAATATTGCCTCACCAAAACAATTGGGAATAGTATTATTTGAAGATTTAGGATTACCCCCTGTAAAGAAAACAAAAACAGGTTATTCTACGTCGGTGGAAGTATTAGAACAACTTCAACATAGCCATGAAATCATACCTTTAATAATGGAGTATAGAGTATTAACAAAATTGAACTCAACTTATGCCAAAGGTTTGGTTAAAGACATTACTCGTAAAGGGAAAATTCATACACGTTATGAACAAACATTAACACAAACAGGGCGATTGTCATCTGTTAATCCAAACTTACAAAATATTCCTACAAGAATAGAAGAAGGTAAAAAAATTCGCAAAGCGTTTATTCCTGCTTCAGATGATAGAGTAATATTATCTATCGACTATTCTCAAATTGAACTACGTGTATTAGCCCATATGGCACAGGATAAGGGAATGATTGATGCATTTACTCATGATTTAGATATTCATACTAAGACAGCTAGTGAAGTAAATGGAGTAAGTTTAGATGAGGTAACTCCAACTATGCGTAGAGAGGCTAAAGCCGTAAACTTTGGTATAGTTTATGGAATTTCTGACTTTGGGTTATCAAATAACTTAGGAATAACACGCAAGAGAGCTAAAGAATTTATTGACAAATACTTAGAAACATTTAGTGGTGTTAACAAATATATGACAGATATAGTTGAGTTTGCTAAGGAACATGGATATGTAGAAACTTTATATAATCGCCGTCGTGCTTTACCAGAAATTAATGCTAAAAATAAAATAGTAGCAAGCCTTAATGCGAGGTTAGCTATGAATACGCCAATTCAAGGTACTGCAGCTGATATAATAAAACTTGCTATGATAAATGCTTTTGACTATATTGAAAAAACAAAAGTTGATGCAAACTTATTACTTCAGGTACATGATGAACTTATTTTTGATGTAAATAAAGATGTGGTGGATGAGTTTACTATCGAAATGGTAAAAATTATGGAAGAAGCGGTCGAACTAGATGTTAAGCTTAAAGCAGAAGCTAGTAGTGGAAGCTCGTGGTATGACACTAAATAATTACGCTATGTTAAATAATTTAACAAAAAATATTTAATGGATAAAATAAGGTATATAATAGACTCTAGGTAACTGAAAAGTTACTTAGAGTTTTTTAGTTGTGAAAGTATAGATAGCACCCTTATTTTTCAGAAAAATAATGAAAAATATCAAAAAATAATTTACAAAATATTTCGAAGTCTGTTATAATAAAAAAAGAGGCAGTTATAAAATATAATTTAAAAGTTTAAGGAGAATTAATCTATGAATAACAATCCATTAATGAATGCAAGAGAACAAATAAAAAATGCTTGTGATATATTAGGTTATAAAGAAGAGGTATATGAAGCACTAAAAGATCCTCAACGTTTTATAGAAATTTCTATCCCGGTAAGAATGGATAATGGTGAAGTTAAGTATTTCAAAGGTTTCCGCTCACAACACAATGATGCTATTGGCCCAACAAAAGGTGGACTTCGTTTCCATCCACAGGTTACAGGAGATGAAGTAAAAGCATTGTCAATTTGGATGACATTCAAATGTGCTGTTGCTAATCTTCCATATGGTGGAGGAAAAGGTGGAGTTATAGTAGATCCTAATGAATTATCTAAAGGAGAATTAGAAAGATTATCGCGTGGATATATTCGAGGACTATATAAATATCTTGGAGAAAAACAAGATATTCCAGCACCTGATGTAAACACAAATGGTCAAATTATGTCTTGGATGATAGATGAGTTCAATATTCTTACAGGTGAGCAAGGAATAGGGACTTTAACAGGAAAACCTTTAGAACTTGGAGGATCATTAGGTAGAACACAAGCGACTGGGCATGGAGTTGCATTAGCTGCTAAGCTTGCTTTAGAAAAATTAGGGAAATCTGTTGAGGGAGCAAAATTTGCGGTTCAAGGATTTGGTAATGTCGGTAGTTATACGGTGAGTACTGCAATTGAATATGGTGCTACAGTAGTAGCAGCTACTGAACGTGATGATGACGGTATTCAATATGCTGTTTATCGAGCAGAAGGATTAACTTATGATGAACTTCAAGAATGCAAAGATAAAAAAGTTAGATTCCATACATTGCCAAATACTAAACGTTTAACATTAGATGAATTTTGGGCGTTAGATGTAGATGTACTTTGTCCATGTGCATTAGAAAATGCTATTGATGAGCGAGAAGCTAAACTTATTAAAGCACCAGTCATCTCTGAAGGTGCAAATGGACCAGCAACATTAGCAGGGGATAATATGCTTCAAGAAAAAGGAATTGTAGTAATTCCTGATATCCTAGCCAACAGTGGAGGAGTTACGGTTTCTTATTTCGAATGGGTTCAAAACTTACAAGGTTATTATTGGACTGAAGAAGAAGTAGTAGAAAAACAAGATAGAGTTATGACAAAAGCGTTTAATGATATCTGGGAAGTCAAAGAAAGATTTACTATTCCGATGAGAAAAGCTGCATATGTCAATTCAATAGAGAAGATTGTTAAAAATATGGAATTAAAAGGAAAAATTAGTTAAAAATAAAAAAAATCAGTCTACAAAAAATGTAGACTGATTTTGCTATATTAAAAGATTTTATAATCTTTTGCATTTTAATATACTAAAAATTTATAGTATTATCACTTTTTAAGTGAAGTGCTCATAAACTAAAGGAAATTAAATGAATAAAACTTTTAATATTTGAAAAATTTGTTTTTATATAGTAAAATTATATATTAATACATAAAAAGAAAGAGGATAAATTAGAACCATATGGATCTCAGTATCTTAATTAAAATATTAATAATTATATTATTACTTATTGCTTCAGCAATATTTGTAATGTTTGAGTTTGCACTAGTGAAGTTAAGACCAACACGCGTTAATGAAATGGCAGAATCAGGTAATAAGACTGCTAAAGTTTTAGTAATGATGGTGGAACAATTAGATCATTATTTATCAGCAACACAGCTTGGAATTACCATTGTGTCTTTAGGATTAGGATGGTTAGGAGAGTCAACATTTCACGCTCTTTTCACACCGATATTTGAGCTTTTAAACTTAAATTCTACAATTACACACACAATTTCTTTGGTGGTGGCATTTGGATTTATGACACTATTACATGTAGTATTAGGAGAATTAGTTCCTAAGACTATTGCTATACAATCAGCAGAAAAAACGTGTTTGAGAGTTGCATGGCCAATGTATATGTTTGATAAAGTTATGCGCCCGCTAGTTTGGTTGTTAAATTCATTGGCGAACCTTGTCGCTAAATTATTTGGGTTTGAACCTGCATCTGAACATGATGAAATACATAGTGAGCAAGAACTTCGTACGATTATGAAATCTTCACGAGAACATGGTCAGATAAACGATGTTGAATATAGATATGTGGAGAAAATTTTTGAATTTGATAATAAAATTGCAAAAGAAATTATGACTCCAAGGACTGAAGTTGAAGCGATTGATATGAGTGATTCTTTAGGGATTATTATGCGTCAATTAAAACAAGAAGAATATACAAGGTATCCAGTAATTGAAGATGGCGATAAAGATGAAATATTAGGTATTCTGAATGTGAAAAAATTACTGTTTACGGATAAACCACTAGAAAAAACAGAGGATTTAGAAAAATATATAACACCGGCTATAAAAGTTTTTGAACATACACCGATTTCTCAAGTATTAGCGACTATAAAACAAAGTAGAGAGCATATGATAGTTATTACTGATGAATATGGTGGGACTAGTGGAGTAGTTACATTAGAAGATATCGTAGAAGAGATTACTGGTGAAATTAGAGATGAATTTGATGATGATGAGCAAAGTTTAATTAAAAAATTAAAAAATGGTCATTACTTATTAGATGGTTGGGTTCCTATTCAAGATGTCAATGCACTTTTCCATGTTCAACTACCACATGAAGAGGTAGATACGATAGGGGCATATATTTATTTAGAAAAATATGAGGCAAAAGTAGGAGCAACGTATATAGTTGATAAACTAACTTTTGTGGTTAGAAAAGTAGAAGAAAATCAAATAAGAACTTTAGAAGTTTGGGAAACGGAAGAAAATTAAAAAAGACGATTGCAGAAGCAATCGTCTTTTTTCTATTGTTTATTTAATTTCTGTATGTCATCTAAAACTTTTTTAGCTTCATCTTTTTGATTTTTAGAGTAAACCTTTTTGTTAAAAATTATCGCACTTATCGAAATCATATGTGCAGATACAGGTGCTACTAGAAATAAGAAAGCAATTGCTAATAAAAATTTAAACTCAAATATTTGGAGATATCTATAGAAATAGATAAAGCCAGTTATTAAAATTAATTCAACTGCAAATGATCCTGTAACTCCAGCTGCATGTATTTTTGTTAATTCATCAGGAAGTCTTATAAATCCAATTACTGTTGCAGCTATAGCTACTACAGAAATAAGGATAAGGATAATCATTATAATATCTAAAATACTATTTAGTATCATCACTGAAAACCTCCTTTTTTGCTAAGAATTTTGCTGTAACTATTGTTCCAACTAAGCAAATAATTGCAATAATTAAGATAAGTGAAATATAAGAGAATGTTTTGTAATACATACTTACCAAAACTATTAAACAAATAAGAGGCATAGCAAGTAAATCACTGGCTATTAGTTTATCAAAGATACTTGGTTTTTTAACAATATATACTAATAGGAAGAATATCATAACTATACTAGCAAAAATACCTATTATAATAGTGTAACCTAAGATTTTATCCATCTAAATCAACCTCCAGTATTGCTTTTTCAAAACTATTTTTAATTCCTTCAATTTCACCTTCAACATCATTAGTATCAAGACAATGGATAAACAATTGTTTATTGTCGTGTCCTACATTAACGGTTAAAGTTCCTGGTGTTAGTGTAATCATATTGGCAAGTAATGTTATTTGCCAATTTTTCTTAACTGTTAAAGGATATTCAAAAATTACAGGATTAACATCCAAATCTTTTTTTAACATCATTTTTAATACGTTGATATCAGCTTTTAATAATTCTATGAGAAACATTACTATTAGTTTTAGCCATTTGTAGAGATAAACATAATATAGTTGTTTTCCTAAGAAATTCTTAGCGAAGGTATTTCTAAAGATAAATAGAAGTACCATACCCCAAAAGAAACCTACAGCGAAGTATTCTGAGTTATAGTTTGCTGAAAAGAACATCCATATAACTCCAACAAGTATATTTATTAAAAATTGTAGTGCCATACTTATGCTCCTTTCTTAAGTACTAAATCAATGTATTGTTCAGGTTTTAAAATCATTTGGACTGCTTGCTCAAAGAAAGGATCCAGTTGATTAGAATATATTCCTATAATAAAAGCAATAGCAACTAATGATACAAGTGGTATTAAAATACCTTTTGGTAAAGCTGTTAATATAAGGCTTTTATTAATATTATCATAGAAAATATTAAGGAATATTTTAATTAGAGAATAAAATACTACTAAACCTGAACCTGCAACTAGAACAGCAATAAATATATTATTATCCAGAACTAATCCACGGATAATAAGTGCTTTACCATAAAAACCACTGAATGGTGGTACACCAGCAAGAGATAATACTATAATGAAGTAGGTCCATGCTAAGAGTGGATATTTATTTATTAAGCCACATTTTTTAAGAGCTTTAACTCCACTAACATATATTATTAATCCAACAACTATAAATAGTGCGGCTTTTAGGAGTATATCATTAACAGCATAGAATAATGCTCCTTTAACTCCAAAAATATTTAGGGTAGCAGTTCCGCAAACCATAACTCCAAGAGAAATAACTATATTAAAAATTACGATTTGTTTCAGATTTTTTTGATAAATAGCACCAATACAGCCCGCAATGATAGAAATAGCCCCAAGAATTAATAAATATGATTTTATGAAGCTTGATGCGTAATAGAATAATCCATAAGTTCTAATAATAGAGTATAAACCAACCTTTGTTAGTAGCGCTGCAAAAATTACAGATACAGCAATAGGTGGAGCGGCATACGATCTATTCATCCATGTAAATAATGGGAACAATGCACCTTTCATACAGAAAACAAAAATCATAACTGCTCCAACAAGATAAACACCTCGGCGGTCGTCCATATTGGCAATGGTTTGTGAAATATACGCCATATTTAAACTACCAACAATCGTATATAAATAACCAATACTAATAACAAATAAACTTCCAGCAAAAACATTCATAAGTACATAACTTATTGATGATTTAAGTTGCTCTTTGTTGATACCTACTAGAAGAAGTAAGTATGAAGCCATAAGAAGTATTTCATAGAAAACAAAAAGGTTAAATATATCTCCAGTCGTAAAAGCTCCATTAACCCCAACCATTATTAATAAAAACCCAGGATAGAAGAAGCTAAGTTCACGTATTTTATCAATAGTTTTAAATGAATAAAATAGTGTAGCTAGAAATACTACGTTAGATGTTGCTACTAAAATACTATTTAAATCATCAAGTGTAAGTGTGATACCAAATGGACTCACCCAATTTCCCATTTCTAATATTAAAATTTTGTGTTTATTTATTAAATAAATATTGTAAATTGAAAATCCAAAGGTAAGGATAGTAGCCACAAACGTTAAAAAGCGTTGCATACCTATTCTTTTTCTAAACAATATAGTAATTGCGGCAAATAAAAGAGGTATAAAAATAGGAATAACAGGTAAATTACTATGCATTTCCATTAACCTCCTTTATGTGTTCTACATCTTCTAACTCAATAACATTATCGCTACCTTTTAGCTTATAGTTTGCGATATAAATTGAGATTAGAAGACAGGTAACTGCAAATCCAATAACAATTGCAGTAAGTATTAAAGCTGCTGGCACGGGGTCAATATAGTTTTTCCCAAGTTCTGAGATAATAGGAATATCTCCATCATACAAGCCGCCAGCAATTAGAATAATTAAGTTTGCAGCATGTCCAAAAAGACCGACTCCAATGATGATACGCATCATACTTTTAGAGAGCATAAGGTAAACGCCAAATCCAACTAGAATACCACATAAGATAATCATATAAAATTCCATTATTTACCATCCTTTCCAAAAGCTAAGATTACAGACATCAATACACCAACAACAATTAAGTACACACCAAGGTCAAAAATTGCAGCTGTATGCAACTCCATCTCCCCCATAAGTGGTACGTGAATGTGTGTAAAGTGATGTTTGAAGAAATTTTTTCCTGCGACTATACCACTAAAAGCAGTTCCTACTGAAAATAGTAATCCTATCGCAGTAACATAAACGTAATTAATAGGTAGTAATTTATTTACTTTGTCAATTCCATAAGTGAACATTGCAAGAGCCAAAGCCATAGTACACAAAAGTCCTCCTACGAATCCACCACCAGGGAGGAAATGGCCGCCAAAATATAAACTAAGTGATAGTAAAAATATACAACCTGAGATTATAATAGATAGTGATTTTAAAATAACATCATTAGTTTTCATCTTTAGGCCCTCCTCGTTTGATAATTTTAAACATTGCATAAATAATTAGTGCTACCATTGTCATAACTGTAACTTCAAATAATGTATCAAATCCCCTGAAATCAACAATAATAACATTAACAATATTTCCTCCGCCAGATGCAACTACATTATCAAAATAGAACTGACTAATTTCTGATGGATGTTTATAAGCATATGCAACTAAACCAATAATGATAAAGCTAATTCCAGTAAGTGTAGCTATAATAGCATTAGTTAGTTTAAATGGTTGTTTTTCAACATGTTTTGTTTTGTCAGTTAATAGAATAAAGGCAACTAAGAAAATAATAGTCGAAATAGATTCTATAACAAATTGTGTCATCGCAAGGTCGGGCGCTCTGAAAGTAACATAAAGTGCAGTCATCATAAAACCAATTCCAGATGAAAGGATAATAAGGACAAGGCGATTATACGTCTTAGCTAAAGCAATACAACACACGGCGATACAAAGCCCAATAAAAATATTCATAATATGTATTGTAGAAAATTTATTTATAATCATTGGGGAACCAACAGCGAAATATCCTCCAATAATAGTTATAGATAAGACACCAAATATATAGCTCATATTTCTTCTAAGTTCGTTTGTAACAAATGCATCATGAAGAAGAGAGCTACCTTTATGTAGCATATGACCTAGACTATTGTACGTACCATGAACTGAGAAGATAGTTGGGTTATATTTATATATATTGTTAGTACTAGCGTATAATTTATAAAGAACACCAGCAACTATTATAATAAAAATAGAAGTAATTAGTTCTATTGAAAAGAAACTTCCATGATTAACGTGATTAATAGCTTCATTATTCGTAACATTAACAGCAAGTGCTGCTTTCTGCGCAGGTATAACAACATAGTCTTTTATAAAAGTATTAATAATTACAAAAAATACTAAAATAATAGGCGCTATAAAAATATTGTTGTTTGGTAAATGAATTTTTTTCCCTTCAAGTTTATTTTTATCAAGAGTCCCCATAAAAGGTTTAAATGATAAAATAAATGAATAAATTGCAGTTCCTATTGCGGCAATAACTACTAAAATTGCAATTACAATATAAAAAACACTAGAACTAGTTAAACTATAAACAGCAGTTAAGAAATATTCTTTCGAATAGAATCCGCTTAAAGGAGGGATACCAGCCATTGAGAATCCAGCGATAATACTAAGGATAAAACTAATTGGCATAAATTTACGAATACCACGTAATTTATCTATATCACGTGTGTGGAATGTATGATCGATAACTCCAGTAATCATAAATAACCCAGCCTTAAATGCAGCATGATTAATGATATGGAAGCAAACAGCATAAAATGCAAAGGTATAAACATAGTTATTATCATTATATAGACCTAAATTCGCTATACCTATCATTAAAGTCATCATACCGAGTTGACTTATAGTAGAGTAAGCTAAAATTCCTTTTAAATCTTTAAGGAAAATAGCAGAAATTGACCCAATAAGCATCGTAATAGTTCCAACAATGATTAATGTATTCCCAAAGATAGGTGTAAATGAAAAAACTATACCTACTCTAAGAAGTAAATAGATACCTGCCTTAACCATTGTTGCGGAATGTAAATAACTACTAATTGGTGTAGGAGCAGCCATAGCATCAGGTAACCAAATGTGGAATGGGAACTGTGCAGATTTAGTGAATGCTCCAAATAGTATTAATATCATAGCGATAAAGTATGTAGTATTAAAACCATGATTATGAGTATATTCTATAATTTCGCTTATATTAAAGCTTCCGGTAATTCTATGAAGGACGAATATACCTCCAAGCATTAAAACACCACCAAAAACAGTAATAATTAATGATTTTAAAGCTCCTTTTCTTGAAGCATCATTTTCATGCCAATAACTAATTAGTAGGAAAGAAGACACTGAAGTCATTTCCCAGAACATATACATACTTAGTAAATTGTCTGATAGGACAACTCCTAGCATTGCAGACATAAAAATTAATAAAAATATATAAAATTTATGTAATTTTTCATCTGTTATACTCATGTAATAACAAGAATATAATATTACTAATGTACCAATTCCTGTAATAAGAAGAGAAAACAATAGTGATAATCCATCAAGTTTTAGGTTTATATCTAATCCTACGTTAGAAGCAAATGGCCAAGCTTTGTAGATAGTACCACCTAAGTAGATATTTTTAATATTAAATACAAAATATCCAAATAAGGCTAAAGGTACAATTATAACAAATTTACCAGTATGAATTTTTTTAAATGTTTTCCTCAAAAATGGAACAAAGAACATTGCAATTACTGGTAAAAAGACGGCTAATTGTAACATATAAAAACCTCTTTCTAATAAATTTTATTCATAACATTTATTATATAACAAAATAGCTTAAAATACCATTAAAATTTATTTTTTAGAAAATTGATTTATGTCTCAAATAAAACTATTATTTTAGTAATCATTAATTTATATCAATAAATTAACAAATTTTAATATTAAATAGTTTTAATAAGGTCTAAATATTATTTTAAAAACGATTTCAAAAACATATATAAAAGGAATACCTAAAAAAGAATATAATAAAAAGTAGAGCAATTGATTTCAATAAAATATAAATAATTATTTTTTTAATAAAGCTTGTTTAAGAAAAAGAAAAAAGGTATAATAGAGTTACTAAATATAAACAGGGGGACCAATTGATGTCACATAAACAAACACCACATATTAAACCAAATGGAGTAGAAATTGCTGAAACTATTTTATTACCAGGAGATCCACTTAGAGCGAAATTTATTGCTGAAACATTTTTAGAAGATGCGGTTTGTTTTAACGAAGTTCGAGGAATGCTTGGATATACTGGAACATATAAAGGTAAAAAGATTTCTGTAATGGGAACTGGAATGGGACCGGCTAGTATAGGTATCTATTCTTATGAATTAATTCATACTTTTGGAGTTAAAAATTTAATAAGAATTGGAACTTGTGGAGCACTGCAACCAGAGGTAAAATTATATGATATAATTTTAGGAATGGGATCTTCAACTAACTCAAACTACATGCATCAATATAACATACCAGGGAATTATAGTTTAACAGCATCATTTGATTTACTACTAAAAGCTTACAACAATGCAAAAGAAATGGGACAACCAGTACATGTAGGGAATATCCTGTGTAGTGAAGTTTTTTATAATGCGGACAAAACGGCTATGGAAAATTGGATAAAAATGGGTGTTCTAGCAGTTGAAATGGAGAGTACAGCATTGTATGCAAATGCAACAGCGGCTGGTGTAAATGCGTTGACAATTTTAACAGTAAGTGATTCATTAGTAACTGGAGAGGAAACTACACCAGAAGAAAGGCAAACAGCATTTACTAAAATGATAGAAATCGCATTAAACTTAGCATAAAAACAAATTTTATAGGAGAGAAAATTATGACTAACTATCAAGAATTATATGAAAAATGGCTTAACAGCCCAGCGCTAACTGAAGAAGAAAAACTTCAACTGAAGTCTGTAGAGGCAGATGAGGTAGAAAAAGAAGACAGATTTTATAAAGAATTAGAATTTGGAACTGCAGGACTTCGTGGTAAAGTAGGAATGGGTTCAAATAGAATGAACCGTTTTATTATTGCACGTGCAACTAAAGCATTAGCACAAACTATTATTGATAATGGTCTTCAAGAAAAAGGTATAGCTATTGCACATGACCCGCGTCTATTTTCAAAAGAATTTGCTAAATTGGCAGCATTAGTAATGGCTAGCAATGGAGTTAAAGCATATTTATTTGAAGATTTACGTCCAACACCAGAATTATCATTTGCAGTTCGTTACTTGGGAACTGCTAGCGGAATTAATATTACTGCGAGTCATAATCCAAAAGAGTATAATGGATACAAAGTATATTGGCAAGAAGGTTCTCAAATTAAATCTGATATAAGTGATAAAGTTCTTGAGTACATTAACTCAATGGATATTTTCGAAGAGTATGTTACATTAACAGAAGAAGAAGCATTAGAAAAAGGTTTATTAGTTTATATTGGAGAAGAGGTTGATGAGGAATTTTATAAAGAATCTCTAAACTGCACTATAAATGATGAAAATATAGATAAAAGTATTTCAGTAGTTTATACACCACTTAACGGTGCTGGGTATAAGGCTGTAACTACAGTTCTTGCACGTCGTGGCTTTGAAAATGTTCATGTTGTTGCAGAACAAAAAGATCCAGATGGAACGTTCCCAACTATTGAATATCCAAATCCAGAAGATACTGCTGCATTTGAGTATAGTGAAAAATTAGCGAAAGAAGTTAATGCAGAAATTCTTATTGCGACTGACCCTGACTGTGATCGTTTGGCGGTAGAAGCTATCCACAATGGGGAAGTAGTATCATTTAACGGTAACCAAGTAGGAGCTATCTTAGTTCAATATGTAATTGAAAACTTAGCTAAACAAGGTAAGTTACCAGAAAATCCTGTTTTAGTAAAATCTATTGTTACTTCTAAGATGGTAGAACCGTTATGTAAAGAATACGGAGTAGAAGTAATTGATGTTCTTACAGGATTTAAAAATATTTGTGCATTGCCTAATGAATGGGATAATACAGGTGAGAAAAACTATGTTATGGGATACGAAGAAAGTATTGGATATAATGTAGGAACGTTCTTAAGAGATAAAGATGGTGTTACTATTGCTATGTTATTAGTAGAAGCGGCAGCGTTCTATAAAAAACAAGGTAAAACATTAGTGGATGTATTAGATGCATTTTATGAAAAATACGGGTATTACATGGATAAAACTATCTCAATCGTGTTAGAAGGAGCTGCAGGAGCTCAAAGAATCAAACGTATGATGGAACAATATCGTGAAATTTTTGCACGTGAGATTGCAGGAAGCGAGATAGTTTCAGTAACTGATTACCTAACTCAAAAAGAAAAAACAGTAGCAACAGGCGAAGAAGCTGCTATTGATATTGAAAAAACAGACGCTGTTAAATTCAGTTATGCAGATGAATCTTGGTATACATTACGTCCAAGTGGAACAGAACCAAAAGTTAAACTTTATATCTATGTAAAAGATGAAAATAAAGAAGTAGCAGAAGAGAAATTAGTTAAATTTGAAGAAAAAGTTTTAGAATTACTTTATTCTATCGACTAATTAATATAAAAAAAGTAAAGTACTTATATGTTAGAAAGTACTTTACTTTTTTGTTATTTATTATAGTATTTTAAATACTCTTTACAAAATTCACGAGCAGTTAATTTACCACTTTGTCTATCGGCATATGTTCCACTAACAAATTTCGAAATTTCATCAGTATATTCTACTTTTGGTAATGGGTTTTCAAGAACAGTTTCTTTATTAAGAGCGAAAGTAGAAAAACAAATTCCTACTAAACGAGTTTGTCTTGTTTCGTGGTTGAATGCACTTAGTTCAGCGAAAATTTCAACACTTCGTGTACCAACTCTTGAAATATAACTATCAATTATAAGTGCCTCATGGCGATGTACAACATCTAAAAATTGATAAGTATCAATACTTGCAGTGAAAAATGGTAAGTGAGTATATCTTCTTATAACTAATCCTTGTACATCATCTAGCCAATAAAGTGTCTGGCCACCAAATAATGTATCATGTCTATTCATATGATTAGGATATATTGTATGGAAATTTTCTACTCTAGTATCTTTGTAATTAATAACCTCTTGCATGAGTGTTCTCCTTGTTATTTATTAATTTTATTTTATTTCAATATTTTTAACTATGATGTCCTAATAGTATTTTAAGTCTATTGGTCTTAATTCGATTTTTGAAATACATGATTAATTGTATCACATAAAAGTAAATATATTAAGAGAAAAATATAAATTAGAAAATTATAACCTTTACATTTTGTAAAAAAGTATATTATAATAGAATAAAGAACAAATAAATGAGGTGTAGAATAATGAAATATGAAACTATGTTAGAGAGATTTTTAGGTTATGTTAATTTCAAGTCTAGGTCTGATGCCAGTAGTAAGACTCTTCCATCGACACCAGAACAAAAAGATTTTTTAAGAATGTTAAAAGGACAATTAGAAGAACTTAAACTAAGCGATATAGTTCTTAATGAAGAAAATTGGTTTTTAACAGCAACATTGCCTGCTAATACAGATAAGCCATATGATACTATTGGTTTTATTTCTCATGTTGATACAGCTGATTTTAATGTAGAAGGAATTAGTCCACAAGTAGTAGAAAATTATGACGGAGAAGATATAGTTCTTAATAAAGAAAAAAATATTATTATGACAACAAAAGAGTTTCCAAATCTTAAGAATTACAAAGGTTTGACATTAATTACAACAGATGGAACAACTCTATTAGGTGCTGATGATAAAGCAGGTATTGTAGAAATTGTTGAAGCTGTAAAATATTTAAGTGAACATCCTGAGATTGAACATGGAAACATAAGAATTGCTTTTGGACCAGATGAAGAAATTGGGCGAGGTGCTGATCATTTTGATGCCAAAGGATTTGGAACAGAGTATGCTTATACTATGGATGGAAGTGTGCTTGGAGAACTTCAATATGAAAGTTTTAATGCTGCGCAAATCACATATAAAATCACGGGTGTGAGTGTACATCCAGGAACAGCTAAAGGAAAAATGAAAAATGCTAATATGATTGCGGCTGAATTAGCAATGCTATTCCCTGAAAAAGAAGTACCAGAACATACAGAAGATTATGAAGGATTTTTCCTGCTTCATAATATGGAGTCTCGTATTGAAGCTGCTGAAATGGTTTATATTATCCGTGATCATGATAAAGAGAAATTCTTAGCTCGTAAAAGATTCGCAGAAGAAGTAGCTGCAAAAATAAATGCAAAATATGGCAATGTTGTTGAGTATGAAATGTACGATCAATATTACAATATGGGAGACGTTATTAAAGAAGATAAACGTTGTGTAGATATAGCAGAACAAGCTATGAAGAATGCAGATGTTGTTCCTATAATTATTCCAATTCGTGGAGGAACAGATGGATCAAAAATTTCATATATGGGTATTCCAACACCAAATATCTTTGTTGGTGGAGAAAATTTCCATGGACAATATGAATTTAGTTGCTTAGAACATATGAAAAAAGCATCAGATGTAATTGTGGAGATTGCTAAATTAGCAAAAAAGTAGAAAAGATTACACCTTGGTGTGATCGATAATTAGCAGATAAGATTGTAAAATTAAGGATAATCCTAATTAGATCATCCTTAAATTTTACAATCTTATTTTAATGTATATTAAATTGAAATAAAGAAACCCTATTAACTTGAAAGTGCTAATAGGGTTTATCTATTATATTGATTTTAATTATTTATTTTCTTCGTATTTTTTCTTATCATATCCGAACCATGCAGCTTCCATAATACCTTCTAAATCTTTTAATATTGCAAGGCGAGGATTTGCTGGAGTACATTGATCTTCATATGCATCTAGAGAAAGTTGACGAAGTTCCGCTTTGAATGCTTCGTAGTCAACTCCATGGTCTTTGAAACTCATAGGACAACCAACACGTTTACCAAGCTCGAATACTGCTTGTGCGTATGATTCAACAGCTTCTTCAGGAGTGTCAGCTTTTAATCCTAACATACGTGCAATATCTTGGAATCTTTCAGCTGCTTGATAATGTTCATATTTTGGCCAAATAGATACTTTACCAGGACGTGTACCATTGTAACGAATAACATATGGAAGTAAAGTAGCATTTGTTTCACCGTGAATAGTATGGAATTTACCACCAATTTTGTGAGCCATAGAGTGACAAATACCTAGGAAAGCATTTGCGAATGCCATACCAGCTAAACATGAAGCGTTATGCATTTTCTCACGAGCTGTCTTGTCAAACTCTTTTACAGATTTTTCAAGATTTTCAAATACTATTTTTATTGCCTGTAGAGCGATACCATCAGTATAATCGTTTGCTAAGATAGAAGTATATGCTTCTGTAGCGTGAGTAAGAACGTCCATTCCAGTAGAAGCTGTAGGACGAGCTGGTACAGTCATAACCATATTTGGATCAACGATAGCAACATGTGGAGTAAGTGCATAGTCTGCTAATGGATATTTTTTACCATGTTCTTTATCAGAAATAACTGCAAATGGTGTAGCTTCACTACCAGTACCTGAAGTAGTTGCTACACAGATAAACTTAGCTTTATTACCTAAATGAGGATATTTTACAGTACGTTTTCTGATATCCATGAATTTTTGAACTAACTCTTTAAAGTCTGCATCAGGTCTTTCATAGAATAACCACATAATCTTACCTGCGTCCATAGCAGAACCACCACCAAGTGCAACAATAGCATTTGGTTTAAATGCATTCATTATTTCTAAACCACGACGAACAGTTGTAATATCTGGGTTAGGCTCAACACCAGCAAATACCTCATATTGAACTTTATTTGAACGACGGTTTAGTTGATCGATGACACGTGCTGCGAATCCAAGTTTAACCATAGATTCATCAGTTACTATCATTACCCTCTCTAAACCCTCCATTTCACTTAAATATCTAATTGCATTTGGTTCGAAATATATTTTAGGTGGAATTTTATACCATTGTAAGTTATTATTTCTTCGACCGATTAATTTTATGTTTAGAAGATTTACAGCATTAACGTTTCCAGAAACTGAGTTTCCTCCAAAGCTACCACATCCTAATGTAAGTGATGGAATGAATGCATTATATACATCCCCGATACCACCGAATGAAGATGGAGAATTCCAGATAATACGACAAGCTCTAACTACTTTACCGAACTCTTCAGCAACATCTGCATCTTGTGTATGAACGGCAGCGCTGTGTCCTAATCCGTTAAATTCTACCATTTGACGAGATTTTTCAATACCATCTTCTGTACTAGTAGATTTAAGAACAGCTAATACTGGTGAAAGTTTTTCACGAGTAAGAGGTTCATTAACCCCTACTTCTTTACATTCTGCAGCTAGAATAACAGTACCTTTTGGAACTTCAAATCCTGCCATTTTTGCAATATCTTCAGCATATTTACCAACTATCACAGAATTTAGTTTTGCAGTTTCAACATCTTGTGAGTAAGCTTGAACACCAAATAATAATTTTTCTAATTTAGCTTTTTCTTCAGCATTGACAAAGTAAACGCGGTGTTCTTTTATAAGTTTAATAAACTCATCGTAAATTTCTCTATCCACGATTGCAGCTTGTTCACTCGCGCAAATCATTCCATTATCAAACGCTTTACTTAAAACTATGTCATTAACTGCTTGTTTTAATTTAGCTTCTTTATGTACATAAGCTGGTACGTTACCAGGGCCAACCCCAAGAGCAGGTTTACCACATGAGTAAGCAGCTTTAACCATAGCGCCACCACCAGTAGCAAGGATAGTAGAAACGCCAGGATGTTTCATTAAAGCATTAGTTCCGTCTAAAGTAGGTTTATCAATAAATTGGATACAGTTTTCAGGAGCACCAGCTTTAATAGCAGCGTCTCTCACTACGCGTGCAGCTTTTTTAGAACATTCATTAGCAGATGGATGGAAGCTGAAAATAATAGGGTTACGAGTTTTTAAAGCAATAAGTGATTTGAAAACTGTAGTTGATGTAGGGTTTGTAGTAGGAACTACACCACAGATAACTCCAACAGGCTCAGCAATCGCTACAAGACCGTCTGATTCATCTCTATCAACAATACCAACAGTTTTTAATCCACGAAGGTAGTTTGTAACATATTCAGCTGCGTATAGATTTTTAATAGCTTTATCTTCTATATTACCGCGCCCTGTTTCTTCTACAGCGGCTATGGCTAAAGGTCCATGTTCTTCTACAGCGGCCACAGCGGCTGCTTGAACAATGGCGTCAATTCTTTCTTGATTGTCTATTTTTCTAAATTCATCTAAAGCAGTCAATGCTTTATTTACTAATACATCTACTTCTTGTACAGCATCATTATTTACTACTTTTTCTTTTACCATAACAATTTCCTCCCAGAAAAAAATTATTTAATTTTTGTTATACACTAATATTTATTGTTATATACTAATTATATTTTTATATTCAACCAGTTTCTAATTTAAGATATAAATTTTAGTAGTTTTCTAATATTACAGAAGGGATTTAGAATTACTTATTTCTTAAATTTATTATTGATAATTATGAAATATTTAGTGCAATCTTTTGCAGTGGTGTCGACTACCTTGCAATTACAGTATAACATGAAATAGTATTTAAAAGAAGTGGAATAAGAAAAAAAATAAAAGTGAAAAAATGAAAGCTAAAAGAAAAAATTTTCAGAGTTTTTAACAGGATAATTATACAAGTAAGCACGAAAACAGTTTAAAAGTAATCCGATAGCATAGGCAGTTAAGAATTTAACACTTTAAAATCATTAAATAACATTAATTTCTGTTATATAATAATATAATTATATAACAGGGGGGGGAACGGGAAGAGATTTAAAAGTTAACAAATATATAAAAAAGTAACTAAAAACTACATTTTTGTAAATGATATTCTTTATCATTTACAAAAATGTAGTTTTAGTGCTGGGAAGTGTAAAGAGTATGGGATTAAGATAATATATTGTAAACTAGTGTTACCTTCATTAAAACATAAATTACAAGTAGAGATTTTAAATTTGAGATACTTTATGAATTATAATTTATTAACGCATAATATAACTCAATATTATAAAGCTTTAATTTTAAAAAAAAAATGCTAATAAAAACTATACAATGAAGCAGTATATATGGTAAAATGGTTAAGTATATATGAATGAAAAAATTGATGAGAGGAGAATGTAGAATGACAAAAAAAACATTTTACGTTACTACACCGATTTATTATCCAAGTGGTAATCTACATATCGGTCATGCATACACAACTGTGGCGTGTGATGCATTAACTAGATATAAAAAATTAAGTGGTTTTGATACTTATTTTTTGACAGGAACTGATGAACATGGTCAAAAAATTCAACAAAAAGCACAAGAAAAAGGTGTTAGTGAGCAGCAGTATGTAGATGATATGATAAAAGATATAAAAAAATTATGGTCTGCAATGGATATAGATTATAGTAAATTTATCCGTACTACAGATGGATATCATGAAAGAGCAGTTGCTGAAATTTTTGAGCGACTTGTAGAAAAAGGTGATATTTATCTAGGTGAATATAAAGGTTGGTACTCTATTAGTGATGAGGAGTACTTCACAGAGACACAACTTCAAGAGGTATTTCGTGACGATGATGGGAATATGATCGGTGGTATTGCTCCAAGTGGTAATGAAGTAAAACTTGTGAGTGAAGAATGTTACTTCTTTAAAATGAGCAAATATGCAGACCGTTTAGTTAAGTATTATGATGAACATCCAGAGTTTATCTTACCTGAAAGTCGTAAAAATGAAATGTTAAACAACTTTATTAAACCTGGATTAGAAGATTTGGCGGTAACACGTACTACTTTTGATTGGGGAGTTAAAGTTAAATCAAATCCAAAACACGTTGTTTATGTTTGGATTGATGCACTTGTTAACTATATTACGGCATTAGGATATGCTACTGGCGAAAGTGAGGAATTGTTTAATAAATATTGGCCTGCCGATGTTCAAGTAGTAGGTAAAGAAATCGTTCGTTTCCACGTTATTTATTGGCCGATATTGCTTATGGCGTTGGATTTACCTCTTCCTAGAAAGATCTTTGCTCATGGTTGGTTATTAATGAAAGATGGTAAGATGAGTAAATCTAAAGGGAATGTAGTAGATCCATATATGCTGATTGAACGTTATGGTTTAGATGCAGCTAGGTACTATCTGCTTAGAGAAGTTCCGTTTGGACAAGATGGCATTTTCACACCAGAAAGTTTTATCGATAGAATAAATTCTGATCTTTCTAATGATTTAGGTAACTTATTAAATAGAACAATCTCAATGATAAATAAATATTGTGGTGGGGTAATACCAAAATTTGTTGAACCAACAACTGAATTTGATGCTGAGCTTATTGAATTATCAAAAGAAGTTATAGCCGAATATGATAGTTATATGGAAAATATGCAATTTTCTAAAGCTCTAGAATCAGTATGGAAATTTATCTCGCGTACTAATAAATATATTGACCAAACTACACCTTGGATTTTAGCTAAAGATGAAGCTAGTAAGGCTGAATTAGATAAGGTAATGAATTACTTAGCGGAAAGTTTAAGAATTGCTACTATTTTAATCAGTCCAGCATTAACTAACGCACCAAAAGAAATTAAAGTTCAACTAGGACTTTCAGATGATTTATTGACATTTGAAACTGCAAAAACTTTCGGTGTATTTGATGGAACTACTAAGGTAGTAGAAAAACCAACTCCAATATTCCCTCGTTTTGATAAAGAAGTAGAAGTAGAATATATCAAAGAGCAAATGTCGCCAAAAGCACTAGCTAATTTGGAAACAGAGGATAAAAAAGAAGAGGATACCTATGTAGAGTTAGCAAAAGAAATAACAATAGATAAATTCTTCGAAACTTCTTTAAGAGTAGCACAAGTATTAGAATGTGAAAAAGTTAAGAAAAGTTCAAAACTACTTAAATTCAAATTAGATTTAGGAAATCATCAAAGACAGATTGTTTCGGGTATTGCAAAATATTATAAGCCAGAAGATTTAATAGGGAAAAAAGTAGTGGTAGTTGCTAACTTGAAACCTGTTAAGCTTTGTGGAGAATTAAGTGAGGGTATGATACTTTCAGCAGAAAAAGATGGTATTTTACGCGTTGTAGAAATCAATGCTGATATACCTAATGGAGCGGAAATAAGATAATAAAAGCTGTTCAAGTAATTTTACTTGAACAGCTTTTATATTTTCAAACAAAAAAGAGGTGATTTTATTTTAATCATCTCTTTTTTATTTTAAGTTTATCTATTTCTTTGGTTATTAGAGCTATTTTTATCTTCTTTATTTATATTTTTAGAATTCGCAGATTCACGATTAACTTCTGTTAAACGAACAGGGTTAACCGGAATGAATGAACCATCTGTGATATGGTAGATTAATCTATTATTTTTTGATATACCATAACCACTAATATTAAGAACAGCTCCATTACTCATAGTTACTCTCACATTATTAATTTCTTGGTCTTTATAGACATTTTGTGATGCTAAGAATTTAATAGAAACTTGGCGTGATACAAAATTGGAGAAATTATCATTTTTCTTATCGATGCTAACGAATTTTTCGTTAGCAGTAACAAATTGTCCAGCATGATCTCCTGATGAAATGCGATACATCATATAACCAGCAGGTGAAACTAATTTATCAACTGTAAACTTAGTTCCAGCTTCAATAACATCTCCAGTATCTGACCAATTTGCAGATTTAAACGTATGTAGTTTCTTATTAACTGTAATTTCTCGATTAACATCAAATGAATAAGAAACAAATGTACCAGCTAGTTTTGCTGTTATTTCTTCATCTTGTGCTTCTGAATCAATTCGGGCAGCATTAGCTTTTTCTTGAGCTTCTAAAATTTTTGCTTTTTCCTCAGCTTCTTTTTGTTTTTTCATCTCATCAGTAGTATCTACGGCAGTAGTTTGAAGATCATCAAAACTAACATAATGTTCTTTAGCAGATGAAATAAACTTAAGCATAATCAAGAAGCATAAAGATAAGAATATTGCTAAGATGAAAGATATAGCTATTTTGACTTTAATATTTTTTGCAGTTTTTTTAATGCCATTATAGTCTTTAACATCTTTCTTGAAAATATATTTTAGAACAAATACTTTTATGGAAGTAAAAGCAGCAATAAATATATTTTCTAATTTATTTTCGTGATTTTTAACTTTGAAGATAGTCTCATCTTCATTTACAACTTCTTTTTTAATACTATAAATTTCTTTCTTGAATCCATCTATTTTGTGTTCAAGTTCAAGATTTTTTTGAATTTTTTCTATTAATTTTTTTTTGGCTATAATATCTTTTTTGAGTATTTGTTTTTGAGTTAAAAGGGTACTTAGCCGTTTTTCCTCTAATAGTATTTGTTCTTTTTCAGCCTTTCTATTTTTTAATTTATTTATAGAAAGTGCTTTTTCACCAATTTTATCTTCCAAAGCTATTAAAGAAGTTTCAAGAGCAAGAAGATTATTTTCGTGTTCTTTCTTCTCGTTTTCTTTCTCGAGAAATTCTATTTTTTTCAAATCTTCAGCTAGTTTAAATTCTTTATCTTTCTTTTGGAATAATTTTCTTCTTTCTTCTGCTTGTTCTTTTTCGATACGTTCGCGTTCTAGACGCTCTTCTTCACGTTTACGAGCTTTTTCTTCCTCGATACGTTGTCGTTCAAGTTCTTTTTCACGAGCGACACGTTCACGTTCTAGGCGTTCTTCTTCGCGTTTACGAGCTTTTTCTTCTTCGATACGCTGGCGTTCAAGTTCTTTTTCACGAGCAATACGTTCAGCTTCTAGTCGCTCCTGCTCTGCTCGTTGGGCCATATTTTTTTTATGTTCTTCTTCTATACGTTTTTGCTCTTTTTCAAATTTTTTTCTCGCACTTTCTAATCTGAAAGCACGTTCTTTTGCTTCTTTTTCTTTTCTTTTTAATTCTTCTTCTAAAACAATTTCATCGTCAGCTTGAGTTATATTTTTATCATCAGTTGTTTGTTTCTCATTTTTAAAGTTTAAAGTTTTCACTTGTTGTTTTAGACGATTAAAAAAAGATATGTTCTTTGTTTGTGAGTCTGTGTTAGATAAATTATCATTATTTAACTTATCTTTTTCTTCTTTTGTCATTCTTACAATCCTTTCATATAACTCTAATATTAACATTATACCATAAAATTATATCATAACTACATAAAAAACAACTAAAATAGTTGAAAAAACTTTGAAGTCTAATTGAAATATGTTATCATTAAGGTATGTATTTTTTGTGAAAAATTTTTTAATAAATTTAAATAGAGGTATTAGTAATGAAAAAGACAATTAGTTTTAAAGGTAAAGCTGTAACAATAGAAGATAAATTAAATATAGGTGACATTTTTCCGAATTTTACCGCTGTAAAAAAAGACTTGTCAGATTTTAGATTAGATGAATATAAAGGGAATATTGTTGTGATAAATACATTTCCGTCAATTGACACAGGAATATGTGCTTTGCAAACTATAAGATTTAATAAAGAAGTAAGTGGTTTTAAGGATGTTGTGGTTGTAACAGTCTCAAAGGACTTACCATTTGCTTTAGGACGTTTTTGTGCAGCTGAAGGAATAGAAAATGCAATAACTGTTTCTGATTATAAATATAGAGATATTGAAAATTATAGTGGACTTCTAATTAAAGAACTTGGACTACTTACTCGTGCAGTTTTTATTGTTGATGCAGATGGAATTATACGATATAAAGAAGTGCTAGAAGAAGTAGGAAGTGAACCTAATTATGAAGCAGCATTATTACAAATAAAAAAATTACAAGAGAGGTAGTAGATGACAGAGTTAAAATATATAAACAAGGAACAGAACAAAAATCTTCAAATAAAAGATTTAATAACACTAGGGCTATATACTATACTTTTAGTTCTTTTAATGGGTGTAGGAGTAGGTTTAGGGACGCTATTTACTTCGGTTGTTTTTGGAGGAAAAGTTTATTTTGCAACATATACATCAGTTGCTGCCGCATTAGTTTGCGGAAGTGCGTATAGCTTAATCTTTAATAAAATAAATAAAAATATGGCTATATTCATTATGATAGCTATAATTGCATTATTTATGGGGATTTCAGGACATGCGATAGTTGGATCAATAACATTATTCATAGCTGCGGTACTCGCAGAATTTTTCTATAGAAAAGGAAACGAGTATCTTTCGTATTTATGTTTTAATTTAGGGAATATTGGTATTATTTTACCGATGTTTTTCATGAAGGATAGCTATATAAAACATCTTCAAGGAAGACATTATTCTCAAGAGAAAATAGATTTGGTAATGGGTAGTACAGATATTAACACATTTGTATTTATAGTTATCTTTACTGTGTTAGCGTCATTTGTTGGAATATACTTAGGTCGTAAGTTGTATTTTAAAAACTTTAATAAAGCAGGATTATAATAATGATAAAATTAGACATAAGAGTTAAGATATTAATATTAGTTATAGCTAATATTCTTATGTTCAGAATGATGAGTTTAAATTTACATTTAATAGTTGCAGTAGTATTTACACTATATTTAGGAGCGACATCTAATATTAGAAGAATGATGAATTTCTTTTTAATATATATGTTTTTCACTATTTATGAAATGTATTTTTCTCACACGATTACTGTTAAAGTAATTGATAGCTTTTTATTGCTAACAACATTAATGTATAAAACATTATATTTTCCACTTTGTGCAGGAATAGGATTAGTTAGCAGTTCAAAAGTATCAGAACTAATTTGTTTTTTAAGAAAATTGAGACTACCTAAGAAGGTAATTATCGTCTTGGCTGTCTTATATAGATTTTTCCCCGTTTTAATGACGGATTATAAACTTATTAGGAATTCATTACGAATGAAAGGAATTGGAGTAAGTAGAGGGTACTACTTGCTCCATCCATTTAAATTTTTTGAGTATGTTTTTGTACCGTACGTTATTACTAGTACAAATATAGCAAATGAACTTTCGGTATCGTGCTTATGTCGAGGTTTGGATAATGAAGAAATACCAACTTCGTACATAAAGTTAAAATTTAGAACACAAGATTATATTTTAATGGTATTAGCAATTATAGGATTTAGTTATATTATGTTTATGAGGTGATAAATTGATTACATTTAAAAATTTTAATTATAAATATATTGAATCAGAAAAATTAAATATAGAAAATTTATCACTTCATATAAAAAAAGGGGAGTGTATTCTTTTTACAGGACCTAGTGGATGTGGTAAGACAACAATACTAAGAGTATTAAATGGTCTTGCGCCAGAATTTTTTTACGGTGGATATAACGGAGAGTTAAAAGTTGCTCATTTAAAAATAGGTGATAAGTTAAAAGAATTTTCTAAAATAGTAGGAAGTGTCTTTCAAAATCCGAAAAATCAATTTTTTAATTTAGATTCAACAAGTGAATTAGCCTTTAGTATGGAAAACTACGGTTATCCAAGAGAGGATATTACTAAAAGAATTAAAGAGGTAAGTGTTGAGTTTTTTGCAGAACACTTACTAGAACGTGATATTTTGGAGCTTAGTGGTGGAGAAAAACAAAAGCTTGCCTTTATGGCTAGCATAATGTTAGATGCGGATATCTATGTACTTGATGAAATAACTAGTAACCTAGATTTAAAAGCAATAAAACTTATATCCGAAATTATAGAAAGCCTAAAAAAACAAGGTAAAACTATTGTTGTGGCAGAACATAGGATTTATTATTTGAGGGATTTAATAGATCGTATGTATATTATTAAAGATGGCAGATTAATTCATGAATTAAATAAAGAACAGCTGGCAGATTTTGATGGGAGAGCTTGTAGAACTCGCCAGATAGACTTAAATAAAGTTGAATTAGGGGAAAAGATAACAAGATTACAAAAAGATAATTATCTTCAAATAAAAAACTTAGAGTATAAAGTAAACAATAGAAGAATAAAGCTAGAAAATCAAAACTTTTCTACTTCTAAAATATACGCAATAATTGGGGATAACGGATGTGGTAAAACGACCTTTGCGAATGCTTTAACAGGATTATCTAATATGAAACATACAATAACTTTTAACGATAAGAGTGTATCTAAAAAAGATTTGTTAAAAAATACGTTCCAAGTTATGCAAGATGTTAACTATCAATTATTTACTAATTCAGTTGAAAAGGAAATTAGACTAGGAAGTAAAAATTTAGAATTATTTGATACAGTTGTAGATAAACTAAATATTAGAAAATTTCTAAATAGGCATCCTAATACACTTAGTGGTGGAGAAAAACAACGTGTAGCTATAGCTTCTGCGTTACTTTCTAACAAAAAAATATTAATTTTTGACGAACCTACAAGTGGCTTGGACTATATTAATATGATAGAGTTAAGTAAGTTAATAGAAGAGATAGCACAGGACGATGTTATAATTTTTGTAATTACTCATGATTATGAATTTCTATGTACTATAGCTGATGAAGTACTTTACTTTGACAAAAATGGTATTAGGGAAAGACTAGAAGTTAATGAAGAGAATAAAGAGAAAATCTTAAATATTATGAGCTAATACGTTTAATATAATCAGTGTATTATATCAATTTATATAACACAGTAAGTTATAAAAAAAGTGATTAAAATAAAATAATACAGTATTAAAAATAAAAATGATTTTTATTGGCAGAATTTGTAAATGTTGAATAATTGATTTATTAAGTATATAATATAATTAGTATGGGTATGGTATTTTGAAGAGAAGGAGTATAGAATAATGGGAATGAAAGAATTATCACAACATATAATAGCCGTTGCACATGATAGAAAATTACCAATCACAAATTTACAATTACAAAAAGTCATGTATTTTGTTTTGAAAGAGGCCAAAGAGAACGGTGTATTGGATAATGAAAAAATTAAGGAAATATATGATGAAGAATTTTTAGTATGGAGATACGGACCAGTAGTAGAAAGCGTGTATGATAGATATAGTTACTATGTAGCTAATGAGATAACAGAGTATAATGAAATAATTGACAAGTATAATGTATTAAATGAATTAATAGAAAAATATTTACGTGAAGATGTATTCGATTTAGTGGAAAAAAGCCATCAAAATAGTTTTTGGAAAGAAAATGAAAAGCATATAAAATATGCTAAATCAAAAATAAAGTATAATATAGGAGATATTTAAGTATGAAGGATACTTCTTATATTGAAAACTATAAAAAGATATTTGAAGAGGCAAAAAAAGATGGAAACTATACTTTACAAAATAAAAGTTCAAATAGTTTTATAAATGATTTTAATAACTTTAGGGATTCTTTAAATGAATATATTAATAATAAAAAAAAAGATGATATTGAATTCTCTATAGATTATTCAGAAATAACAAAAATAATATTTTATTTTGACGAAGGTACTTCAGAAACAAAATTTGATGAAATAATCAATAGAATTAAGAACGAGGTAGATAAAATAAAAAATGAAAAGGTGGGAGAAGGTTCAAATCAACTAAAAAATCTACTAGATAAGATATTAATTCATACAAATTTAGCTTATATTCAGAAAAAAGCAATTCTTGAATCAAATAAAGATGAAATAAGTAAATTACGCCAAGGATTGAACAGTTTTAATGAAAAATATCTAGATCTTGAAAAAAAATTAGAAGATTCTTATGGTAAAATTGCTGATTATGAAAGTAAACTTAAAAAATCTACTATGGATATGTTAGCAGTAATTGGAATTTTTTCTACTATAATTTTTGCTGTTTTTGGTGGATTGAGTCAATTAGCAGCACTAGGGGGTAGTTTATCGATAACCCCAATTCATAAGATTTTTATTTACACTGGAATAACAGCTACGGTACTGTTATTAGTAGTATTTTTATCTTTTTATTCTCTTTCTAAATTTACAATGTTAAATTTATCAAGTTGTGGCTGTAAAGATGAAAATTGTTCACATAATTTAATAGAAAAGCATCCTGTAATTTCATTTTCACTATGGATATTCTTTAGTTTTATAGTTACTGGCTTTATTATTTTACTAATGAAAAATTATATTGATTTTGGATTCGAGTCAGACAAATTTTATTCTCAAGAAATAATTATACTTATGTTGCTTATTCTTCCATTTATTGGTGTATATATATTAGCAAAAAATTTATTATGTAAAAAATAGATATTGTAAAAAGACTTTTAAGTTATATATACCGACCTCCAAAAAGTTAGACCAAAAAATCTAACTTTTTGGAGGTCGGTATTTTTATGTCAAAATACACATTTGAATTTAAAAAGAAAGTAGTACTAGAGTATATAAATGAATACATAAGTATAAGATCATTGGAGAAAAAGTATGATATAAAATCTCATAATAATATTGAAATTTGGGTTGCCAAATATAAGAAATATGGAGATGAAGCCTTGCTTCGTTCAAGAAAAAATAAAGAATATTCTTTCGAAAAAAGATATTTATTGTAGAATTATACTTAACAAGTGAACTCTCATACAATGACATAGATTTACAAGAAGGTATAAACAATCCATCACTTATTTGTAATTGGGTTCAGCTCTTCAGAGTAGCTGGTCCTGATGCATTGAGAAATCGAAAGAAAGGTCGGAAAATTTCAATGGCTAAATCAACTAAAAAGTTAAGTAAGAAAACAACAAGTCAAACCACAAATGATAATATATCTAAAGAATATGTAAAAGAATTAGAAGATCAATTACTGCAACTAAGGATAGAAAATGCATTTTTAAAAGAAGCGAGGAGATTGCGTTTAGCGGAAGAAGCAGAAATGAAAAGAAGGCGCGAATTATAAGCAGTCTCCGAGGAGAATTCATATTAAAAGACCTTCTTTTATATGCGAAGATGCCAAAAGCAACATATATGTATTGGCGGAAGAGATTTGATAGAGTTAATCCAGATAAAAAAATTGAAGAAAAAATACTGGAAATAAGAAAGAATAATAAAGACTATGGTTATAGACGTATATACGGTGCACTACGTAATTTAGGTTATATTATAAACAAAAAGAAAGTTCAAAGAATTATACAAAAATTAGGCTTACAGGTTACATCATTCACTAGAAAAAGTAGAAAATATAATTCATATAAAGGAAAAATTGGAAAAACAGCTAAGAATAGAATTAGAAGACGATTCAATACTAATATTCCACATCAAAAAATCACTACAGATACAACTGAATTTAAATATTATGAAGTAAATGAAAAAGGTAAAATAGTAGTGAAGAAACTTTATTTAGATCCATTTATGGATATGTATAATGGTGAGATAATAAGCTATAGTATAAGTGAACGCCCATCAGCTAAAAATATAATGGATGCACTAGAAGAGGCGATTAAAGTTACAGCTAACTCCCCTTATAGGAGAACATTCCACTCTGATCAAGGTTGGGTTTATCAAATGAAGGCATATTCAAAAAGATTAAAAGAAGAATGTATTTACCAAAGTATGTCTAGAAAAGCAAATTGTCTGGATAATTCGGTAATGGAGAATTTCTTTGGGATATTAAAACAAGAGATATATTATGGAACTACATATAATAGTTATATGGAACTAAAATTAGCTATTGAAAAATATATAAAATATTATAATGAAGAGAGAATAAAAGAGAAACTAGGATGGTTAAGTCCTAAGCAATATAGAATAAAACATATGACTGTATAAATATAAAAAGATAGCGTAGCAGTCATTACAGCTACTATGCTATCTTAAGTCTAACTTTTTGGGGTCAGATCAATAACTTAAAAGTCTTTTTTAATATTATTAAAGACTTTTATTATTTTAAATTTGTCAATTTTTCATTTTAAATATCTTGTCTAAATAGGTTTAACATGATAAAATAAATGAGTTGTATAAATATTGAAGATAGGAGGGAATATATGTCTTACGCCTCGGATATGAAAAAAGAATTAACTATGATAGAAATAACAAGAGATAGAGAATTTTTATCAGAGTTATCAGCACTTATAAAGATGAATGGAATGTTAAACATAGCGAATGGTAGATTAAGTCTTAGTTTTCAAACAGAAAATGCTTCAATAGCGCGTCGTATGTATTCATTAATAAAATTTTTCTATAATGTGCACATAAATATTTCAGTTAGAAAAAAATTGAAGTTAAAAAAAAATAACGTTTATATTTGTCGCTTGGATCAAAATGTAAAAGAAATATTAACGGAATTATATATTTTGAATGATAATTATACTATGAGAATAGATATAGCGGACGAATTAATAAATAGTGAGGAAAAGAAAAGAGCATATTTGCGTGGGGCATTTTTAGCTGGTGGATCGGTAAATAATCCTCGTACGTCTAGCTATCATATGGAAATATTCTCTCACTACAAAGAACATAATAAAGAATTAAATGATTTACTTAACTCATTTAATTTGAATTCTAGGACTCTTGAAAGAAAAAAAGGTTTTATAGTATATATAAAAGAATCGGAAAAGATAGCTGAATTTATTAATCTTGTTGGAGCATATCAAGCCTTGTTCCAATTTGAAGACGAGAGAATAGTCCGCGATATAAACAACTCTGTTAACAGAATGCAAAATTGCGATATGGCCAATATGAACAAAACAGTTAATGCATCGGCAAAACAGGTTGAGGATATTAATGTTATAGAAGAACGCTTAGGATTAGATAATATTGATGACAAACTTCGAATAGTAGCGGAAGCTAGGTTGAAATATCCAGAATATCCTCTAAAAGAAATTGCTGAAATGATAGAAGATGGGAAATTATCTAAGTCTGGGCTTAATCATAGGTTTAGAAAAATAGCTAAAATAGCAAAAGAATTAAGAGATGGCACTTACCAAGCGAAATAAAGGAGAAAGAACATGAGTAAATGGGATGAACAAATTTTAGTAGTAAATAGAAAAGATTTATTTAACGATGAAGAGAATCATTTTTATGGTTTTTTACCAAAAGAAGATGAAAAGGTAAAAAAAATAGTTGATACGTTTGTGACGTATGAAGTAAAACGCCGTGGAGATATGGAAGAAGATCGAAGTTATAAACAATTAATAGGGTATGCTTTATTAAAAGATTCTAAAACAAAAGAAGTTTTAGTTTATAGACGCCTTGCAGGTGGCGGAGAAGCGCGACTTCATGGTAAAGCATCAGTTGGTATTGGTGGACACATGAATGAAGAAGTAGGAAAATCTATTTATGAAATGTTAAAAATTAATGCGGCTCGAGAGCTTAATGAAGAAGTAGGTGTATCAGAGGAGTATGCGTTAGAAAATCTTCATTTCATTGGTTTAATTAATGATGATAAAACAGAAGTAGGACAAGTTCATATAGGGGTAGTTTATGAATGTGAAGTTGATAAAGATAAAGTAGAAGTAAAAGAAGATGATACATTAGTTATAAAATGGGAAACAAGAGAAGAAGCGCAAAGCGAAGACAATTATGAAAGTTGGTCAGAATTTTTAAAACCAGTCATGTAATTCTTGGAAAATCTATAACATGTTAGATTTTCTAACGTAATATTGTAAGATTAGAAAGAATATTGTAATATATAAATATGAAAAAATAGAACCTCGATTTGAGAAGAACTTATTATAAGCTCTATAATAATCAAATCGAAGTTTTATTTTATTAAAGGAAAGATTGTGAGAAAATTTAACAAAGGAAGGATGATTACATGTTTAATATTAAAATGGACATGATACAAACAGTAGGTCTCGCTGTTGTTATTTTAATAATTGGTAGATTTTTAAGAACGAGAGTAAAAGTATTTGAGACTTACTGTATCCCATCACCTGTAATTGGAGGATTTTTATTCGCAATACTTAATTTAGTACTAAGACAAACTAATTTAGTTATATTTGAGTTTGATAATACACTACAAAGTTTCTTTATGACGTTGTTTTTTACAAGTATAGGTTTTAATGCGAGTTGGAGATTACTAAAAGTTGGGGGAAGAAAAGTAGTTTTATTCTTATTATCTGCAATTATGTTAGTAGTACTACAAAATATAGTGGCGGTTAGTATAGGGTATGCTACTGGAGTTAATCCACTTATAGCATTACTTACGGGTTCAACAGCAATGACAGGAGGACATGGGACGGCGGCAGCTATGGCACCTATTGTAGAAGAGATGGGGTATTCAGGAGCAAAAAGTGTAGCAATAGCAGCAGCAACTTTTGGTCTTATAGCAGGATCAAGTTTAGGAGGTCCTCTTGCGAATAGATTAATTAGAAGGAAAAATCTAGAAGTGAAAGCTGAAGTAATAGAGGAAAAACATAAAAACGATGAATTTCTATTTAATAATAGTATTAAAAAACTAGATGGAGAAAATTTTGCAAAAGCATTTTTTATAATTTTACTAGCGATGTTTATAGGAAGTTACCTATCTATTTATATAAATCAGTTCCTAAAGTTTCCAAGTTATATAGGACCAATGCTTATAGCGGCTGTATTTAGAAATATTTCGGATGCAACTACTAAAGTTGACCTTCATTATGAAGAAATTCACGTCCTTGAAAGCGTCTCTTTAAATTTGTTTTTAGGAATGGCAATGATAAGTTTACGCCTTTGGGAGTTAGCTAGTCTTGCAGGTCAATTGACATTGTTATTATTAGCTCAGGCGTTACTTGCTTATGTGTTTATTTATTTTATAACATTTAGAGTAATGGGAAGTAATTATGACTCGGCTGTGCTTTCAGCTGGACATGTAGGATTTGGACTAGGTGCGACACCAAATGGTATTGCGAATATGCAAAGTGTAACAGATAAATATAAATATTCTCATATTGCATTTTTCGTTATGCCGATAGTAGGTGCATTGTTTATTGATTTCTTTAATGTAGCCATAATTAGTGGATTTTTATCATTTTTAGCAAGATAATAAAAAATAAGAGTTTGGTAGTTAATATCAAACTCTTATTTTTTATATTTAATTAGTCTCTTTCGATTTTTTCAAGACCACGCATATATGGACGAAGCACTTCTGGTATAGTAATAGAGCCATCTTCATTTTGATAGTTTTCTATTATAGCTGCTAAACAACGTCCAACAGCAAGACCAGAACCGTTTAGTGTGTGAATAAATTCAACTTTTCCTGTATCTTCACGTTTGAAGCGCATATTAGCACGGCGAGCTTGGAAATCAGTACAGTTAGAACAAGAACTAATTTCTTTATATGCATCGTAACTTGGTAACCAAACTTCAATATCATAAGTTTTTGCACTTGAGAATCCAGTATCACCTGAACATAAAGTGATAACACGGTATGGTAGGTTTAATTTTTTCAGAATGTTTTCAGCGTGTTCTGTCATAATTTCTAGTTGTTCATATGAGTTTTCTGGTTTAGCAAAACGAACCATTTCTACTTTGTTAAATTGGTGAAGACGAATCAAGCCACGAGTATCACGTCCTGCACTTCCTGCCTCAGATCTAAAGCAGATACTAAATGCAGTTACTCCTTTTGGAAGCATGTCTTCACTTAGGATTTCATTGTTGTAGTAGTTTGTTAATGGTACTTCAGCAGTAGGAATAAGTGTTAATCCTTCTGATTCTACAGTATAAACATCCTCTACAAACTTAGGAAATTGTCCAGTACCAAATAATGCTGTTTTATTAACAAGTTGAGGAACCATGTATTCTTCATAACCATGCTCAATAACGTGAGTATCTATCATAAAGTTAATTAAAGCACGTTCTAATAAAGCTCCAGCTTTTTTATAGAATACAAATCTACTCCCTGATATTTTAGCAGCACGTTCAAAATCTGCAATATCTAATTCTTCTACTAAATCCCAGTGAGCTTTTGGTTCAAAATCAAACTCACGAACTTTTCCTATACGACGAACTTCAATGTTTTCATCTTCTGTTTCTCCAAAAGGAGTTTCATCAGATATTAAGTTAGGAATACGAATGATTTTTTCGTTAATTTCTTCAGAAATTTGTTTAACTTCGATGTCACGTGTTGTTATTTCATCAGATACTTTTTTCATATCGTTGATAACATCAGTAGCATCTTCACGCTTACGCTTTAATACCGCAATTTCTTCACTACGTTTGTTGCGAAGAGCTTTTAAGTCTTCTACCTCAACAAGAAGACTACGACGCTTTTTATCAAGATCGATTAGTAGATCAACAACATCAGTATCAAGATTTCTTGCTGCCAATTTTTCTTTCACCATTTCAGGATTTGCTCTAAATAGTTTAATATCTAACATAATATATTTCTCCTTTATTTATTATAATATAGTATGGATGGTTAAAATAAAAAAGTCCCTTACGTTTAAACAAAACGTAAGGGACGACTAATTATCGTGGTTCCACCCAAATTCAATCCTTAGGATTCTTAAAAGATTAATTTGATATAAGTTATAGTAGAATTTTAAAATGAACTTTAGGTGTTTGCACCGACCACACCTTCTCTGAAAAATTCTTAGATTAAAACATGTCTATAATCAAATTTAATATTTATTTAAGTCAATTGTACTTTATCTTTAAGTATTTTGTCAAGGTGTTTAGTAAATATTACTTATTTTTTTTCAAAAAATCTTGGGCCTGTTTGATTTGAAGAGCTGTAAGATTTTTCTTATAAATATAGTGCTTATGGTCTCCGTGATTAATGACAAAACCATCAGTAGTTTCTTCTAGTACATCGTTAGGATTAAAGCTGAATTTATTATCATCATCTTTATGCTTATCTGTTAGAGTTTCTCCTGAATTGGCTTCTTTTTCTTCAATTTTTTTATCTGAAGATATAGTGTTACTTTTATCTATATTGGTATTATTGTTTATTGTTTCTTTAGGAGTTTCATTATTATTTTTTATAATCCCATTTTCTGAATTTTTATTTTTAATTTTTGTTGTTAGTTCGTTTGAGTTGTTAATTTTTGAAAATTCTAAAGTAGGTAAGAAGTCCTCTAATTCTTTTATAAAGCTTTTTGCAGAATCTAAAATTGATATTTCATCATCGTTATTATACTTTCCGCTTAATTTTTTATAGTTTTCTCCATATTTTACTTCTTGAACATTATTGTGTTGAAGTTGATAATAAAGTTTGTTTTTAGCATTTATAAGTCTTGCAATGAGTTCATTGGTACGAGATTCAATGATTTTTGCTTCACTTAGGTAAGAATATTCTATTAAATAAGCAAGCTCTTCTCTAAGGTCATTATCAATTTTATTGCTATTTATATTTTCTAAAAAGTACTTTGTATAACTTAAGATTGTAGGGCCGGTTTGCAGGTCAAATTTTTCTAATTCATTTAACATATGATCTATCTTTGTGAATGCATCAGTATTATGTTCTGCTGATGCTGCATTTAATTCTTCAATTAAACTTTCTTTGTCATATCCTAAGTGTTCAATATTTGCATTTTTCACTCGATTAAGTAACGTATCATATTGTTTAATAAATTTCTCATCTTTTTTATCAGTGCCAGAAGAATTTACATGAATATATTTTTTATCAAAACTATCTAACATAGCCAAATAACCAGCAGTCGAGTTAGTAGGTAGTTCTTCAATACTATCTTTTAATTGATTTAAGGCACGATTAATACGGTTAGCATGCTTTCTATCTTTATTAAGCTGATTATTATCAGCGATTAAAGAATTAATTTTATTAATAACTGTATTCTTATCAAATTCACCTTTAATATATGTTCCTATAATATTAGGGATTTTATTTTTTAAATAGGCTTCAGCACCACCAGATTTTATTTTTACATAGTGATTATGAGAACCATGGGGAATAACGAATTTATCTCCGTCTATTTGAATTTTATCAGGGGCAATACCAGTACGCTCTGATAACGCTAGTAACTCTTGTTCAAAATCTAATTCTTTATCTCCTGTTACTTCTGGAATTCTGAATTTACTTCTTGGAATCAAATAAGGATGTATATGAGTTGGATCATATTCTTGGGTTGGTTCGTTAAAAATAAAGAAGTCTTTTGTAACTTTTATTGCTTTTTTTGGAACTCCATAGACATCGGCAATATACTCAATTTGTTTTTCTATTTCATTATTTAAAAGATTAGAATCATCACCAATATGAATTTCATCTAAAAAGACAGTATGAGTATGATCTCCATGTGGATAAGTAAGAGCTAGCCCTTTATTTGTTTCAATTATTTTAATTTTAGATTTATCAATATTTAATATTTTTGATAGATAGTCTATTTTATCTTGAACATCTTTAGTTATTTTAGTTTTTGAATCAGAAGATGGGGTATTATTGTTAGGGTTATTGCTAGGCTTATTATTTTTTTTCTTAGGAATATAGTGATAGTGATCATTATGACGGACAGTATATCCATTTTCGTCTTCAGCAACTATGTCTTTGGGATTAAAATTATAGTGATCATGATTATTATAATTAAGATTTGGTGTCGTATTATGATTATTAGATGAAGTATATTTATTTATTAAATACTCCCATTTAGTGCCACGTAAACTATCAAATGGGATAATATGACTATGGCTACCATGTTTAACGATAAAACCAAAACTATTATGACCTATGATATCACCTTCTCCTTTAAAAATATAACCATCACTAGTAGCGTGAGTTATACCAGCTGTGTTGCTAGGAGTTTCATTATTTATACCTGCTTGTTTTATAGAATTTAATTGAGCAGCACTTAAATCAGATTTTTTAATAAAGTGATAATGATCTCCGTGACGAACCACATAACCGTCAGCAGTTTCTTTAACAATGTCTTTTGGATTGAATTGATAATTATCCTTATGAGTTGAAGTTTTCTCATGAGGATGACTATGAGAAGAAGCTGAAATAGTTTTAGCAGTCTCTTCGTCCACGATATTACTTTGCTTAACACCTTCTTTAGGGTAGTAATAATATTTTCCGTTGACTTTTATAATATAACCTTGAGCTACTTCGTATTGGATATCTTCGTCTTTTAATTTATAGTTTTTATCATTATAAACAAGTTTGTCTAAAAATTTAGCGTTATACGGAACAAGACCTTTTTCATAATGGCTATGATCACCATGTAGAGTTACATAACCATCTTCTGTAATTTCTGTAACAACTATATCACTTACCTTATCAGCGTAAGCGATGTGTTTAGATTGTTTACTTTGAACAAGGCTAGAGGAAGTAGAATCATTATTTTTTCCGAATTCATAACCAGCGTAGCCAATTCCAGCAAGTGCAAGAATACTGCAGGGAATTATAAGTGCAGTTTTTCTATTTTTATTCATATAAAAAGTTCTCCTTAAATTCTCTTTAATTTTTCTTTTTCAAAACGATTACGATTTATTCTAACATAATATTTATTGTTTGTAAATAGAAATAATTACGATTTATTAAAAAATACTATAGGGATTATTATATAAATATTAAAAGAGAGCTTTTGTTTATATAAAATATTGATTGGGCTAACACAATGTTTAAAAATTACCTATATAAAAATAAAAAAACTACTTAATAAAAAAAACATTGAACTTAAGTTATTTGAGAATAAAAAATATGTTTTTCACTATGTGATATGATATAATAATTCATATATTTAAAGAAAGTGAGGTTTGCTATGACAAATTTTGATTTTAAAAAATTAGTTGATGCTGATTATTTATTAAAAACTCGTGATAATGACAATGTCGTTATAATTGATGCACGTGGTGGTATGCTTGAAGAAGGTTCTTTGATGTATGATAAAGCTACTGTAGTTGATTGGACTGATATAAGTCTATTAGGCGAGTTTGGAGGAGAAGAACTTGGAAAACTTCTATCAAAAGATAATTACCGAGAAATTTTTAATATTCTAGGTATAAAAGAAGATACAGAGGTACTTGTTTATGGTTTTACTATGCCAAATCAAGGATTTGGAGATGAAGCTCGAGTTGTGTATACTTTTAACTATGCAGGTTTTGATAATGTAAAAATTATTGATGGTGGATTTGATAAAGTAGAACAACTAGGACTTAATAAAAACTATAATTCAGGAAATGATAGAATAAATGTTTCAAACGTAGTTCGTGAAGAAGCTCAAGATAATAAAAAAGCGATTTTTACTGATGAATTATTATCTTTAGTAAATAGTGCTGATGTTCAAATTATTGATACTAGGTTAGAAGCAGAATATAACGGCCGAGTTATTTATGGTGAGAATAAAGCAGGACATATTCCTGGTGCTATTTCTGTGCCATTTAATTCATTAGTAGAAGAAGATGGATTTATAAAATCAAGAGAAGCGTTAGAAGAATATTTTGTAAGTAAAGGGCTTGATAAAAATAAACTTCAAATTACGTACTGCACTACAGGGGTGCGTGCTTCTTATGTTGCAGTGATTTTAGAAGAGCTAGGTTATAAAGTAAGAAACTATGAACCTTCATTTGCAAGATATGCTAATGTTGGAGAAGTTGAGTAAGATAGAGAAAATTTAAAGGAGATATATTAGAAAATGACAGGTATGACAGGATATTTGTTTTGGGGATTCTTAATAGTTTATGGATTTATTATGTTCCTATTATCCCCAAAGAAAGTTACAGAAGCAGGATTTTTTAGAGGAGATAGTAATAAAGGTGAACGACCAACTGAAATGATGCTTATGTTAAGTATCTTTATAAGTTGGATTTTTGCGAAATCAGTTACTAATGCTGCAAACTTAGGTGCTCAGTATGGTTTTGTTGGTGGTTTAGCATATGCTACATATTGGTTATGTATTCCAATAGCAGGTTTTGCAATTTATCGTCTTAGAAGAAAGTATCAAGCGACAGGATTAGTTAGTTTCTTAAACTCTAACTACGGAAAAGCAGCTTCGGTTGCGTTTTCAGCAGCAATTCTTATTCGTTTATTTAATGAAGTTTGGAGTAATACTTCTGTTGTTGGTGGATACTATGGAAAATCAGGAAGTCGTGAGTTTATTATCTCAGCTATCCTATTTACAGTAATTACATTAGGGTACACAGTATTAGGTGGGCTTCGTAGTTCAATCGTTACAGACGTAATTCAAGCAATTATTTTTGTGTTCTTTGTTGGTTGGGTAATAACTTTAATTTTACCACAACATAATATTAGTGAATTTGTTACATCTGGTTCTTGGACAATGCAAGCTGGGGTGGATATGTTACTTGTAACAATTCTTCAATTATTTAGTTATCCATTCCATGATCCGGTACTTACAGATAGAGGATTTATAGCAGAAGAAAAAACTATGCTACGTGCATTTATTGTGTCAGGAATCTTAGGATTTATTTCTATCTTAATATTCAGTTTTATAGGTATTCATGCAAAACTTATCGGTATGGAAGTTAGTAGTAACGTTCCAGCTGCTTTAGGTAAAACATTAGGAGTTGCTGGATATTTTGCGATGATTGTTGTTATGATTTCTGCGGCAGGATCTACTCTTGACTCTACATTTGCAAGTCTTGGAAAATTAACAGGTAAAGATTTACCAGAAATGGCAGGCAAACCATTAAAAAATCCAAAACTAGTAGCAATTATCTTTATGGTAGCATTTGCGTTTATAGGTAATCTTCCAATGATTATGGGTACAGATATTCTTAAAGCAACTACTATTAGTGGTACAATGGTTATAGGATTAGCACCTGTATTTTTACTTCATGGTTTTGTTAAACCGACAAAAGTAGGATTCCATTTAAGTTTTTGGATTGGAATTATTCTTGGAGTATTATTAACAGTTAAGATGATACCAGCATCTTGGGCGATAGGAAGTGGTAAAAGTGCATTACTTCTAGGGGTAAACTTCTATGGATTAATTTTATGTACTCTAGGATATGTTATACCAGGATTATTCGTTAAAAGGAAATAGTTATGGCTAAAGGGAGAAATTGCTCACTTGATTATATGTTAAACAAGGATTGGGCAAGTAAAACTTTAAAAATAGATAAAGATGTACTTTACATAGTAGGTGGATTATACGGTAATAACTTTGCGCTAAATTTAATTAATGAAAAAGCCGAAAAAGAAGATGCTCAAATCATTTTTAATGGAGATATGCATTGGTTTGATATAAATAAAGATGACTTTTTAACTATAGAAAATAACTCTGTTGAGGGGATTAAGTTATTAGGAAATGTTGAGTATGAATTAATAAATCCAAAAGATAATCTTGGCTGTGGATGTAATTATCCTGAAGATGTTAGTGAGGGGATTGTTGAAAGATCTAATATTATTCATCAAATGATGAAAGATAATCTAGAAAATGATAATATTTTAGAAGAAATAAAACTTCGTTATAAAGTTTTGGCTGTCGACTTTTTAAATAAGAAAATTGCGATTACCCATGGTGATGAAAAAAGTATGTCAGGATGGCAATGTTCACATAGTTCTTTGCAGAAAAAAGAGCGCCAAGATGAATTGAATACTTGGTTATCGGACAATAAAGTAGACATACTTGCAACAACTCACACCTGTTTACCAGTGTTATACAGTAATGATAAGCATATTGTTGTAAATAATGGAGCGGCAGGTATGGCTAATGTAAAAGGCGCTACATATGGTTTAATAACCAGAATTGCTAAAACACCATCTGAAGATGCGATTGTTTCAGAAAAAATAGATAATATTTATATAGAGCTGGTGAAAATAGACTTTTCTATTGAGAAATTTTTAGAATGGTTCGAGAGTGTTTGGGATGCTAATTCTCCAGCGAGTATTTCGTATAAAAAACGTATTATACACGGTACGTCACTTGAAATTAGTAATATAAAAGTATAAGATAAAGGTATGTTTAATGACTAAAAAAGATATGTTCTTAAACATATCTTTTTCTATTTATGGAGGTAGTAATGTTAAGAAAAGCAACAAAGGATGATAAAAGAGTTTTAGATGGATTAGGGGAGTTTGTTGAATCGCTAGAGCTTGATATATTAAAAGAAGTATCACAAGAAAAATTTTATGAAATTTTAACATATATTTTCGAATCAACAGAAGATAGATTTAGTTATAAATACTGTACGGTATATGAAAAAGACGGTGAAATTTTAGGTTTTTCTTTTGGGTATAATTATGAAAAATTAGAGGAAATGCGTAGTTTTTGGTTTGATAAAGTAGTTACTATGTTTGAACTTAAAAATGATACTGTAATCTTTGATTACGATGAAATGTTGCCTGGGGAACACTATCTAGATACACTTTATGTTTTTGCTGAAAATCGAGGGCAAGGAATAGGGAATAAATTATTATCACAATTTACGATAGAGGAGCACCCTTTAAAAAGTTTAAATGTTGCTCAGAGTAATCATGGAGCGAGAAGACTCTATGAAAGTTATGGTTTTAAAAAAGAGTGTGAAATATTTATTGGACATGAAAATTATGACCATTTGGTTATAAGAAAATAAGATTATTCTTCATATTTAAATAAAGTATGAGGGATTATTTACATCGAAATAAATTCTGAAAATTAAACTAATATTTATTTTAATTTTATGTATAACATAATTAACTTATGTTATAATAGAGCAAGTGAATCATAGTTTATTATAGTAAATAATAAATTATAATTTACCCTTAAAAGTTGACAGTAAGAAGGAGATTAATATGGCAGAATTACTAAGAAAAGATCAAAAAGTAGAAAATACTTGGGATTTAGAATCTATTTATGCAACTAAAGAAGATTTTTGGAAAGAATTTAAAGAAGTAGAAGAGTTCCTTCCAGAAATTAAAAATTATCAAGGAAAAGTCAAGGAAGGTGCTAAAGAACTATTAGATGTGTTAAAGACATCAGAAAAATGGGAACAAAAATTAGAACAATTATTCATCTATGCGCATTGTAAAAATGATCAAGATAGTACAGATGCTGAATTTAAAGAATTATATTCTAAAACTTATGGATTATATTCTAATTATGTGGCAGAGTGGTCATTTTTCACGCCAGAATTATTAGCTGTTGATGAAAGCTTAATTAACGATTATTTAAAAGAATTAGAAGAACTTAGAGAATATGAATTTTTCCTAGAAAAAATTAATAAAAAACGCCCTCATACATTAGATCCAGAACAAGAAAGAATAATTGCAATGGCTGGGGAAGCACTACACGCTAGTGATGAAACTTTTGGAGCGTTAAATAATACAGATGTAGTGTTTGAAGATGTAGAGGATAAAGATGGTAATAAACACACATTAACGCACGGAACATATGGAACATATATGGAAAATCCAGATAGAGTGCTTAGAAAAAATACATTTTTCTCTTTATATAGCTATTTTGAAAGACATATCAATACATTAGCGTCTACATTAGCAGGAAATCTAAAAGCTAAAAAATTCTACGCTGATACTCATAAGTATTTATCGACAAGAAATCACGCTTTATCATCAAATTTAATCCCTGAGGAAGTGTATGATAATCTAGTAGAAACGGTTAATAAAAAAATACCAGTTCTTCACAAATATTATAACCTTCATAAAAAAATAAAAGGTCTTGATGAGTTAAGACTTTATGATAGAGCTGTATCTGTTGTTGAAGGGGAACCGATTAAGTTTACATTTGAAGAAGCTCGTGATATAGTTTTAGAAGCTGTTAAACCTATGGGTGAAGATTATGTCAATAGTATGAGAAAAGCATTTACAGAACGTTGGATTGATATTTATCCAAATAAAGGAAAACGTTCTGGTGCATACTCAACAGGTGCATATACTACTAAGCCATTTATTTTATTGAATTTTGATGGTACATTAAATGATGTTTATACGTTAATTCACGAACTTGGACACTCAATGCATTCTTATTATACACGCAAAAATCAACCTGCAGTTTATGGAAGTTATTCTATCTTTGTTGCAGAAGTTGCATCTACATGTAATGAAGCATTATTAACAGAGTATCTTTATAACAAATTTGAAAAAGAAGGTAATAAAGAGGGAATGTTAAGAGTTCTTAATGAGGCACTACATGGTTTTGTCGGAACCGTTTATCGACAAACACAATTTGCTGAGTTTGAGCACTTAATGAATCAGCATGTCCAAAACGGTGGAGCAATTACCGCAGAATTTTTAAATACAGAATACTTTAATTTAGTAAAAAAATATTATGGTGATGCTTTTGAATATGATGAAGAAATTAAGTATGAATGGGCAAGAGTCCCTCATTTCTACTATAATTACTATGTATACCAATATGCAACAGGATATTCAGCAGCACAAGCATTATCACGTTTGATTTTAGCGGATAGCAAAAACGCAAAAATCTATATTGATGAGTTTTTATCAAAAGGAAATTCAGACTATCCGATTAATGTTTTAAGAAATGCAGGAGTAGATATGTCCAAACCAGAGGCAATTGAGCTTGCACTAAATGATTTTGAAGTGAAAATCGAAAAATTTGAAAAGTTATATTTTTCTAAGTAATTAGAACATAATTAAAAAAAGAAGCGATTATATTAAATTGCTTCTTTTTTTAATGTAACTAAAACTAACTCTATTTGATTGTTTATTCTAATTGGAAAAGAACTATTTCCAAGGCCTTGAGAAACGACAAGTTTTGTGTTTTCTTTTTCATACACACCATGTATGTATTTAGGGAAGAAGCCTTGACTTGGAGAAAAAATTCCACCAATAAAAGGAATCTGCCATTGACCACCATGTGCATGTCCAGAAAAGACTAAGTTATATTTTTCTTTAACATAGAAGTCAAATTTTTCCGGTCTATGTGATAGTAAAATGTTGAATTCATTTTTATCAGATAATTTACTAAGAATATTTTGGAAATTTTCACGATGATTAAGTTCATCTTTTGCTTTAAAATAATTATAATCTTCAATTCCAATAAGATTTATTTTATCATTAGTTTTATAGATACTTCTAACTTCGTTATGAAGATAAGAGATATTTAGTCTTTCAAACATATTTTTTAGTTCTTCAAATTCTTTTGGTAGGCGTAGTTCGTGATTACCTGTAACAAAATAACATGGAGCAACAGTCGATAATTGGCTTAGGGTATTATAGACAATATCCATATCATTTCTATAGCTGTCTAAAATATCACCAGTAATAACGATAATATCCGGAGAAAATTTACGTAGTTTTTCCAAAAAGAATAAGTCACTTATACCAACTTTGTCACAATGGATATCACTAACTTGAGCTATTTTGAAATTATGAAATTCTTCTGGTAAATTTTTAAATTCTAGATTATAGTTTGTTACTTTTAATTGTTTATTATTTTTTATTAAAGCACCTGCGGCTATCATAGGAACAAGTGCAAGAAGTTTATAATTCATTTTCTCACCTTTACTATATAGTCTAATAAACTGATAAAAATATTATAACATATAGCTTAAATTATGTTAAAATAAAAGGTGAGTAATTTAATTAAGAGGACTATAACTTATGATTAAGATTGAGAAAATGGATGATTTCACAAAAAAGAAAAAATATCCTCCAACACCTGCACAGTGGCAAGCTATAGCGTTAACAGGAGCAGATGTGTTAGTTGCGGCAGCGGCAGGAAGTGGTAAAACAGAGGTTTTATCAGAAAGAATAGCTCGCAAAGTAGCTTTAGATAGGTGGGATATTGACAAACTATTAGTACTTACGTTTACAACGGCGGCAGCTAAAAATATGCTTGTGCGCGTTGAAAACAAAATTACTGAGCGTTTATTAGCTTCTGGTTTGGAAGAAGATAGGTTATTTCTTCGAAAACAAAGTATGCTCATGAATGACGCGTACGTTAGTACTATTGATAGTTTTTGTTTAAATGTTTTAAGAAGGTTTTATTATTTAGTAGAAGAAGAAATTGAAGGATCGAAGAAATATTTATCTCCTAATTTTAACATTTTGCCTAATAGTAAGAATTTGCTTATTAATTCAGCTAATGAAGTTTTAGAACGCCTTGCACGAGAAAATAAGATTATCACTGATGAGTTATTTACCATTTTTGGTGACAAGAAAAATATTATAGATTCACTAATCGATGCATATTATAAATTGCTAACTATACCAAATTTTGAACAATATTTGCAAGATAATTTCTTGAAAAATAACAATCTTTTGTTGCATGATTTTCTACTTAATAACGGGATTGTAATTGATGACTTTAGTAAATTAGTAGAACTAACGACAAAAGAATCTTTAAATACTGCAAGAAAGTTTGCAATCCATGTAAAAAATTTTCTTGTTAAAAAAGATAATGAAAATATTGTAGAAAGATTTCTCAACAAAAGTCTACTTGACGATAATAAAAAAGAAAAAATTAGAAAATACTTTGTAGAAAATGATGTAAATATTTCTATAAGTATAATTGAGCAAGAGCAATGTTTAGACAGTATTATTAATTCTTTGGATAATGAATTAAAAAAAAATGATAATGTGTATGACGCAACATTATTAAATAATATATTTAATGATTTAAATAATTACTACAACATGTTCCAAACAGCTAAGAAATTAGATACTTTTACAACAGCCTATCAAATAACTCTATTAGAATTGCATAATGAGTTTTTAAAAAGAAAAAGAGAACTTAACTTTTTAGATTTTTCAGATTTGAACCATCTTGCTATAAAGGCCTTAACTAAAATGGAGAATGGGCAAATAGTTCCTAGTGAAGCGGCTGAATATTATAAAAATCATTTTTTAGAAATTTATGTTGACGAATATCAAGATAATAATAATCTTCAAGAATATATCCTTAACTTAATAAAAGGAGAAAACATCAAATTCTTTAGAGTAGGGGATGTGAAGCAAGCTATCTATGGTTTTAGGGGATCTAATCCAGACCTTTTTGAAGAAAAATATAATAGTTATAAACAACTGGATATAAAAAATTATGATGCTAATATAGACTACGCTATTTCTGATGAAGCGAAAGGTGTTTGTGTAGTGTTAAAAGAAAATTTCCGAAGCGATGAAAATATTTTAAAAAGTAGCAACTATATATTTAATCGTCTAATGAGAGGAAAAAATGCTGGAGTAAGTTATGATGAACAAAGTGCACTTTATTATCCAAGTGTTAAAGAAAAGCAAGTAAATGTAATACCAACACAACTGATAAATGGTAAAATAAATTATTTTACAAAAGAAAAGTTAGTTGATAAAAAAGAGTATAGAGTGCAATCAATAGAAAATATAGCTTATGAGATATTAAATGGAGTAAAAAATGGGAAAAACTATAGTGACTATGCCATCTTAGTTCGTAATAGTACAAAAATGACGACATATAAGGAAATTTTTTCTAAATATAATATACCATTATTTTTTAAAGAAAAAGTAGGGTTTACGACATCAAATTGTTTTAATTTATTATATAATTTGTTTAGATTTTTAGATAATACAACGCGTGATGCAAGTTTAATTGCTTTGTTGCATAGTGAGATTTTTGATTACAGCAACGACGAATTATTAAATCTATCGTTAAATAATGGTAAAACATTATTTGAAAAACTAGCACTAAGCAATTCTGTTAAAAGCAAAAATACGGTAAATTTGTTGAATAAGTGGCTGGATTTTAGTTTAAACAATTCGTTATCGGATATTTTAGAAAGAATTGTATCAGATATTGATTTTGTAAACTATTTAGTAACAATCGATATTAATGATGATGAAGTAGATTATTATGAGAATTTTATAGATCTTGTACAAGAATATCAAAATACAGACAATAAATTAAGTAGTTTTGTAGCGTATTTGAAAAATATAAAAGAAGATGAGATCTTTGAAACTAAGAAAAGAACACCAAATAATAGTGTAACATTATCTACGATTCATATTTCTAAAGGGCTAGAATATAAAGAAGTTTTTGTTGCTGATCTTGATACTTCTTTTAATAAAAAAGGTTATAGTGGGGAAGTATTATTTACCGAGAATTTCGGTTTTAGCATTGATATTGATAACTTTATTCAAAAGCACAATATTTCACTTCAGGATAAGGATTATTTCGAGAGCTTATATAAACTTAATAGTATTTTAATAAAATTACGAGAAAGAGAAGAAGAAGTTCGTAATCTTTATGTAGCCTTAACACGTGCAGAAAAGATACTTTATTTAGTTAGTCCGAATGGTATAGAACTTCAAAATGAAAAAGCTGCGGATAAAAGTATATATCAAGCATTATTGGAAGAGGATAATTTTGAAAAAATATTAAATAATGTTTTAAGTAATTATGGAGAATTTCTTTTTGAAAATGAAAAAGAAGCCTATATTACAGAATATTCGCTTGAAGATAAAAAAGAGGAACAACAGAGTATAGACGTAATTTTTGATTTAAAAGATTTCTACAAAAAATTTAAAGAAAAACATCGAAATACAGATAATATCGAAAAATCTGATGTAGTTCAAAATAAAATTTTTCCAGCTAAGACATCTTATAGTTCATTGAAAAAAATAAATAATAATTATGAAATCCATGATTCTAAAACAAAAGAAAAAAATTATCTAAATTTATCTACTTTAAATAAGACATCGGCAAATAAAGCTATTTTAAAGGGGAATGTAATTCATAAGCTTTTTGAAAGAATTATTAATGATATTCGTAATAATATCAAAATTGAAGGTGTTAATAGTTATTTAGACAGTCTAATAAAAACAGGAAATCTATTAACCGACATTAAGGAAAAGAGAATCTTAACTAAAGATGATTATAAGCTTATAGATAATGATATTGATAATGAGAGAATTTCTAATTTTATAACGAATGATCTTATTAATGAAATAAAAATTGCTCAAAGTTGTCAAACGGAGGTAACATTTACAACTATAGAAAAAGCAAGAGAGTTGTATAATGATAGTACAAGCGAGTCTGAAGTCATCTTGCAAGGGATAGTAGATTTATTAGTTAGAGAAGATGAAAATAATGCCTTTATCGTAGACTATAAAACGGATAATGTTTTAGGAAAAGATGCAGAAAAAATCTTAATAGAACGTCACAAAGAGCAGTTGAAAATATATAAGGATGCAGTAGAAAATTATTATAATTTAAAAAATGTTAAAACTTATATTTATTCTTATACATTGTCAAAACTAATAGAGATAGAATAAAGAATTATACGAAAATAATAAGTAGTTATTTATTTTGAGTACAAGAAGATTGAATAGTGGATATTAATTTTGTTGGTAAGTGAATATACTAACATTGTTACTATGTTCTAAATATGATATAATAGTTGTTAAAATGTAGAAGATTTAATCGGAGGTGAAATAGTGAAATATATAGTATGTAATAGCGAAACAGCGGTTTTAAATAGAATGTATGATGAATTTGAAAAAAATTTAGAAGATGGGGCAGTAATAAGTTTACCAGAGCATATAATCAATACCCAGTTTACTAATAGAATGATTGATGATAATAAAATGGGTAAATATAGTTATAAACATGTCATTATGTTAGGACAAAGGGAATTTGCAGACATAGACATAGAAGAAAGCTTTGGTTTATATCGTTTTGCTCGACTTAAATTATTGAAAAAGCTAGACGTAGACATGAAAAATGTATATTATTCAGAGTGTCTAGATAGTGAAAATAGTACAGAAGATTTGGAGAAATATAAAGAAGTATTAGAAGAAAATCCTATAGATGTTGCAATTGTTTTTCTAGGTGCAGATGGTGGGATACTAGATTATCGATATGCAACAGAAGACAATAAAGATATTCACTTGGTAGAATTTTCTGATGAAGAAAGAGACCAACTACGTGCTTCTGGTATGGAAATTAAAGGCAATAAGTTAGTTAGTATAGGATATGAAAATCTTATGTCGGCTAGAAATTTATTCGTTGTAGTTTTAGGAGCGGATAAAAGAAAGTATATAGCTGAGCTTTTTGAAAATGAAGATACAGAAAATAAAACAATTTTATCTATACTAAATGAGCACAAAAATCTAATTATTTTCACAGATAAAGAAGCAAGTTATAAATCAGAAGAGGAAGTTAATCGTTTAATAAAACATAGACAAAGACAGCAGGAAGCAAAACTTCGTGCAGAAAAAGAACAAGAAGAGGTTGCGGAAAACGAGGAAAAAGCAGAGGATAGGTAGTAGTTATGAATGATTATCAGAGGATTATAAATTATAATTTTAGTGATGTAGTTCTTGATGACAAGTTAGTAGTGAAATTCAAAATAGAAAAGACATTTAGTGAATCACAATTTATTGGTCTGTTTTCTTGTAAAAGAGGAGAAAGGTTCATTATAAGAACACCGGATACGAAGACAGCTATAATTGGTATAGGGTATGAAACAACATGGTTTTTAGATTCTAATGATTTCTTAACAAGTTTTGATAATAATAGTATTCTGTCTGGATTTGAGGAATTAAAGGCCCAGACAAGTATTTTAGAAATTGACGAACATGATGAGGAATATTTTGGAATATATGGTGGAACTTCTGATGGAAACAATAGAAACAGTCAGGAATGGATAGATTTTAGTGATACCACGTTTGTTGTACCTGGGATATTAGCGGTATTTAAAGAAGAGTATGTTTATATTACGTTGTTCTTTAATATGAGAGAAGAAAAAGATTTTACAAAACTATGGCATGAACGAGTAGAATTTTTAGAAAAACTAGATGAGTATAAAGAACAACCAAATGAACCACATATATCTGTTGTAAGAGATATATATCCTGAAACTTGGCAAGAAAACATAAGAGCCGCTCTTCTTCAGATAGAAAAAGAAGAGTTAAAAAGAATAGTATTGTCACGAAAAAACTTAATTTTATTAGAAAATAATACATCACTAGGGGCAATCACAAAATATTTATTAGGAAAAAATAGATACTTTATCGCATTTGAATCAAAAAAAAGTTTATTTATAACTACAAACCCGCTTGTTTCATTAGATTATACAAATAAGGAACTTAAAGCACAGTTATATTTTAAACAAGAGAATTTATTTAATAATAATTTTTCAATTTTGTTTGATGAAGAAGAGATAATAAGAGATTATAGAGATAGTTTTACAGAGAATTTTGAGACTCACTTTGATGTTGTTGCTGACAAAGTTCTTATGGGTAAAAGATTAGATGTCTATTCTGTTTTAAAAGCTAAGATTGAAGATAATCAAAAAGCAATTAAAGCATTAAGTCTATTGTACCCTATTCCACTTATCAAAGGATACCCAGAGGACGTTGCAAGAGAGTTTTTTGAAAAGAATAATAGAATAGGTTACGGATTTTGGTATTCTCCATTTGGGTATATTACTAACAATATGGATGCGAAATTTTATACTTGTGGAAGTATGATGGTTGCACAAAAAAATATGATTACACTATTTACAAGTATTTTATTATCGAAGGATGACACATATGATAAAGTTGTAGAAAAATCCAATCAGACGGTAAAATCTAATTTAGAGTTGTTTGATCATTAGGAGGAAGTATGAAGTTGAGTACAATGCAAAAGGGTGCGCTATTAACAATATTAGGAGCCACTTGTTGGGGGCTTTCTGGTGTATTAGGGGAGTATTTATTAAATATTTCTAAGTTGGACTCTAAGTGGGTTATTTCGACAAGATTATTTTATTCCGGACTTATATTAGTACTAATTTTACTTTTTAAAAATAAAGATTCGCTGTTGAAGGTTTTTAGTGATAAAAAAGACATTTTAAGCCTTATGAATTTTTCTTTTTTAGGTTTATTAATATGTCAAGGAACATATTTTTTAGCAATAAAATATACTAATGCAGGAATGGCAACAGTAATTCAATTTACTGGGCCAGTGATGATAATGGTCTACTACTGTTTCGTTAATAAAAGATTGCCTATGCCACGCGAGGTTGTCGCAATACTCGCTTCACTTTTTGGGGTTGTTTTAATGGCAACACATTTAGATTTTAGTAAATTAAATATTTCAACACTTGGATTATTTTGGGGAATATTTTCTGCTGTAGGTTTAGCAAGTTATAATATTTCTTCAATACGTTTAACTACTAAATATGGAGTGATGCCTATTATGGCATGGGGACTCTTAATAGCAGGGGTAGTCGTATATGTAGGGACAGGAAGTTTCTATATTCCAAAAAACTTTAGCTTTTTAGATTTTTTATGTATAAGTGGAGTTATTTTAATAGGAACTATAGCCTCGTTTAGTTTGTATCTTGAAGGGGTAAGACTAATAGGAGCGGTAATGGGGAGTATTATCGGATGCTTTGAACCGATAGCAGCAATTGTGTTTTCATTTTTACTATTAGGAACAACATTTGGAGCGTTAGATTTATTAGGTGCAATGGCTATTTTATCGGCAGTAGTTGTACTAACTAGAAGATAATAAAATGTATTTAGGGGTAAACATTAACAGTGTTACCCCTCATATAATGTGTAAGTATAAAAGAAAGGATAAATAATGAGTAATCATAAATTCGATGAGATGTATAAGGGGTATAATACAAAGGAATTAACAGCACTGGCAAAAGAGTTGGGAGTACCTCGTTATTATACCCTTAATAAAAAAGAGTTAGTTTTAGCAATTTTAGAAAAACAATCAGAAAGTGAAGAACATTACTATGCATCTGGGATATTAGATGATATTCATACCGAAAATGGCTTTGGCTTTTTGAGAACAGTTGACTATAAAAAGGGTGAAACAGACATTTATATTTCAGCATCACAAATTCGTCGTTTTGAGCTGAAAAAAGGAGATGAAATTACTGGTAAGGTAAGAAAACCTCGCGATGGAGAACGTTATGCTGGACTTCTTCAAGTTGATTTGGTAAACGGTGTGGACGCTGAAGTAGCGAAGGGGCGTTCTCATTTTCAGGCTTTGACACCGATATATCCAAATCAAAAAATAGTCTTAGAAACTATAAAAGAAAAATTATCAACACGTTTTGTTGATTTAGTAGCACCTATAGGATTTGGACAGCGTGGTTTAATAGTAGCACCACCTAAAGTAGGGAAAACGACATTGTTAAAAGATATAGCAAATGCGATTAGAAAAAATTATCCGGATAAAAAACTGATAATTTTACTTATCGATGAAAGACCAGAAGAAGTTACTGATATGGAACGTTCTGTAAAAGGTGCTGATGTTGTAAGTTCAACTTTTGATGAAACTAGTGAAAACCATATAAAAATGGCAGAGCTGGTTATTGAGCATGCAAAACGTCGTGTAGAGTTAGGGCAAGACGTTATTATTCTTATGGATAGTATTACTCGTCTTGCTCGTGCTTATAATATAGTAGAGCCAAGTAGCGGTAAAGTGTTAAGTGGAGGTGTCGACCCATCAAGCCTTCATAAACCAAAAGCATTTTTTGGGGCGGCACGTAATGTAGAAGGTGGAGGAAGCCTAACAATAATAGCAACAGCTCTAATAAATACAGGATCTCGTATGGATGATTTGATTTTTGAGGAGTTTAAAGGTACAGGTAATATGGAAATAGTCTTATCTCCAGAACTAGCTGCTAGAAGAATTTATCCCGCTATTGATTTTCTTAAGAGCTCGACACGAAAAGAGGAACTATTGTTAACAGAAGATGAGGTTAAAATTCTTTGGCAAAGTCGTCGTAAGTTAGAAGATGTTAGTGAACCTACAATAGGAGTCTTAAATCATTTACGAAAATATAATAGTAATGAAGAATATATATCAGAAATGAAAAAATTTATACGAGAATAATAGGTGCAATTAATATATAAAATTATTATGTATAGTTTAAATATGAAGATTATTAGACAGGAATAATTTGCTGTGCTATAATCTAGTGTATATTTAATTTAGGAGGGAAATTTTGGACACGATTAAATTTTTAATTGATTTTGTATTACATATAGACAAACATCTAGGTGAACTTATGATTCAACATGGACCATGGTGGATGTATGGAATAATATTTTTAATAATATTTATAGAAACTGGTTTAGTTTTTATGCCATTCTTACCGGGGGATTCACTTCTTTTTGCTAGTGGGGCACTGTGGGCAGCTACAGGAAATAATATTTTCTTGTTATTACTATTATGTATAAGTGCAGCTGTTACTGGAGATAACTGTAACTATTTTATTGGAAGAAACTTTTCGGAGTATTTGAAAGGAAAGGCTTGGTTTAAAAA
>ERZ773055.108-NODE-108-length-55831-cov-11.803948_pt1 | contig 55831 bp, 54 predicted proteins | sample MGYA00580515_ERZ773055 | MGnify/ENA primary metagenome ERZ773055 (study PRJEB29015, sample SAMEA2737993) | human oral metagenome | biome: human oral; feature: human-associated habitat; material: dental | place: China | collected 2064 ...
GCAAGCCTTATTAACTGCTCTTCTGTTAGGTTATATGTCGGGAAAGCCGAAGCTGTTGTATCTACTTCCTGCGTTCCTGTGCTTCCCTGCCCGCTACCGATTATCGTACAACCACAGCTTACCTTGTTTATCGTTAAGCCATCGTCTACGTCTTTCTTCTTTTCGTCATCCGAGATAGCGTTATAGCTTATCACCGCAACCGCTACGGGCAAAACCGCTAAACCGTAAGTTAAAGCCGCTACCACCGCCGAAGTCGCTAAAGGTGCCATTAAAAACTTACGGAATATCTTTGATAGCTTCCCCTTCGGCTTCTTCTCGTCTTTCTTTCCGTCCTTCCGCATAAAAGCGTCCTCCAAAACCTATAAACTAAACCACAAATTCCAATTAACCGCTTAAAGGCGGCAGGTTCCCCTACCGCCTATTCTTCTTATAGCACCTGTGCTACATGCTTATATATCGCTCCGCTCTTATCTACCGAAAAGATAATCTCAAACCGGGTAGTCTTGCCCTTATACCGAAGTGACGCTTTCACCCGATACATAGTATCACCTGTCGTGTTATCCGAAGCCTTACTCTCGGTCACGCTCTCTATATCAAGCTTACGCTCTTTATCATCCTCCGTAAGCTCCTTCTCCCGCGTGCTTATAAACAACTGGCTCGCTTCATCCTGCGTAAGCACTCGCTTCTTTACATAATACCGCGCCCTGCCGTTAAAATACTCCATGCTCTTCGGCGTATACATATCGTACATAATCTTCTTAACCGTGCGCTTATTCACTTTACTATAAGCCCCCGTCATAGACCCGAAAAGCACAAGCACCAGAATGACAAACACCCCAAGCGCCAAGGCGTGTAGCCCAGAACTCCACCTGTCAAACAGATTTGCTAGCCTCTTCATCCGACTTCCTCCAACTCTCAACGACTGCCAAATACCTCGGCAACCTCTTCTTCGCCACTAAATTAAAATCTGCATCCTCAATGAGTTCTAGGTTACTATCCTTGTACGAATCATTTAAGCCCAGAGACTCTATAAGAAACTGTGACGGCTCGCTGTTATCACAAGCTATAACAAGTCTCTCCTTCGCTCTCGTGCATCCGACATAGTATAAACGCCGCTCGCAGTCGATATACTCTGTTATATCCTTGGACTCATATCCCCTGTTTACCATATCCCGAATACTTCTACTCTCTGGCAAAGCTAGACTGTCACAGCACATTAAAACTACCGTATCCCACTCAAGACCTTTCGCCCCGTGATAAGTGTAAATATTTACACAAGCTGAACCCTTATCTACAGCTGTCTCGTACTGATACAAGGCTGAAAAATACTCCTTGAGCTTTTCTAGCGTGTTAAACCCCCTTGTTAAACGCTTGACATATGCTAGATACCCGTTTAATAGCCTATCCCGCTCTGGCGTTCCGTACATATACCGAATCCCCTCGTAAAGAACAGCCATAAGACCGCTAAACTTGTCCTCATTACTAATCTTTGCCGAAAGAAGCGAATACAACTGATAAAGGCTCTCTACCGTGTCTCTACCCATTCCGTAAACCTTAGAAGAAAGCGTATCTCTGTAACCTCTCGGGATTTCCTCTGTAACTTTCCCGACCTTGCTACTGTAAGGCGTTAAACTTAGCAGAATACCCAGAGCATCTGTAAGATTTACACCGAAATCGTTCATGATACTCCCGATTACCTTCGCTCCGTTCGTCCCAAGAAACAAGACATACTTCCAAAGCACCGCAGAAACTCTGTCCCCGTTATAAGTGTTACTAAGAATCTCAAACGCGCTCTTTACATCGGCATACAACCCCTGCCTCGTAAACCGCATACTCTCGCTTGTCGTGTCCGTAAAGATTCCGTTCTCGTAAAGCAACGCATTCAAAATGCACGCCTCGTAGTTATTTCTAACTAGTACTGCGATTTTGTCTGCTTTCTCTCCGCTCGTAATACGCTCTTTGATATACTTTAAGACCTCTTCGCTTATCCCGTAAAGCGTGTTATCCCCAGAAAGAATCTTAATACTCCCGCCATCCGTATTCGCGTTCAATTCCTTCTTCTGCCTATAACTTAGATTCTTTACTGAGTTAAACGCAAACTTTACGATATTTGACTTGCAACGATAGTTTGTAGACAAAACATATAAACTCAAGCGATAGTCTACTTGCACATCCTCTAAGATAATCTTCGGGTCAGTGCCTCTCCAAGTGTAAATAGCCTGCTCATCGTCCCCGATTACAATTAGATTCTCACTGTTCTCTGACGGACACATACACCGCAAAATCTTATACTGGATTGTGCTGGTATCTTGGAACTCGTCCAAGATAAAGTATTTCCACTGACTCCTACAGAATGACAATACCTTCTGCGTTACATCTTCCCCACGGACTCCGCAAAACATGCAATAGACCATATACTGCATATCATCGTACTCCATGACATTATCATTTACCTTTAACTGCTGATACTGCAAGTTTACACGCTTATAGTCCTCTAAACTAATCCGCTTCTCATCAAACTGATAGTGCCTACTCAAGTCGGCATAGTTCATCGCCTTGTTTATCTGATAGGAAAACAGGTTTTTGAGATATTCTACAAGCTCCTTATCCTTACTCTTAATACCGCAATCCTTTAGGGCTTGCCGTAGATACCCCATCGCCCGTCCCTCGCTACAGATGTTAATCGGATAACCCAGATACCGAAGGATTTGATAGTAACAGCTATGCAAAGTCTTAAAACTCAAGTCAAAATCGTCCCCAAGCTCTGCACAGAGCCGCTTAAACTTCCTCTGCATCTCACTTGCACCGCTCTTACTGTAAGTTGCGCAAAGAGTCTTAGACGGCTCTAGCTCCCCTGTCTTTGCTCTGATATAGGCTAACTCCGTAATCGTGCTTGTCTTTCCCGAACCCGCACCCGCAATAATTACAAGACCGCCCGTGCTATTCAAAACAGCCAACTGCTCATCACTATGCGTAATTCCTTTTACCCGCTCAATATCTGCAATCAACTTACTTTTATCCGTCATGGTATACCCCGAAACTTGATTTCACTATTTCCCGATTTTCTTCGGGACAAGACCGCCTGCTACCGCTGAAACAAAGCTGTAACCGCATATAGCCGAAACTTGAGTTAATAAGCTTTCCTAACAGAGAAACTTGAGTTTACTCGCCTCTATCTTTCCGATTCTTCCATATCTCGATATTCCGATTGCTCTCCTCGATGCACCGATTTAAGAGTGGCGCGTCATAAACTACTCCCCTATCGTCAAATACCGCTTTCATATACTCCGCAACAGATACCTTCCGAGTCGTTAGCCTATCCCCCTCTTCCACATACAAGTTATAAAGGTCTGGCTCTCCTGCTGAATCTGCTATCGGCAAGGCGATAAAATACTTCTTCCCGAAAAACTCTACATCGTCTGCGCCAAACCCTATATCCTCTAAGGCTATTAGCATTACATGAGACTTTATGCTACCTAAATACTCACCCTCGTTATCTAAGGCATAATCCCCACTCACTACAAAGTTATCCTCTATCGGAAACACCATAAACTTTAGCGAATATCCGTTCTTCTCTTCAAAACACCCCAAATAAATAGCAGGTCTACTTGTAGTCGGTGGGTTATCTATGCAAATACTCTGGGAATTTGACCTAGACTGACTGTTATAGAAAGTCATAAATAGCACCGCCGAATTTATAGGTAACTTACTGTTTAACAACTCTATCCTGTCTTTTGGACTTAAATCACGGCTTTTTGAGAACGAAAGCGTATTGTAAATCGCATTTTGGAGCGACTCTCCACCTTTACCATCCGCCACATACCGAGGCTCAAACCCGAGCGCCCTTATCTGCCTATCTATCTCGTCAATCCCAGTATAGACATCCTGCACCGCTGAAACATCAGTAAAATCCAGCGTAAATATGGCTACTCCAGCGCAATCCTCTTCCGTCTTTCGATACGATAGCACCTCTACCACAGACTCAAGCGTGCGCATATTCCCTATTTGCCGATACCCGCACTCGCTAAACTTAAGGCGAAGCTCCCCGTCTACAACCCGCATAGCCTCTGCCAAATACCTTAACGACTCTGGAAGCGCGGGCTTAACCCCTACAGTCTTTGCAAACACTGTATGATTTACAACTCTATCCTCCGATAAACCCCCGAGCTTAAGCAAAACCTTTGCACTCTTTGCCGCCTCTGGCGCATTGTAAAACTCCATCCGCACATCATACTTACAAAGCAGATTTCCAAACTCTACCAACTTCCAAACATTTGTCACAACGACTTGATGAAAGTTTAGATTGACTGTCTCCCCTTTATGCGCCTCTACAGCCTTTATGATAGCCTGCAAACTCCTCACGCTTCTTGAGGACAACTGCGTAATCCCTAACTCTTGTCTAATCTTTATCTCTATCACGGCTCGCTCCCCTCGATTAAACGCACTATATCACGATACTTCTCGCGATAATAAGCACTGCTCATCAAATACTTGATAAAACCAAGCGTCTCCTTGTTCATCCCGATAAACTTGTCTACCGTCTCTTTTCTGTAAGCCCCCATAAGACCGACTACCCGCGTAATCTCTCCGTTACCTTTTACGACAGGCGTAGCCGTTATATTATCGAAATCTAACAGGTAGTCACTAAGACCAGAAATTTTGCAATACTTCTCACGAACCTTGCAAACCTTGTCAGCCAGCTCACTTAAATCAGGTTCTCTCTGGTCTAAGATTAGAACAACCGCTTTCTCACCGAAATCTTCCCGCAACTTCGTACAAGCGTATCTAGCCTTGCTCCTACAGTCGTTATAACTCGACCGAACCCCCTCTTCCTTTAGCAATACCTCACTTAGCATCGGAAGGCGAACAAGACCGTGCCGCAAATAAACCCTTGCTTCAAGACTCAAGTAATTCGTGTTTAAGCACAAATCAATCAAATCTCCAAGCAAAGCCCCGCGCTCTTTACTAAGTGGTACCTCGTTTAAGCCTACTTCTCTGACCTCTCCCGTACTTAAGTTGTAGTAGTTATAGATAGCCGTCTTTAGATTCTCAAGAACATTCGTAAGATATTTTGTAGGTCTGCCACGCATTCTAACTCACCTCTGCTTATAGCCAAAAACTTTCTTCGTTATTTCTCCTTGTCGTAAAGAGCTGTTAAACGAATTTCCGAAACTCTCCGCATGAGCAACTGCACCTCTTTTCTAAGTTTAAGCGCAGTCTCTTTGTTATCAACAAAATCCGACTCCGACAAAGCCTCTAAACAGACTTCTGCTCGCTTTGCGTCCTCTGTAATATCCGCTAACAGCGCGTCATAAAGTCCAAGCATACGCACCGTCTTATCGTAACTTGCACACTTTACAACAGGTTCGTCCCTCGGCACGGAACTAGCCCAGAAACAATTTTCTGGGCTATAAAGCGCGTTCTTGTCCCTACGATGGAGCAATCTCCAAGGACGATAGCCGTTTGCTTCCGACCATGCCGCAAACTCTGCAAACCCTGTCCAACGATAGCAAAGAAGTCCGCTACGATTAAGCCTCCGCCAGTACTCATTCAGCCGCATAGCGCAACTCACACCTCGTTAAATAAATAGAACCGTCAGCTTCGTCAAGGTACTCCGCAAAAGTCAGCCCATCCTTAAAGACAACATAGCCTGTAGAATCCAGCAACTTGTCCCGTCCAGAAATCGTGAAAAACTGTTCGGGCTTTGGCTTACTTGCAAGCTTAAGGCGATTAGATTCTCCCATTTCCAACTTCTCCTAGCTTATCTACTAAAACGCACTAGCAGGGCAAAGCCTGCTAGGACAATAATATAAATCACGCACATACCTCCAAATGCTTAGTCAACAAACGGAAGATACAGCAACTCTTCCTTCTTTGTCTCCAACGGATGCCCACTTTTCCATACCGACCGATATTCTGCAAAATAAACAGCGTCGCTGCCCTGTTCCGCGTAAACCTTGCCCGTTGCGCTCATCACAAGCTCACCGTCCGTAAGACTAGCAGATACCTCAATCGGCAACAAGCCGTTTTCAAACCAATCCATGACACTAAGCTCTTCTGACTTCTTAAACGCATCGAACTCGGAAGCATCCCTGCGAAGCGGGTCGAGAACATTAAGTGACGGCTCATTTACCTCTTCACACACATTCTGAAAACCTGCATACTTGATGCCACCGTAGAAGTACGGCTCATCTCCCGTCACGCGAAGCCCGTAACCATACGCACCCACATAATAGCGCTCCTCAAAATCTCCCTTACAAGCACCGTCTGCCAACTGCAAGCCACCATCACGCCAAAATCTATCACACTTTCTGTCTGCCATTTCCTTTTCCCCCTTATTCGTTTTCACTAGCTGTTAGCACAAGATAGATAACTCCTGCTAACAAAACCACACCTACCAGAACCATACCTCTCGTGCCTCCTGCAAACTACCTAACTGCTAAAGACAGTTTAGCAGATTGCGCGTTAATCGTCAACTACTTTTCTATCAATTTTGAGCGCATCGCTGTCGCTCGCTAGGATTGTTTGATACCATGTATCAGCATTCTTCCTAAAATTTACCTTTATCACATCCTGCCCGCCGACTTTTACAAAATCAAAACTTCCGTCTACTGGAAGCGTAAGACTCGATATTTTGTAGTTACTAAGGTCAATACCAACTAGTAATAGCGAAGCTACATCTTTTTCCGTTAAATCTGTATAAACCTCTGGAAGAACGCTGTCCGCTAAACTTCCAAGCTCAAGCACATTTAACCGCTTTAACTTTGATAAACACTTCTCGATTACAACTCTTTGCCGCATTGTCCTATGAAAATCCGTCCCTACATAACGATTTCTAGCATACCCCAAGGCTTGATTACCGTTTAAGTGCATCACACCGCCCTTATAGCTACGAATCACATCCTTCTCTGGGTCGTCCCCTACAAGCCTGTTTTGCTCGTTTACATAGGCGTTCATTAACCGTATCTCGTCTTTACTTAACGACAATTCAATTCCACCTACCTTATCGACTGCATTTCTAACTGCATTAAAGTTTACAACCAAAAAACCAGAGAAATCTATTCCGTATATCTCCTTTAGGACGGACTCCAAACCCTCTGCTCCACCGAGCGCATACGCCGCGTTAATCCTTCTGCTTCCGTAGCCGTCCAAATAAACAAGTGTGTCTCTTAACACGCTCGTTAGCGTTATACGCTTTCTAGCTCTATCTATCGACACGATTATAATAGTATCGCTGTTTCCGTCAAACTTACCCTCTCGATTGTCTACACCTATAAGAAGGATATTTGAAATAGACTGCCGCTCTAGCTCCGACCCTAACGCCTTTACCTGTTCATCCGCGATTACCCTAGATTGCTCACGCAAAATCTCACTAGTAAGCGCATCTAGGATACTTTTATCAAGCTCTTCCGACAAACCGTCAAAATCCAAGCCAACACTCTTTGACTCGATAGCGTTTTGACGGGTAGCCAAGGCATTGCTTGCACTTGCTCGCTGTAGTTTGTGATAATAGTGATTAAAAATTAAGACAAGCAAAAGTATAAGTATTGCTACTACTGCCGAGGAAATAACTGCGACTTTTTTGATTGTACTGCGTTTCATGTTAACTCCTTTATAGAATTAAATGGATAAATTTGCTGATTTACGACTCGCTAAGTGTACTTGTAGCTTTTGGACTGAATTTGTGCCTTCCCCCTGCCAAAAATTTTCCCGCACCCCTAGGAAAACCCGCTCTGCACGCCCTCGCACGGAATTTTGAAAAATAAAGCCCTATAAAATCCTAGAAATCGCGCAAAATTGCACGCCATTTTCTACACGAAAAGACGCAAAATAAATCAGTGGATAACCAGCCAAAAGGCTGGACAAAGCTAGTCTAAATTTATAAGCAAGAAAGCCATGTGTACTGCTTAATTATATGCGGGTCTATGCTGTTTTTCCAAGACAACCAATCCTATTTATAAAAGATTAAAAATAAAAATCGGGAAGCGGATTTTTCTCTACCCACTTCCCGAAACGCCTTAAATTTTACAGGTCTAGCTACTTAGTCTCTTACGCGGCAAAACCCCAAATGCAACGGCTAAACTCAACATAAACCAAGAAAGCTGTTAAAACCAATTCGGGGTTAGCTTACTTTCAAAGTCAAGTCAAAACCCACACAGAAACCATTAAACCTAGCACTCCTTATAACTCCTAAGCCTATTTCTTACACAAATCTTCTATTAGTCAACCCCGCATCCCGCGATTTCCCATAATGCCGTTTACACCAGAGAATGCACGATACGCCCCCACAAAATCTGCTCTACTCCTACACACCGTCTTTAAGTCGTCCATAGACAAGCTAAACCCCGACTCGCCGTAAGTTTTACAGAGCAAATCGTAAATACCAGACAGCGCGTCACCGCCTGTTACAACCAGTCTATACTTTTTTGCCATAATTTCCGACAAAACATCTATCGTGCAAAGCTTTGACAAGACACCAACAAACTCTATTGCTACATGCCTATCACGAACGGGCATCGTAGACACTATCTCTGCAAGGCTCACACTCCTTGCGTCAAAAGTGCTATACAGCACCCCGTTTACAGACATATCTATTTCGTAGCTACCGCGCGGAGAAAGCGTATAAACTACTCCCTCCTGCAAAATTCTATGAAACTCACCGTAATTACCCACCAGAACATGAAGCGTCTTTCTTACAGGTGAACCGTTTTCTGCAACTTTCTTAGCCATATATCCCTCCGTTAAAACATTACATCAAGCATTATAGTTACTCCACTAAACTGCACCTTAAGGCTACGAACACTACTCGAAACCTCAAACCTACTTCCATATAGCTTAACAACTGCCGAACCATTTTCTTTTTCAAGCGACAGCGACAACTGATACTTATTCGTTTCAGAAACCTTCTTCGGAAAACTGTATTCTATGCACTCACCGCCCTGCTCTACAAGTGCCTTGAAAACGATATAAACAGTACGCCGACTTCCATTATCAAGAACGAAATAATTATCATCCCCGTAGTAGACACGACCAGAGTGAAATAAATCTTGAAGTTGCTCAAGCGTTATATGATACGGAGCTACATACCGAGCGTAATTTCCCCGCCTAAAGTCATTCTCTCTCGTAAAAGACTGACTGTTATAGCTTCTCGCATAAGATTCACTACTTTTTTGGCTATGATACGAATATCCAGAAGGACTCCCCACAGAACCTCTAGTCAAGCCTACGACTTCCTCACCACTCGCTACCCTGTTTAATATCTCCCGCGCGTCTGTAATGTCACCGACTAAATATCTAGGATGCTCTACATTGTCTGGATGGTTCTCTTTTACAAGCCTTCTATATACCCTTGTAGTTACTTCAACCGTAATCTCTTCTACCGACTGATACCCATACATTTGAAGGGCAGTCACTAAATCCATACCTACCCCCTCTTCGTGCGACTTAACGCCTTTATAGCTTAGTCTTTTGACTCCTGCTCACTTGTATCGGAAATTTCAGTGCTTTCTTTCGCATTTTCCGAACTCTCGGATAAACTGTCGTCCTCGCTGTTATCCGACTTACTTTCTTTGCTACTCTCATCAGAACTCTCGCTACCGCTTACTGTCTCCTTGCCTACATTCGTTTCCGCTGTAGCCTCACTAGCAAGCAACTCATCCTCATGCTCTGCGACATACTTTTGTATCTTTTCCGACAGGTCATTCTGCATTGCCTGTAATCTTTCCTTAATGCCGTCATAGTCGCTTAAATCCATCTCGCTGTTAATTGAGCTGTCAAGCGACCAGCCGCCAAGTGGCACATAGCCGTCAAATCCTACGATATGCACCCGCTCGTTCGGAGCGTTATGAGACACCACATACATGTCGAGACTCAAATTATTCTCTGTAGCGGAAATTCCAATGACAAATTTATCACCGTCCACAAACTCGTCCGAATTTTTGTAATTGTATAGAGGCAAAATATTGTCTGCATAGCCCTTGCTCACGGACTTATAAAGCTCGTAGATATTACTGCCAGAAACCGCGATTTCAAACGACCTTTCCGAATTATCCTTAGATTCTTTTCCCGTTTCTGTAGTCTCTGTTAAACTTGCACCGCCCTTATCTGCAAAATCACAGGCGACCTCCACCATACGCGCAGGGGAAATGTCATCTGTCAAAACAAACTTAGGACTTCCCCCGTCAGCTCCCTCTTTCACGGTCAAAAGCTTATCTCCTAAAAGATAAACGCCCGCCGTATACCCAGACTGCACATATGCCTGTCCAGAATTGTCATAGATTGTCGTAATTGTTGTATTCTTGTCTATCCGCGTCAGAGTCATTCCACCGCTCTCGTACATCTTATTGAGAGCTTCCTTAATCTCTACATTCGCGGGCTTCACCGCTTCTTTGCTGTTTTCCGCGTTTACGGAAACCTTACCTTTACCGCAAGCCGTAACACTGACCGCTAAAAGCGAAACAGCGCAAGCGAAAGACAAAATCTTAACTAGCTTCATAACTCGTACCTCCAAATAAGCATAAAATTAGGAATAAAATTTATTAGAAGAAATACCTGTGTACTTGCACGCACACAAGGAATTAACTCTAATTAAAAGAAAGCTCTCGAAACATCAAGGTATAGCACACTTTAACTTCCCAAAGGAAAACGCTCGGAAATGCGAAACTTACTTTCAAGATACTAGACAACTTTTATTTGATTCACCGAAACTTCCTTTCTTCGTATACAGGTATCTCTGAAACTTACTTTCTTCTAACTGCACCCTAACTATACCATATTTTGCGATTCATTTCAAGTTGTTTGGTATATCTGAAACTTACTTTCTAACACTGATTTTAAGGGGAAACTTGCTTTCTAACGCAAGCACAAAACCAGCCACGAAAGAAAGTTTCAACGACACGGAAAATCCGCTTTGCATAGCTAAAAACTGAAACTTCCTTTTGATTCCTCAAGTATCACTGGAAACTTACTTTCTAACGATTTTCAATAACGCAAGGAAATTTTCAAGTATCACGACAGCTTTTCTTCAACAACTAGCCAGTTCTTAAATACTGGAAACTTACTTTTAGCGTCTATAGGTATCTCTGAAACTTACTTTCTAACTCTGAAAGAACAAGAGTCTGCATGATTAACTGATAAACCAAGTCGCAAGCGCCTAGATTTTCCTGTTAAAACCAAGTCGAAAATTTGTCGGATACTCGTCCGATTGAAAACTTCCTTTTTGAACCAAAAGTATACCAAGAAACTTGCTTTCTAACGCAAATCTAAACTACTAATTTTTCTTCGATTATAGCTAGGTATTACTGAAACTTACTTTCTATCAAACAAGTTCTCAAGAAACTTGATTTTATATACAGCTTACAAGATAAACAACCACAACCGCAAATCAATCTCACAAACCCGCACATCTACCAGAATTGCCTTAAACCTAGGCGATTTTATAACTATTACAATGCATTACCCTAGTTTATCTGTCAACTTTTAGCCTAACCTTATAAACGCCCAGCGCCCCGCCATCACAAGAAACTTCCTTTCTCCTGCCAGAATTTACGGGGAAACTTACTTTCAACGAAACCCATCCACCTAGCGGAACTTTCTTTCCACAATCAAATTCTTCGGGGAAACTTGCTTTTAAGAAGCATAACTCAACGGAAACCCGCTGTCCCGTAAAACCCGTAAACTTTCTTTCTAGCCCCGAAATCGGCACTAAACTTACTTCCCACCCAGTCACCCGACTAACCCTCTGCCCAAATCCCAGACATTAAAAGGGCTTACGGATTTCCCGTAAGCCCTAAACTTGCTTTTAGAAGCTTTCTTATTCAGATAAACCAACCTTTCCAAGCAAAAGGTTCCTAGGAATTTTACTTTCTTGCTCCTAAAACCACCTATTCCCAGCATGTGTCACAGCCTCAAGCCGCCTCTAGTCGATTCCCAAGATAGCCCTCTGTTACCAAGCCCCCGTTTGTGTTCCCGTAAACTTGTGCCGAAACTAAGGGAAAGCCGACCCTATTAAGGGCAAAGCCGCTTCACGCTCTAAATCCTAAACTTTCTTTCTAGCACTCTCTGTATTCACTAAACTTCCGATTCACAAGGCGTGTACTTCCCTAAACTTACTTTTATAAAATCAATACCGCTATAAGGCTTCCCCCTAAAATGCACCCAGAGCGCTCCTGCAAAGCCTCTCTCGACCCAGATAAACCAAACCCCTCGCTTAACCCAAAACTTACTTTCTTTCGACCTTGTACCTATAGAAACTTACCTTCTAACACTCCGCGTCTCCTAGTCTACCTATCGTAACATGATTATACGGCAACTCTATCCCAAAACTTATAAACAACTTTAACATACTCTCTCTAAGCCGCCCACATATCGCAAAGTTGTCGTCCAAATGCTCTGTCCATATCGTAAACTTTAGCACCACCCCGTTTGCCGTATACCTGTTTACCGATACCGTTACAGGACGAATGATTAAAGGCTCTTTTGAACACTCTGCTACGATTAAAGCCTTCGCAAACTCTATATCTGTCCCGTAACCTACCTCAAACTCCACAAAATTACCGACATCCTTCTCGTAATTTGTATTCAATATCACACTGTTATCTACTATGCTATTCGGCACAATACAACTTTGCCCGTCAAAGGTCGTTATTATGATATGTCGAACCGACATATCCTTTACTATTCCCTCTGCTATGATATTTGACCCCTGCACTATCTTTACTTTCTGCCCGACCTCTATAGGCTTCGATAAACTTATCGAAAACCCGCTTATGATATTCCCTAAAGCTTGTTGCGCTGTAAATGTCAAAACTGCCACAATCAAAGTCGAACCACCGAGTATCTTGCCGCCTAACCCGTCTGAACCACCGAAAATATACATCTCTGCACAGATAAACACTGCTACGATTAAAAGACGCAAAGCTCCAGAAATAAACTTTATCTTAAGCGCGTGCTTCCTCTGGTAGAGCTTATCCGACACCTTCCCGACTGCCGCAACACACCCCGCCGTGACAACTAGTGTCACAATCCCTGCTAAAATCTTCATAAATTCCTCCCGCCGTTATCTTACCATCAAATCACACGCTTGTCCCCCTAAAAACCCGCCGCCTGTCTCATACCCTACTTTGTGCCGCCCGTAAACGCCAACTCATATAGCCCCTTTCTACCGTTCCCCCACTCCCCTGCCCTGCTCCTAGCGTCCGTTTCTACTCGTTTTGAGCCGATAACCCTTTAGGGATTTCAAAGGGAAGTCTCTTACCTCTATACTTTTACGCCTAAACGACTATGCCCCTTAAAAACCATTCTGGTGCGTCACAGGGCATAGTCTATCTTTTACTTGTCAATTTCACTGTTAAACTTACAAAACCCCTCTCCTGCCTCCTCCCGTTACGGGGCTTCCCCTTGCCCGATAAACCCCTAAACCCAGAGCTTACCCGCCCTGTACTGTCCCGCCGACTTAAGCCCATCCCCCTGCCCGTTTCTATCTCTCCCCTCTAATCCCCCTATTCCCCTTTCTAAGCCGTCCTGCGCCGACAGAAACCCACTAATCCCAAACTGAAACCTAAAACCCGTAAAAGTGTCCACCTAAACCTAGACCCGCCTTAAAAGCCATTCTGGTGCGTCTAAGGGCATAGTTTAGCTTTTACTTTGCAATACACAAGCCACCCTGCACTATTCCAAATTATTACTTTCAAATCCCACGCCCCCTGTCTCCCCCAAACTAAAAACGGGGCTAGGCGCTACCCTAACCCCGTCTTAACCCCGCATAAACGCTTACTTTCCGTAATGATTCTTCGCTGAACCCTCTTGTATTCCCGAGATGATAGCCCGTCCGAGCTTCCCGATTCCAAACGCCGCTCCAAAGACCGCCGCTCCGAGTAGACCGCCGATTCCACCGCCTCTACCGCTTCGCTGTCCTCTCTCTGCCTTACTCATAAACGGCAATGCCATCGTAAACCGCCGCATCCGACTGCCCTCATCCTCTGGCTTTATCCTTGCATTCGCGCTTAACTCTGCACCTATCTCTTCGGTTGCACGATACATCGCTACATTTCGCTTTACCGCCTCCATCTCTGCCGACATCCGCTGTCTCTGCGCCATCGTAAGATACTCCTGCCGCCGTATGTCGTGATTGTTGATATTTACAACCCCTAAAACCTTAAATGTGTCGAAAATACTTCCAAGTAACCGCTCTGTGTCGGAAGGGTCGATATAATACTCAAGGCTAAACGCATTCAAATACTCCGTATCCATTCCAAGCCGCGCTAAACTGCTATACCGCTTCGCTAACTCCTTAAACGATATGAAATCCGAGAGATAACGACCCGTATTCCCGCCCATGACTCCGTTTAAGTTCACTAGCTTGTTGTTTACTATCATTCCGTTCGCCGTAAGGATTATCTTCGTTACATTCCCGCGCCCTATGCTCCTGTCTATCCTGTCTAATACCCCGTTTAAGACTTCCCTGCGATACATGTCTGCCCCAAACTTCGTACTCGTAAACAGCGGCGCGTGACTAAGCAAGCCACCTAGCGAAAGATTTGTGCAATCTACGCTGTTCTCTGGCGAAAGCCGAGAAACCTCTGCCTTTATCCGCTCTACTCCTTTTACTACCGTTACGCCTTTTGCATTCTCAAGTTTCGACCCGTCTGGTATCGCGTTACTATACCCAACCGAGGACTCATACTCTCGAACATTTATAGGCTCTTTTTCTGCCGAGCGCCCAGAATAACCGTAACCGCTCTCCGCAAGCGGCTCGCTGTCAAACTCATCGCCCTTCTCCGAGAAATCTTCACTTCCCGCCGAAAATGCTCCGTTTTCCTCACTTCCCTCTGGCATAAATCCGATAAACTCATCCGAAAGATTACTCTCCCTGCCCTGCATTAGACTATCAAACACACTTCCAGCAGGTTCTTCCGCATTTCTTACGGGTTCCTCGGAAACCGCTTCGCTCGCACTTGCTCCGCTTTCACCTAAGCCCTCTAAGCCTGTATTCTCGCTCTCGCCTAGGCTCTCTAAGCCTACACTTTCTTCCTCGTCCCCCGTAAACTCCACGCCAGAATACTCGCTGTCTATGCCGCCCTCGCTATCACTTCCCTCTTTTCCTAGCTTCTCTCCCGCAAGCGCCCTGTCCATCCTACTCCAGTTCGGCATAAACTCTGCACGGAAGTCACTGAAATACTCCATCGGGTCGCTCGCTCCCGATGCCTCCATGTAGCCAAACTTCGTTATCACCTCTTCAAAAATACGATAACTCTCGTTAAACGCTTCCCCGAGGCTATATCCCTCCATGTCAGCTGTCATCTCACGAAGATACCCCTCGAATCCGATAGACTCCTCCAGCTTTCCGTTCTTATCACGGAACTGCTTCATGATTTCCTCTACCTTCTCGTCCGTTCCGACCGAGTTCTTTAACTGCCCCTTTAACTGCTGAACAAATGTCCCGTTCTCATCTGCGTCATTCAAAATCAAAAACGGCTTTATAAACTGCGCTGTCGTGCTATCCCCGTTCACACCCTGCGAATCTACATCATCTACCCACGCAAAATACCTGTCATTCACGTTACAAAACTTCTTTCCCTTTGTTGTCGTTAATACAGGCTGGATAAAGTCTGACTTATTCGGGATTTTGGTTGTTGGTAATACGCCACCGTAGGCTATAGACGCTTCGTCATATCCTATAAACCCGCGCTTACCCATATTCTCAAGCGTCCTAAAGATAAACGCATTCGCTTTGTTGATTCCGTTATACTCTGTGCTACTCATAGACGACCATGACGGCGTTATATGCTCTTGATATATAAGCATTAACTTCGGCTTTATGTTCTTTAGCGTAGCGTCCTTCGCCGCAAGCCAGCTTCCCATCGCACGCATATACCAGTTGTACAACCACTTCGCACTCTCTACCGCTGTGTCATCCTCGCCCTTCCGAACTCTCTCACTCTTCTTCGCAAACAACTCTGCATACAAAGGCGCCCAACCCGTTATCATGCGCCAAACTTCGTCCGCTATGATTAACAAATCACCGCTCTTCGTCTTTATCTCACCAGACTGTATCTTCGGAGAAAGCCAAATCCAGAAATCCAAAGCCTTTATATACTTTAACGCACTCCAAGCTGTCTCTGGCACGGCTAAATCTTCAAGTCCTGCGGGCTTACGATAAACCTCTCTGGACATTACATCCCGAACTACCCCGCCTATATCCGCTTTACTGTCATACTCCGAACCACCGTTTAACGCAAAAGTCTTTACCCCGAGCTTCTTAGCAATATACAGCAATAAAGACGACATATCTGGCTTACTGTCTAAATACGGCACGGCTACCTTTGACGCAAGCGCTGACGCAATCATATTCAACGTCATAACGCCTTTACCAGAACGAGAACCCGCCGACAAGTGCAGGACAAACGACCCTATAGCCGTATTAAAGCCACCAAAAGGCGTATCCTTGCTGTTGCCGATATAAATACTATCGTCCTCTGCACGACCTAAAATCAAATTCTGATATGACGGACGCTTTCCCTGCTCACGCAACTTTCTAAGCGCTATATAGCTAAATAACGGCACTGTCCCGCATAAACTCTTGTCCCTTACGACCTCTATCTCTTTTATGCTGTCGTTATCTCGCATCAATGAGAAAGATGCTCTGTCTAACTCGACCTCTTTTGTACCTACCCACCCTAAAATCTTCTTCTCAATGCGCTTTAGCCGATTCGCGTCTATCCTGTGCGCATAATCCGAAAACCTTATCTTAAACCTACCGCCAGAATCCTCGCAAATCACAATCGCAGGCGTATATGCCAGAACCGTCTTGTTCGCTAACTGCCGAACCGCCCCATAAACACTGGATAAGTTGTTTATATCCAGCTTCTCGTTCGCCGCTAACGACTTTATATACTCCGTTACGATGTTTCTGATATATCTCTCGATATTATGCTTTACATCCTGCTCCCAATACGACTCCCAAGACACGCTCGCAGACGATTTACAATAGCGCTTGCCCGCTATATCCGACTCTTTTGACAAGTACCTTCCGAATACAAGCTCTATTATCTTAAACGGGAAATAATTATAGCCGTCCCTTATCTCGCCGTAAGTGATAGTCCGCTTCGTACTCTCCTTTAACCCAAGCTCCTGCTTTAATAACTCCCATGTGTCGGAATAGTAGTTCCGAGGCACAAGCATTAAATGCTCATAATCAAGCGGCTGAAACTTAATCATACTGCCGCTTCGCTGTCCTGCAAGGATTCCCTCTGGCTGAATGACTCCATATCCCGACTTGAACATAGAAGTATAGACCTTATAAATCTCCGTAACAGCGTTATCTATACTGCTCTTACAAGCCTCTACAACCGACTGTGCTAACTCGTCCTTATCATTCTCTGATAAACTCACCGCATCGTGCGGGACTGCACTAGAAGGCTCTGGTCTGGACTGTTCTGGTACCGAAGGCTCTGTTACGGAATTGCTCTCCGCTTCCCCGTCCTCTTCGTCCGAATCCTCGTCCTCCTCGTAATCTTCCTCTTCTCCCGCGTCTGTATCTTCGTCCTCTTCGTCTGTATCGTCCGAATCCTCGTCTAACTCGTCCTTTACATACGAAATGACCCGCTCTAAATCAGCTAAACTTATGTCACCGCTCACTGAACCGCTAAACTTATCCCCCGCAAGCACGCTCACTATGCGGCACAGGTCTCTATTCTGTAAAATCCTAAGAATATCCTCGTCATCGCACTCATCAACCCTATCTAGGGCTTTCCACAAGTCCTCTAACTTCCCTCTATCCTGCAACAAATACCCGTATAAGGCTATTATCTTCTCGTTTGTCATTTCGCACTCCTCAAAAGATTCTCAAACCAGCCTTGATTCCCCTTTGTGACCGTCAGAAGCCCCCTCTTAAGCCCCTCTGCGTCATTATCTCCCAAATGACTTAATATCTTCGCTATCGTCTTGTCATCCGTATACGCCTTTAATGCAAGAACCGCTTGCTCAAACTCGCCAATAGCCTCGTCTCCCGTACTTTCCGCTAAACCCGCCGTAGACCTAGCTTCCTGCCTAGCCTTTGAGATACTACGCATAATATCTCTAACTTTATCTAGCAAATACAACTGGTCGAACTCGTATATGTTAGGAGACAAGCCAAAAGTCTCGCATAAACCATGACGATTCACGCCGTCCGCTCCGATATATCCAGAAAACGCGCTGTCATACCCCCAGTCATCCGCAAGCTTCTCTACACTGTCTACGCCGCTTCCCGTATATGCCGCCCCGTCCTCGATATACTTGTCAAGATTCGCAATTAGCATTACCCGCTTTAGCCTAGGATAGTCCTTATCCAGATTACCGTTCCTCGAAATCAACTTTGCTACCGCTTCCTTAAACGGAGCGTAGTTACCTATCTTCTTCGACCGATAAACATTCGCTATCGCTATGTTAAAAAACTCATTCTTTGCACTTCCCGCACGATACACTGCTGTCCAGTCGAAGTACAACTCCTCTAAATTCCGCAAAGACCACTGCTTTAAGGACTCAAGACCACAGCGACCCCCTGTCACCTTATGCTTATCACTCTCCCCGTGTAGCACAATAGCCCCTAGCTCACTCGCCTCTATCCTATCCCGATACCTCTGCTTTAACACAAGGCTACTCCCCTGCACCCCGTTCTTTACGATTGGCGACCAGAAATGCACCACAACCGTATTCACCCCGATAAACAACCGCCGCACATTCCTCGGTGAACTGTAGGTCGCCCCTATCTGATTCGACCACTCCTTATCCCGTGCCGCCGCGTTCTCCCAATCATGCTCGTCTGTATCGACATAGTTATCACTGCCGTCCATCTTCTTTACTGCACGCTTATATAACGGATAATCATGCTCGCCAAGCGAATTGGGAACATGAATAAACGCTCTGATACGATTATATAGATTTATACTTCCCATAAAGCCACCTCCTAAGTTTCCCTCTTAGCCTTATTTTATACTAGCTCGCCTAACACCTCTTGGTACAAAAATAGGGCAACGGATTTTATCCCGTCACCCTATTTCATGCGTATTAACTTATAGATTTTAGCAAGTATTACTCGGCTACATTGTCCGTACTGTCAAGATAAACACCGCTCTCTTCGATATAGGTCTCCGAAACACTGCTCACCCCGTTTGAAACCGCAAGCTTTACAACTCTGCTCCCCTTCGGAATTAGCCCATGCTCGTTTATCACAAATTGAAACCCTATATCCGTAAACGCCTCAAGCACATCGCAAATGATACGCCTACTGCTTGCACTAAGTCCGCTTAATACTTCGTCAAGCACCAGTAAACGCCGACTCCCCGTTATCACGATTAACGACAACACACAAAGCAAACTCACTATCTGCATTAACCCGTGACCGCTGTCTGCCTTTAGACTCCGTACCTTGCCGCCCTCGACATGTAGCTCTATCTCTAACTGCTTATACTGCCCGCGAAACACACTCTCTTTTAAGATTATCTTCCGCTCGCTGTTCTCAAAAATCTTCGCTAAAGCGCTGTTTACGCTCTCCTCGATAAACTTATACGACTGATTGACCGCGTTATTCGACAAAACAGTTAAAATATTGATTGCGTTTATCGTTATGTCTAGGTCGGTCGCCGCTTTGTCCCGCATCTCGTTATAGCGAACGATTGACTTCTTTAACTGCTCCCTGTTTCTCTCGTTCGCCTCGTTTAACGCCTCAAGCCTCTCGACCTTCTCTATATACTCGCTCGCTGTCATCCCCTAGTTCACCCCTTTAGCGTTGCCAGAAGATACATGTTCGCATAAACATTGTCGCCCGCATCCGCGTCCTGCACCCTTAAATACCTACGGGTCGCGTCTACTTCCTCGATACCGAGAATTACCGTATCGTGTGTGCAAACACTTAGCACCTCTGTAAGCGCCTTTAGCGAAACTCCAAGCTTTAACTCGTCCTTCGGAACTTCTCCCGTTACACGATAAAACGCATACATCGTGTTTGAACCAGATTTACTCTCGCCAAACCTTAAAACCGCCTTTTCGGACTCCGGTTCCGCTACGATATTGCCCTTATTGTCTAACTGTCTTGTTGTATACATGCCGTCCGTACTGTTAAAGTCAAGAATCATAACCGTAGTCGGAGACTGTACTGTTCCGCTCTGACACGCCCGAACCATATCCCGCAAGCCATCTGTCGCTATCTTAAAGCAAAAACGATTATACTCCCGAACCTCGTTCCCGTTAAACCGATAGCTTGTAAGCGTATCTGCATCCTGCATCCTCGGACTTGCCAGCATAAACCATACGCCAAAACTCTCATCCTCTGTCGTAATCGCACAGGACTTAGCACCTAACTCCCCTGTGACCGACAAACGCACTGTCTCGCTCGGAATCTTGCCAAGAATACCGCCAAGGCTCTTTGCTACCTTACCTGTCATCGCAAAACCGAAGTTTATGCCATCTGGAAGCGACAAACATATCATGGAATTCTGCGTTACGACAAAGCCAACGCCCTTCTTTGTCGAAATATAGCAGTTCCTACTGTCATCCCCCGCCCCAAGACTGCCAAGCAACTGCGACAACTCCTTTGTCTGCCAAGTATCGTACTCTTCACGGTTAAACAGGCACGCATCCGCGTCAAACCGAGCCACAATCTTATACCGATTGTCTACCTTATCGACCAAAAACGCCTTTACCGTCTTTCTAAGGCTACTTACGACTGTCTCATAGAGTTTCCCGTCCTCTTCCTCCTGCCGAACCTTATCTACCTTTAGCATAATCGTATTCGACTCCGCTAAACCAGACAAGTCAGCCTCTATCTCCTTTACCAAAAGAGAACCTGTTGACGAAAACTGCTCCATCGCGGTCTTTAGACCGAGATAATCTACCACGAAGTTACCAAGCGCCCGCTCTTCCTCCGTAAACTCTGCGGGAAATACCCCGTAAATCGCCTGTCGATTGTCCGAATAAACAAGCGCATACCCACTCTCCTTCGGAGAAAGCATTACGCCTATCTCCGAGTTCGACATAAACTTGCCTGTCTGCTCAAACACCTTCTTAAACTCTGCATAGTTAATCTTCACCGAAATTACCCCCTCTTAGCCCTGCATACCGCTAATCTCTGCGTTAATACGCTGAAAGATTGCTTCTCCGACTCCTAAACGCTCGTTTAACTCCGCGACATACTTCTCACATACCTCTCTCGCGTTCTCACGAGTAATCTCGATGCCAAGCTCCTCCGACAACTCCTTACAAAGCCTGTCTATCTCCTTGTTATTCATGTCTCGCTCTGCCGTAAGCTCGACTTCCCTCTGCTTAAACTGCTTGTACGCCCTGTTAAACTCTCTTACCCGCTCGATGTCGATTTCCTGCATCTTTTTCCCTCCAGAAATAACCCTCTGATTCAAAGTTGTACTGCTATTTTACCACAAAATTAGGGCTTTGGCTACCCTAAACGACCGTAAGAAGGGCGAAGCCCGCCCTCTCTCAAACCCGAGGGAAGGGCGAAGACCAATCCCGCCTCGCCCCCTAAAATCTCGCCCAGTTGTAACACCCAATGTTATAATGACTTTCCCAAACCACCTCGAAAAAGTTGCCTGTCTGGTATAGCCGATTTTGCCCTAAGTCTTGCCTAAAAATCGGCTATGGTATTTGGCTTATTTTGAAGAGTTTGTAAAATTGGAAAGCCTCGCCTACAGTTTCACATGGGCTAAAAATCTTTACAGAAGTACAGAAATTTGCTAAAGTCCAAGCACAAAACCCTAATTTGCAGTAGGACAGGTCTCTGCAAAAATCTATCACATAAACCTAGCGATTTCCTAGATATGCTTAGTCAAATCCAAAACACATCCGCCACAAACCCCGTTACCTTAGTCCCAGTCCGTATCCTTCCACTCCTCGTAGTTAAAGTCGCTCTCTTCCCCGCTATCAGCTAGGCAACTAAGCTCTACAGGCAGCCCCTTCCTAAATCTGTGATACTTAAAGTCGTCATAGTCAAATTCACCCGCAATAATCAACTGTGCTACCACGCTTACATGCAGTTTCTCTCGATATGGCACATATAAACTATGCTTATACGGAATACCGTCTTTCAAACATGCCAGCACCCTGTCAGAAGTAGTGAACTTTACCCTCTCCGACTGCACAAGCGTATACACCCCGCTCTGCTTATCCTCTGAAAACACCCCTACAGAAATCTCTCGCGGAATAAACATGTTACCACAGTTCGCTAATTTAGCAACCTTTACATCCTCTGGCGCACTTACATCGGACTGCATAACTAACGCGATGTCTACCCTGCTTAACTTCTTTTCGACCTCTGGACGAACCACAACCGATAGACCAACTACAACAGGACTCTTGGAACGCTCTCCGTAGCTAAAGTAAAGACGACTATTCACCATTATTACCCCTTCTTAAGGTCAAAAACTCCCTCGCTCTCGTCACTCACCGTAAACAACTCCAACGGAACATATACACGCTTTCTATCAGTTTCCATACATAGCTTAGAAGTCACCAACGCATACAAAGGCTTCTCGCTATGCACCAACAAACTATGCACATACGGAATCCCAATTGCTAACTCTGCCATGTTCTTTTTTTTCTGAAAACAAAGCTTCTCTGAAACACGCATATGTGCATCCGAAGAATCCCTCTCGTATACTTCAATCTCAATCCCGTTAATAAACAACTTTCCACACTCATCGTCATATAACAGAGGGGTCTTGTAGGTTAAAACGCTATCCTCTAGCTTACCACCTACCTCGCTTTTTGAAAGCGCAATATCCACTCGCTGTAAACCATCAACCTTCTCTTTGCTTATTCTAACATCAAGTGATACCAGAAATCGTATTGATTCACAAGTGCTACTCTGTAAACAAATTCTATCCATCTCACTCCTCCTCTCCTGCCTTTAATAAAGCTAAGGCTTTCTCCTTATACTCTGCCTTTACCCCAACTAGACCTTTGATATAACTCTCCGTGTCCCCTATCTCTCGCTCAAACTCCGCTAAGCCCTTTACTACCGAACTTACATCGACATGCTTACGCGCACTGTCCTCATCCTGCTTACTCTTTAATGCAAGATTAAACGACTGCTCTATCGGTAACAACGGAAACTCTAATCTCACCGCCTCTGGCTCTTTATCGTCATATACCCGTAACACAATGACCGCGCCCTTCTCTGGCGTTCTATCACCTAAATACTCTGGACGCGCTAAACAAGGCAACTGATGCACAATACACTTATGACCGATTCCACCCCGCGCAATTATCCCGCTAAACACATACTCTTGATGAATATGCCCGCTAAAGATGTAATCTACCCCAAAAAAGTTCTCCCTCTCGTCAAGAACTATCGGGTCTCCGAAGTTCGGCATGAGCGTATCCTTGAACATAAAGTAGTTATGACCTAAGACGATGTTCGTCTTGTCACTGTCTATCGGAAACTCCCTATCCTCTCCCCCAAAGTCGCACATAAACAGCTTCGTCTTGCCTATTTCTAAGTCACTACTCCCCCTAAATGCACCCTTCCCTAAGTAGAACTCATATTCTGTCATTCCATAAGTCGCGCTATCGTGATTCCCCTTGACGATATAAAAGTTCCCCTTCGTAAGCTCTCTCCTACGCTTAAACGCTTGCTCAACCAAACCACGATACTCTAAAGTCCCAAACCGACCGTACTCTATATCCCCCAGATTCACGATATGCGTACAGCCATTCTTCTCAAAAATGTCGGTCGCGTAGTTTAGATACATCAATGACTCCTGCGGATAGTCGTTATGCGCACCCCGATTCTTGGAACTTAAGTGCAAATCTCCGTCTATCCCGATTCTCGCTATCTCCATAAGATTCCCTCTCCACTCAAAACATTCGCTATGTGGCACACAAGCGAAAACAAAAACAATGCACTCATAAACACACGAAATGCCTTACTATGCGGCGTCATGTACGCCATCCACAGATTAAACAGCCAAACCGCCGTAAACATCTCTGTTGACATTTCCCCTCTGCCTCCCTGCCAAACACCCTGTCAAATGCCATCGTCCCTACTATAATACCATGCTATATAAAAATAGTAAATAGAAAATTTATAGAAAACCCACCCGAGGACAAACAAATAGCGGACGACTACTCGCCGCCCGCTACGCTTATTCTCACTTCCGAACCGCTATCACGCCCGCTTACCTCTCGGCTTAAATCCATTCAGTGTAATAAGCAATGCTAATCCAAGGAAGGCTAATACAGCTATTGCACTCGCAATTACTGCAAAACAAGTTAAAATAACACAAACCGAACCTATAAACGCTATCTGGAAGTTACCGTATAAACCACCGCTCACCTGTAAGTAAGCCAGAATACTAACGGCTAACAGCAAGGACTCAACAGAAAGCCTAGCGAAAAATCCTATCTTGCCTTCTCTTTGCTTCTGTCTCTGAAAAAGACTAAGCATAAACAGCATCCCACCAAATACCGCTAAGCCTAGGATGCCAACCTCCCGCGCATTAAACGGAGCTAGTGTCTCTACCGCCATCTTAACCGCTGACTTTGCTACTATCCTGTCAAGAAAAACATACAGAAAAGCAAGCCATGCGACACGCGGCACACCAATAATTCCGTCCACCACTCCACATAGTAGGTCTTTCACCACGCTACGCTTACAAACTCTAAGTTCCTTCATCCCCTTACTCCTTCCTCTGATAAACAGGCTCAACAGCCCACCGCTTCATAGTAGGTAAAGCCAGAGCAGAGAAACTTACGAGCATCACAAGGGCAATTACATATTGTATAACCGCCGAAGCAATACCGCTTTTCAGTATCATCTCGGTCATACCCGCACCATTTGCTACCGCAAGCAGGAAGGAAAGTGTTCCAGAAGCTATAAGCGCTTCATCTACAACTTTTGTGCCATCTGTCTTTCCCAGAAACTTAAGCTTCCCAACTATACATATAGAAAACAAAGTTACGGGGAATAAAATCGAGAAGTTCACCGTAAAGCTATAGGCGACCCCAATTAAAAGCACCCCCGCACTAATCTCCTGTGTGTTGCTCGGCAAGAAACCACTTAACTTTCCGATAGCCTCTAGCGCCAGAAATAAGAAAAGCCCCTCCACCATCGAAATGGCGACCCTCTTTGTTCCCATAAACTCATCCTCCTAAACTGTAATTCAGTTACTTACTGACTTACAGTTTAACAGCTTTCGCCTATGTCGTAAAGCTATTCCCGCCAAGTCGCGTATAATCTCTAAAGCTTCATACTTCCTTTCTACCGCCGAAGCTAAAATTAAACGCAAAGTTAATCACAGTCATAATAAGAAAAGAAGCTAATGTTAATAAACCAAATCTTAAATAGCTAGCTCCCTGCGAAACTTTCAGAAAATCAGATGCCTTAACTCCCTGCGTTATGTAAATGTGTAACAAATAAATCACTATAAACACAGCCAAAGCAACAACAGCATTTAGAACACCTGTTACCAATGCGCGCTTAATATCTGGTACAGAGCCTTCCCGCTTAATCACCAAATAGTAGTTCGATACAAAGAAGATAAATAACCCGACACCCATGCAAAACAGCCCTAATCCCAAATCTAACGGATTCACAGGAACTAAGTTCTGCTCACTCGCGTGCAAGCTCTCCAAACTGTGCATCGGCATCCATGTCAAACTTATAATGGCATAAAGAGCAGACCAAACAACAGCATATATGAACCCGTATGTGACATTAGCATTCAATGACCTAGTTTTCATCCCTTGTTCCTCCTAAGACCCTCTCACTCGTCAATCTCTTCCATAATGTCAAGTAGCCACATCGCCAAGATAAAACCCACCATTACCCCAATCAACCGTAAACCAAGCGACTTGACCGCTCTCTTACCTCTCTCACCTCTACTCATCATATCTCCTCCAAATCCAAATGCTCCCTTGCACTCCCTGTAATAACTATATCAGCTCCACAATTCGGGCAAACAATAACCTCTGCCCCCGTTGCCTTTAACGCCTCATAACTCTCCTGTACCTTCTCCCGCACACGGCTTATCTCGGCTTCCTCACTCTTTAGGCTCTCTATACGCTCTATTAAACCCCTAAGACGGCTTACCATAGAACTGTCTACCTCGCTCTTTGGAAGCCCCTTAAACGCTGATACCGACTTCTCTAGACGCTCCCCTGCTCTAATGCGCTCCCTTAACGATAAAAGCCCAGTTAGAACACTCTCTCGCTCCTCTTTTACCGTATCAAGCCCCGTAAACATCTCTACTGCACTCTCAAGGCGCTCCCTGTCCCGTAGCCTACTTAGTAGCTTTACTACCCCGTCTACATCTCGCTCCATAGATACGCTATCTATCTTCGCTACCGCATTAAGCCGCGTGGCTACCCGCTCCTGCGCCCCGATACGCTCAATTAACCCCTTTACCGAACGCCCTACGCTCTCACTCTCTTCTTTAAGCCCTGCGATACCCGCGTAAACTCTTAGCCGCGCTTCGCTTCCCTCTGCCGCGTCAAGCCGCTTAATAAGACCCGTTAGCCCCGCTACAATACGGCTTAACCTCTCTATCTCCCCCTTTAACCGCACCGCACTCGCTATATCTATGTCCTTTATGCTCTCTAACTCACTCTCAAGCGTCTCTGCCTTTACGCTATACTCGTCTATCGCGTTCCGATACCCGTTCGCTTGCTGATTCCCGACTGAAATCGCCCGAGTTAAGTTTCCGACCTTCAGCGCATTATACATGACCTTATAGTTTTCACTGCTCTTTGTTAAAACAAACAGCAAGCTATCCTCATATGTCCGTATTTGCAAGAGTTCCTTCGTCTCGGGTTCTACCATCATACCCATGACCCGCTCAAGCTCTACAGGCGTTCCGTAGCCCCTATCTATCTTATCTGCCGCATAAACTTCACCGCTCGCGCCAACAATCTCAAAGGCGTTCTCACTCGCTGTCTTTACACGCTTTACAGTCGTCCCGTCCGACAACTCACACTCTATCGAAAACCCCTTTGTGTTGTCCCGTATGTAGTCCTTCTGCTCTGTAGCGTACCCGTTAGCACCAAGTACCGCAAAAGTCTTTACAACAGAAGTCTTTCCAGCCTCGTTATCCCCGACCAATGTCACTATCGGCGTGTCAAACGAAAACTCTACATCTCCCAAGTTCCTAAAATTCTTAATCCCCCAACGCTTTATCGGGGAATAAACTTGTTTACTCTCTTTTATGCTATCCATATGCCCCCTTTAAGAAAAAGGATAGGACGGTAAACCGCCCTATCCCCGTCTCTTACTCCTTAGCCGATAAACTTAGATTTCCGCAATGCCGTCTCCGCTTACAAGCTCACTCTCCGCTACCGCAAGCTTCGGCATAGCCTCCATCTGCGGCACATCGCCTATCACAGCCATGCCACCGATAGGCGCACTCTGCACCGTGCCTACCGCGACCGCAGGATTCGTTACCGCCTTGCCCGTAGCCGCGTACTCCAGATACTTAGCCTGCGGATTCTCAAGAAGCTCCTTCTGATACTCGTCCCAAGCACTGAAAAGCTTGTCCATCTCAAGCACCAGATTCTCCTTATATGCAGGCTTGAACTCTGGGAACGACTTCTCAACCGTATCGAATATCGTGTCCATAACTCCAAGGGCATCAGCCTGCATCTTTGCGAAAAGCTTCGGGTATTCGTTGGATAAACTCATGTCACTTCCAACAACATCCATCGTCATACCAGAAACTAACTGCATACGACCGTACGCACTCTTCGGGTCAACAACTGTCGGATGCGTGAAATAAACCTCTGCTCCAAACTCTGTTTTACGCGACTTTGCAAGCTTCTCACGCAGTTCCTTTACCTTCTTGACAGTAGCCTTCCAAATCTTTAGCTGATATGCGGGCATCCCGTCTACCAGTGTAGCAGGAGAAACGCTACCGTCACTGTTTGTACTCATCTTGACAACCGCAACCAGTATATACATCTGCGGAACTGTCTTTATCTTGCTCTCATCGCGAAGTTTACGAACATCATCGTCATAATCCTTCCGCTCTTTTGTACCCTCCGCAGGCACGCCGCCATACTGTCCGTCAAGAAGCGCACGGCGATAGTCAAAAATAGCCCTACTATCCCGCTCTCTGGCACATATCGGGCAAATGCCGTCCGACATAACATGACCTTCTGCATCCGTTATAATCGGTGCGCCCTCCGTACAAACCGTTGAGCCGAAGGACTTCTTACCTGTCGCATCATAGCTCTCCCAAGAATGCGTCTTGGCAGAAAGAGCAATCAGCTCCTTCCTAAGCTCACCCGTCTCCGCGTCAGGTACCTCATGATACGGGAAATAAATCGTATTTACCAGACCAGACTCGCCAGAATACTTGAGCGAGTTGTAGGTATTGTCGTCAATGAACGAACGAAGGTTGCTACTCATGGACGCTACTTTAAGAAATGGGTTCTTCATAATCTTATTCTCCTTTAATCTAATTCAATCTCTCTGTTAAACTCTTAGTCTCTCTGCTTAACCTACTCAAATCTCTCTCAAATCATACAAATCTTCTCTTTCTCGCTCTTCTCTCCTTTATGCTCTTTTTCCTTTAGCCATCCGATACACAAGTCTAAATACCCTCTAAAGCATTCCCCGTTGTCCTCACTTTCGCGCAAAGTCTCATCTGCATCTTTATAGTTAATAGGCGTTGTCAGCGTTACATACCGATTCGTCTCCCAAGACCTAACGGCTTTCATCCCCGCTATGTCCCTGTCGGGAATCCGTACTATCCCGTATCTACACCTATTTAACTCAAACATGCTTATGGCACTCTTCCGAGTCCCACACATCGCAAATACTGGCTCGTAACCCAATGACCGTATGTGCAAGGCATCCGTTATACCCTCCGTTAGGATTGCATACCCTAGCTCATATGCCCGATTTAACCGCTCTAAGCCCCAAAGCGTATCACCGCGCATATAATACTCCGTTACCGCGTAAACATAGCGCTCGTTCGATACGGGACTATACCCTACAAGCCCCTGCACAAGCCCCTCGCTGTCATATATCGGGATTACCCACCGCTCATGATAGATTGGCTTCCCGTTTGACGAAATGACCCCGAATGACTCTAAATCGTCCAGATAGTCGGGCAAAAGCAAATCTACATAATCCTTGATATAAAAAATATTTGCACTGTAGATAGCCCCTGTGTACATCTTCCGAAATTTTGCAAACTCTTCGATTTTAGGGGTATCGCTGTTCTTTATGAGTTCCTGCACATAAGCTGTAAGTCTTTGTCGAAAAACACGCCTCTCTCTTAGAACACTCTCGACTTTTTCCCTACCACCTAATGCTTCAATGCTCATAAACTACTGCCCCTTCGCTTGCATAACCTCAATACTCTTCCGTATCACACCAAACGGCACGCTACCTTTACAGCTATATCCGTACTCGTCACTCGGTATCTCGATACAGCCATCGGGAAGTCTATCCCCGCTGTCGTGCTTTGATACCCAGAACCTCGGAATAAACTGTAACTCCGAAGAACCACCCGATACCTCGTACCCAACTCCCGCTACATAGTCAAACACCCAATCCCCGTATATCTTAATACAGTCACTCGCTAGCTTCTTCGCCTCCATCTGATAGCCTTCCTAAAATTTTATCCCTGCTCTCCCCTGTTACCGCCTCGTATTTACGGAGTATCGCCTCGGAGGACTTCTCAAGACCCTCTCTCCCAGACATAAAGTCCTCTTTACTAAGCGTCCCCTTAACATACAAGTGCGATAACAGCGTATACTCCGTAGAGGCTGTGAGCAGATTGAATATCACCGCACGCTCTATCTCACTTACCGCGCTGTCAAGCTCTATATCACTCGACAACTCCACTGTCTCTGTCTCATAATCCGCTGTCCGAACTACCTTTCGGAACAACACATGCATCTTACTAGGTGAACTGCTTAACTTGCTCTTTAATATCCTGTCAAGATTACTCATCGCTACCCTCTCCCTCGTCTGTCACCCGTGCTGTTAAACCGTAACTAGAAAATACGAAAATTAAGAAATCCACATCTCTAGCTCAATTTTAGAGTTTTGCAACCCAAGGTCTTACGGTTAACCTATTCCACTCTAACTCATCCCATTTCGACCGTAGCCACACAATGAAAATTGTTGTTAGGACTTCTATTAAACTTCATCCTACAGGGAGATGCTCAACTGTCTCGCGTTGATACATCTTTATAGGACTGATTGTTAAACACTCTTTACACAGCGTCTTTATAACCTTGCCCACGCCTTGCTATTACATATGAAGCTCCGACATGGATGTTTAGCTTCATAGATTTACAATAAAGCCTCTCTGCCAGCCATGATGTCCACGCTGGATTGACTTTGTGCAATTCAACTCCGTTTCTATACGCTACACTCTCCATCGCTTCACTAAACTCTCGATAAGCTAATGAATGAAGCATCTCATTATATTTCTTTCCTATCTTTGATTCTGTCTTGGATTTGGTGGCTCTAAAATCAAGAGCCTCTATACAAACATCCTTACCTCTTCTCAATGCTAATACAGCTACATAACTCGCTATGCGCTGTAAATCAGTCTTTGTCTTGTTCCCAGACTTGAAACGATACGGAATAAGCTGTGTTCTTACCAAATGACCGTATTGGTTCGTCTCTGATAAGGTCACAAAACCTTTGTTGAAGTCTAATCCTATCGTTCCATAAGAAGAACGAGTAACTATACCACTATTCCCTACTTGAAACTCAAAAACACAGTAAAGATAATACCTCCCGTTCCTTTTGACTATCTTATAGGATAAAGGACTAGCCTTAGACCTCAAAATTGAAACAAGCTGTCCTTTGTGATGATTGAAATAAACCTTGCCGTAAGCATACCTATCTTCACCTTTAACAGACTTGTACCCTCCGAAATCCTTACGCAGTCGAACCAAAAACTGATTACTCCTTCGATTGTAGGTCAACTGCAAGTTTTGATTACATGCTGTTTCCTCTTTAGCTCCTACAAAACTCATTTGACTGTCTCGGTGTTCAATAAACTTATCATGGTCTTGTTTAAGCAACCTCTTCGTACCGAAACAAAACTTTAACCTCCCAGATTTTAATTGGTACTCTAGTACCTTTAGTTTCTGTTTCAGCCTGTTTAGCTTAGCCTTCTTGGAAACTACCCTTAACCTTAGATTCCTTTGTTGAACCAGCAACACATATACTCCGTCTCGAAGCTTAGTTGAGTTCTGCTTCCTTTTCTCAACTAACTTAGGAATTACTGTGTCCTCAAGATGTTTAATCTTTCTCTCTAATTGCTTCCTCTCGTACTCTTTCAGCTCCTTAAAAGCATTAAAGCGTCCTTGAGCATCAAAAACAATAGAACTTGCAGTTCGCCTAGAAATTCCATATTTATGTTGAAGATAGGTGTTGTACTTTGACTTATTAAGTCCTCCTCGTCTTACTGCGTAGAAAGCGTCTCTTAGTACTTTACCGTAATCTCTACGAGAAGCTTCCATATATTTAATTAAACATCGGTTACTCCCCGCGTGTAGCTGTGCTACTATAGTCAACTTTAGTTTCTGCATTATACTTATACTTCACCCTTCGCATCCTAAGGAAGCCATTAGCTAAACATAAAAATTGGGAAATAATTCCTACTTCCTCTACATTGTTAGAAACTGCTGCTTACCCACCTGTACGCTCGCCACCTATGCTACTCCCCTCGGCTTGACTATACTTAATGATTACTCCTTGCCCGATTCTGTCCCCTGCCTTGATTACAATATCATACGGCAGTGTGTTATAAAACGCAAACATCACTTCCCCGTCATTCGCCCGACATCCGTAATAATCTGCGTCTACAAGCCCAACTCCGTTTGCTAAGACCAAACCTTTCTTCGGACTGCCACTACGATTTAACAGCATCAGAGCCTCGTTATCCGCTAACTCAACTTTTATCCCAGTATGTACGATTGTCGGTGCAAACTTGTTTGCTACAAGCTGTTTATCTGACTCACTTAAATCATCAAACACATCGCTCTTCTTTACCGCGCATATCTCATCGTACTGCGTTCCTCTACATGGAATCACCGTATCCTCTACCGCAAAGAAATCCGCTCCCGCCGCTTTCTTCGTGCTATAAACGGGAATCTTCGCCCCGACCCACTCTTTACCGTCTGCCTTACGCGCTACATAAAACTTTGCCATCTCATTGCCCCTCAATCTAAATCAAATTCGCCTGCTACTCCCGCATAGTGAAGCGAAAATAAACCGTTAAATCCTGCCTTAATACTCATAATGCTGTTTGTCGATACCGCCTCTCGCCCGTTATCCGCTGTAAAGCCATTTAACGCGCTTCTAAGCACCTTTACATTCAGTGCTACCCCCAGCATATCTATCGACCCGTCACTATACCGACTAAACTTTGTCTGCAAGTCGGAAATACCGTTAAACTCTGCGTTACTTGCCTTGTCCCGCACCGTAAACGCTCCACCCTGCAACGCGCTTAGTGCTTTATCACTCCCGAAAAAGCTATACTGATAGTTTAGGATATACATCTCGTCCACAGGCTCGGCTACTGTACCGCTTTCCGCGCTTGTATCCGTACTACTCTCCGACAAACTCTCCACAGCCGTACTGCTCTCGACTGCCGCGCCCCCGTTTACCGCCTCTATCCTGTCGGCATACTTGATGGACGGCTCTTTTACTACCAAGACACGCTCCCCGCCTACACTCCGTATCGCGTAGTCCTTTGTGTCGTTTACCTCGTCATAAACAATCCCTAAGACTTCTGTCTCGTTCTTATCCGTATATGCCTTAAAACTTAACCGACTTGGGTCGTATGTCCCCTTAATCTCGATTAAATCTACCCTGCTGTGGTCGTACTTACTATCCCCCTTTAGGGCTGTTAAACGGAGATTCGTGTTCGTTGTCCCGATAGAAGCACCGTCATAGTAGACCTCATAGGCTAACCCCGTCACCAAGTCGTTATCCAGATACCCAGAAACATATACCCCGATATAGGTGTTTTCCTCTCGCTCAAGACTTACGCTCTCCTCGGTCGCTCCCGTTTCTCCCTCCGCGACTACCTCTCCGTTCTCTCCCTCTCGATATGTTACCCCCGCGTTACGCTTTCCCTTTACATTCGCTTCTGGCGTTACGCTAGAATTATACGCGATTAAACTCGTAAACTCTACCCCGCTAAACGCGCTTTCCTCTGCCTTACTCTCTTCCGCTGTCTCGCTCGCGCTTGTCTCTAACGCCTTGCCTCTCGCCTTTACGCTATCATAAACCCGCTCTCGCTCTGCTTCCTGCGACTCGATATGCGAAACCTTATCTCTTACCCCAAGCCTAACGCCGTAACTTCCCAGAAGCAGAGCCGAAAACAATATCAAAATATAACCCGACCCCTGCTGTCCTCTACCGTTTCGGAGCATCCGTTCCTCTCCTTTTTCCTTTCCGTAACTGTGCAAAATTTTACTTAAAAATCATACTGCATATAGCCCCTGTGTACTGCTCGTATTTTAATAGTACTTCAAAAATTAAAAATACGGGTAGGAATTTCTTCCTACCCGCTAACTTTTATCCTTTAGCCCCTATTATGCTCTCACTAACTCGCGAAGAACCCTCTTTGGAACTGCAATACCTTCTTTCTTGCAATACAAGTAATCCCTTACTGCGTCTTGCATACTGTCTGTTGTCTCTAACTTACTCTCTATCTGCCCGATAAACTTTGTTGTCCCGTATATATCTTTCCCTAATGCGTCAAAAGCCAAGGATACCGTGTCCCTACCCTCTCGCATTAAATACCGAACCAATGCGTCTGGCGCTGTCTCGTCAAAATGCGCGATTATATTTAGCAACTCATGGTCGCTTCCGCTTCCACCAGCTCTATAATCATACAAATCCTCTACTACATCCCCGTCTCCGTCCTTATCTACGATTAAATAAAGCCCGTTTGTCGCGGAATACTTCCGAAAATCATAAACGATAGCAAATGCAACTCCGTCATCGTCTATATGCTCTTCGTCCATCGTAAACAGTGCAACAGAACTATCCAAGTTCCTATCCGCAAACCTTAATAGCCGCTCCCTAAACTTAATCGCTCTCTGGCAATACTCTCTAACAAACTCGCTATTCTTCTCGTCATCTGCCCAAGCTTCCCATGCTTTCAGCGCATTAATGCTAGTCTTTTCAACTGCCTTCGGAACTTGCGTCCCTAAGATTGCAAACAAAACTGTACACATCTCATGTACCTTCGATACCGCCATATGACTATTTAGCGCGTCTCCACGAACTTCCGTTATCTCTTGTACCACCCGCTCCGAATCTCTAACTCCAGTAAGATGCTCAAATACCGCAACTCCAAGCACTTTTCTTACTGCCTCGCTTAACCCTTCCTTGATATTCAAAACCCAGCCGCCTGCCCCGCTCACACTCCCGATTTCACTCGGGGCAGTAAACAGGCTGACCGTTTTCCCGCTAGGCTCAAACTTTAACCTAAAATCCGAAAGATAACTTCTCTTATCTATCTCTAACTCTACCGTAACCCTCTGTCCGAACCGCTTACTCATCTCAATTCCATTATCAATCTCATAGGTCGCTCGGCAGATAAACACCTCGTCCTCAAACCTTAAGCCGTCTAAACTAGCTCCCGCCAAACGCGCAAGCAACACTGCCGCATCCTCATAGTCAAGCGCCAAATCTCTTGATTTACTGTTTAGACTATGCGTCTTTATTCCGTCAAACCGCTTATGCACCACATCGCTCTTTGTTATCAACTGCTTCTCGTCTGACAACTTCCCACTTAGATACTCCTGCATAAGATTTGCGTCTATCCTGCTTAAAACCGTGGAAATCCCAGCGTAATCCTCAAATATCGCCTTCGCCTTTCCAAACACATTCTTTGCAGTTTCCTCACTTACCTTCTTCGCTGTTTCCTCAACACTTCCATTCATAAGATACTCGGAAATACCGCTCGTAATTAACTTGTCGCCCTCTAAACCCTTAAATAAAAGCATATGCCCCGCACGAGAACCCTCTATAAATGAAACTCTCTCCGCAACAAATGCCCCGTCTGGATGCACATGATAAACCAGCGCAATATCCTCTCCTAGAAGCCCGCAATGTACTGTTCCACCCTGCACACTCCTAATACGAAAGACCGAAACTAAGCACCGAATCGCATTCTGAAAGATACGCTTCCCAATCTCCGAAAGGGAAGTCTCGTTACCGCCTAGCTTTACCTTGTTGTACAGCGAAAAAAAGTCATCCGTAGGCGAAAACTTGATTATATCCCCTGTAGAATTACAAGATTCCGCTACATTACTCTTACTACTTCCTACAGTCTTATTTCCAGACGGTACAATATTCCCTGCTCCGCTATTTGCTACTCCAGAATTACCAGATGCCGCTACACTGCTCTTACTACTCCCTGCTACCTTAGCTACAGGCTTACTGCCAGAGTCAATTACAACACTTGACTCCTTAAACCCGCCTCTTGCCAAAACCTTTGCGATTAGCTTTCTGTCCATCGCTTCTCCTTTCTCTAAAACAGGGGAGAGTCGAAACCCTCCCCTGCCTAGCCCACTCCTTAGACTAAAATCGCCTTATAAACCTCGTTACCAATTTCACCATCCGCACTAAATATCTTAGCGCCCTCTTCACTCATATATATGCTCTTTACAGGCTCTAATCCACCACTCAATGCCTTGATACCGTCTACCATGCCAAGTACTACAGTTCTAAGCGTCTCTGCTGATTTCCCGCTCAACAGCTCTAGTGCCGCCTCAAAGCCTTTCCCGCTCATTGCACCGCCGAGCATTGCGCCTAGTATCAAGTCTGCATCTCCGCAACGCTTCGCCTTGTCCCAAAGGTTACTATGCCATCCATCACTGTTATGAAACGCTATGAAAACACTTAAACGATTGTCTCTATCCAGATTATAAGCTACAAGCATCGGATTTCCCTTTGTCAGATAAATGCTATATCCCTGCGTCTTACCTTTCTTCACATGAAGCGCCTTGATAAGAGACTTTGAATACTCCTTAAGAACCTCCTCGTCAGACTTCTTACTTCCTGCTCCCGCTTCCCCAGAAGAAGAAGAAGAAGAATCACCGCTAAACAGCGCCTCGTAGTGCTTATCCGTAAGAGAATCCTTTGTATATGCGCTATAGAAAGCCTTTACACTCTCTGTGCTTGCGTTTCCGAGTCGATTCCTGTTGATAAGATTATCTAAGAGCCACTTTAATGCTCCAAGGTATTCCCCTGTAGCATACTCTGCGCTAAAAAGCTCTCTTGCACGCTCCGACACCCCGCAAGCCTCATGTATCTCTATGATAATTGCCCCTAAACTCTTTAATTCAAGCGGCTCTGCCTCACCGCTCTTTGGATTCACACGCACCATCGCGTCACTCACTGCATACGCTGACTCACTCTCTTTTTCAGTGATAAACTTGAGCTTCGCGATTAGATTTAAGTATAGCTTATTCCCCTTCGGTGTCATCGCGTAAGATAGGGCAACCTTCTCTGTCTTAATCGCCATACCCTCTTTCCCCGCCGCAATGTAATCTATTCCTTGAAGCTTAATATTCTCTGGACTATCAAAAATCACCGCTCCGATACGCTTATCTAAGTCTGGCAGAATCCTCGTTAAACCGCTCACTATCTCAAGACCCTGCTGCTTCGCCTCTGCAACACCTAGGCTCTCCCTTGGCTTCTCTACAGGCTTCTCACCAGATAAACGCCTGTATTCTGCTAAACCCTCTCGATACGCCGCCGATGACTCGGCTAAATACTTTGCATACCTCTCAACATTCTCTATCGAAGTTATATCAAAGACACTCTTAAAATCAGTTATCCCGAAACTATACCGACTAGCTCCGTCAAGCTTCAAAGAACAAAGCCTTGCTCTATACACCTTACTTGTAAGCCTTGAAGCAAGCACAATAGGCACTAACTTCTTCTTAACCTCGTCAGACGGCTTCTCGCGTAAAATGTTATCGCAAACCTTCGTAAAATCGTCCCAGATTTCATCAGACCGTGTGAGATTTGTCTTAAAGATACCCAGTAACTCACCAAGCTCCTTAAAGGTAAACGCTGTCGCCCCTAAACTCTCCCTAAAGCGATACAGCAATACCCGCCTCTCATATACTGCTTGCTTACTAAAACTGCCTTTCTTCTTGTTATAGTCGTTCTTCTTCGAGGGATTGTAGCGGTATTTGCCTTCAATCGTATTCTGCATCGTAAATTTCAGATAATCCTTAAAGACATTCATTAACCAGTAATAGGACGGAGACTCGTAAACCCGCTCTATCGTGTCTTGATACCCTGCGGCTACATTTCCGAGATAGTTTAGTCCCTCTCGTCCCTCGTCCTGCATCTTCTGGCAAGCTAACTCTACCATACTCTGCGGAAACGGAAGCCCTGTCGCTTTATAGTCTAATAAACTAGTCCCTAGCTTCTGCCCGAAGAACTTTACTATCTCCGCTTCCTTCTGGCTAAATACAATCTTCTCAAACAAAGGCACGGGATGTAAATCTTCCTCGCTCGCGGTATCTCGGTTATTCATGATTTCAAGCAATTCGTCTATCTCGGATGATACTTGCTGTCTTACCTTAGCAAGCTTCCCCATATTTTCCCTCGGAATGCTGAAAAAATCTGCCGAACAATCCTCGCCAAAGCATATTGTCCTTAAGACCTTCCCGTTCTTATCCACCGCATTCGCGTAATGCACATGGCGCAACGGATGACCAAGCTCACAATGAACCTTACCGACTTCTCTACAGTCCATATAGCCGCCATAAACCCACCTGTCGTAACCCCGTAGCTCTGCTAATTTAGCAAGCTTCACAGGATTTGCTTCAAGTGCTGTCCCATGCGCTAACTCATTAAACTTCTCAACCGTATACCACATATAATACTTCTGCAAAGCCGTCTTTTGGTTATGGTTTAATGACTTAAAGGCATCATTCTTCTCAAGAATGTTCTCTAAATCAATAGCCTCTCTCCTAGCTACCCCGTTTTCCGCTAAAGAAGATGCCGCCCTTATCCTCCGACTTCCGCTCTTCGTCTCTGCAACTGCCGTCTTTGAAAGCTCTACATTCGCTATCGGACGCTCTATCCCAGAAATTACCTTGGTATAGTTATTCTCCTGCACAATACCGTTTAATAAACCAAACTTCTCGACCGCCGCAAGCACTTTATCCGCTCGCTCACGGACTGTCTTGCCCTTATAGTTTACGATACGATACCCAACTATCCGTCCGTCCTGCGTAATCGTGTTTAACACATGAACTCGCTCTGGCGTAAGTAGCTTTCCTGCCTTGTCTACCGCTGGAAACTTCCGTATGTCTCCGTTTATAAGCCTTAAACTGCCGTTAAATGCAAGATTCCGTATCAGATTCGCGTCCGTCCGAACCGCTTTCTCTACAACCCCAAGCGGAAATTCAAACAAACTCCCCTTCGCACCGAGCTTTAGGCTCACATCTACCATCCGAACCCCTACTACCTTCTTACCCTCCACTACCAAAGCGATTGCATACACCTCGGGCGGCACTGTCCGCTTAATTACTATATCTGCCATCTCTATTCCCCTCTCTGCCTCGCGGCAAATGATTTCCATTAAAAACTACTTGCAAAACAAGTAGGGGTTTATAGATAAGTATACCACATGAGACAATTCCAAAAGGCGAGATAGCCAATTAATAGCTATCTCGCCTTTAATACAACAACTCTAATGTCTACCTATCCGATTATCCTAGATAAATAAACTTGACCGACCTCGGAAACGCCATATTCTCTACTTTCGTGCGCCTAAACAGCTTTACCCGCTTTAGCTTGGAACAACCTCGAAACGCTTGCCCACGCACAACATCTACACTCTCTGGAATCACTACCTCCTCAAAGCTGTTATCCTCAAAAGCACACCGCTTTATCTCTCGAAGCCCGTCATTTAGCCTTACTTCTACCAAGCCACACCCGCTAAATGCATACTCCCCGACACTCCTAACCGTAGACGGAAAAGCAATGATAGCTCCCCTCGCCCCTACAAAACAACGCTCTCCGATATGATATGTCCCGAGCGGAACTTCAAACGAACGAGTCTCATGTGCAGGTATACGATTAAGCGTACCGTCATCCCCAAGACTTACCCCGACCAAGGCTCTCGCTCGCGCTAAAAACACAGCCCTCGCCCCATTTACCTTACTCGGCGCTTTAACCGATTCGCATATCGCACTCTTAAACACCAAGCTTCCGTCCTCGCCGCGCTCTGCATTAAATATTGCCTGCTCCCCGTACTCCTTTATGCACCTGTTTAGATTTATCTGGCTTATCACCTTATAACTCAAATCCTCTAGGCTTCCACCGTAAGGCATAAACACAATACGATATGTCTCGTCTACTACCCCAGTGCAAAACATAGCTACCCGCTCTCTGCCAAGATTATACCGATTCCGCTTCGCTACCGCCGTACTCTCGATAAACTTACCGCCCGTTACGATAGGATACTTGTCTGTATTCGGAATACCGTAGGCAAAGTTTTCGATAAGACCTAGATTTGCCTCTACACTCGCTAAAGAAGCTGTACGAGCCTCGGAAGTTGTATCATCAAACACCAGATACCCTACTAACTTCCCTCTCTCAATGCAACGCGCCAATGCCCAAATCATTTCACACCTCCTAAAAACTTTATTCCCATAAACACGGACAGGTAATCCAGACCTATCATGTCTGGAAGGGAGTTGTTCAACTCCCGCGTAATTCTACTCCGCTGTGAAATTGCAATCCTTTTGCAAAATACTGTCCCGAAACCCCGAAGGCTACCCCAAGCCCCCTACCCAAACGACTGTTCGATAAAACGCCCTCGAAAAAACCTGTGCTTTTTAGGCTCGAAATTTTTGGTTGCTGGTATAGCCGTTTTTACCTATAGGTCTACCCCTAAAATCCACTATGGTATTTATTCGATTTTGAAGAGTTTGTAAAATAGAAAAGGCTCACCTACTCTCCCTCACACGAGCCAAAATTATTTTTCTAGGGTTCAAAGCGTACTCAAAGTACAAATAAAAATCGGGACGGTCTTTTGCTCTCTTCCCGCCCCGAAATCTGTCAGGTCTGGCTTTAATATCTGTCAAACTCCCTGCGCTCTGCAATAAATAAACGCCTAACATAAACAGCTACACCACGCAAAACAGCGCCTATAACCCGAAACAGATTCCCTACCACCATTACCGCATAAGGCATCACCGCCGTCGCCGCTAAAACCCACAAACAACCGAACATACAGTTATAGACCCATATGCTTTTGTCGGGATTCAACTCCCCAACCACATTACAAACCGCAAGTGATAGGAACACTGCCACGATAATCTCTGCAACCCGTAAAACAGTCGCACTTCCTTCCTCTACCACCCGAACTAGCTCAAACAACGCCCCTTTTACTGTAAGGTATCTCTGCTCTGCTACGCTTCTCTTAACAGCTTCCGATAAACTTGCTCTCCGCTTTCCTGCCATGACTTGCCCCCTTTTCGGAAAATTCCCACGCTCTCCCTAACTTGTCTCTATCTTACCACCTAAATAAAAGTCAGTCAACATAAATCATACAGAACATGACGCACTCTGCCCCCGCTAAACGATACAAAAAGGGGGTCGGGCTTACGCCCCAACCCCTTCCTCAAGCGCTCTTAACGAAAGACTCCCTGTGTCACCCCGCAAAACTGCAAGTAACGCGCTTACCCGCACTCTCTCCGAAACTCTCTTATAAACCGCGTCACCGCTCGCTGTATCTTCTGCTTCTGCACTAAAGCTACTGTCAGAAATCACTCCAGAATCAAAACACCTCTTTATCACAGACAAAGCATATTCGGATACTCCCTTGTCTATTAAACATTGCTTCGGCTCCCCAGTAGTTACAACCGTAGATTCCGCTGTATTATCTTCGTTCAAATACGATGCACCTAACGGGGTGACTTTAGTAATCCCCTTAAGCGAAACTATATAAAGCATCACCATTATTGCACAGCAACCGACCAAAGTGCCTGCAAACCCAGTTGTCAATATAACTATAATTAAGCATAACATAATTACGTCAATGGATTTATTTACAATCCAACTAACCTTTGTCTTTCCAGTAGCCCTCGGCTTTCCCGCTAGCATCTCCTTTACAGCACTAACCAGACCCCAATTAAACTCTTTGCTCCGCATAACCTCACCAAGTAGCGCACTCGCCACTTTATGTCGCTCCAACATACTACTTCCCTGCCTATTTAACTCACTCTCTGCCACCTTTGCTAGCCTATCTAGCCGCTCTCCCTCACTCTCTGAAAACTTTAACTCGCACTTTGCACCTGTACCTCTGTCTCCAGAAAATAAACTGCTGAAAAGACCTGCCCGCTCCGAACTCTCTTCATCTTTCGGAGCGTTCTTCGTAAGCTCCAGTACACTCATCTACTCCCATCCCTTACCGCTACTACATCAAATACGAGGTCTATATGCGAAAATAAGCTTTCGCCACTTCCTATACGACTATAATCATAATTTCCTTTGCTGTAATTCTGCAATACCGTAAGCCTCTCCCGAGCTGATATAAGCTTATAGGGAGCATAACTCTCAATCCTCTTAATTAAACCACTGCCGCCATCCAGAGATAAACGCACGCACAGCGCTCTATCTTTCACATAACTTGCTAGCACCTCGTAAGATATGGAATCGTCTAACGAACTTAATGACTTAAACTCATTTGCGTCAACTAAACGCTTTATCGTATTTCGCACTTCTGCTGAAATACAGTTATTTAGGCTCTCCGTGATTCCAGTGCTTCTGGCTAAGTTGTACTTTGCGTTATATCTCTTGCTAACATCGTCCTCACACACTCGCGTAGACTCTATATTATCTAATGCACTCCTAGAACCAAACAACCCGATTAAGAATAAGAAAGTTGAAAAAGCAATAACACCAGCTACACAACTACTCAACACAGATGCGTCTACTGTATTAAAGCTAACAAAACTCTCAACAAAGGCTACAACTAAAACCGCAAGCGTTAGCACTATCTGCGGGAGCGGAGATACCGACTTCGCACACATCTCTCTCGCCACTTCTTCGTAACTTGGAACACTCGCTGTCTCGCTAAATAAACTCATACCTATTTCTTCATCGTTAAGAAGCGCTCTCTGAAACTCCTTCTCCCTCTCGTAAAGCGCCTTCCCTGCGGGACGAAGCTTTGACTTTATGAACTTCTCTCTATCCAGCACAAATACCGAGTTAAGACCTCTAGAAAGAGTTAAATACTCTGCTAGAGCCTCTTTACAAGCTACGGCTCGGCTTTCTAGCGTAGGCTCTGTTATAACCTCTTTAGCGCTCTCTCCCTTTTCCTCTCTTTTCTCATATAATTCGCTGAAAACCCCAGCTGTATTGTCTTTATCAAGCGTTAGCACTTTCTCCACTCTCACCACTCTCCTTTATAAACCACCTCTTTATTCGTATACAATCAAGCCAGTCTGCTGACATTCCTGTAGACACATTTAATACCGTATTCCAAATAAACTTACTTGCAAGTTCCTCTAATGCTTCCTTAATCTCCTTGTCAAACTCTTCGGAAAACCCGCCTATGCTGTCTCCATTTCTATATCCGTATTCCTCAAGCTTAGTCACTGCAATTATACTGTCAATTAAACTCTGCTCTGTTAAAATCCGCTCGGAATACAAATACCTCACAATCCCTATCTGCTCCTCACTTAAACTATTAAACACCGCACTCCCGACTCTATCCTGCAAATACAAGGTCTTGTCTACACGGCTTTTCTCTTTCGTATACCTAAAGAGAGTATTTAAGACAAAATGCGCTATAAGCAAAAGGCTCACTAAATAAGTGACAGATAGTGGCATTAGAAAACTCTTGCTTGATACTCCGTATAACAACATCAAAACGGAAGCCCCAAAAATCCCAAAGTAATATTTGCGATTCCTGTTAATAAACGCGGTCAGCGTCCCACAAATAGCCCCCAAAGCATTTCCCGTGACTTTTGCCCTTTCATGCTCCGTAAAGACTTTACTTAGGTCTACTTTCTCTAAAACATCTTCTACAAGCGCTCCCATAAACTCGACTGCACTCAAAGACAACTTCTTCTTATTCCTTGGAAGATACTCTTTTCTAGCCTTAGAAGCCGTCATCGCCCCATTATACCACCGTATTACCTCATTAGACGGCGCTCTCCGCGCTACCGCATCCTCTAACGCTTTCTCACAAGACGAAATCCCAGCAATCAGCCCTGTTACCTCTCTTGTCCGCTCATCTAGTACTCTCCCCATCCCTGCCTCCTTATAAAGCTACTTTTAACTACATATTAACCTACCGCTACCAACTAGTCAAGCTAAATCAACCTAAAAGCAAACTAAAAACGGGGCGCGGCAATCGCCGTACCCCGTCCCTGTAATCCTGTCTCACAAATCCAACCATACTCTTGGACGCATCGCGTTTAACTTATCTATCCGCTCCTTCTTCCCCTCTGCCTCAAAATAATAAACACTCGCCGCCTCACTGATTAAGTTATGCGTAAAACTGTTCAAATACCGATACAACTTCGCAAACGACCCGCGCCCGAGCTTCCCTGCTCCACTCGGAGTCGCTATATAAACATTCAGGCTATCGTCCTTAAGACCGTTCTCCTTATCCTCGTCCGTATACCAACACGAATGAATCAAATCAAGCAAGCCCTCTATCGCTACCTCCGTTACCCGCATACTCGGCTTGTCTGCCCGTATTACAAGGCACGGATAAACAATACCGTCCGCTGTTTGCACTACCGCTGTCTCGACCCGCTCCTTCGACACCTCTTCCGCTATATCTATCTCCGATGTGAGGCTTAAAATGTCTGACATTTAATTCTCCTCTCTTTTGCTCCCTTTAAGAAAGCTCCATATCTTTGCCATCTCTCGCTTTATTAGCGATTCTCTCCTGTAAGCGTTGCCAGTAAACTCTTTAGATAGGCTATAGTCTCCGCTGAACCCTTTGTTCCAAACTTCTCCTCTAATTCCTGCAAGACCTCTTCCATCTTCTTATCCCACGAGGATTCTGATTTCTTAGCCCCCAGCTTACTTGCTCCAGTATACTTACTCCAAGCCCGCTGTTCCTTTTCACTTTCACTCGCTAAGACCTGTGCAGTCGTTAGATTATACTTCTTTATTCCTAACTCCTCGCACAACTCCATACTCGCTATTGCAGATAAATACCTTATATCCTCGTCCCTATACTGCTCTGGAACTTTCTTAAGAACTGTGTCTCTATACGCTGACTCTGGCACAATTAAGTGCGAAGGACTTTGTACATACACTCCCTCTAGTTCATCCGCAACAGCTAAACGCTTTACAGCCTCTTTATCACCTCTAAGCTGGATTAACTTCTGTACATCCACGACTGTTGCAACGCTAAGACCTGTCCTATAGATAATAGCCTGTTTAATCTCATTGTTACCACTAAACGCGCCCTTACCTACATTCACTAGGCTCGGAGGAAGAATAACTCTGCTAAGATTATTGTCCGCAAATGCACCGCTCCGTATCGTTACCAGCGAACACCCAAAGTCCGCCTCTATTAAACCACAGCCTCTAAAAGCGTTCTCACCTATCTCCACCAAGCTGTCTGGAAAATCAACGCCTGCTATTTCGGTAAACTCGCTAAATGCCTCTCTACCGATTGCTCTAACTCCCTCTGGAATCTCTAAATTCTTGATACTCTGAACTTCTTGTTTTCTACTACTTAATAAGTTGTTACGGTATAACACTCCAAGCTCGCTATCAAATCCTAAATCTGCACCGTATTCCCTATTTATCTGCGACAGCCACTCAAGGATACTAATTTTATCCCAGTTGAGCTTAACAGCCCTCTTTTTAGAAAACCCAGCAAACGAAAACTCTGCGAACTTGTTGACAGATGAATCTATAGGATAGATACCTTCAAAGTTCACACCAAACAGCTTTGCTTGGTAAGACAAATCTAAGTAGAAATTCTCATCATAACTCTTATATCCCAAAATAGACTCTATATCTTGTATTCGACTGTAAACATCGCAAAGCACACTATTCGGAATGGATGGCGGCGCACTGATAAACGGACTCTTAGGCTTAAATGTCTCGCCTATACTGCTTAAATCGTTATCCTTAAATGATACCCCCGCAACATAACTTGTAGGAGCGTTATTAATAAGGATAACTCCCTCGTACTCATTACCTTTCTTCTCTGTAATTACTAGGTTCGCATTTCCACCCGAATTTACAACACCCTCACCCTCCCGTAAACTCCCAAGAATCGGATAGCGAGATATATCGCCATCTACCTCTACCTCATCGCTCTCACTCATCTTAAGCCCGTCTGTATTATCCACAAACCACTTTATATGGCGTAACGGTATCATACCCTCCACTCCGTTATTCACTGAAAGCTGTAACAATCGACTGCCCGCAGAAGCCCTGTCATACAACAACACGCTGGCTGGCTTTCCATTAGGGGCTAGCTTAACCCCCACTAAAACATATCCCTTGCTCTCCCCAATCCTACTCTCATCAAATGAGAACTCCCATACTGACGACATTTTCCATTACCTCCTAAATTTTTATTGGCTCCGTATATACCTTAAGCGGTACGCACAGTCCCTCTCGCCGCTCTTAGCATCTCATCCCGCGTTACGCCTCTTACATACTGCCCAGAATGCGTTAAAGCTCCCCCGCCTACCAGCATCATAAGCTCCATGCTTCCGTCCTCGCCTTTTTCGCATAGGCGACTGTTTAGATAGGATAATAAACTTTCTTTGTCTTTAAGACCGCGTAAAAACTCACTGTCTATCCCGCATATCCCTCGGCTCTCTGAAACAAAAACCTTGAACCGACTCACCAACTCCGTAATACCAACCCCAAACACTGCCTTGCTCTCATCTATTAGCTTAAACTCGTTATACTCCTCTGCCTCGGCTTCCTCTAAGCCCTCTTCCTCGCTCTCGTCCTCATAAACTTTATCCGACTCTACCTCATGCTCTATCTCTGCCGACCTAAAGTTATCTGGATTTACCGCTATCCCCTTATCTACCATAAACCGCTTTAACTGCTCGGTCGGGATATTCTTCTTCGCTTCCGCTATCTCGTCTTTCGTATACCCGTTTGCCTCTGTATACTTCTCCGCTACCTCTTCGTTTACCCCGTAATCAAACTGCAAAGACAACAAATTTCCGATGACAGGATGTATCGGCTTTCCCCAATTCCCCTTGTCTAATACATACTTCGTTATCTTCCGTACTCTAAAGTCTACTACCCGCTCGTTAAAGTAGCTTAATACCTCTTCTGGACTCTCTGATATGCTATCTTCTCCCCTAAATATCGGCGTATCTTTCGATTCCTCTATATACTCGTTCGCTAGGTCTGGATGTATCTCTGCCATCTTTCCCTTCGCGTCTTTCCAAGATAAACCTACTCCAGCTCCTACATACAACGGCGGGAATCCGTCAAGCTTCAACTCCATATTCTGCACTACATCCGCTAACACGCGCTTCGGATTTAACTCTTTTACATTACACTCCATTAACTGCTCATCATGTATCATATTCACGATAAACAGCTTCCCCATTAGCCCGTTCCTGCGAATATAGCTGAAATTCCGAGCGACCGAAATCTTAAATATATCTGCCGCCGTTCCCTGTATTACCGCGTTTCCTGCCTGCCTTAGCGCAGAAGCCTTTGCCTTACTGCTTACATTTCCGTCCTTATCCTTAAACGAATAATAGCGTCTCCTGTGCCACTTCGTCTCCGTATACCCGTAAACCTCGGCAGACTCCTTGACATTTGTAAAAAACTTTCTGACATTCGGCTGGTCTCTGAAATATAACTCATACTTCTCTTTCGCCGCTTCAATATTCTCCTTTGTAGCCGTTCCAAAAAGCCTTATCGTTAAAGAAGTGATTCCCATTCCGTAGGGTATACCGAAATTAAAGCCCTTCGCCTCGCCTCTCTGCTTCGGCGTAACCGAAGCGTAGTCTACCCCGTACATTAAACTCGCCATAGTCGTGTGATAGTCCATGTCGGGGTCTATAAACTTCTTCTTTAGCGACTCCTCCCCCGCTAAAGCGACTAGCGTTCGATACTCTATCTGCGAAAAGTCCGCGTCAAACATTACACAATCTTTCCTAGGCTCGATTATCGCCGTAATCGACTTCGGAAACTGCTGTGCGTTTGGGCTACTGCAACTCATTCGACCTGTCGCTGTGCTTATCTGACCGAAATGCGAGAAAATAAACCCGCTCGGATACATAAACTCCTGTAAGCGCCCGAAAAACTTAGTGAGGAGCGTATCCACGCCTTTCCACTCTTGATAAACCCGAACTATCTCACCGTTCTTACCCGCTTGCTTACTTAACCCCGCAAGCGCTGTCTTACTCACCGACTTCTTTTCCCCCATCGGCATTTTAAGCACATCGTAAAACAGCTCTGCTACCTTTATAGGCGAAGTCAAGTTTAAGGCGTTCTCACTCTCTGCCATCACCGCTACCGCCTCTGGCAATATCGCCATCTTCGCCTCTCTGTCTGCCGCCCCCGCTAAAGACGCAAACACCGCTTCCTCTTTCTCGGTCGAATACCCTACCATCTGTCGTATCTTATGCTCAAGCTCCGCTTTCTGCACTAAATACTTGTCACGAGTCGCATCTATCTTCTCTTCGTTTATACGATAGCCGTAAAACTCCATATACGCTATCGCGAGACTTACAAGCACCTCAACATAGTAGATATACTCAAGCGACTTGAACTTACTAAGAAGCGCACTCTTATATCTGATAAACAACTGTAGCGTAAAATCTCCGTCTGCTGGCGCATACGCTGTTGACCCCGCTAAATCCATATAAGAGAAGTCAATCCCTAACTCCTTCTTCTTAGTCTTTGTCGTACTATATGCATTCGGGTCGAAAAAGTCCGTAAGCTCAAGCTGGTCTACTCCAAACTCCCGCTTTACCAAGTATTTTAATGCAGAACTCTCACCTCGGTTGCTTGTCGTAGAACGGAACTTGTAAACAAGCTGATGCAATATCATGCTATCTTCGCGGAAGTTTATGTCTATGCTGTATAAATAGGCTACCTTCGCATCGAATGTGCCGTTATGTCCGACTAAATACCCTTTCTCCAGTATATCCCTGTTTCGCTCCATTAAGATGACATCGCATCCGAAATCCTCTACCAGAGTCTTTCGGATATACCGCGCCATGTCATCATCCCGACTACGAAACCGCCCTACCGTATAGTCTGCCTTTATCTTCTCCGCTGTCTGCCTCGTTAAAGGGGATTTTAGGTCAGAATACAGGTTATGAAACTTTCTATTCCCTGCGGGAAAATAATAACTCACATTCGGCTCTAGGCAATAAATAAACCCGACTAGCTTATCTACGCCTTTCTGCTTCGACTTACCTACGCTCTCGTTATACCGCTTAAGCTCCTCCGCCTTCTCCGAGCCTATCTTCCCGAACATATTTATCTTTAAGCCCGTTGTCTCCGTATCAAACGCTATCGGCGTGTTCGGGTTTGTCCGTATCTTCTCCTCAATACGGCTAAACAGCTCCTCTGCTTCCCTCTCGTCCGTTACAACCTTATACCGCTTATCCTTTAGCCAACTTATGTCCTTAAATAAGCCTATCTCCTCAAGCGGACGAACATATATACTACTCGCATCAAAGCTTGCGTCACTCGTCTCTTTCGCTAACTTTACATACGGCAAAGTTAGCCCACTAGGAGCAGAACTCGCTAAACTTAAGTCCAGCGTAAAGTTGCGGGACGCTATATACGCCCCGCATAACCCACCGTTAAACCGCCTTATCGAAAAATCTACACCCGCCCGCTGAAAACTATGCTCCACACATGCGCCTAGCTGAAACGGAACAGGCGCTCCGTTACTTGACTTACAGCCGCCTATCCCTCGCTTCAAAGTCTTATAAACCTCTTTCGCCAGCGGACTTCCCGCCAAATACTCGTCCCTAAGACCTTCAAGCTTATAGGCAGAAATTACCTTCCCGCTAAACCCGACTATGACCTCGGAATGCTTCTTATCTATACACGCTATAACACTATAAGTCTGCTTTTCCGTATATGTCCCAGTTGTCCAAAGCATATCTTCCCTCTAGGCTTAGATTAAGCCTTATTTCTTTAACCCGCCGCGCCGTTTACTGCGCCTCTTCGTCCTTACCCTTCAAAGCCTCTTCTGAACTTATTGGCTTAAACTCCGAAACACCCTCGGGTATATCCTCCGCTATCACATCCGACATTAGCCGCATACCGCCAAGCGCAAGCTTCGTCTGCTTTCCCTTCTGCATAAACTCGTCATAGTTCTCTACAAACTCTAACTTACAGAACTTGTGCGACTTCTCGTAGTCTCTCGGAATGCACAGCCCTACCGTGATTGTGAGCCGCTTCGTGCCTATCTGATATGGACGATACGCTTTCCGCATATACTCCTTAAAACTGCCCTTCTTCGGGTTTAATATCCATCCCGCTAAATTCTGATTGTCCGTAACCAGTAATACCGCGACTACCCCAGCGTTTAACAGATGCGACTGCCACTTATATATACTGTCTAATGCAAACCTGTAGGCTTGTATCGCCGTGATATGCTGATGGTCTTTCCATAACTCTTCCATACAAACCCGCTTAATGATAGGCGAGTTCCCGTCATAATCGTTATACAAAGCACACGAGAAGATTCCGTATCCCTCTCCCCTCGGTCGCCTAAAAGAAAAATGACAATAAACTACCTTGTTGCCTTCCATACTTCGCTTCCTCCCCTCTTAACCTTTCGCGTCTATACAAGTGATTAACGGATGCGCCTCAAACTTCCTGCCAAACAGCTCTACGCATACACCCTCCGACAAAACCTCTAGCACTTCTTTCTTTGTAGCTTCCTCTTTGCAAATCAATGTAAAGCCTCTGTTATAAAGCCCTGCAAGCGATAAGTCCTTACACCTGTCGATAAACCTTTCCAAAACCTCGTTCAATATCCTCTGCATCGTCTTATTACCATCATGCACTGCTACTTCGTCATATGTCTTTGCCGCTATCTTATCCCCGTAATATCCGACAACGACACCCCCATGCACTCTATGATACAGGCTATCCCCTACCACTGTCTTTCGGATTTTATTGAACGACACCTCTTCTAAAACCCTGTCCAGTAGCGATATGTCCGTGCTATACGCCATACTCGACTTCCCGCAAAGAAACTCCTCCATAAAGTCATGCGAATAGCCTAAATCCTTATGCGCTATGCTAAACAGCATACACTTTATGAGATGCGTATAATCTACCCGTATCATCTTATACCCCGACATATCCAGCACATCCGTTGTCTCAAAGCTAAACATGTCTACTTTTCGTAGACTTATCGGACGCGATACTACAAGGGAATCCACCGCGTTATACTCGATACGGATTAAACCCTGCTTATTCTTTAGCTTCTGATAAACCGCCTCTATCTCACAAAGATAGTCACAGAGCGCCTTCGCGTTCTGCTCGTGCAGTCTCTCTGCCGCCTCCCCCGCTACTCTTGGCGGCTTCTCCGTTATCCGAAGCACCTCGCTGTCTATCGCGTTACTGTCTACCCTTGTCTCAAACTTGCGTTGCTTTAGCCTTGTCACAAGCCTATCTGTGACCTCGCCCCGCGTATGCTTTATCTCAATCATGCCCGACCCTCCGCAGAAAATTTCTATAAGAAAATTATACAACACGGAAGTCTTGTGTACCAGCTCGTTTTCTAACTATGTGCCTATTATTCCCTAAAATAAAAGCGCACCCGCAGGTGCGCTCTACCTCATAAACTTAGTCACTTGCAGAGCATCTTATCTATCTCCTCGCCGCAATACAAGTACCTCCGCAAAACCTCTGCAATACACTCGTTCGCGTCTTGGTAACTTTCTCCGCAAATCGAAATGTTACGAAGCACCTCTAACGCCTCGGGCTTACTCCTAAGCTCCTCCTCAATCTCACTCGGGCTGTCTATCCCAAGCAAGCTACACTCAACCGTAAACTGTGCGTCATTTATCTGATACCCCGTCTTTACCGCTACATAGCAAAAACAAAGCAAATCTACCCCGCTCTCACTATATCTATCAGACGCAAGCATCTCTACCGCAGAAACCAGCTCGTTATCTTCTACTAGGCTTAATGCCTGCTCTGACCGACTGTCGGGAATCAAGTCAAAAATGTCTGTTGTCTCCCCAGAATCATTTATTAACTCGGATGAAACAAACCGCTCCGCTTCCCGCTTCTTCTTCGTTGCGTGCCGCCGAATCACATTCTTTAAGCCTTTATAAACAAAGGACTTTAACGGATTCTCAAGATTACATACGGGATACTCGCTTATATCCCGCGCTTTCGCAAAATAATCTACCGCTTCACTGTAAACTTCTTCATACTCTGGACTCTCGGGATGAATCCTAAGATGACTACAGAGATACCGACCATACTCCCCACAAGCACCTACTATACGGTCCGATTGCTCAAGCGCTTTCTCTTGCGCTCGCTTTTCCTCTCCTATAAACTCTTGCACGGCGGCTTTCCCAAAGTCAAAGTGGCTACTTCCGCAAAGGATGTTATCTTCGTCATAGAGTCTACAATCGTACAAATACCCGCGCTTCTTTTGCTCTATCGCTGATATTTCTGCGTCTAACTCGTCAAGCTTACTGTCAAGTAACCTACTCATATATACGATACCTCCGAAGTAAAGCCCTGCCCCGTATTATCCCCTTATAATAAGCTCCCCCTACGCCTTTCTAAGCGCTCTTATCAATTTGCTGTCATCCTTAGCGGTCGCCTTAACTATATCCTCAAACGCTTCCGCAAACGCTTCCCCAAAACTGTTAAACATCTCCGAAACCCCGCTACTCACCAGAAAACTCGCGTTCGCTTTGTAGTAGTCCAGATTCCGTAAAATCCTACTGATTAAGCCGTTACTCATCTCGTCAAAGCTTAAAACATACGCTAGCTCCTCTTCAAACGACTCCTCTGCCTCGACTGCCTCCAGATTATCGTATGTCGATAAATTCATATATGCTAGCTGATAGTCTGTCATACCACTTTCCTCGGCATCCTCTGCCCCACAGGAAGGTATCTCGACTTGCATATAAACCTCTTTGCCGTTTGCCTTCTTACGAACCCACGCCCCCGTGCTTGCCCGCCTATACGCTGGAAACATTGCATACTTCTTGATTTTCCCGTAGATATACTGCTCTATCTGCATATACCCGCACTCTACCGCAGTTACCCACTCGCCCAGCCACTCCGCACGGCACACCGAAATCGTTACATCTACAATCAAATCCTCTGCCTTCGCAGGGTCTATCCCTTGACCCCTCGCGTAGCTTACCAACTGCTTGTAATTTCGCGCGATATATTCACTCGCCTCATGCGTACTCTCTGGCTCAAACAGCTTTGCCGACATGCACCATCTGCGAAAAGTCGCCATCACGATTTCCTCCACTGCTTATGAAGAAGCAGACAAAACAGCTGTCCCCGACCTACCTTTAGGACTTCGTAATATTTTCTTTAGATATATTAGCTGTTTCTGCTCCCTTTGTCAACCCACAACAATAGGCTAATTGCATAGGAATAAGCCTAGAATAAATACTTTTTAGCCAACCTTTTCTTAAGATTTAATTTTCTTGAAAGTATGCAGTTAAACCCTATATACTCCTCACCACTTTAGCTTCCCGTCTACCATACTGCCTATCAAGTGCTGTTTTACCTTTCTCTCCCGCTTTACAGGACTTGGCTTCGGCATCCCTGTAAATAAACTCTCACCCGAAGCTTTCTCTACATAAGGACGACTAAGCAAAATGTCCCTGTCTATCACGATATTTCTAATACAACAGCACTTTCCACCGTTCCTGCACTCCATCCTTGCTGTCGGTGTCGTATTGCTCTTACTGTCGTGATTTATCAGTATCTCACGAGCTACGATTGCAGGAATACAAGCGTTATTGTTATATGCCGACAAAGGACTCTTACAAACTCCTACCTTCCCCGCGTCACATCCTGTGATTCTCTGAATACTCGCTCTCATGCTGTTAAACGAGACAGTAAACAGCGTATTGCTGTTATCCTTTAGCATAATCCTGTCGTATGCTACCCCGCTGTCTACGACTTCCTTTAATAACGCCTTACTCTCTTCGCTTATGTCTGATTTCTCTACGTCAGAGTCATCTATCGGAATATAAAGCATTACCGCAAGGTTTGGTATCTTGCTACTTAGCCTAGCTATATCTTCGTAACACTTCTCATAAAGCGTTACCTCGATTAAAGGGGTCGCTGTCTTAAACTTCTCACACATCGAAAGAATATACTCATCACACCCCTCGTCAAACCGCTTAAACTGATACCTTATAAACGGAATGTCCGTAAGAAAGACCTCATATCCCCCGACAACCACCTTCTTCTTTTTCGTATCTACCGTGAAAATCCCAGTCAAAACTAAATTCGCAACTACCCGCGTCATCTTTCCTCCTCTTACTGAATCGTAAGCACTTTATCGTCCACACGCACTCCGTCCCGATAAACAACCACATCTACGGGAAGCTCTGCTAACTCAAACTCCTTATCACATATCATACCGCTCTCGATAAGGCACTCGCGCTCCCTTTCCCCTAAACCTTTTAACCCCCGCACCGCGTACATCTCTATCGTCCTGTCTCGCTTATCACTTACCAGAATCACAATCCCGCAATGCACCAGAATTAAAGACATTCTTCGCATGTATCCTATCTCCCCTTCCTTAAACCCGAAAGAATACCGTATTTAACGCAAATAACTCGCTATCCCCTACCGTGCTTATAAACCCAGAGTCATTAAAGAACCTCTCGTCCCCAAGCACGCTACGATGCATCATAGAAAACAACGCCTTCTCACACCTATCCTCTAGCCCTATCTTCCCCTGTCTCTTAGCCTCACTAAGCAGTAACCGCATATTAAGCCAATCCTCAAGCGATGCCATAGACGCTATCCGCGCCATACGCTTAAACACATACGCGCTATATGTCTTTAATCGGCTATCCTCTGGAAGCTTATCCTGCACTTCCGTTGCGCTATACGCTACCGACACGGGCAAATCTCCATTATTGATAAGCCTCCGAAACGAAATAAAGATGTCTATCTTGTTTAACAGCGTATTTAGAAGCCTCTCCGCACTCATACTCTGGATTAAACTTCCGTAAATCCGATATATCTTCCTGCGCTTTATAACCTTTCCGCTTCCCATCGGATTTAACAAAGCATAAACAAAGTCATCTACTGCGTAATTCTCTGTCCCCTGCAATGCTTCAAGCACCTCTTCATACCCGATGCTCTTCCCAGAATACATTGTGATAATAGATGATAGGCAGTCACTATACTCGTTATAAGCGTTACTTAAGCGCAAAATAAATAGCTGTATGCCTCTCTCGTCTACTTTAACCCCGCCGTTACTTAGCTTCCCCTTGACTATCTCTGTTAATGACGCTCTATCTGGAAAGCTAAGTCGCACCGCACAAACGCTCGAACCCCTAGCTACCAGATTATTACGAAGAATTTCCCTATGCTTCCGAAAGTCCTTGACCGTTATAACCAGATACCCAGTCTCCTGCGGTGACTTCATATAAGCACCAAGCCGCTCCCTCTGTTTATCCGTTAACTCTGAATACTCTACGCTACAATACCAGAAACCTCGCATCGGATAGCTACTCGTACTGTCCAGAAACTCGTCAAACCCTACACTGTTTCCACGAGAAACCTCTTTATCCGAGGTTACACCGAACTCCGACATTAAATCCAGAACTTGCTCTGCATTTACCTCTTCCCTCGGAATCGCAATGTCCCTAACTATGTCAATGACTATGTTATTAAAGAACGAATGCTCCCCTAACAGGAATATCACCCGATTCTTATAAACCTCATCGCCAAGTATCTCGCTAAATCTATAGACCATCTTCGTCTACTCCGTCTTAAATAGCTGTCTGGCTCAATTAAAGCCAGACAGCCACCCGTTTGTCACGCCTATGTTTATTGCACATATGTTTGTTATGCCTTTGTTCGTTGCTCCTCTTAGCCTAGGACTGTATTAAATACCTTTACGCTTAAACCTGTCTCGCTATCGCTATACTCGGTATACTTTCCCGCTTTCGTCTCCCCAGTCTTTACCGCCTTTAAGCCAGAAAAACCGTCACCGCGTAGCAGTTTATAGTCTCCGTTTGCAAACATTGCTGTGTTATGCTCCCAAAGATACTTGATATATCCCTCTTTTCTCTTCTTAAAGAAAGCTAGCTTCTTCTTTAGATACTCTAATACCTCCGGTCTAGGCTCTTCAAAAGGATTCCCCTTTAGGCGCTCATACTCGTTTATCACTTCCCTAAACTCTGGCGTAATAAACTTCTCCGCTTTACCGCTCGCTATCTGTGACGCGCTCGGCGCACTCTTAAACCCCGCTACCGAATACTCCACAGAAATGCTCTCCTTCGCGGGAATTACCGTAGTTAAAGCCTCCGTTGCCGTATATGCGCCTGTGCTTAAATTCACCCCAGCCGCTCCGATATAGTTCCTCTCTACCTCGGAATACTTCCGATACGGCGCGTAAAGCCCCTCTTCCTGCTCGCCTGCTACCTCATAAACCCTTGCGTTCAGATACGAAATCGCCGCCTTTGTGCAAATCAAAGCCTTCGCCATGTTTGCTACATCCGACACACTTAGAATTTCCCGCTTAATCTTCTCCTGCGTGACAAGCGTAAGCTCCCCTGTATCTATCTGATACATACAGCTAAACTCGCTACCTAACGCACTCTCCATAGGCGTTGACTTGACTGGCGTTAGCGTAAGCACTCCCTTATAATACTC
>ERZ773055.112-NODE-112-length-54972-cov-7.575596_pt1 | contig 54972 bp, 45 predicted proteins | sample MGYA00580515_ERZ773055 | MGnify/ENA primary metagenome ERZ773055 (study PRJEB29015, sample SAMEA2737993) | human oral metagenome | biome: human oral; feature: human-associated habitat; material: dental | place: China | collected 2064 ...
TGTTTGTACTGTCTGATCTTTGATTTTCAAGGTTCTTTAGGTTATCGCGCCCTTCAGGCGCAACTCCCTTATTTTATCACTTTGAGCTTTTCCTGTCAACACTTTTTCAAAAAAGTGTTTCAGGGTGACTCAAGCGGAGAAAGAGGGATTTGAACCCTCGCGCCGGTATTACCCGACCTACCCCCTTAGCAGGGGGGCCTCTTCGGCCTCTTGAGTATTTCTCCGAAAACAAATTGCTACGCCATTATAACGGATGTTTTCACCATCTGTCAACGGATAAAAGCTATTTTTTTGAATCTTTTTCAGGCTCTTTTTCCGGAGCACGGCAATTTGTTTTTTCCTTCTATATCTTGTTGTTTCTTATTTGTTACTTTCTATATCTTCACTGTCCTCGTTGGATTCCGCCTCGCCCTCACTCTCCTGTACAGCACTCATGCTCTCTTTGAATTTTGCGATTCCGGCGATGCGGATTTCTTCTTCCCCGTCTCTCTCGATATTCATCAGTTTGACACCGGACGCTAGACGACCGTATTTTGAGATATCACTGACCGAGATACGAATAATGACACCTGTATTGGTGATCAACAACATTTCCTGTTCTTCCCGCACCAGTTTCGCACCGACCAGTTGGCCCGTCTTTTCTGTCAGCTTATGGCAGAGATTTCCGTAGCCGCCGCGGTTCTGCGCATGGAACTCCGAGAGTTCGGTCCGTTTTCCCATGCCGTAGGCACTGACTGTCAACAGTTCATCCCCCTCGGCAGTGAGCTGCATTGCGACCACCGCATCGCCCTCGCGTAGAGAAATTCCCTTGACACCAAATGAATTTCTGCCCGTGACGCGAACCGTCTCCTCCGAAAAGAGTATGCTCTGGCCGTTTTGCGTCACCAGAAGCACTTCTTCCGTTCCTCTGCTCGCCTTGACGCCGATCAGTTCATCCTCTTCCCGCAAAGCAATGGCAGCCAGTCCGTTGCTCCGCACCGTCTCGTACGCCCGAAGCTCCGTCTTTTTAACCATGCCCTGCTTCGTCGCCATGAAGAGATACTTAGCCTCTGTCTTTTTTCTGTAGGAGATCATGGCCGTGACCTTCTCTTCCGGCTGCAGCTGCAGAAGATTCACAATTGCGGTGCCGCGCGCTGTTCTGCTCGCATCTGGAATCTGGTAAACCTTCATCCGGTAAAGTCTCCCCTTGTTGGTAAAGAAATCAATGGGACGGTGCGTGCTCGTCATCAGAAGATCCGTGATGAAGTCGTCATCGATGGTCTGCATGCCCCGGATTCCCTTGCCGCCGCGCGCCTGGTTCCGGAAATAATCGGGATTCATCCGCTTGATATAGCCACGGTTTGTCATCGCGACAATAACAGTCTCATCCGGAATCAAATCCTCTGCTTCCATCTCGTCACTGATGCCGAAACCGGTTCTTCTGTCATCCCCGTATTTTTCTGCGATGAGATCAATCTCCTCTTTGATGACCGCAAGCAACTTTTTCTCATCCGCCAGAATGCTTTTATAATAGGCAATCTTTTTTTCAAGCTCACGATATTCCGCTTCCAGCTTCTCGCGCTCCAAGCCGGTCAGCGCACGAAGACGCATGTCGACAATGGCCTGTGCCTGCACCTCTGTCAGCCCAAACCGCTCCATCAGGTTTTGCTTTGCCAGTGCTACACTCCGGCTCTCCCGGATGATGCGGATTACCTCGTCGATATGATCCAGGGCAATCAAAAGTCCCTGTAAAATATGCGCCCTCTCTTCTGCTTTGTTCAAATCATACCTGGTTCTTCGCGTCACCACATCTTTCTGGTGTTCCAGATAGTACTCGAGCATTTGCAGAAGATTCAGGACTCTGGGCTCATTGCCGACCAGCGCGAGCATAATGACACCGAAAGTATCCTCGAGCTGTGTATGTTTCAGCAGACAATTCAGGACAATCTGCGGATTCACATCTTTTCTGAGCTCAATGACAATACGCATTCCCTCGCGGTTTGACTCATCGCGAAGATCCGTAATTCCATCCACGCGCTTGTCGCGCACCAAATCCGCAATTTTCTCAATGAGTCTCGCCTTATTGACCAGATACGGAAGCTCCGAGACCACAATGCGATGCTTTCCGTTCTGCATCGGCTCGATATTGGTCACGGCGCGAACACGAATTTTTCCTCTTCCGGTCCGATATGCCTCCAGTACACCGCTCTTTCCGAGTATCGTGGCACCGGTCGGAAAATCCGGTCCCTTGACACGAGCCATCACTTCTTCCAGCGCGGTCTCCCTGTCTGCAATTCTGTTGTCAATGATACAGTCGACGGCGCCAACAATCTCCCGCAGATTATGCGGCGGTATATTGGTCGCCATACCGACCGCAATACCCTGCGCACCGTTGACCAATAAATTCGGAAAACGGCTCGGCAGTACCACAGGCTCCTGCTCCGTCTCATCAAAATTTGGAACAAAGTCCACTGTGTCCTTGTTGATGTCGGCAATCATCTCCATCGCAATATGGGAGAGTCTTGCCTCGGTATATCGCATGGCCGCCGCGCCGTCACCATCAATGGATCCGAAGTTTCCGTGTCCGTCGACCAGACAATTCCGCATGGCCCATTCCTGTGCCATATTGACAAGAGCGCCGTAAATCGATGAGTCGCCGTGCGGGTGATATTTACCCATGGTATCACCGACGATACGCGCACACTTTCTGTGGGCTTTGTCCGGTCCGTTGTTCAATTCGAACATGGAATACAGGATACGCCGTTGCACCGGCTTCAGGCCGTCTCTCACATCCGGCAACGCCCGCGCCGCAATGACAGACATTGCATAGTCGATGTACGACTTCTCCATTGTTTTTTTCAGATCAACCTCTTTGATCTGATCAAATACATTTGGTTCCATTCATGGCCCCCGTTTCGTCAAATATCAAGATTTTTCACATACTTTGCGTTGTTCTCGATGAATTCCCGGCGCGGCTCCACCTGATCTCCCATCAAAGTCGTAAACGTGAGTTCCAGTTCCGAGCGGGCATCTTCATCCATGCTGACGCGGAGCAGAACGCGCCGCTCCGGATCCATTGTCGTCTCCCAGAGCTGTTCCGCATCCATCTCGCCGAGTCCCTTATAGCGCTGAATCTTATTGCTGTCGTCTCTGCCGACTTCCTGCAAAATCTGATTCAGTTCCTCATCCGAGTATGCGTACCAGATTCGCTTACCCTTTTCCAGCTTGTAGAGCGGCGGCTGTGCTAGGTAGACATAGCCCTCCTGAATGAGTTCCGGCATAAAGCGGTAAATGAAGGTCAACATTAGGGTTGCAATATGTGCGCCGTCGACATCGGCATCGGTCATGATGATAATCTTGTGATAACGCAGTTTTGCAAGATCAAAGTCCTCGTGAATGCCGGCACCGAAGGCGGTAATCATCGCCTTAATTTCCGCATTGCTGTAGACGCGGTCCATTCTCGCCTTTTCCACATTGAGGATTTTTCCGCGCAGCGGCAAAATCGCCTGTGTTTTCCGGTCTCTGGCCGTCTTTGCGGAGCCGCCTGCCGAATCTCCCTCGACGATAAAAATCTCACACTCCTCCGGATTTTTGCTGGAACAGTCTGCGAGCTTACCGGGCAGCGCCACGCCGTCCAGCGCGGATTTTCTGCGCGTCAGATCGCGCGCCTTTCTGGCTGCCGCGCGTGCGCGCTGGGCAAGAATTGCCTTGTCGCAAATCTGCTTTGCCACAGTAGGATTCTGCTCCAGAAAATAAGTGAGCTGCTCGCTGAGCACAGAGCTGACCGCACCCGCAACCTCGGAATTTCCCAATTTTTGCTTAGTCTGTCCCTCAAACTGCGGATTCTCCACCTTGACGGAGACAATCGCGGTGAGTCCCTCCCGGAGATCCTCACCGCTCAGATTCTCTTCATTGTCCTTTAAGAGCTTCCGATTTCGCGCGTAATCGTTAAATGTCTTCGTGATGGCGTTCTTAAATCCGGTCAGATGTGTGCCGCCTTCCGGCGTATTGATGTTATTCACAAATGTGAATATATTTTCATTGAAACCGTCGTTGTGCTGCATCGCAACTTCGACCATCACACCTTCCCGCTTGTCCTCGCAGTCGATAATCTGCTCATAGAGCACTTCTTTGCCGCGATTTAAATATTGCACAAACTCACGGATGCCGCCCTCGAAGTGAAAGCTGTCTTTTTTTCCGTCATTGCGCTCATCGCTGAGTGTGATTTTTAGGTTTTTGGTCAGGAAAGCTGTCTCCCGGAGACGCACACGCAAGGTCTCATAATCATATACCGTAGTCTCAAAAATCTCCGGATCCGGTAAAAAGTGAACTTCCGTGCCGTGTAACTCTGTACTCACTTCTTCGACCACATGAAGCGGAACCGTCGTCTTTCCGCGCGCAAACTCTTCTTCGTAGCACTTTCCGTTGCGATATACTTTCACCTTTAGCCAGGTAGAGAGCGCATTCACGACAGAAGCACCGACACCGTGCAGACCGCCGGATACTTTATAACCTCCGCCGCCAAACTTTCCCCCCGCATGCAACACCGTAAAAACCACTTCAATCGCAGGAAGTCCCATTTTCTTTTGAATATCAACCGGAATGCCACGCCCGTTGTCTTTGACCGTCACCGAATTGTCTCTGTGAACCGTCACTTCAATTTCACTGCAATAACCGGCCAGTGCTTCATCGACCGAATTATCCACAATTTCATATACGAGGTGATGCAATCCCCGCGAAGAGGTCGATCCTATGTACATACCAGGTCTTTTCCGGACTGCCTCCAGACCTTCCAACACCTGAATTTGATCAGCATTGTATTCTTCGCTCATGCACTTTCCTCCTCTGATACTTCTGTCACCGTTCCTGTTCTCACCAGGAATTTCTTGTCAATTTGAAAGCCATCTTGCAACAAGTTATCCATTCCTGTACTCGTCAAAACGGTCTGCACATTCCGAATGCTCTTTAAGAGCTGTTTCTGTCTGGTTGTATCTAGCTCCGAGAGCACATCATCCAGAAGAAAAACCGGATTCTCACCGCATTCTCTCTGCATCAGCGAAAATTCCGACAGTTTCACGGCAAGAGCCGCACTTCGCTGCTGCCCCTGTGAGCCGAATTTTCGCAAATCCATCTCTTCTTCCTCGCCCTGCTGCAAATAAAAAGCAATATCATCCCGATGCGGTCCGACAGAACTTGTCTTTTGTCGCAGATCAGACTCCCGATTCTTCTTTACCGCTGCCGCAAAACAATCCTCTGAGACATTGGCCTCGTAAAAAAGACGCAGTTGCTCCCGCTTTCCGGTCAATGCCGCGTACTTTTCCACACAGATTTCGTTGAGCTGCTCCAAAAAGACCGCGCGACTTTGCATCAGTGCGGTTCCCGCCGATACCAGCTGTGCGTCCCAGAGATCCAATGTCTCCAGCAGGGAGGGACGAAAAACCAATTCCTTTAACAGCTTATTTCGCTGCTGCAATACCCTGTTATACTGCAGAAGTTCTTTTACATAGCGCCGATTGAGTTGACATAATTCCATATCAAGAAAACGCCTGCGCTCTGCGGGACCGCTCTTGATCAGATTCAGATCCTCCGGAGAAAATACAACCATACGGGCAATTCCGTACAATTCGCTGGTTCGCCGAAGCGGAATACCGTCCACCGCTATGCCCTTCGTTCCGTTCTTCCGGAGATGAATGTCAATCCGGTGGGGAATCTCCTTGCTCTGCAGCAACAGTTTGATGTGCGCCTCGGTCTCGCCGAGACGAATCAATTCTCTATCCTTGCCGGCACGGTGTGACTTTCCGCCGGCACAGTAATAGAGTGCTTCTAGAAGATTGGTCTTTCCCTGTGCATTATCCCCGTAGAGCAGGTTACTGCCTGCGGAAAATTGAAATTTTCCGCAGCGGTAATTTCTGAAGTTTTCAAGCTCTAACGATTCGATAATCATGCCCGTCAAAGGAGAAGCAATCTCCCGGATGTAACTTGCGCCCGCGCCGCTCTTCCACCTCACCGTTCACAGAGACTTTTCCTCCCTGAATGGCGTACTTTGCATCGGAACCGAGATCACAGGCGCCCGATAATTTCAGCGCCTGATCCAGTTTAATATAAGCATCTTTAATTCTGACTTCGTTCACTTCAGTATCCTCTCGGCTTACGCGACAAAATTGACCGGCAAAATCAGATAGACAAAACTGTCGTGTTCATCCCGCAGAAAACAGGGGGATTTTGCATTGGTAAAATACAGTGTCACTGTTTCATCATCGATGGCACGAAGCGCATCCATCAAAAACTTGGGGTTAAACGCAATCAAAAGATCTTTTCCGGTTTTTTCACAGGGAAGCTCACCATCCATCGAACCGTAGGACGATTTGACTTTCAGTGCGAGCTTCTGATCACCGATATCAAGGATAATCGGTTTGTGATCGCTCTCCTTAATCAGGATGGTCGAGCGATCGATGTTGCTGAGCAGCTTAACCCGGTTAATTTCCAGCTTGGTCGCATAGTCCTTGGAGAGCATGTGCTCAATCTTAAAGTACTCTCCCTCAATCAGTCTGGAGAGAACCATCGTTCCTTCAAACGAGAACAGCACATGATTTTTGGAGAAAAAGAGTTCCACCTCTTTTTCGTTGTCATCCTCCATAATCTTGCTGATTTCATTCATGGTTTTGCCCGGAATAATCGCATGGAAAGTCTCATCTCCCTCGCGAAGCATCACATTTCTGACAGCAACGCGGTGACCGTCCAAGGCCACAAACGTAGCAACACGTCCTTTGATGTTGACAAACTCACCGCCCATCATCTTATTGCTGTCATTCAATGCCGCCGCAAAGATTGTCTTTCGTATTACCTCCTTCAGCGTAAACTGTGTGAGGCACAATCTGTGTTCCTTCTCAATCTGCGGGAGATAGGCAAACTCTTCTCCGTCTCTGCCGGGAATCGTGAAAAGTACATCACTGCAAGAAATTCTTGTCGTGAAACTCTGATCTGTCTCGATATTGACGAGCTCTTCTCCGCCTTCCAGCTTGCGGATGATGTCGCTGACCAGTCTCGCATCCAGCGCTACTTTTCCTTTTTCACTGACAATGCCCTCTACTTTGGTTGAAATGCCGAATTCCGAATCATTCGCAATGAGAGTCACGCTGTCCCCCGAAGCATCGAATAAGATGCAGCTCAGAATCGGGTTGGCTGTTCTGGTCGGAATGGCTCTGGAAACAATCCCCAGAGCGGTTGTGAGTTTTTCTTTGTTGAACGCGAGCTTCATAGAGCCGTCCTCTCTTTCATGTTCATCCCGTAATCATAATAATAGGGGCTGTGAGTATGTGAGAATCCACCGGAAAGGCGCAAAACAGCGCGCTTTTCCACTTGGAAACTGCCGTGGAAATCATAGCGGATTCTCGCAGTGACTTGTGAATTACTGTGCAGAAATCTTTTTCTTCAGAACGGTCACAGTGCCGGAGGTATCGGGGTTATCCTCAACCTCTGTGGATATCTTTTTGATGGCGTAGAGGACTGTCGTATGGTCTTTTCCGCCGAAATGTGCGCCAATTTGCTGGAGAGAGACTTCGGTCATTTCACGACACAGATACATTGCGACCTGTCTGGCAGTTGCAAGCTCCTTGGTTCGCTTGGTGCCGACCAGATCGAGTTCGGAGATTCCGTAGTGTTCCGCGACGACCTGAATGATGAATTGCGGTGTGATTTCCTGTTTTACATTGGGGTCAATGATGTCGCGGAGCACATTTTGCGCGAGTTCCAAGTTGACTTCCATGTGATTCAGCTTGCCGAAAGCGACGATTTTTGTCAGCGACCCCTCGAGTTCACGAATATTGCTTCGCACATTGGAGGCGATGTATTGAATGACTTCGTTGTCGACGTTGATGTGATCCAGTTCTTCGCGTTTCCTGAGTATGGCCATGCGCGTCTCGTAATCCGGCGGCTGGATATCAACGGTGAGTCCCCACTCAAAACGAGAACGCAGTCGGTCTTCCAGAGTTGCGAGTTCCTTCGGCGGTTTATCCGAGGAGATGATGATCTGCTTCTTTGCGCCGTGCAGCGCATTGAAGGTATGGAAGAATTCCTCCTGGGTTCTGTCCTTTCCTATTATAAATTGTATGTCATCGATCAATAACACATCGATGTAGCGGTACTTGTCGCGAAATTCCGTCGTCGTGAAATTGTTTTTGCTTCGAATCGCTTCAATCAGCTCATTGGTGAAGGATTCGCTTGTCACATACTGTACCTTGGCATTCGGATTGTGTTGGAGTACAAAATGTGCGATGGACTGCATTAAATGTGTTTTTCCGAGTCCCACACCGCCGTAAATGAAAAGCGGATTATAACTTTCTCCCGGATTTTCTGCGACTGCGAGAGAAGCGGCATGAGCAAGGTTATTATTTTTGCCGACGACAAAGGTATCAAAGGTATAGCGGGGATCCAGCTTTGCATTGGACAAAATCTGCTGACTTACAGGTTTCATGCGATTGCCGGCAGACGGTTCTTCTTTGGCGCTGTAAAACGCCAGGCGGCAGGATAGTCCGGTTATCGCTTCGACGGCAGCTTCAATAATGCCCGCATAGCGTCCGGAAACAAAGGTTTGGAAGCCTGCATTGGGCAGATTATCGTTTTCTTCCGGAATTTCGACAAACATCTGGATGTTGCCATCTGAATTCTGGAGCAGATGGTGTGGTTTTAGCGGAGAAATCCACATACCGTAGGAAATCTCCGAAATATCGAATTCGTTTCTGATATAGGCCAGTATATCGGGCCATTGGTTTACGATTGTTTGGAACGCTGCGTTTTGCTCCATAATCAAAGACTCCTTTGCCGCGTTTGGGGATAAGTCGTTTCCAGTATAGCAAAAAGACAGGATAATCTCAACGCAATCAAAATGAGGGTTGTGGATAAGTCTGTGAGCATCTCGTGAACTGCGTGTGACGAGATGAGGAAAAAGAACGGATCAAAGGTTTACACAAATGGGAAAAACACAGTTGTGGATGAAAGACAGAAGAAATTTTCCGCATTTACACAGGGAATCAAGGCGCATAAGAGGCCGAATGTTTGGAATCATTCAAGTAGACGGGGGAGTTATCAACGAGTTACTCACAAAATGTGAATAACATTATGTAAAGTTGAAATTTCGAACTTGCTCATTGTATACATATAGTTATCCACAAAAAGATGTGGGGAATCTGGATAAGTCATAAGAGCGTGTCAGGGTTATCCACAGAATTGCGGTACAAATTGTTGAAATGAAGATTCAATATTTTGTAAGCTACAGAAGCTCTTATTTTATGCTCGAATATGCGTAGAATGCGGGACGGAAAGTTCTTGACGAAAAAGGCACAGTTCCGTATAATAAGCAGGAATATTCCCACGTTTGCGTGATATCTCCGGAAACTGCTTCCGGTAGGAGCTGAGAGATCAGAGCCGGTTGGGAAAATGCTAGGAAGTGAGGAGGTGTTCTGACAATGAGAAAGGGTACAATGACATTCCAGCCGCACAATGCGCAGAAGTTCCGTGTACACGGATTCCGTGCTCGCATGGCGACCAAGGGTGGAAGAAAAGTTCTGGCTGCCAGAAGAGCAAAGGGCAGAGCGAGACTGACAGTTTAAAATTTGATCGGCATTCGCGTCGAAGAACAATGGGGTTGTCTGACGACGACCCCTTTCTTTTTCGCTTTGTCTGTGCACTTGAAATTACATGAATGCAAAGGATTAAGAGGAATGAGACGCTTTCCGTCGATCAAAGACAATTGCGAATTCCGACAGATTTATGAGAGCGGCAGAACCAGGGCCGATCGCAATCTGGTGCTCTATTTGTGCTTCCGCTCCGGGGGAGATTCGCGCATTGGTATCAGTGCATCAAAAAAAATTGGAAACAGTGTTGTAAGACATCGCGTGACGAGAGTTTTGCGCGAGATATTTCGATTACACCGCCATGCATTCACATCGCCCTGTGATTTGATTTTCGTCGTGCGAAAAGACGGCGCCAAGCAGGATTACCGTACATTGGAAGCTTCTTTTCTGAAGCTTTGCAGGGCACAGGGAATTTTAGAGGAGGCAAGGTGCTAAAAAAAATTTTGCTCTGTTCGATTCGTTTTTATCGGCGGGCACTTTCTCCCTACAAATGGCGTTGTCATTGCAGGTTTTATCCGACTTGTTCGCAATATGCGCTGGAAGCAATTGAAAAATATGGCGCATGGAAGGGGGGAAAGCTGGCACTCTTCCGTATTTTGCGTTGCAATCCTTTTTCAAAGGGCGGATATGACCCGGTTCCGTAAAACCGAAATAATAGGAGGCAAGCTTTGGAACTCATCTTTTTAACCAAGTCATCCGTGCCGATTATCGGACAGGTTGCTTTTGTCTTGGGCATGATTATGGACGCGCTGTTTCGTTTTACGAGTCAGTTCGGCATTACCAACATCGGCCTCAGCATTATTTTATTTACTGTTATCACGAACCTGCTGATGTGGCCGCTCACCGTGTCTCAACAGAAGTCTTCCAAGCTGATGAGCGTCATGCAGCCGGAACTTCAGGCGGTCCAAAAGAAATATAAGGGAAAGACAGATCAGGCTTCGATGGCACGCATGCAGGCAGAGACGCGCGCGGTCTACCAGAAGTACGGAACGAGCATGAGCGGCAGCTGCCTCTTCCTGTTGATTCAGATGCCGATTTTGTTCGGTTTGTACCAGGTTATCTACAAAATTCCCGCTTATGTGCCGTCGGTCTATAAAGTCTTTGAGAGCGTCGCTTCGCCGCTGATGCAGCAGAGCAATTTTGTGAGCACATTGACGGAACTGGCACCGAAGGTAAAACCGCCGATTACGGATGCCGCGACAGTGCAAAACGTAATCGATCTCCTCTATAAGTTTACGCCCGCACAGTGGAGTAGCCTTGAGCAGGCTTATCCGGCGCTGTCTTCTACGATTTCCGCAGCTTCGGCAGAAATCGCAAAGATGAATTATTTCCTAGGAGTAAACCTTGCGACACCGCCGTTCCAGGGCATCGATCATCCGAATTTTGCCTGGATTATTCCGGTCCTCTCGGCTGCTGTCCAGTGGTATTCGGCGAAACTCATGACCGCAGGCACAAAGAACAATAAAGCCAAGGTTGATGAGGACAATATGATGGCGCAGCAGATGCAGAGCATGAATACGATGATGCCGATCATGTCACTCTTCTTCTGCTTTACGCTCCCCGCAGGTATCGGCATTTACTGGGTTGCCAGCGGACTTTGCCGTATGATTCAGCAGCTCGTCATCAACGCACAGCTCGATAAGATGGATGTCGACGAGATTGTGAGAAAGAATACGGAAAAGGCGAATGAAAAGGCAATTCGCGAGGGCAAGAATCCGGCGCTGGTCAAGAGTAACTCGGATAAGCTTCTCCGTGAGGTAAAGCGACAGGAAGAAGCGGAGAAAAACGAGGAAGAGCGCCAGCGTCAGCGCACGGAGAAGACGGTAAAACAGGTCGAAGAATCGACGGCTTACTATCAGAAGAATGCGAAGCCCGGTTCACTTGCCTCCAAGGCAAATATGGTCGCAATGTACGATGAGCGGTTAGCTGAGAAGCGCAGAAACAAGAAGGATAAAGGAAGCGATATCTCGAGCGGAGAGAACAGCAATGAAAACTGAAGTCACTGTGACAGGGAAGACTTATGACGAGGCACTGACAAAGGCCCTGCTGGAGCTCGGGACAACGAGCGAGCGCTTGGAAGTATCCGTCCTGGAACAGGGAAGTGCGGGTCTGCTGGGATTTATCGGAAGTAAACCCTGGAAGCTCCGTGCGGTTCTGAAGACAGAGCCGATCAGACAGGAAAACCAGACCGACGAACTTGCTCTCGAAGTACCGGTTGCCGAAGAACCGGTAAAAACAGAGGAAGTGATTCCGGTGGCAGAAAGCGGTGCGGAAGCACCGGCAGAAGTCAGGGAAGTCGAAGAAACGGCGGTCACAGCAGAAAAAGAAACGGCCGTGACAGCCCCGGAAGCGCCGAAGGAGAACAAAAAGGTTGGCAGTGAAACAGGAATTACGGCTGCGATGGAAGCAGGAAAAAGCAGCGGAACAGCTTTTTTGCGGGAGCTTTTTGCAACGCTCAAGCTCGAGGCAGAGATAGAGAGTGATAGTCGCGCCGCAGAGAAGGCATTGTTTTTCCGGGTGCGCGGTGAAAATCTGGGCGCGCTGATCGGAAAACGCGGACAAACCCTCGATGCTCTGCAGTATCTGCTGGGGCATGTTGTGAACAGGCAGCAGGATGCCTTCTTGCGTGTCAAACTTGATATTGGCTCGTACCGGGAAAAGCAGGAAAATAAGTTGAGAGGCTTTGCCAGAAATGCTGCGCGCCGCGTAAAACAGAGCGGTAAATCGCTGGCCCTTGATCCTATGACGCCGAATGAGAGACGTATTATTCATGCCGCGTTGCAGCGCGATCGCTATGTGACGACACATTCCGAAGGAGAAAGTGAGAAGCGCCATGTCGTGATCACCCTCCGGAAAGACGCCGACAGGCAGAAAAAAGAAGAGTCAATCAAATAAGTGTGAGGAGCTGTCGGCAGAAAAATTGCTGACAGCTTTTCATTTTCCGGATGGAGAGGAGAAAAGTTTGCGAGAAGAACGGGATACCATTGCAGCGATTGCAACCGCACTGGGAGAGGGAGGCATCGGGATTGTGAGAATCAGCGGTCCGGAAGCACTCCGGATTGCCGACAGCATCCTGGATCGTCCTGTTTCGGAGGCGGCAGGGTATACGGTGCATTACCGGCATGTAAAGGAGCAGTCGCTCATTCTGGATGAAGTATTGGTGACAGTCTTTCGCGCGCCGCACAGTTTCACGGCGGAGGACAGTGTAGAAATTAATTGTCACGGCGGTCTTTATCTGTTGCAGGCTGTTTTAAATGCTGTACTGTCGGCCGGTGCCAGAATGGCAGAACCGGGAGAATTTTCAAAACGGGCATTCCTGAACGGACGCATGGATTTGAGTCAGGCGGAGGCCGTCATGGACCTGATTCAGGCAAAGAATTCCCACGCGCTGCGGGCTGCGGTCAATCAGCTGGACGGCAGATTGTCGGAAAAAATTCGGGTGCTCCGGACAGGTATTTTGGATGAACTGGCCTGGATTGAAGCTGCGCTGGATGATCCGGAAAATTACGATTTAACGGGGTATCCGCACAAGCTTGAGGGGCGAATTCATGGCTTTATACAGTCGCTCGAGGAGTTGCTACGGACAGCAGATAACGGAAAACTCCGAAGAGAGGGAATTCCGACTGTCATTTTGGGCCTGCCCAATGCCGGAAAATCCTCGCTGATGAATTTGCTGACACGAGAGGAGTCCGCCATTGTAACCGAAATCGCCGGCACAACGCGGGATATCCTGACAGAGCAGGTCAGACTCGGAGAACTTACGCTTGTGTTATCGGACACCGCGGGCATCCGGGAGAGCGAAGATCGAATCGAACAGATAGGTGTGGCGCGAGCCAAACAAGCAGCGGCAGAAGCAGCCCTCATTCTGCTCGTACTGGATGCATCCAAACCGCTCTGCAAAGAAGAACGGGCACTTCTCTCCTATGCCGCAGCGCAGCACACCATTGTTCTGTTGAATAAAACGGATTTGTCACAACAGATTTCAAAAGAAGAAATACAGAATTGCGGTGCCGCAACCGTCCTCTCGTTCTCGGCGCGGTGCGGAGATGGTCTGGAGGAATTGGAGCGGGCAGTGACCGCACTTTTCTTCGGCGGTGAGTTTGACAATCAGAGTGAGGAACTCGCGATTAATGCGCGTCACAAGGAGGCCCTGACGGAGGCAAAGGATAGTCTTCACAATGTGGAGGCTTCGATTGCGGCAGGGATGCCGGAGGATTTCTTTTCGATTGATCTGGCGGCGGCATATCGCGCACTGGGCACTGTGACCGGAGACAGTGTGGAAGACGACGTGGTCAATCGTATTTTTGAAAAGTTTTGCACAGGAAAGTAAACGGAATGATAGAAGAAAGATATGATGTGATTGTGGTCGGCGCGGGACATGCCGGCTGTGAGGCAGCGTTGGCTGCGGCGCGACTGGGGCTCACAACAATTATATTTACCGTGAGCGTAGATTCGATTGCATTGATGCCCTGTAATCCGAATATAGGCGGAACGTCCAAGGGGCATCTGGTGCGGGAACTGGATGCGCTCGGCGGAGAGATGGGACATGTAATCGATAAGACATTTATTCAGTCTCGTATGCTGAATGAATCCAAGGGACCTGCCGTTCACTCGCTGCGTGCGCAGGCGGATAAGCAGGCGTATATCGGGGAGATGCGGCGGGTATTGGAACAAAATCCACGGATTACCATTCGTCAGGCTGAGATATCCACAATTTTAACAGAGGATGCTGTGGATAACCTGGGGAAAAAGAGCTGCATTGGTGTAAAAACAGTTTCCGGCAGCTGCTATTACGGCGGGGCTGTGGTATTGGCGACAGGGGTTTATCTCAATGCGCGCTGTGTGTTTGGTGAGGTGAGCGAGGCAACCGGCCCCAACGGGCTGAAGGCTGCCACGCATCTCACGGCCTCTCTCCTGTCACTTGGCATTGAAATGCGGCGATTTAAAACAGGCACACCTGCGCGGGTGGACGGTAAAACCGTGGACTATTCCAAGATGGAGGAACAGAAGGGAGATGTTCCGGTTGTCCCCTTCTCCTTTGATACGGATCCCGAAACGGTACAGCGTGAGCAGGTGAGTTGCTGGCTCACACACACGGGTGCAGAGGTCAAGCGTCTGATTCGGGAGAATATCTCGCGCTCTCCGCTCTACAACGGCAGTATTCACGGAACAGGACCGCGCTACTGTCCCTCAATCGAGGATAAGGTGATGAAGTTCCCGGACAAGGAGGGACATCAGATCTTTGTGGAACCGGAGGGACTTTATACCGATGAGATGTACCTCGGCGGCATGTCGTCTTCTCTCCCGGAGGATGTGCAGTATGCGGTCATTCATGCGACGCCGGGACTTGAACATGCCGTCATTGTCCGCAATGCGTACGCGATTGAGTATGACTGCATTGACGCGAGACAACTGACAGCGGCGCTGGAATTCAAGAAAATTCCGGGGTTATTTGCGGCGGGTCAGCTGAACGGGAGTTCGGGTTATGAAGAAGCGGCAGCACAGGGATTGATGGCAGGCATCAATGCAACACAGAGAGTGCTTGGAAAAGAACCGTTTCTTTTAACACGAGCGGAAGCTTACATTGGGGTCTTGATTGATGATCTGGTGACCAAGGAGAGCCATGAGCCGTATCGAATGATGACTTCTCGCGCAGAATACAGATTGCTTTTGCGCCAGGACAATGCGGATTTGAGATTGTCGGAGCGGGGATATGCGTTGGGCTTGGTCAGCGAGGAAAAGATCTCTCGATTGCGGGCAAAGCGCGCGGCAATCGCAGCGGAAAAAAAGCGTCTGACAGAGACGCATATCGGTGCAAGTGCGGGTAATGCCGAGATTCTGACGGCTTTACAGTCGACGCCGCTGAAGACAGGAATTTCTCTTGCAGAACTCATCAAGCGCCCGGAGCTCAACTATGATTTGATCGCCCCGCTTGATCCGGAGCGGAAAGCCTTGCCACAGGCTGTGACGGAACAGGTGAATATCGAGCTCAAATATGAGGGCTATATTCGCCGTCAGGAACAACAGGTAAAGCAGTTCAAGCGCTTGGAACATAAACTGTTGCCGGAAAATCTGGACTACGAGGAGGTCGGAAGCCTTCGCCTCGAAGCTGTTCAGAAACTGAACACATTAAAGCCGCGATCCATCGGCCAGGCTTCTCGAATCTCAGGGGTATCTCCGGCGGATATTTCGGTCTTGCTGGTGTGGCTTGAGGCACATCAGTCCCGAAAGGAGGAGAACAAATGACACAGGAGGAAAGAGTATTGTTTGTCCGTGATATGCGGACAGCCCTGGAAGGGTTTTCCGGTACAGAAAAGTTGTCTTTTTCAGACGGACAGATGAAACAGTTCGCAATCTTTTATGAAGATATGCTGGAAAAGAACAAGGTCATGAATCTGACCGGAATTACAGAGCCGCGGGAAGTGATTGTGAAACATTATCTGGATAGCCTTGCACCTGCCGGTCTTCTTGCCGACTTTCCCGCAGAACACGCGAAGCTGCTGGACCTGGGGAGCGGCGCGGGCTTTCCCGGCATTCCGCTCGCAATTGCGTTTCCAGCCTTACAGCTGACATTAATGGACAGTTTAAATAAGAGAGTTGTTTATTTGACAGACGAAATCGAAAAACTCGGACTGAGTCAGCATACCGTAGCAATTCATGCGCGAGCCGAAGACTTGGCCCGTCAGACAGAGCAACGTGAAACATATGACTACTGTACCTCCAGAGCCGTTGCACGTCTCTCTGTGCTCTCCGAGTTTTGTCTTCCGTTTGTAAAAATCGGTGGCCGGATGATTGCCTATAAGGCGGGGGATATTGCAGAGGAACTATCGGATGCGAAGTATGCTATCCGGAAACTCGGCGGCGAGCCGGAGCAGGTTATTTCGTTTTCTTTGCCGGAGGATGCCGGAGAACGAAGTCTGGTAGTAATCCGCAAATTCCGTGAAACATCGGCTGTGTATCCGAGAAAGGCAGGCATGCCGGCCAAAGAGCCGCTGTGCAATTCTTCACGGAAATCCTGAGTGTGTAAAAGAGCTGAGTCTACGATGCGAGACTCAGCTCTTTTGGTATAGCGATAGCTCACAATAGAGGAAATCAAGTTCTCGGAAGATGTTTCACGTGAAACATCTTTTTTTGTATAAGCTTTTGCCGGTAACAGTGATAAATAATACATGAAAATACCTATAATCAGTCAAATTCGAGAGCGCAGGAAAAGGTTACGAATGATTCGATATCTTCTATGGCTTGTACCTAGGTTTATCTTCTATCGCAAATTATCAGTTTGATGCGGACTTAATGTTTCTATTTTAAGGTGGAATTCCAATTGCCGGAAACAAATCAAAATAATTTGAGAGAGGATCTTTTCCTTAGTTCTGCACAGAAAATGATTCGGGACAATTACCGGTGTGTCGGAAAGCAGCTTATGAAATTGGTGCATCTCCTTCATGTTTGGAGTATGCCCGGAAGTCAATCCGAAAATATCTTATGCAGGAACAGCAGCGTATATGCTTCATGTAAAACAATTACCCGATATCAGTCAATCATTTTGGCTTTTAGATGCGGGTACGTTTCCGCTCTGGTCCAGAAATACTTTTTGGCGTGGGGATTATCAACGAGTATTAAATGTTTCACATGAAACCAATCATAGGCATTTGATGTTTGGTTTTGAGCGCGTGCAGATAAGTGAAGCAATTGATGCAGAGAGCCGGACTATAGAGATGCCATCACAATTCTCTTTGCGGAGTCACGAAGTTCCTGCGTCTCTGCGGTAAACACTTGTCGTGATATGTCCGTTGAAAGAAATCAGATGTTTCACATGAAATTTCTTCATAATTCTGGTTAGCTATATTCCTATTTCCGCAGAATGATTACAGTTGTCCTGTACTTTCGCAGAATAAAGCTTTGAAAGAAATCAGCAGTTCTATGTGAAAGCGCTTGTTGAGAATTCAATCTGGCTTAGAGGCTTACAAATGAGTTGAATGATTGATATTGAGGGCTAGGCTAATATAGGTCAATATATAGTCACATACACTGCACCAAAGAATTTCTGCATTTTCCCGTGGAAGGGGTCATCCGAACGGAAGTAGATGTTTCGTATACAATCTCCCACTTCAGCTTCAGCTGTCCTTACCCGGAGCGTCTGAAAGTCCTCTGCGGCTATTCGGCAGAGATTCACTATATAAATCGATTAGAGAAAGCAGATGTTTTAAGCAAAATATCTTGTTATCACAGCGATTTTTACGGTACCATGCAATTCTCAGTATATTTGCCAGATATATTTCTGCCGAATAAGTATATGTTTCATGTGAAACATATCGCCACGAATATCTATCGAATTAGAATCCTCAAGCTCTATCAGAAGTGTCCGAGATAGCTGCGATTGCTTGCATATTTGTATTGATGTTTTCCTGTCAAATTGAGATAGATGTTTCACATGAAACATGTAGCCGACAATATCGATAGTCTCGAAATACTTGTAAATGAGCTGGGACGGTTTGTGCAGAGCCTGTGCTACAGTGAAAGTATTCGATTCAATCATATCGAAGTATCACGGAATACTTACAATTATCCGCATAGTTGCAGTGGGAAGATTCTATCAAACAGACACAGATGTTTCACGTGAAACATATTGCCGCTATTGTCAATTGTCTCAGTATGATTGTAAATGAGTTGAGTTGGGATTGCTGCAGAAAAGGCATTTGAGGCAGTTATATTCGAAGTCTACGGAATCTGTGCGAGTATTTATACATTCATAGCAAAGAGGCCTGTTAAATAGACACAAATGTTTCACGTGGAACAGATGGATGTTAATTTCTATCGGATTCAGGTGGTAACAGATGGGCCAGGTGATTTATGTAGAGTGCCGGACTATAGTGCAGTCCGTGCAGTCAATCATATCGGTAGAGCTAGGGGCCGCCACCTGCCATTATCCGTATATTAGCAGCGATATGACGTTACCAAAGTGAACCGGATGTTCTACCTGAAACTTTTTGCTGCCAAGGCTGACTGCGCGCAGGTGATTACAAATGGACTATGTTGTTCGGAATAAAGTCGGACTACATATAAGAGGAAGTCATAATTGATGTGCTACGGAACCCGTGCAAGTGACTGTACATTCATGGCAACAGGGTCTGTTAGGTAAAAATGGATGTTTCATGTGAAACTTCTTGTTGATAATTTCAAGCACATTCAAAGAGCGTCACGGAACCCATACGAATATTATACCTTCATAGTGACAGGGGCTGTTAAATAGAGATAGATATTTCACATGAAACAAATTGAGGTTAATTTGCTCATATGGACGCGAATAAGCTAAGAAATTCACACAAGAGCCGGACTATAATAGTGAGTCAACACAATCAATCCTAACCGCAGTGCTACGGAGCCTAACATCCGGAATCCGCACATTGTGGCGATACGGCACTGAAAATAAGACAGAAGGTTTCACGTGAAACATAGTATCGCCGATATTAATCGGACGCCGATGTTTGTAACTGAATGAATCGATTTGTTAATGAGCAAAAGGAGGCAAAGCCAACTCATCTGTAGTTGCAATATCGAAACTGATTTCGGATATCATATCATAAAATTAGAAGTTGCAATCAAAAGTTCAATGTACAGATCTGATTCGGACGGGAGGGAAAATCTAAGATCAAAATAGAGTCCTGAATATAGATGGTCGGCAATCAGATGTTTTTAGCACTCTGCACATGATGTACAGCTGTTATTTCGAAGGATTTCGTATTGCTTCTGACCGGAGTGCGTCCGATGATTTGACTGGAACAAGATCTTGCCAGAACGTGTTTCGCAGACCATCAGTATGCCTGTTCAATCGCAATCAGGGACAGATACTTATAGAATTATAGGGTACCTTTTCGAGTTAAGTTGTGCCGGTTCGTTGGACTTATACAGGGAACAAGGAAGAGGTGCTTTTCGAAGGAAGAATATTTTGAGTAGAGGGTTAAGGTCCTTTGTACATCAACTTGCTCGTTGTTAGTTTGATGTTTCACGTGAAACAAGCCATAAGATTATCAGAAGACAATTCATACTGCTCAAATAAGCATATATTGTAAGCAGATGCATAGCGATAGCGCTTTTCAGAACTTGATTTTGCAAAAAAAAAATCAGTCGGAAAATTCATCTTCTTCTCAGTCATTCATAATCCTAAGAATGTACAATTTTTTGGTGATAACTCTGATATTTCACATGAAACAAAGGGATGGATTTACGGGAATTAGGAAGTAAATACTTTTGCGAAAATAAGAACGCCGGGAGCTGATTCAGAGGAACTTTTAAAACTTACCTCGTAGTAGATATTGCAGTTTTGGCCGTTACTTCAGTGGTTCATTATATTGATATTGCTATGTTAAATCCGATGGCGATCACGTTGAGATTTCACGTGAAATGGATGACTGCCGAAAACAAAGAGTAAAATCTTTGGCTCAAAAAGATACATTTGAGTCGATTCTTACAGGGTCCTATAGGACCTCTTTGAAACGGAGTCCATAAGCAGTGAAACAGAACAACCTAATACTCTCGGTAATTCACATTCTGAGAAATTGCTTTTTGCCGGTACTTACTTTGATGTTCCACGTGGAACAAAACGATGGATTTCCAAAAAGCGGGGGCAAATGATTATGTTCAAACAAGAATATTGTGAGTAGACTCATAGCGTTTCTCCCGAAATATTCATTCCAAAAGCAATGTTTCTCACAGAATCGGATAAAACAAGAAAATGATACTGTCAAAACAAAGCCTGCGTGTCAAGGTCGGAATACAAGAATACCGGAATGGATGTCGATTAAAAGAAAGATATTTCCTGTGAAACGATAGTAGAACGCTTTACAGAATTCTGAGAAGCAAGACTGTGCAGACAAGAATTGCCGTCTGTTCGGTCTTGCTATAACGAAAGAGAAGGCCTGAGAAATCCGGAAAAGTGTCTTGTTTTATGTAAAATGCAAGGAGAAAGATTGTTTCTACGCAGATAATATTTCTTAGGAATAAAAATTATGTTATGATATAAAAAAGCGGAAATGAACGAATAGAGAGGCGCACGGTGGGATCATGAAAAGGATCATTGCATTGGCAAATCAGAAGGGCGGAGTTGGAAAAACGACAACTGTCGTTAATTTGGCGGCGGCTTTTGCAGAAGCCGGAATGCGCGTATTGGCAGTCGATTTTGACCCGCAGGGTAATTTGTCAAGCGGATTGGGAATCGAGAAGAAAAAGGAAGAAAATACGATTTATGAGCTTCTGATGGAAGAATGCACTTTTGAAGAGGCCGTACATAAAACATATTCGGAAAATCTGGATGTGCTTACTTCTAATGTCAATCTTTCGGGACTGGAACTGGAGCTGCTCGACAAGCGAAATCGGGAGTACGTATTAAAGCATTATCTTGAGCCTGTGGTGGAGCAATATGATTACATTTTTATTGACTGCCCGCCGTCTTTGAGTCTATTGACGGTCAATGCGATGACAGCCGCAACCGATGTCATCATCCCCATTCAGTGTGAGTACTATGCAATGGAAGGCTTAAATCAGATGCTTCGTAGCATTAAACTCTTACAGATGAAGTTGAATCCTGCGCTTCGCATCAACGGAATCATTTTTACGATGTATGATGCCCGAAATAATTTGTCGCAGCAGGTCGTGGACAGCGTGAAGGATGTGCTGAAAGAGTATATCTATGATACGGTGATTGCGCGAAATGTGCGGGTGGCGGAAGCACCCAGTTACGGTATGCCGGTGACAGAATATGATCCGCGCTCCAAAGGCGCGGAAAATTATCGGAAGTTGGCGGCAGAAATTTTGACGAGAGAGGCAGATTAAGTTATGTGTGCTGTGAGTAAGAAGCGAAGATTGGGAAAGGGACTCAGCGATCTGATGGGAGGAATGGAGCATCTCGAAGACAGATCGGAGGAGACCGCGGTTCAGGAAGAGAATCGTACCGCGGGTGAGAGCGAAGCTGCGAAAGATAAGGAGATGCTGTTGCGGATTGAAGAAGTGCATGGAAATCCGGATCAGCCGCGCAAGCATTTTGAACCGGAGGCGCTGCAGGAATTGACGGATTCGGTCCGCCACTTTGGTATCTTGCAGCCGCTATTAGTGCAGAGAGATGAAAAGCTGGGAGGATATCAGATTATTGCCGGTGAGCGAAGATATCGCGCAGCGCAGGCAGCGGGTCTCAAGGAAATTCCTGTGCTGGTCAGAGATTACAGCTCTCAGCAGGTGGCGGAAATTTCTATCATCGAAAATGTGCAGCGCGCGGATTTGAATCCGATTGAAGAGGCGATGGCGTATCAGATGCTGATTCGGGACTATGGTCTGACACAGGAAGAAGTGGCGGACAAGGTCAGTAAGAGCCGCACGACCATTACGAATGCGCTTCGTCTGTTGAAGCTCGCAGAGGGTTCCAGAGAACTGCTGATGGAAGGAAAAATTTCCTCCGGGCATGCGAGGGCACTGCTCGCTGTCGAAGATGAGGATGACCAGGATGCGCTTGCGGAGAGAATCGTCAAAGAGATGCTTAGTGTCCGCGAGGTGGAAAAACTTGTCAAGCAGGCGAAAAAGAAACGCAAAGAACGGAAAGAAGTTGTGGTGGAGACAGCGGATTTGAGTCTGTACTATCAGAACTATGAGGACAAGATGCGAAGCATACTTGGCACGAAGGTTCACATCAACCGCCGTGATAACAATAAAGGGCGGGTAGAGATTGACTACTATTCGACAGCTGAGTTGGAGCGCATCATGGATCTCTTGCGCTCCGTAGAAAATAAGTGAGGGGGCGTGAGTCATGCATACCACAATTCTACTGGGCGCACTGATTGCTTTTGATGCAATCATGCTGATTCTTGTGTTGTTTTTGTTGAGCAAGTATACGAAGGTCAAACGATCGTATGACTTCTTTATGCGCGGGAAAGATGCGGAGAGCATGGAAGATATGATTTTTGACTTGGAAGAATCTCTGCGGCAGCTGCGGGCGGAAGATCAGGTAAATAAGGAGGCAATCCGTGTTCTGAATAAAAACCAGAGAGCATCCTATCAGAAGGTTGGCATTGTGCGCTACAATGCGTTCAAAGATATGGGGGGTAAGATGAGCTTTGCGCTTGCCCTTTTGGATTATACGAATTCAGGTTTCATTCTGAATACGGTACATTCGCGGGAGGGCTGTTACCTTTACATCAAGACTGTAGATTGCGGTCAGACGGAAGTGTTGCTCGGTGCTGAAGAAAAGGATGCCTTGGAACGGGCACTCGGCTATACGGAGGCATAACTTAAGAGAATTGAAAGAAGTTTTTGCCAATTTTTGTGCAGAAAAACACCGGAACTATGGTACTATCATACATAGTTCTGCTGCGAATGCCGAACAGCGGGATTGAAAAATTCCGCTGTTTTTTTTGTAAAAAAAATGAACCTTTTACTGCTTTATACCGTCCTTATATAAGTGGAGAGAAGTTGCATCGAAAAAGACAGCGTACTTGTGGAGGGAACGTGATATGGAAACGGCAAAGAAGTATATGCGCAGAGGGATTCCTTATCTAGCGGTGATCTTCATGGTTTTGTGGCAATGGCCGGTATGGCAGCACACGGCATGGGCAGCCGGTGGCGGGAACGGTTTTTCGGTTGAAAGTATTCAACAGGCCGGCGTGCGGGACGCAGCTTTTGCGAAGGCTATATTTAATAGTATATCTGTCCACATCGCCGACGGCAGTTATTCGGTATCACCGGGAGATAGCACAGAGAAGATTCTGCTGGAGTACGGTGCACACACAGCTGAGGCAGAAATTGACGCACGGGGCAGAGAAATCCGGGATATCAGCGGAATATGGCTGTTACGGCACGCGACGCGAATCGACCTCTCGGACAATCAGATTCAGGATCTGAGCCCGTTGAAACGGGATATGAGCATAGAGGAACAAGCAAATTATTTTGCGGCGACGGAAATTGTACTGACAGGGAATCCCATTCATCGGGTACCGGAACAGATGATGGGATTTATCGCAGGCTGCTATCGCCTGGATGAAAAGATTACGGTACCTGTTTCACTTTCCTACCGGAATGATGAGGCAGAGAGACGGTTGCTGCTGCACTATTTTGAGGAACCCGGTGGTCGGCCGACCGAGAAGGCGGTTGTATTCCGGAATCGCGAAGAAGCAGAGATTTTACACAGTATAGAACAGGCATATCCTTTGCCGTTTTCCGTGACAGCGCGATACCTGCAGAGTGAAGGCACGGAAGCACGGCTACAGCTGCAGTGGTCCATGCCGCTGGATGTCAGGTTCATGCGAGAATTTGAGGATGTGGTATACGAGAAAACACTGGGAAGCATAGAACTGACGGCTACGACAGAAGAAGGAGAGCCGCTTCCGGGTATTTACTACCGCATATGGCAAGCGGACAGCGGCAGAGAGATTCTCAACACAGACGGCGGTGCGGACTATATAACGGATGTGAAAGGTAGGATTTACATTGCAAATCTGGAAGCCGGTACGTATCGGATAGAGCAACGGAATCGGAAGCCGGGATACGAGGCGCGCCAGAGCAGCTTTCAAGTTGTAATACGGGATGCTCGTCAAAGCGCCGGGATTCCGGAAAAAGAGGCACAGTGTTCAGGTCTTCCGAAAAGTTATGCGCTGACAGGCAATGTAAAAAATATCAGTTTTCTCAATCGCGGCGAAATGCAAGGAATCGAGACGGAAGAGGATACAGCTGTTTTGCAACCGGCAGATGCTCTGAATTGTGACGCGTTTTTATCCGATCTGGGATATGTGGAGCTTCTGAAAGGAGAGTTGCCGTACAAAGAGGGGTATGAGCTTCTTCCGGGAAGCAGAGTTTCGATCTATGAGGATGAGACACTGCTCGGAAGTTATGCGCACCCGACAGAAGCGAAGCAAGTGCTCAATCGAAGAATACGGGAGCAGGACTTGCGAAGAGACAGTCGGCGTATTCGCGTGGTGGAGGCCCTGTTCTATGACGGGGGCTGTCAGAGAGTGAATGCAATTTTTTCGAGACCCGAGGACTCGGAAATTCGCCGCATCGTAGTCAAAAAGCGCTGGCACGGAGCAGCTACGCCATCAGAGGCGTATTTTCGCCCGGTGCTTCGAAGAAACGGAGAAGTGGTAGCTGTGCTCGGAGCTGTCAAGGCGGTCAATGCGGACAATGGCTGGGAAGTCGGTTGGAACTTACAGGCTACGCCCTCCGATGCGAGACGCAGAACCATGCAGCGCGCAAGTATGGCAGATGCAGAGCGGGAAGAGGAATTCCGCGAAGATGCGGAACTGTTGAATGACAGCAACGATGCAGGCGGACAAATCGGTGTGGAAGAAGTGGACATTCCGGCAGGTTGGACGCCGGAGTATCAGGCATTCCGGCGTATCGGCGACAGTGCATATTTTGAGGTGACGAATCGGAAGGAGATGTCAGTCGGGATTAACAGATTCTTCTCGCGGGGACAGGAGGCAGCGAATGCAAAGAGAGGGGAGAGACAGCCGGAACTGTTACGGCGGACTGAACGCGCGGCAGAAGAAGTGAACGAGCAAACGGACCCGACAAAGCAACAGGAAGTGAAGCGGGAAGAAGTAAAGCCGCAAGAAGCAAGGCAGGAAGCGCAAATACAGGACGCGCGTCCCGGCAGAGAGGATGAGCCGCACAGGCAGGTACAGGCCGAAAAAAGAGAGACGGCAACGCTGGCATATCTTCCATGGGCAGAGATCAGAAGTTGTAAGGTCAAAAAAACACAGGGACAGTTGCAGGGACGGCAACTGGTTCTGGCGGGCACGGGAGAGCGGATACAGCGCACGGTACTGCGTCGGCTTCCGCACACAGGAGAAATAGCTGCAAAACAAGGGGTATGGTTTCATCTGGCAATTCTTTGGTCACTGGCAATGTTATTGCGTGCGCTGCATATGGTCGCAAGGCAGCACTGAGGAGACAGGATGAAGGACAAGATGGAGAAGGCAAATCGCGAGCACAAACAACGTGTAACAGAACTGATTGCAGCGTATCAAAAAGGGGATAAAAGGGCATTTGACGGGATTTACTCGCTCTGCTACGGACCGATTTATTATATTATTTACAAGATGATTCGAGACCGACATGAGGCAGAGGATGTCACCCAGGAAGTGTTTTTGCAGATTTTTCATCAGCTCCGCGAACTGACGGACCCGGCGAGCTTTCAATGCTGGTCCAACCGGATTGCATATCACAAGACCTTGGATTACATGGTCTCAACCCGCTATGCGGGGGTGAAAAATACGGTTTCACTGGATGCGCTGCTCGAATCGGACTTCAATACAGAAAAGTTTTCGGATCAGGGAAGGCAGATTGAACAGGCTGAGCAGAACAAGGTAATCATGGATGCGGCAGATCATCTCTCCTGGGCGTTGCGTGCCACGCTGTTGCTTCGTTTTTTTGCGGGACTTCGAGAGGCAGAGATTGCAGACATCATGAATGTACCGCTCGGAACTGTCAAAAGCCGTCTCGCCGAAGCTAAGAAGAAAATGAAAAAGAGACTTGGCACAAGGCTGTACTGCTTCAGTCCCTTTACGCTGTATACATTTCTTTCTCAGCTCGAGTCCTGGAATTTGAGCGGAAAAGTAGCAACGGCCTCGGTCGGATTCATGGGTAAGACTGCGATGGTTTTGCTCTCCGTAGGGCTGGTCGGTTCGGTTGCACTGCGCGGGATACGGATTTCTTCTCTGCAATATCGGGATACCAATCACTATGTCAATGAACAGTTGGTGCGTTTTCGCGTTGACAGCGGAGCCCCCATTGAAAAAGTGACTCTTTCAGGCAAACAGGAGATTCCGTTGACCCGACAGGGAAAAGTGTATGAGGCACATATCGATGCCAACGGAACCTATATCATTACGGCAAAGGATATTGCGAATCACACAATTGAGCAAGTTGTGGAGATTTCCAATATTGATCGCGAAGCTCCGCACTATGCAGGTTATCAGGAGCAGGATAACACGGTTTACTTGTATTTTCAGGATGCGGATGCAAGTATCGATTGGGATACCCTGCGTTGCCAACGGGAAGACGGCAGCGCAGAGACAGTTCGAATCGACAGAGAGAAGGGGTGTATTGCGGTTTCCAAGACACAGTTTCCGCTACAGGTGCAGGTCCGAGACTTGGCAGGTAACCGGGCGGTCTATGCCTTTCAGCAAAATCAATTTACGGAAGATGTGACGGATGTCACTGAAGAACTCACAGGAGAGGCATATTAAAGCAGAACCGTGAATAAGGGGAGGAGAGTCATGCGTCAGCTTGTGGGAAGAGTCCTTCGTATAGGGACAGAAATGTTTGTGTTTCTTGTAGCCACACTGCTTGTTGCGGCGGCTCCGGCGTGGGCAGAGCAAAATAAGAGTGAGGAGACAGTGCAGATTTCACCGGAAGTTTTGATGGACGGAAATACGGATATTTTTGTCCGCTGCGAGATAGAGAATCGGACTGAGACGGAAGTTCCGGAACTGGAGTTGCAAATCCGATTGCCGGAAGGAATCGGAGCACAGAAGGTGCAATATACAGAAGCTTTTGTCACAAGAGGGCAGGGAGAGGGCGCTGTGACAGAAACGCAGGCTTTGACGGCAGACGGCCGGTTTGACTGGCGGAGCAGTGCCGTGAAACCGGGTGAGCATTATGTTTTGCAAGCGAAAGGTGTACGTCAGGCAGCGGAAGACGGAAAACACTATGCGGGCATGCTTGAAGTGACGGCGATCTTGCAGCGCGGTACGGAACAGCACATTACGAGGCGACGCTATCAGCTCAGCGGCATGGAAGAAAAAAAACAAACCGTTGTGAGCAGTGCCCTGTTGGAGACAGGAAGCGATACGGCAGTGAATGAGCAGGTAGCACTGCGGAATGCAGCACCGGCGGTGGGACAGCTAAGTCTGCTTCCGGGAAAGGCGAAAGGCAGAAAGAGCGTACCGAGCAGAGGAATTCCGGTAATGGAAATTCTGGTCTGCAGTATGGCACTCTGGGCGCTGAAGGTCTTGTTGCGACAGTTACTGATTTACCGTGAGAAAGGAAAACGGAAGTTTAATCCGGAGTGGAAACCGTTCGAGGAGCGGAAAGCGGAGAAGGAGGGGAAAGAAGCGGCGGAGGACAAGAAACCGGAGCAATAGACAGGATAGGGACCCATGCCTTTGTTCCGGCGCCTTGGAAGCATTGTCTTTTGTAAGCGTAGTTGCGAACGGTCAAAATATAAATCCGGCCCATGACTTATGCGGAATCGCAAAAGTCATGGGCCGGATTTTCTGTATCAGTTCGAGGAAAGCTAGGCGCATCAGAGTTCCACGAGATGGAACGGCAGCATGGAAGCGGTGAGTAGTTGCGCTTCCCGGAGGCGCGGCGTGAAGAGCAATATCTGCCGCGAAGCATAGGTCTCCAGCATCCAGTGGAGAACCGTGCGGAGGCGCTGATCATCGTAGTTTGCAAAGCTGTCGTCCAGGAAAAGCGGGAGCGAATTGCCGCCGAACTGCAGCAAATCGGCAGCGGCAAGACGAAGGGCGAAATAGACCTGGTCAACGGTACCTGCGCCCGCCTGCTCGAGCGGAATCAGTTTTCGCGAGGTGTTTAGAAACACATTCAGATTCTGGTCGACAGACAGAGAATCATAGACATTGCCGGTAATGCCGGAAATGAGCTGTGACGCCGATTGATTCAGGTAGCGACCGAAAGAATCGTGGATGGTCTCGGAAAGGCGGACCAGAGTCTCGAGGGCGATGTTGATGGCCTCGATTTCTGTATTCAGGTGATCATTTTCCGCAACCACACTTTTCAGTGCCACGGTTTCGTCTTTTAAACTCGAGAGGTGCTGCAACTGTTGCTCCAGAAGCCATTGGCTCTTTTGTTGGTTTGCCATGGAGGCCTCGGTCTCCTCCTGCCGGGTTTTCAGGAGGCGCAGCTTTTCTTCAATGTCATAGACATCGGATTCGCTGCGCTGTATTTCATCCTGCACCAGGAGGAGCTCGTCAATTTTTTCGCTACCGGCCTTGGCCAGGGAAACCGGACGGCGGGCAAGCTCTTTGTCTAAAAGAAGTTCCGGGAAATGTGCCTGAATGAGCTGCCGTATGTTGCGGTTAGACCGCATCCTACGTCGGTTTCCGCACAGGACGGAGAAAAACAGGCAGAAGCCGAGGGCAATACAGCCGACCGCTGTGATGCAGAGCAACGCCTGTAACTTGTTGGCACTGTCCGGCACAACACGCCGCATGGTGAAATAGAGCAATAGGGCGAGCGGAATCAAAAGAAAAGCCGTAATCAGCTGTGCGCGGAGGCTGTTCTTAGATCGGAGCGCAGTTCTCTCCTGTTGCCATGCGTTGAGCCGGTTTCGGAGGTCCGGTAAATCCCGGCGGCTTCGGAATCCGCGCTCCTCCAGAATTTGCCGCTTGGCAGCAAGTGCTTGAATGCGCTTTTCCTTTTCAGCGAGCAGAGTCTCCTGGATGGTCTTACTGTCCTGCTTGGAGGCGCTCAGGCTTTGGAGCGTATTCCGGTAACCGGGCGCCGCAATTTGCTCTTCCAATTTCCGGATTTCGGATACATTCGCCGCGTAGTGCTTTGCGGCATCCGGAACCAGGCGCTGCTCAAAGGCCTTGCGCTGGTCGCGGAGATAGGCGGTCGCGCGGTCAATGTTCAGCGTGTGCTCGCCGGTTGCATTCATATTGGCGATATAGTTTTTGAGTTCCTGGGTCATTCCCGCGTCGGTGGCACTTCGGAGCTGGCGTATGCTGACGGTGTTCATGTAAGCGGTCTGGCTGAGACCGCAGAGGCAGGTGCGGAGAAAGATTTCCGGATCCTCAATCGGCAGCCCCGCACTCTCATCGATGATGCTGAGGTCGGTCGGGCTTTTTCGGAAGTCCCGCTCGATGCGGTACAATTTACCGCCCTCTTCGAAACGGAGGCTACCGCCGTAGGCGCCGTCACCGAACCAGGGCTCGTAGAGCGCGTAGGCATCAGTCTTGGCGGCACGGCCGCGCGCCCGCTCGAGTCCGTAGAACATGGCGCGGAGAAAGAGGTGAAGGGTCGATTTGCCGGCTTCATTTCCGCCGTAGAGGATATTCAGGCGGTCGCCGAAGACAAAGCGCCGGTTTTGCAGCGCACCGAATCCGCGTATGTTGAGTTCACGGATAATCATGTCTTTTGTCCCCTTTCCTCTGTCGTATGCAGCAAGGCGCTGACGCCGTAGTAGAGCGCCTTTTTGTCGAGCAGGCTGAGATCGGGTTTGTCGAGTTCCTGAATGAAGAAACCAATCATATCCGACGAATGCTCTGCGAAGAGGCGTGAGAAATCATATTTGGGTTCGGAGTAATCGAAGAGCTCGGCAATGCGGAAGCGCTGTCGCAGTGTGTCGAGATCAAACACGACATCCGGATCCCGGAGGCCCTTAATTTGCAGGCGATAAATATTCTGACTGCCGCGCCGTGCGAGCTCGTCGCTCAGGGTCATCAAGAGTTCCGCATTGGTGGAGTCCGGCGTCACATGTACAATCAGTGAGGTGTATTGCACCTTGGCAAGTCGCACGAAATCGAGAGAAGTAATCTGGCGGCTGATGTCGTTGATCTCGCCGAGGAAATAACCGTGCGGTCCGGTCTCTGTCAAGTCGAGCGGTTCGGGAGAGCCGCACCAGGCGACCTTGCCCGGAACGGCGATTTCGGGCTTGTGGATGTGCCCGAGCGCGCAATAGGAAAAACCGGCTTCGGAGAGTTCTTTGACATCGAGCGGCAAATGTTTCGCGTCACCGCCGTGGCAGAGCAGAATACGGATGCGACCGTTTTCGGGCGCCTCAACTCCTTCGAGCAGATTATCTCGGATTTCGCGCGTGTGGTAGGAAAAACCGTAGACCTCGGTATTGATGCGCCTGAGGTAGACGGAACTCAGCGAACTCTCGGTGAAATAGTAAACATTTTTCGGCCAGGGAAAGGAGAGTACGGCGGAGTTATCACGAATGCGATCGTGATTGCCCGCAATGACAGCGACGGCAACATCCGGAATCGAGGCGAACAGGTAGCTGATCTCCTTTAAGTCACGCACAAGCGGCTGATGATGAAACAAATCACCCGCAATCAAAAGGAGATCTACCTTCTCATCGCGCGCAGCCCGGACAATCGAAGCAAGCGCATCTTTGACAGCCTGCGCCCGTTCCGCACTCCAAGGTTTTCCGATATCCGGTTTCATACCGTAGTGGAGATCGCCTGTGTGAATAAACTTCATGAGATAGCTCCTTGTTAAATTGGAAAGATTACTGTGGCTTACAGCTCGCAGTTTCCAACCGTGCGGGGGAAGGGAAGAACATCGCGGATGTTCTGGATACCGGTCAGATACATGACGCAGCGCTCAAAGCCGAGGCCGTAGCCTGCGTGGCGACTGCTGCCGTATTTGCGGAGATCCAGGTAGAAGCGGTAACTCTCTTCATCCATATGGAGTTCCTGTATGCGCGCGAGCAATTTATCGTAGTCATCTTCACGCTGGCTGCCGCCGATAATTTCGCCGATGCCGGGGACAAGGCAGTCCATCGCGGCAACTGTCTTGCCGTCGGGGTTTAACTTCATATAGAAAGCCTTGATATCCTTCGGATAATCGGTGACGAAGAGCGGACGCTTGAAGACCTGCTCGGTCAGGAAGCGCTCGTGTTCGGTCTGGAGATCTGTTCCCCAGGAGACCTTGTAGTCGAAACTGTCATTGTGCTGCATCAGAATATCGACCGCTTCCGTGTAACTGATGCGTCCGAATTCGGAATTCAGCACATGGTTCAGGCGCTCAAGCAGACCGGTGTCGACAAAGCGGTTCAGGAATTCCATCTCTTCCGGCGCGTGTTCCAGCACATAGCGGATAATATATTTCAGCATGTCCTCTGCGAGCGCCATTGCGTCATTCAGATCCGCGAAGGAGATTTCCGGCTCTATCATCCAGAACTCCGCGGCATGGCGGGTCGTGTTGGAGTTTTCGGCGCGGAAAGTCGGACCGAAGGTATAAATATCGCGGAAGGCCTGCGCAAATGCTTCTCCGTCCAGCTGGCCGCTGACTGTGAGATTGGTCTCCTTGCCGAAGAAGTCCGCGCGGTAGTCAACTAAGCCATCGGGCGTGCGCGGAATATCGTTCGGGTCGAGCGTGGTCACGCGGAACATTTCACCGGCGCCCTCGGCATCGCTCGAAGTGATGAGCGGCGTGTGGACATAGACAAAATTTCTCTCCTGGAAGAAGCGGTGAATTGCAAACGCAATGACAGAGCGCACGCGGAAAGCTGCCTGGAACAGATTTGTGCGGGGGCGCAGGTGCAAAATGGTGCGCAAAAATTCCGGAGAATGGCGCTTCTTCTGGAGCGGATAGTCCGGTGCGGAATCGCCTTCGACGGAGATTTCGCTGGCCTGAATCTCAAATGGCTGTTTTGCATCCGGCGTTGCGACGAGGGTGCCGCGGATGATGAGTGCGGCGCCGACATTGATTTTCCGAATGGTCTGGAAATTCGACAGACTGTCATGGTAGACAACCTGCAGGGGCTCAAAAAAGCTGCCGTCGCTGATGGTCAAAAAGCCGAAGGACTTGGAATCGCGATTCGAGCGCACCCAGCCGCCTAAGTCGATTTCTCGATCTAAATACGCTTCGCGATTTTCCCATATCTGTTTGACTGTTGTGAGCTTCATTCGCTTATTCCTCTTTCTCTCAAAGATATTGCCGGGAACAGGGAGAACCCGAGCTTATAACTCTTCTATTTTAGCGCACTTTGGACAAAAATAAAAGGCAGAGGCGGGAGGAAAAGAGCCCTTTCCGACAGGTATAAATCACAGAGTCGGTATAACAGTGCGGTGTTCGGAGAGGGGAAAGAGAAGGCTAGACGGAATAGATGGGATGAGACACTGCCGCAGCGTGCAAAAAAATGCGAAATCTGAAATCAAAGAAAGCGCAGCCCGTGAAAGACAGCGGCCATGACCGCGCTATAAGCGGTTTTCGGGGTGGACAGGGAAGATCGGCAGAGAGGCTGTGGCAAGCGGGACAAAGAGTAAGGGCAGCGGAAACTACGAAAAAAGACAGGGCAAGATAAAAAAACAGGAGATACCGAGTAAGAAGATGAGTCGGGAAGAAAGGGCGGAAGGAGCAACGAAATAACCTGCGAAATCCGTCGGGCGAGCAGACGGAAATATGTGAAACTACGAGATACGGTAGAGAAAAATAAATATCATACATCAGCTGGGAAAACAGAATTCGAGGGCAAAGAAATCCTTGCAAAATATGCCAAAGACGGACCGGCACAGAAAAAGACGAAACGTGAAATTCTGCGAAGAATCCCCAAAATCATGCAGAATTTTGCCCTTGTTTTGTACACGTTTTCGAAAATTATGATATACTGAAACTGGCAGCAGACTATCTATGGTGGCATAGCTGTCTGGGAGCAGAGCTGTGCCTACCCTCAGGAGGCAAGCGGACCGGTTCAGATTCTTACATCATTGACGTTTACATAATAAAGGTTCATAAAGTAGTAATACACTTGACTGCGAGGTGAGAGCGTGATTAAAAAAGAAATGGTTGCCATGTTGCTGGCGGGTGGTCAGGGAAGCCGTTTGGGCGTCCTGACCCAGACGGTTGCAAAACCTGCGGTTTCCTTCGGCGGGAAGTATCGTATCATTGACTTCCCTCTGAGCAATTGCATCAATTCCGGCGTGGACACAGTGGGCGTATTGACCCAGTACCAGCCCCTGCGTCTCAATGCGCATATCGGAATCGGAATTCCGTGGGATCTGGATCGCGCGGTCGGCGGCGTGACGCTGCTCGCGCCCTATGAGAGTGCAAAAGGCAGTGACTGGTATTCCGGCACGGCCAATGCAATCTACCAGAACATCGAGTACATCGACTCGTATCATCCGGATTATGTCCTGATTCTCTCCGGAGACCACATCTATAAGATGGACTACGAGGTGATGCTCGACTTTCACAAGGCAAACCGGGCGGATTTGACCGTGGCGGTTATGCCTGTGCCAATCGAAGAAGCCAGCCGTTTTGGCGTCATGATCACGGACGAAACAAATCGGATTGTTGATTTTGAAGAAAAACCGAAAGAACCCAAGAGCAATCTGGCATCTATGGGCATTTATATTTTCTCTTGGCCGGTTTTGAAAGAAGCGCTGCTGCGACTTCGAGAGGTTCCGGAGTTGGATTTTGGCAAGCATGTGATTCCGTACTGCAGAGACAAAGGAAAGCGCCTGTTTGCTTACGAATTTCACGGCTACTGGAAAGATGTGGGGACTCTCTCCTCTTACTGGGAAGCCAATATGGAGCTGGTGGATATTGTTCCGGAGTTTAACCTCTATGAGGAGTACTGGAGAATATTCACAAAGAGCGACTTTATTCCGCCGCAATACCTCGGTGAGCATGCAAAGATCGAGGCGAGTCTCATTGGCGAGGGCTGCGAGATTTACGGAGAAGTGCATCACTCCGTCATCGGAGCCGGCGTGGTTATTGAAGAGGGCACGGTTGTCAGAGACTCGATTATCATGCGCGAATCGGTGATTGGCGCAGGGGCAAAGGTGACAAAGTCGATTTTGGCGGAACAAGTTGTTGTCGGCAAGAATAGCGAATTGGGGGTGGGAGAATACCGGGAGAGCAGTTATGACCGGCGCGTCTACAACTCCGATCTCGTGACGGTCGGCGAAAATACGGTAATTCCGAGTGGCGTAAAGATTGGAAAGAATACGGCAGTTTGGGGTGAGACCGTGGCAGCAGACTATCCGAACGGGATGCTGGAGAGCGGCGGCGCAATCATAAAGGCAGGTGGCTTAAAATGAGAGCAATAGGAATCGTATTAGCGGGCGGAAATTCGAAGCGCATGAGGGAGTTATCCAACAAAAGAGCCATCGCAGCGATGCCGATTGCAGGAAGCTACCGAAGCATTGATTTTGTTTTAAGCAACATGTCGAATTCTCATATACAGCGCGTAGCTGTCTTCACGCAGTACAACTCGCGTTCTCTGAATGAGCACCTCAGCTCCTCGAAATGGTGGGATTTCGGCAGAAAACAGGGAGGTCTGTTCGTTTTTACGCCGACGATTACGGCGACATCGAATGACTGGTATCGCGGTACGGCGGATGCTCTCTACCAGAACCTGCAGTTCCTGAAGAATTGCCATGAGCCCTATGTGGTCATTGCTTCGGGCGACTGTGTGTACAAGCTGGATTATAACAAGGTGCTCGAGTATCATATTGAGAAGAAAGCAGACATCACTGTGGTCTGCAAAGAGGCGTCGGCGCTGGAGGATCTCACGAGATTCGGCGTCGTGGAGACGAACGGGGATAACCGGATTACGCAGTTCGATGAAAAACCCATGGTTGCGGAATCCAAGATGATCTCTTGCGGCATCTACATTGTCCGCAGAAGACAGCTGATTGAGTTCATCGAGAAATGCGCAGCGGAAGACCGCTATGACTTTGTTCGTGACATCCTGGTGCGGTACAAGAATTTGAAACGCATTTATGCCTACAAACTGGATTCCTATTGGAGCAACATCGCAAGCGTGGAGTCGTATTTCAAGACAAATATGGATTTCCTGCGGCGGGACATCCGGGAGTATTTTTTCAGAACCTATCCGGAGGTTTATACCAAGGTTGACGATTTACCGCCCGCAAAGTACAATCCGGGCGCGGAGGTCAGAAATTCGCTCGTTGCAAGCGGTTGTATTCTGAACGGGCGGGTTGAGAATTCCGTGCTGTTTCGGAAGGTGTTTGTCGGTCAAAATTGCGTGATTCGCAATTCCGTGATTTTGAACGATGTCTACATTGGAAATGACACAGTGATTGAAAATTGCATCGTAGAGAGTCGGGATACGCTCCGGGCAAATACGAGACATATCGGGACACCGGAGGAGGTAAAAATCGTTATCGAGAAGAATGAGCGGTATGTGATCTGAGTTCAGTGTCATGGGAGCCCGGGTTGATCACCCTATCGCCATCCACATCCATGCTGTATCGGAGGAGGCGCTATGCAGATTACAGATGTTCGTATCAGAAAGATTCAGAAAGCCGGATCTATGAAGGCAGTGGCATCCATCACACTAGACAACGAGTTTGTGATTCATGACATCAAGGTGATACAGGGAGATCGGGGCCTATTTATTGCAATGCCGAGTCGTCTTTCCAGAGACGGCGGATACAGGGACATTGCGCATCCTATCAATTCGACGACGCGCGACAGCATGCAGCGGAAGATTTTAGAGCAGTACGAGGAGCTTCCGGAGGACATGATTGAGAGTGTCGAGGAAATGGTGGGCAGCGGAGAAATTTAATTCATGGCAATAAGCTATATCGTTTTTGATTTGGAATGGAATCAAAACCCCAGAGGGAAGGTCGGGAAGTTACCGGACCTTCCCTCTGAGATTATAGAGGTGGGCGCAGTGAAGCTGGACGAGAACCTGGAGACAGTCTCTGAGTTCTCTCGCTTCGTACGCCCTTTTATTTATAAGAAGCTGGATTACCGTGTGCGCGTGCTCACAAATATCCAGACCGGGCAGCTTCAAAAAGAGGGCAAGGCATTTGCGCAGGTGATGCGAGAATTTTTTCACTGGTGCGAGATGGACAACGGCGAAGAAGTCATCTTTTGCAGCTGGGGTAACATGGACCTTTTGGAGTTACAGCGCAACTTACATTTTTTCCATGTCCGGAATCCCTTTTCCTATCCGCTTTTCTACTACGATGTGCAAAAGCTGTACGGAAGATGTTTTCCGGATGCAGAAAAAAAGGCAACGGCGCTCGCGACAGCTGTGGAGGCGTTGGGACTTGAGGAGGAAGGAGCCTTTCATCGCGCAATTGAGGATGCGCGCTATACGGCGAAGGTGCTTCAGCAGCTTCCCTTTGAGGCGTTGAAGGTATACCGCTCCCTCGATTACTATCATTTACCTGCGAACGAGGATGAGGAGCTCTATATCGATTTCCCGGACTATGCCAAGTATGTGTCGCGAATTTTCCCGGACCGGGACAGCGCGATCCATGACAAGACAGTTACCGACATGCTCTGCTTCCGCTGCCATCGCATGCTGAAAAAAAAGCTGCGCTGGTTTTCGGCGAACCAGCGCAGTTATTATTGCATTGCCGTCTGTCCGGAACACGGTTTGCTCCGCGGAAAACTTAAAATACGACGGGCAGAGGGAATGCAGGTGTATTGTATCAAGACGACCAAGTTTGTGAATCAGGAGACGGCAGAGCGAATCGCGCAACTGCAACAGACTCTTCGAGAAAAGCAGAATCTCAAGAACCGCAAACTGCCGCACAGGCGGAATCCTTAACGGCGCCGGAAGAGCCGGGAGAAAAAGCCGGGTCTGCGTCTGCGGCGGGAGAGAGAACTGTCACCGAGATAGCGGTCCAAAGACGAAGCACTGTCCGAGAGCTCCTTTGGTCCGTTGAAACTCTCGCGGTCTGCGACGCGGTTCATGCTGCGAGAAAAGGCGAGGTCTGCGGCCGCTCGCTGCCTTCTGTGCCGACGCAGGGCAAAGAGGAGAAGCAGGAGCAGGAGGACAAGACCGCCGATGGCCGCTGCGAGCGGGAGCGGCAGACTTGTGAGGCGATAGCGCAGTCGACGGAGTGCCTTGGCATTGGAGGAAGTCGAGACTTTATTGCCGGAGTCCGGCAGAGTGGCGCAGAGCCAGACAGAGCCGACTGTCCGATCTCCGTAGAGATAGCGGATTTGTGCGACGGCATTCTCGGGTGCATCGGACGGGAGTTCATAACTCAGCGTGCTGGTCGTATCCGAGAGCTGCGCGGTCTTCGGGAGTGTTATGGTCTTGCCGCCCGACAGGGAGAGTAAGGTCTTGTGGCGGCCGACAAGATCGAGATCGGTCTGCGGTTTTTCATAGTGATTATCGGTACCCTCCGGATTGACGGCTTTGAAATTGGCAAAGCCGAAGTCCAGGAGTTTTTTTGTGTCGCTGTAATGTGTGAGATGACCGTTCAGAATTACGGTAATCAGCTTTAGATTGTCGCGCTCGGCGTAGGTCACGAGCGTGTTGCCGGCAGTCATGGTATAGCCTGTCTTGCCGCCGATGATGCCGGGATAATAGAGACCCGAACTCTTCTTTAACATTTTGTGTCCGCAGTAGATGGTAAAGGGTTCGGCGTTTGCGCTGTTTGGTGGAAGTTCGTAATATGTGGTTGAGTCAAATTCGACAAAAGTCGGATTTTTGAACGCTGCCATCGCAATCAGAGAATAGTCATAGGCAGTCGTGTAATGATTTTCGTCGTTCAGGCCGGAGGGATTCGTAAAGTGTGATTCTTTACAGCCGAGAGAGGCCGCCTTCTCATTCATCAGGCGGGCAAAGGCCTCGCGACTTCCCGCGCAGTGCTCGGCGAGAGCGTTGGCCACTTCGTTGGCTGAGCGGAGCAGGAGCGCGTAGAGTGCTTCGCGGACGGTGATTTTGTCGCCGACGCCGTAACCTGCGCTGGTAGAACCGCTCTCGACATTGTGAACCGCGTCATAGGAGAAGGTGATGGTATCATCCAGCTTGCAGCGCTCAATGACAATGAGAGCAGTCAGAATTTTCGTGATGCTCGCGGGATAGTAGCGCTGGTGAATATTCTTTCCGTAGAGGACGGTGCCGGAATCGGCATCCACCAGAATGCCGCCCTCCGCTTCAATCAGGACATCCTGCGGCCAGGCGGGCTCGGCAAAACTCTCGGAAGACTGCAGAGCCGTGAAGCAAATACAACATGCAAGAAACAGCGCGAGTGCGCGGACTTTGATATGTGAAAAAACGGTAGTCAATCAGACCTCCTCTCTGTCCGGTACCTATTTTCCTCTGAACCAAGATCTTTAAAAGGAAAATGCCATCTCTGCGTAAGCGCGGGATGGCATTTTGAACGTACAAACACGTTTACTTAGCGGGAACCGCTTTTGGTTGTGCTGCTCTTGGCGGAGCTGCTTTTTGCCGCACTGCTTTTTGTCGTGCTGCTCTTTGCGGCACTGCTCTGCGCTTTTTGGGCGCTGGTTTCATTTGCCGCAGTAGTGCCGGAGGCTGTGCTGCCGAGGGCGGGTTCGGTTTCGGCGGCGCTGCTCTGCGAGGAGCTCTTGGTCGCAGAAGCGCTGCCGCGCTCAGCCGGATTGATCTCGGAGGCAGTCACATACTGACTTGCCACATAGGCGTGGGTGCCGTTGTAATTGATGACCGTCCACTGGTCATTGTATTTTTCGACGAAGTCGAGGACGGTGCCGGCCGGCAATGTTGTGAGCAGCTTGCCCCCGGTAGAGGGCGTCTCACGCACATTCAGCGAAGAGCTGGTCGTATAGACGGTGATTGCGGATGGCGCGACAGCACTGGTGGTCTCGGCCTCCGTGGTGAGTTCCGCTGCTGCGCTACTCTCACTGCTCACGGCCTCCGTTGTAACAACGGGCTCCGAAGCCTTGCGATGTCCGGCAAAACTCCGCACGAGGAAAATCAGAAACAGAAGAATGACCAGCGGGAGGCCGAACTTTACATAGGGCGGCAGCTGATTGAGTGTGCCGCCGGATACCTTTCGGTGAGCGCTGCGCCGTGCCGGGCTGCCGTTTCGATGCATGGTCTGTGACTGGAGCATCTGCTGATAGGCGTAGACAGCCTGACTCAGAAGCCGATAAGATTCGTTTGCACTGAAGGTATCGTTGTAGCCTTGAACGGCAGCCAGTTCACCGAATTTATAAATTTTAAAAAACTCACCGCAGACTTCTTTGGAAATAATGCCCCTCAGATAAAGGCTCTCAACCATCTGCTCGGGATCGCTATCCGAAATATCGTTGCGACGGCAAAGACTCCGAACCAGGAATTCCAGAGTTTGGCGTGAACAAATCATTGCTTTGGTATAGTCTTTTTGGGAAATCAGGCTCTCTGTCGTACTGAGCCCTTCTTCAATGAGTTCCCGAACAGTTCTTCTATCTGCCATGCCGGCCTCCTTTGTTGAACTTATCTGTATTATACAGGAAAAAAGACAGCTTTGCACCTTATTTGCGTGAGAGATGGTATGATAGAGAAGATACAGGCTTTGTGACAACGTTTGCGATACATAAGAGGAGAGAGAAGAATGAAGCGTGAAATCGAAGCATTGTTAGGATTGATTCAGGAGAGCCCCACGGCATTTCAGGCCGTTGCGGCGCTGAAATGCCGCCTGCTGGCGGCAGGATATACGGAGTTGAGAGAAGCAGAGCCCTGGACGCTTTGCCGGAGCGGCAAGTATTTTACGACAAGAAACGGTTCGGCACTGATTGCGTTCCGGCTTCCCGCGGGCGAGACGGACAGCTTCCAGATTATTGCGAGTCACAGCGATTCTCCCTCTTTTAAAATCAAAGAGAATCCCGACATGGAGGTCGAAGGACACTATGTCAAATTGAATGTGGAGCGCTACGGCGGCATGCTCTGCGCACCCTGGTTTGACCGGCCGCTTTCGGTTGCAGGCCGTATTGCCGTGCAGCGGGAAAATGAGATTCGAACGGAGCTGGTCTGCATTGACCGCGATCTCCTGATGATTCCGAATCTGGCGATTCACATGAACCACGAGGCCAACAAGGGATATGAGTACAATGCGCAGCGCGACATGCTGCCGCTCTGGCGCGACGGCAACTCAAAAAAGAAATTTATGGACTGTATTGCGGAGGAAGCCGGTGTACGACCGGAACAGATTGTCGGCGCGGATTTGTTTCTCTATAATCGCATGCTGGGGACGGTCTGGGGCGAGGAAGATTGTTACTTCTCGGCGCCGCGGCTCGATGACCTCGAGTGCGCGGCGGCTTCCATGGAAGGCTTTCTCGCAGCTGAAGAGAGCCGGGGGACACCGGTTTTTGCGCTGTTTGACAATGAGGAGGTCGGAAGCGGCACCAAGCAGGGCGCGGCGTCTACCTTCCTGACGGATGTGCTGCTGCGCCTCTTCCTCGAACAGGGAAAGAGCCGGGCGGATTATCTCCGCGCAATCGCAAACAGTTTTATGATTTCGGCGGATAACGCACATGCCGTGCATCCGAATTATGCGGACAAGCACGATCCGAGCAATCGCGTCTATATGAACAGCGGTGTCGTGGTGAAGCACAGCGCGAACCAGCACTATACGACCGATGCGGTTAGCGATGCGGTGTTCCGCTATCTCGCGGCCAAGGCGGGGGTTTCGTTGCAACACTTCCACAACCGCTCGGATGTTGCGGGGGGCTCTACGCTCGGCAATATCTCGGGCAATCAGGTTGCGCTGGCCACAGTCGACATCGGCCTCGCACAGCTTGCGATGCATTCGCCCTATGAGACGGCGGGCTGCTCGGACTATCTAGACTTTATCAGGATTGCACGCTACTTTTACGGCCTGCGCACGGAGGCGCGGGACGGGGGCTTTGCTTTCTCAGAATAAAAAGATTGGAGACAGAATCAATGCGGCTTAGACACATTCCCGGTAGTGAAGACTTTGTGCGGGAGGCGGCTTCGGTCGTCAATGCACCCGAGCGATACAGAGGAAACTGGAGCACATTTTTCCGGAAGGAGGCGCCGCTTGCGCTGGAAATCGGCATGGGAAAGGGCCGGTTTTTGCGTGAGCTCTCGGCCAGAGAACCGGAAAGGAATTTCCTCGGACTGGAGCGTTACGCTTCCGTACTGCAAAAGGCCATTGAGCGGAAGGAGCGGGAAGAAAGAGAGCGGGAGAAAAGAGAGAGAGAGAATCTCTATTTTCTCTGGGAGGATGCAAAGCGCCTCACCGAACTCTTTGCGCCCGGCGAAGTTGCGCGCATTTACCTGAATTTCTCCGATCCCTGGCCGAAGGCCGGACACGCGATACGTCGTCTGACCTCCTCGGAATTTCTGAAACTCTACGATGCGGTGCTGGCACCCGAGGGAGAGATTTGGTTTAAGACCGACAATGACGGCCTGTTCGAGTGGTCGCTCGAAGAGATTCCAGCGGCGGGATGGGTGTTACAAGATGTGACGCGAGACCTGCACCGGGATGTGCCCGCGGAGGAGAATGTGATGACCGAGTATGAGGAGAGATTTTCCGCGCGGGGGCAGAAGATTTCTCGGCTGATTGCGACGCGAAAAAAATAAAAAAACTTGTTGACAGAAAGGCTGATAGCAAGTAGAATACTGTTTGTGTCACGGAGATGTGACACAAACAAAAGCGCCTTTAGCTCAGTTGGTAGAGCAGTAGACTCTTAATCTATTTGTCCAGGGTTCGAGTCCCTGAAGGCGCACGAGAAGTCCTGACTTGGCAGACTGCGAGCTGCTGGGATAGGGCTTTTTTTGTTGCTTCGAACGAAAAGAAAACCGCGGAATGCTGTCTTGCATCCCGCGGTTTCGTGATTTCAGGCGTTGGCGGCAGAACAGGCTGCCTTTTCGCGTCCTATGGCTTCGACCAGACGATCGACATAGGAGACCCAGTCGTAATAGTCGGCGGCCTCCAGCCAGAAAGCAGCATAACTTCGCTCACAGCTGTCAATGTCGTCCTGAATTTCCTGCAGACGGCGATGTAAAAAGGCGAGGCTCTCGGGGTCGGCGCTGACTTCCTCGAGTGCTTCGAGCCCCGCGAGCGTGTGGCGGCTGTTTTTCAGCGCGGACAGGTCTTTTTCGCCCTGCATTCTGTCGTAAAACTCCGAGAGTGCGAGTACCGCGAGGTCGTAGTCCTCGGTGTTCGCAGCGCCTTCCGGGTCAAGCAGCTTTTCACTGCGGAGCAGCGCGATGATATTTGCGAGTTTCAGGCTCTGCTTTCCTGCGGCGAGCTTTTCGCCGATGCGATCCAGGAGCAGCAGCCCCTCATCCGATTCCAATGCGTGAAATCCCCAACATGCCATGGTTTTGTCCTCTTTTCTTTCCGTGTGCGCTATGTGCGGCACAGCAAACTCTACATATCTTCTCCACTATTATACACGCGTGGGCGCTCTTTCCAAGCGAAAGTTTCGGCGGTATACTGAGCGGAAACAAAAGGAGGATTGCGATGGACGTATTGGTCTCGAATTTATTGATGTACGGCAAGACGGCGGAGCAGGGAGTGCTCGCGACGCTCGCTGCGCTGGAGAGGGAGCGGAAACGGGGGGATACCTTGACTGCGGAACACAGACAGCGCGCTTATCGCGCCGTGCGGGAACTGTTGGAACTTGCGACGGAATATGGCTTCGACGAGAATCTGTGGCAAAATTATTTGAGTTATCTGCTCATGATGGATGAAAATCCGTTTACACTGACGGCGGAGAAGACCGGCGCGGGCGAGGGCAGTGTGAATACCTTTGTGGAGCAGGATTTTCATATTTTTCGCGCGCTGTTTCACTATGACTTTCAGCCGCTCGAGACCGCACTCGGCATGAACTGTTTCTCGGTGCTGACAAACTATCGGGCTTTGCCGAAGCCTGCCGTGCGCTGTTATCGGGCGGTCAGTGAGAAGGTGAAGGTGCTGAGCCGGAAGCTTGCGGCTGCGGAGAGCGACGCTGCCTTTTTTGCGACGATGAGTGATTTTTACCGCGCCTACGGCGTGGGTAAGTTCGGCCTCAACGCAGCTTTCCGTCTCGAAGACGATGAGACGAAGGGGACCTTATTAAAGGCCATCCGCAATATGGATGCCGTGCAATTCTCGGATCTGATCGGCTACGAGACGCAGAAGGAAGAGCTTCGGAAAAATACGGAAGCTTTTCTTCGCGGACAGAGAGCCAACAATGTGCTGCTTTACGGCGACAGCGGCACGGGAAAGTCGACGAGCATCAAGGCGGTTGTGAACGAGTATTACAAAGACGGTCTCCGCATGATAGAGATCTACAAGTATCAGTTCCGGCGGCTCTCCGAGGTGCTCGCGGAAATTAAGAACAGAAATTATCGCTTCATCATCTATATGGATGACCTGTCTTTCGAGGAAAATGAGTCGGAGTACAAGTTCTTAAAGGCAGTCATTGAGGGTGGCGTAGAGACCCGTCCGGACAATGTGTTGATTTACGCGACCTCGAACCGGCGACATTTGATCCGGGAGAGCTGGAGAGACCGGAATGATGTGGAGCAGGATGCGGACATTCATCATTCCGATACGATGGAGGAAAAGCTCTCGCTCGCGAACCGCTTCGGTCTCTCGATCGGTTACTATAAACCGGAGCGTCGGGCCTATCACGAGATTGTACTGGCACTCGCCGAGCGCCACGGCATAACGCTTGCGGAGGAAGAACTGTTGCGGCGGGCGGATCAGTTCGAGCTGCGGCACGGCGGGGTTTCGGGGCGCACGGCCCAGCAGTTTATCAATGCGGAGCTCGGAAACTGAGATTACCATACGCGTTGCGGAGACATACAAAAGCTCTCGCCGCAGAAAAGGCAGAGAATTCCATCTCGACCCGGGGGGATGCAATGCTTTTCTCTGCGTACATCTTCCGTGAAACAGTATGGTTGGAGGGAAATGTCTGGAAGCAGGCCATTTGTCTTTTTTGTGGCGGACCTTGTATCGAGTTCGGGAAGAATAAGTCCGGATTCGACGGTGGCGCAAAAACAGTTGCAAGTCCGGTCACAGACATAGGCGGGAAAACATCCATAGATTTTGAAGGCAGAACAACAGGTAATACCAACGGATGGAAGGAAAGTTTAACTCCGATATGGAGTGATGCATGCGGAAAGAAAAAGCGGTTCCGGCGCTGCGCGAGGCAGGCACCGGAACCGCTTTTTGCAAGCTGTACGGAGAAGAAAAGCCGGACTCAGTCGAGGAAATCCGGATCCAGAATGACAATCTCCTTGCCGTCCATTGCGATGATGCCCTCTTCCTGCATGCGGGACAGCTCTCTGGAGAGCGCGCTGCGGTCCGCGTAGAGAAAGCTCGCGAGCTCGGTTTTCGAGAGCGGGAGTTTCCGGATGCCGTTTTTCTGCTTGGGCAGGGTAGTGAAGTAGAGCTTTAATTTGTCGCGCAGTTTTTTTTGCCCGAGAATGCGAATTTTCTGTGTGAGCAGAAAAGAGCGTCTGGCAAAATAGCCGAGCAGGTTTGCGGCGAGTTGTGTCTCCGCGGCGCTCTGGCGCGCGACATTCTGCAAGAGGCGCGAGAAGTCCAGAAAGAGCAGGGTACAGTCGGAGACCGCACGGAGATGAATGGGACTGTCGGTGACCTTGGCGCAGAGCATCATGGCGCCAAAGACATTACCGGGTTCAATCCGAGTCACACTGACCAGAGTGGCATTTTCATCGTAAAAGGAAACTTCAAGAACGCCCGAGAGCACCAGTCCGGCGCGTTTGCCGGAATCTCCGATCTGAATCACCGTTTCGTTCTTCGGAAAGAAGTCTTCTTTGGCGGAGAGCGCAGCGAGCAGGTTCTCATAGTCGCTCTCTGCGATGCCGGCAAAGAGCGGGCAGGTTTTCATGACTGGAAAGGCTTTTTTCATGGCTCAGGCTCCTTTGACTGCTTGCAGTAACAGAAGAAGAAGAACCGCGACCAGATTGTTGACGAAGTGGAGCGCAATCGGGAAAATTATATTTTTTCGCGTCTCATAGAGCCGGCAGAGGAAAAAGGCGAGCGGCAGATAGATGAGTGTGGCAAGCATATCCCGCGGCTTTCCGCTCGTCAGGGCCGCCGCGCCGTGGAGCAGCGAGAAGGTGACCATCGAGACAAGGTAGGCGAGCAGATGGTTCTTTGGATAGAGACGGTTAAAAATGATATTCCGGAAAACCAGTTCCTCGACGACCGGTGCGAATACAACGGCAAGCAAAATCAGGAGCCAGAGATAACCGCCGGCCGCCAGACCGCCGAGCACGTTCTGATTCTGGTTGCTGATATGGAAACGCTGCAACAGGAGATTAATCAGAATATTGCAGAGATAGATGATGAGCAGCGCGAGAAATACCATGCGGCAGTTCTTGCCGAAATGCGCGCGGAATTTTGCAAAGTCTTCACGGAGCACTTTCTTTTTCTGCCAAAAGAAAATGAGAAAGGTGAGCAGTGTACCTGCGCCGTAAGCGCCGTAGTAAACCGCGCCGTTTCGAAAGAGCAGGATATGTGCGGCGGCGAAGGCGAGAAGGAGTGAGAGCACCAGGGTGTAGAAGACAAAATAGGTGATGAGCAGAAGCACATCACTTTTCCGGGAATTTTGAATTTTCATAGTACCTCCGAGCAAATAGTCTGGTAAAACTATACTGGAAACGGCGAGAAAAGACAAGAGCGCCGGTACGGGGGCAAATGAATGAATGAGCGCAGGCGAAATCTCCTTGCGAAAGGGCAGCGTATCTGCGATAATAGTTGATGAAAGGAGGGGACTTTTAATGGAGAGAAAGTTTTCGCTTTCAGAGGATCACGCCCCGAAGGCAGGACTCACGATTTCCACGCGGGAAACGGAGAGCGGCAGCGTCGGTGTGACGTATTTTTCGCTCGGCGGCAACACGGATATCAGCGCGGAGCGCTATCCGGAGGATGTGCTCTATCTCGGCAATTTTGGGAGCGGTGAGTTCCGGCTTCGCAACGCGGTGGAGGAGAAGGAGAGACTTCGCACGCTCACAGCGGGGACTGCGATGCTAGTCAGAAAAAATACGCTCTGCGGCGTGCGAACGGAAGAGGGATTCATTTATACGGAAGTGATTCCGGGAAAGGATATTACTATGAACGAACAGGTCAAGGCAGGTGAGGTATTCCGGCTCAGCGATTTGCTTTCCTATGAAAAGGGGAGCGTCGTCAATATGGATGTCGCATCCAATCCGAACATGAAGTTTGTGGTCATGGCGTTTGATGCGGGCACGGGGCTCTCGGAGCACAGCGCGCCCGGAGATGCGCTGATTTTTGCGCTGGAGGGCGAAGGTGAGATTGTCTATGAGGGCACGCCGCACAGCCTGAAGGCGGGTGACCAGTTCCGCATGGCAAAGGGCGGACGGCACAGTGTAAAGGCAAACGGACAGTTTAAGATGGCGCTGCTGCTCACGCTGGCGTGAGCACGGTGAAAGACAACAAGAGGCGGAACTCTTTCGGGGGTTCCGCCTCTTGACTTTTGTGCGTCGGTTCTTTTAGTATAACGATAAAGAACATAAGTAAACTGGGAGAAGTATGAGTCGCGAAAGGGAATTTCTGGAGTACGTTTTGTCAAGTATGCTCGCCATGATAGGACAGTCGATTTATATTCTGGCAGACACCTATTTTGTTGCCAAAGGACTTGGCGCCAACGGCCTTGCCGCACTCAACTTGGCCATACCGATTTATAATTTTATCAACGGCGTTGGCCTGATGATCGGCATCGGCGGCGCGGCGCGCTTCATTATATCTCGCACGGTCGGAGACGCCGAACGCTCCAGACGGATTTATACGACGGCGGCGGTTTCCGGTGTGTTGGTCGGATTCTGTTTTTCCCTGCTCGGCATTTTCTTTGTGGATCCGCTGACAGTACTTCTCGGCGCGAAGGCGGAGACCTATGAGATGACAAAGATTTATCTCCGCATGGTGCTGCTGTTTGCCCCAGCGTTTATCTCGAATTCGATTTTTTCGGCCTTTGTCAAGAACGACGGAGGCCCCAAACTTGCGATGCTCGGCATGATTGCGGGCAGTGTCTTTAATACGATTTTTGACTATATTTTTATTTTTCCGATGGGACTCGGTATTTTCGGCGCGGTGCTCGCGACGGTCTTTTCGCCCGTCATGGGTATTCTGGTGCTCTCGCTGCATCTGATCCGGAAAAAGAGCAGTTTCTATCCGGTCAAGCGGGGCTATCGTTTTGAGGAATTGCGGCGCATGCTTTCGCTCGGCGTTTCCTCGCTGATCAGCGAGATTACGACCGGCATCGTAATGATTGTATTCAATATCAGCATTCTGCGCCTCGCGGGCAATGCCGGGGTTGCGGCCTACGGCGTTCTGGCAAATATTATCCTCGTAGTGATTGCGGTTTACAACGGCATTGCACAGGGATCCCAACCGCTATTCGGGCGCTTTTTCGCGTCGCATGACACGGAGAAGCTGCATCTCACCTATCGCGACGCCTTGATTGCGGTCGGCCTTGCCTCGGCTGTCTTCTATATCGCGACGATGGGCTTCCCCGCACGGATTACGGCGCTCTTTAATCACGAGAACAATGCGGAGATGCAGCGGCTCGCCGTGGAGGGGTTTCGCCTTTACTTTACGAGTTGTGTTTTCCTGGGGTTTAACTTATTGACCATTATGTACTTCGTGTCGACGGCGCGGGACAAGCAGGCACAGGTTTTATCACTGCTCCGCGGAATTGTCTTGGTGCTGCCGTTCTTGTTGCTCTTCTCCGCACTCTTTGGTATGACCGGCGTCTGGATTGCGATGCCGGCGGCAGAGGTTGTGGTCACGGGCATAGGTATCCGCATGCTGCGGGGAAAGGAAAGGAAGGCGGCATGACAAAGCGGGAAGAAGAAATTGTTGCGCGGGTGGCGCAACACAAAGACGAACTCACGGCGCTGCGGCGGGAGTTCCACGCGCATCCGGAAATCTCCTGGAAGGAGTCGGGCACCCAGGAAAAAATCATTGCCTACCTGTAGGCACTCGGCCTCACGGAGGAGCGCGCGGTCGGTACGGGAGTTCTGGCGTATCTTCGCGGGGGAAAGAGCAAGGGGGCCTTACTCGGCATGCGGGCCGATATGGACGCGCTGCCGGTACAGGAAGAGACCGGCCTGCCGTTTGCGTCGGAAGTGCCGGGGGTGATGCATGCCTGCGGGCACGACAGCCATCTCGCAATGCTCCTAGTGGCAGCGCGCGTGCTCACGGAGCTGCAGGCGGAGCTCCCCGTTGACATTCTCTTTGTTTTTCAGCCCGCGGAGGAGGAAATCCGGAACAGCGGTGCGGAGCAGATGAAGGACCATCCGCTGGTGCGCCACTGCGACTGGCTGATCGGTCTCCATATCTGGGGAGACATGGAAGCCGGAACGGCGACCCTGCAGAGCGGTCCCGTGATGGCGGCTTCGGATACCTTCCGGGTAGAGATTCGCGGCAGAGGCGGACACAGCGCGGCGCCGCAGCGCGCAATCGATCCGATCCCGGCGGGTTGCCTTTTCGTGGAGAAGCTGCAGCGCGCAATCGCGCGGGAATTCGACCCGCAGACCGCGGCGCTGCTCGGCGTAACTTCGTTTCAGACGGGACAGAGTGCAAATGTGATTCCGGACCGGGCGGTGCTGCTCGGCACCGGACGCTACTTTGACACAGCGGTCAGAGAGCGCTTTCCGGCACTTTTGGAGCGGATTGCGCGCGGCATCGGCGAGAGCACGGGGACAGAAATTCGTGTCCGTTATGAGCCGGGACCGCCGCTCATCAACGATGCGGCCTGCACCGAGACCGCGCGCCGCGCAGCTTCCTCTATCTTTGGCAATCGATTGCGGTCGGGCGGCGTCCGCATGAGCGGCGAGGATTTCGCAAAATATGAGAATCCGAAGTGTTTTCTGGCACTCGGCGGCGGGAGTGCGGACGCAGAAAAGCGCTATCCGAATCACAGCCCGCAGTTTCAAATCGAGGAGAGCGCTCTTGCGTCCGGCGTCCGTTTTTTTGTCAACTATGCCTTTTGTTATGGCGAAGAGCTTTGACGGGGAATTCATCAAAAATTCATGGAATTTTGCAGAGAACCGTAGCAAAATAAGAGTAGTATAACAACAAGAGGAAAAATACGATGGACGAACATAGAGAGCGCGGTGTGCGCTACGAGACGGAGACCGTGTTTACGGAGGAGGCTGTGCGGGGCTTATTTCGCGCACAGTTCCTTTTATTTGAAAAATTGCGCATCTGGAGCCGGGTTGCGATGGGGGCGGTGCTGACGGCCTTTGGGTTCAGCCCTGTGTTCGGGACACCGCAGCGGGTGCTCTGTATTGCGCTCGGGGTCTGGCTGCTGCTTGGCTGGAATACCGTCGCAAAGGCACGGGCGGACGCTGTCTTAAAACAGCGCGGCGATGCCGAGGGGCATGTCATCTACCGCTTTGCGGAGGAAGAAATTCAGATTGAGGACAGCGGATCCTGGAGATACGAGGAGCTTCTGCGCCTCGCAAAGGACGCACAGCGTTTTTACCTGTTCCGCAACCCGCAGACCGCGGTCGTCGTCGACATGGGAGCGCTGCAACCGGCGGATGCGGCGGGCTTTGCGGGATGGGTGGAGCAGAAAAGTGGAAAGAAGTTCCGGGCGCTCGGCGCGGGATTTCCGTTGTTTTGGAATCGGAAAAAGAAAGTTTCTTGAAGCAGAGTGAGGAGGAGACCGTATGGAGACAATCAATTTTTTGAAACTTGCACGTGAACGTTATTCCTGCAGACAACTGAGTGATCGGAAAGTAGAGGCGGAAAAGTTGAATCGGATTCTGGAGGCGGCGCGCATTGCGCCGACCGCACACAATGAGCAGCCGTTTCGCCTGTTTTTGCTCGAAAGCCCGGAGGCAGTTGAAAAGGCAAAAGAGATTACGCCTTGCACGTTTGGAGCTGCTTGTTTTCTTGTGGTTGGAGCAGTTGCGAAAGAAGCCTAGGTGAGAGAATTTGATCAGAAAAATTTTGCTGAGATCGACGCAGGTATTGTGGCAACGCAGATTATGCTCGCCATAGAAGCGGAGGGACTTGGCACTACTTGGGTTGGATATTTTGACGCGCCCCGTGCAAAAGAGCTTTTTCCGGAGATGGCAGAGTGCGAGCTGATCGCGCTGTTCCCCATTGGATATCGGGCGGAAAATGCGCGACCGGCTTATCTCCATGAGCAGAGAAGGCCGATGTCGGAGCTTCTGGAGCGACTCTGAGATGAAGCGGCGGGCTACCTTTGCCATTGCACAGATGACGGTGACTGAGAGTCCCACGAAAAATCTGGAAAAGATGGAAGCCATGATGCAGGAGGCGCGGGAGCGCTTTCAGGCGGAGCTGATTCTGTTTCCGGAGACCTGCACGGCGGAGTTTTCGCGCGGCATGACGCGGGAGCTGCGCACGGAGACAGCGGAAGCATTAGACGGGCCTTTTGTCAGCGCAGTGCGGGAACTCGCCGCCCGGTTTTCGCTCTGGACAGTCTTTGGCTTCTACGAGTGTGCGGAAACAGCGGACAGCGAAAATCGCAGTTATAACAGCGCACTCATTCTGGACGATAGGGGAGAAATCCGCGGACAGTATCGGAAGACGCATCTCTATGATGCTTTTGGTTACCGGGAGTCAGATGACTATTTAAGAGGAGATCGGCTGTTCCAGCCGATTGACAGTCCGTTTGGAAAACTGGGTCTCTTTGTCTGCTATGAGCTCCGATTTCCGGAGGTCGCAAGAGCAGAGCGCGCAGCAGGGGCGGAGATTCTGCTCATGCCCTCAGCTTGGGTCAAGGGTGACTTAAAGAGTGAGCATTTCCGCACGCTTGCGAAGGCGCGCGCCATTGAGAATACCTGTTATCTGCTCGCAGCCAACCAGTACAGTAAGATACGGATGGGGGAGAGCATAGCTGTGGATCCGATGGGCGTTGTGATCACAAGTGCGGGCGAGGGAGAATGCGTCTTTCCAGTCTATCTGGACAGCGAACGGCTCCGCGAAGTCCGCGAGAAGCTCCCGAGTTTTGAGGACAGACGAGAGGAGCTCTATCATTGAGGAAATCAATATGACAATTTAGGAAGCAATCGAAGAGAGGCACACCGTGCGGCAGTTTACAGATAAGGCTGTCGAGGAAGAGACGCTGGAAGTTTTACAGGCGCGGATTGCAACGTTGAATGCGCAGTTTGAACTGAACTTGAGCTTGCACGCGAATGAGGAACTGCAGCTCTGGCCGGGTATGACTTTATTTTTCTCAAGCGGCGTTGAGAATTTTATTGCGCTCGCGGGTCCGCACGGCAGCAAGGCGGCCGAGCATATTGGCTACTGCGGCGCTGATCTCCTGTTGTTCGCCCAGCGGGAGGGCGTCAACACCTGGTGGATTGGCGGCACCTACAGCATGAAGAAAGTCGAGGCAGAGATGACAGGTGAGCTCTATGGTGTGATTGCCTTTGGCTATGGCAAGAATGAAGGAAAGCCGCACCACTCGAAGGATGCGATGCGCGTGAGCCGCTATGAGGGCAGTGATCCGGCGTGGTTTTCGCGCGGTGTGGAGGCTGCGCTGCTCGCGCCGACGGCAATGAACAAGCAGGCCTTTATGATTACAGGCAAGGATGCTGTGGTGCAAGTCAGCTATAAGGCGGGCGCTTTTTCGGATGTGGACCGCGGTATTATTAAGTATTTCTTTGAGCAGGGCGCGGGCAAGGAGAATTTCCGCTTCGCGGATGCTGAATAAAACTAAGATTCTTAACAAAATCGTCGGTATTTTGTAACGCCTCCCTGTCGTATAATCAAGATAGTTTGCAAATTCGCGCAGCAATGCGCTTCGACGACGGAGGTGGAGATGAAGAGAGAACAGCGGATGCGACTGTGGGCGGCAGCGCTCTCGGTTTGCATGGTAGCAGGAATGACACAGCCTGTGATGGCCGGCGTTGTGAAAAAGAGCGCAGCGCAGGCGAGTGGCGGCACCGCGGGCAGCGCGTCGAGCAATACGACGGCGGCGCAGACCGATTTCTATTTTGCAGGGCAGGAAATGTATACCTACCAGCGTCTGGAGGCGGATATGCAGCTTCTCAAGTCAAAGTATGAGGGTGTCACGACGGATTCGATCGGAAAAACGGTAGACGGCAGAAACATCTACCGCATTGTAATCGGCAATCCGAACGCGGAGAAAAAGGTGCTGGTGCTCGCGGCAATCCATGCGCGCGAGTATATCACGACGCCGCTCGTGATGCGGCAGGTGCGGGAGATGCTGGATCGGAAGGCGAGCGGGGAGACCGCGCTGAACGAGGTCTGTATCCAGTTTGTCCCAATGGCCAACCCGGACGGCGTGCAGATTTCACAGCGCGCATTGGACGGCCTGAACAATGCGAATTCCAAACAGACCGTCCAGCGTATCATTGAGAGCTGGGCGGACTGGGGCCTCCTGGAGAACAAGGACAAGTACAACTGGTATCTGAACAAGTGGAAGAACAATGTGAACGGCGTCGACCTGAACCACAACTTCCCGACCAAGGGCTGGGCACAGTTAAACGACAACCGCGGCAAGGCGTCCTCGGAGTTCTACAAGGGACCGTCGGCCGCTTCGGAGCCGGAGACCCAGGCGATTATAAAGCTCGTGAATGAGCAGAAGTTCAGTGAGGTCATCAATTACCACGCGCAGGGACAGATTATCTACTGGTCGCAGATGCATGCTTCCAAGGAAGTGCAGGCCAAGGACAAGGCGATGGCGGTGATCGCGGCGCGCCGCACCGGCTATGCGCTGGTGGACCCGGCTGCGGACGGCTCCCGCTACGGCGCAGGCTTTAAGGATTGGCTCGACTGGGAGAAAGGCATTCCGAACATCACCCTCGAGGTGGGGCTCGGTGTCTCGCCGGTGCCGGAGAACCAGATTGAGAAAATCTGGCAGCAGAATCAGGGCCTGCTTCCGGAACTCGTGAACGCCCTGCTCGGCCGTAGTGGCGAGAGCATCTCGAACGGCGCGTCGAGCGCTGCCGCAGTCAATGCAGCACAGGACAACGGCGTGCGCTATGTATCGCCGAAGGGCAGCGGCGACGCGGACGAGAGTCTCACACCGCCCGGTGCCGAGTGATATCGGAAAGATAAATGACGTATCACAGCGAAAAGACACCCCGTTTTCCGAACAGTTCTGTTAAACTGTTCGGAAAACGGGGTGCTTTTTTTCGCGCTTGTCTCTTTTGGACAAAGCGTTATAATAAAGAAGCATAAAAAATGAAGAACAGGACGGTTTTTTATGGAAAAATTGCGGAAAATGCTGGGGGGAATAGAATATAAGGAGAAATTAATCGGTCTCCTGCAAATCATTGTAGGCAATGTAGGCTATGCGCTTGTCGTACAGCTTTTTATTTTGCCTATGGATCTCCTCACCAGCGGAACCACGGGTATTTCCCTCGTGTTACACAAGATTACGGGACTTCCGGTGCCGCCGCTCCTGCTCGCACTGAACATATTTACTTTGTTGCTCGGCTTCATCTTCATCGGCAAGGGCTTCGGCATGTCGACCATTCTAAGCTCCTTCATCAGCCCGATTGCGCTGGAGTTCTGGAGCCACGCACTGAAGGGTGTGGTGCTCACGCAGGATCTCATGCTGAATGCGATCTTTGCGGGACTCGGAACCGGTCTCACGCTCGGCATTGTGCTCCGCGCGGGCTCTTCGACCGGCGGTATGGATGTAATTCCGATTATGGCAAAGAAGTATTTGAGCCTGCCGCTCGGCGCCGGCTTCATCATCACGGATATGATTACGCTGCTCTCGCAGGGACTTCTCTTCTCCTGGGAGCGCGTGCTCTTCGGTCTGATTTGTGTCATTGTGACTTCCATCTCGATCGATAAGATGACGCTGATCGGAACCACGCGAACCGAAGTCAAGGTAATCAGTGAGAAGCCGGAAGAGGTCAAGGATGCGATTCTGAAAGAGATGGGGCGCGGCGTGACGATGCTCAACGCAGAGCGCGGCTACACGAACCGGCCGACGCAGGTCGTGCTCTCGGTTATCTACAACCGCGAGTTGCCGCAGATTATTCGCATTGCACACGAGATTGATCCGGCCTGCTTCCTGATTGTGGGACGTATTTCGGAGGTTCACGGTGAGGGCTTTAGCCGCGGGGTAAAGGGATGATTTTTTCTGTCATCGGTTTTATGGATTTGCTCGGCACCATTGCGTTTGCGGTTTCCGGCGCGCTGGTCGGCGTGAAGCGGGACATGGACATTTTCGGCGTCAACATTCTTGCGGTTATCACGGCCTGCGGCGGCGGCATGACGCGTGACATTGTAATCGGCAAAGAGCCGCCGGTTATGTTCGTGAATCCGATTTATGTGTTGATTGCGGTGATTACGGCGAACATCGTCTTTCTATATCTCTATACGAATCGCCGCCTGCCGGGCTCGAAGAAGGCGCTGAACGCGTTGCTTTTCTGGTGTGACACCTTGGGGCTTGCGGCCTTCACGGTAGACGGTGTCTTTGCCGGCATTAACATCGGCATGAACCGTCTGTTTCTCTGCACCTTCCTCGGAACGGTGACGGGAGTCGGCGGCGGTGCGATTCGCGATATCTTCGCGAACCAGATGCCCGAGATATTCTGGAAAAATATTTATGCAATGGCCTCGGTGCCGGGAGCCATTCTGACGGTTCTCGCTTGGAGGATGCTCGGCTCGGAAAACAAGGCTGCGCTGATCGGCAGTCTCTGTGTGATTCTGGTGCGTTGCATTGCCGTGCGCTATGACTGGAACTTGCCCAGGGTGCCGAAGCGCAGCGGTCAAGCCTGAGTCAGAAAAAGGAACTGTGAAGAATGTTTCTTCACAGCTCCTTTTTTCTTCGGCTAAGCGGACGAAAAGAGTTAGCGGCACCGTTTTCCTGCATTTCATAAAAAGCTCGTTACAAGAAAGACAGATTACATGCTTCATGACTTTTTCCTCCAAACATACTGTTTCAAGGAAGATGTAAGCAGAGAAAAGCCTTGTAT
>ERZ773055.113-NODE-113-length-54775-cov-13.605336_pt1 | contig 54775 bp, 50 predicted proteins | sample MGYA00580515_ERZ773055 | MGnify/ENA primary metagenome ERZ773055 (study PRJEB29015, sample SAMEA2737993) | human oral metagenome | biome: human oral; feature: human-associated habitat; material: dental | place: China | collected 2064 ...
TCCCTGCGCTCCATGCAGCAGGCGCGGTATGCCGATCAGAGCCTCGGCCATTTCGGGCTGGCGGCGCGGTACTACACCCATTTTACGTCTCCCATCCGCCGCTATCCGGATCTCATCGTTCATCGGCTGTTGCGGGAAACTTTCGCCACGGGGTCAATTCCCGCGAAGCGGCAGGATAAGCTCCGGGGCCTTCTGCCGGAGATCGCCGAGCATACGTCCCAAAGGGAGCGGGTGGCGGTGGAGGCAGAGCGCGAGACTACGGAGATGAAAGAGATCGAGTACATGACGCAGTTCGTAGGAGACACTTTCCATGGCGTCATCAGCGGCGTCACGGCCTTCGGCATCTTCGTGGAGCTTGATAACGGCGTGGAAGGATTGGCGCACGTTTCCCGCATGGTGAATGATTATTACGATTACGTGGAGGAGCAGTACGCCCTCATCGGGCAGCGGACGCGGCAGGTGTACCGGCTGGGCGATGAGGTGGAGGTCGTCTTGGTGCGGGCCAGCGTAGAGGAGCGTAATATCGACTTCATCCTGAAAGATAACGGCGTTTACGTGCCGGGCGAGGGAGAACAGGCGAAGAAGGGGGCGGCCAAGGGCAGAGGACGAGGAGCACGCTCCTCAGACGCGGCTGCCGGGAAAAAAGAAACTGGGAAACGGCAGGAGAAAAAAGTACCGGCAAAATCATCCGCCGAGCGGGGCCCGGCATCGTCGGAAAAAGACGGCGCCAAGGCCGGCAACCGGGCGCCGTCGGGGAAGCAGAATAAGGACGGCTCGTCGCGGCGCAAAAAAACATCGGTGCCGCGAGAGATATCGGACAAGGAGAAGAAAAATCATTCCCTTGCGCCGTCATCTCGCGGCAAAAAAACGGATCAGAAGGGACAAGCGGCAAAACCCGGCGACAGCGCCGGGGCAAAAGCGGCAAAGACGGGACGTGCCGTGGGAAGCAAAGGGAAGGCGGCTTCGGAGACGAAAAAACTTCGAGGCGGATCGACGGACGGGCGGAAGAAGCGTCCATCGTTTGACGACGGGCTTCCCAATCGGGCCGTCTGGCCCGATCCGCCGGAGAAGCGCCGGTAAGCGTCGCGAGCCTGTAGCGCATGGGTTCATTCGCGGTCGTTTCCTTCTCTTTTAAAATTGTTTCACGTGAAACATGAAGCGAGGTGAACGCATGGGACAGAAAAATACAGCGGTAAAAATCGTTTGCGAAAACCGCAAAGCCCGTCACGATTATTTTATTCACGAGACGTATGAGGCGGGGATGGAACTTTTCGGCACCGAAGTCAAATCGCTCCGGGCCGGAAAAGCCAATCTGAAAGACAGCTACGCGGTGATCAAGAAGGGTGAGATGTACTTGGAGAATATGCACATCAGCCCTTACGAGCAGGGAAATATTTTTAATCGCGATCCCTTGCGCCCCAAGCGCTTGCTGCTTCATAAAAATGAGATCATGAAGCTTTTCGGGCAGACCCGGGAAAAGGGGTACACTTTAGTCCCGCTGAAGGTTTACTTCAAACGGGGGCGGGCCAAAGTGGAGCTGGCGCTGGCCAGCGGCAAGCATACTTATGACAAGCGGCGGGACATGGCGGACAAAGCAGCGAAGCGAGAGATGGAACGGGCCTTGAAGGATCGCCAGCGCACTTGAGCTGCCGCAGGCTGCGCTGAGAAAAAGTAGTGTTGCGCCGAAAAAATCTGTCGAAACTTAACCGATCAGTTTCGACAGATTTTTTGTATTGTAATTTAAATGGGAGTATTGGCTTAAGAATCAAATGCCGGGGAAAATAGTTGACTATTACCGAGTATCATTATAAAATAAGAATATTATCGGAAGGGAAACCGATCTGCCGACGATAGAGAAGATAAATAATTTAGGACGGAAGAAGGGGACGCCATGTACTTTTGGCGGTGGATAATTTCTGGGTATCGGCGGCTGACAGCTTACAGCCAGGGGGAGTATGAGAGAATTTTTGTCCGGGAAGGTTTGCGCAATCTGCTGTTCGTCGGTCTGGTCTTCGGCGTCGGCCTGCTTTTGGATATGGCTGGTTACGCGCTGATGGGAAATTTCGGGCTGGCCCGTCTCCCGGCATCCTGGACACTGGTCGCGGCACTTCTTGGCGGCGCAGCGGGCGCGTCCTTTGTCCTGCGAAAAAAGAAAAGGGATGTACGTTTCATGCGGATCGCCAGCCGGACGATCGTCAGCATGCTTCTCGTCAGCGCCCTGTTCCTGGCTTATTGGGAGGTGCGGGTCTCGGGCGGCCTTTATGTGTACTCGCTTACTATTATGGGGCTGGGGACGATGCTGAATTTGCCTCTGCGGGAAACGGCGGCCTATATTGCCATTTGTGATATCTGCGTCGCTTTTTTCCAGCACCATTGGGGTCTTCCTCTGTGGAATGATGATTTTATTCATCCCGACCTCTACATGATCTTTATGACAGTCGTGGCTATGGGAGCGGCCATGCAGCGCCATATCGCTTATCTCCTGCGGATACGGCAGCGTACTTCACTGCGGGCCATCGGGGAGACGGATCCTTTGACAGGGCTTTTGAACCGGCGCGGGATGGAGACGTATGTGCGGCAAAATCTTCGCACCGGCGAAGTCTGTGCGGCGCTTTTTGATATTGATAATTTTAAGTTGTATAATGATACTTACGGGCATGAAGCGGGGGATGCCTGTCTCAGGCGCGTGGCCCGTCTGCTGCGGGAGATGGTGCAAGGGCGCGATGCCATTGTGGTACGCTACGGCGGCGAAGAGCTGCTGCTCCTTTTCTTTGCGGCGGAGCTGTCAGAAGTGAAAGATGCGGTGGAGCAGGGAATGCGAAAGCTTTGGAATATGAAGATTTCCTCCGGAGACGGAGCGGCACAGCCGTTTCTCTCCATGAGCTGCGGGATAGCCGCAGGACGGGTAACTTTAGCGGATCAAAGCGCGCGTATTTGCCAGCTCATCGCGGCGGCGGATGAAAAGCTCTACACGGCGAAGCGCGCCGGAAAGAACCGCTGCGTGGTGTAAACGGGAGTGAGACCATGAGGGACAAAAGAATGTTTTTAGTGGCTTGGATCAGACGGCGGACATTTGGCTTTTTGGTGCTGCTGTCTTTTTTCTTGTCCTCAGCGGCGGCGGCGGAACCGGTCCTTTCGGCGGAGATGGAGTATCTCTGCGGGTGGGTGGCGCTGGCCAGTTACAGCGACCGGGTGGGGGATGTGGCCCGGGAAGAATTGGCGGCTAACGATTTTGTCATGCTGCCGTTCCGGGAGGAGGATAAACGGACAACGGCCAGCTACTACCTCTTGCGTCGGGAGGAACCGACAGGGCCGATGTATCTCCTTTCTGTGACAGGAACGAAGGATTGGAAAGATATTAAGCTGGATCTTTCCCTGCATAAAGTTCCCTTCGCTGGGCATACACCGGAAGAATTTCGTCAGGCGGCGGCCCGCAAGGAAGCGACTTCCGCCGAGCCTCTGGTACACAGCGGGTTTAACGCTTACGCGCAGACGGCTTTCTTTACGCCGAAGGAGGGGATGCCAACCATTGGGGAACAGCTCCGCGACGTTCTCTTAGCGGATCCAAAGGCGCGGCTCTGCCTTACAGGGCACAGCCTGGGCGGCGCGGTGGCGGTGCTTTTGGCCGGACGATTGGCGGATATGGGGGTGCCGCCGGAGCAGCTCTCCGTGATCACTTTCGGTGCCCCGGCGGTGGGGAACAAGGCCTTCGCTAAAAAGTATGAAACCATGGCGGTGCGCCGTGTGGTCATGGCCGGGGATCCTGTGGGGGCGGCGGTGCAGGTCGTTGATTCGGATTATGTGCAGTTCGGGGAGGTGACGAGGCTCACGACGATGCGGAAGCAACACCGCTTCTCCCACGCCATGGTGAGTTATGTGGATGCCCTTTTGCGCCGCAATTTCGAAGATGCCGGCGAAGCGGCGGGGCGTGGGGAGGGAGATGCCGGCGCCTTTCCGCAGGTTTATCTGGCGGCGGAATTTTCTCTCCCGGAAAATTTTACGGCGGATATTCCCGTGTGGCGAAGGGCTACCGCCAGCCTGACGGCGCGGCAACTCCCCGGGGTCGTTGCGGGAGAGGCGGCGACGTTGACAGAGGCGCAGGAAAAGGCGCGTACCATGGGCTGTACGTATATTCTTTGGCAAAGTTACGAGATGAAGCGGGAACGGGAACGGCAGGACGCGTATCAGGTGATTCTCCAGGAGGGTCTTTTTGATATTGAAGGGCATCTCCTTTCGGGGCAGGGCTTCACCACCGGCACCGCTTCCATGACGCCGCTTTTGGCTGCACTCTATAACACGGCGGCGGGACGCCCCGGGCTGGAGGCGGCGTTTGGAGCCGCAAATGCAGAGCGATGACAGCAGACTGTCTTCATTAAAGAGGTCTTCTTCCACAGGAAAGGTTTGCGTCCGGCGGTTGACGAGCCTATAATATTTCCAGAAGAGAAAAAACGGAAGGGTATGTATGGGCATGGACGGGTCGAATTTTATTGTCGCCTTTAAGGCCGTGGTGCCGATTTTTGTCCTCATCGGGATTGGCCTTTGGATTCGGCGGCAGAAGATGCTGACGGACGAAGAATTGAAGAACGTCAACCGCGTGGTGTTTCAGATTTTTTTCTTCACCATGATGTTTTATAATGTTTATACCACAAATATTGGAGATGTTTTTCGCCCGAGACTTGTCCTCTTCGCCCTCGCCGCCTTGGGGGGCGTCTACGCCGCGGCCTTTGCCGCCGTCTGTTGGTGGGAGGCTTCTCCCCGGCGGCGAGGCGCAATGATTCAGGCGATTTATCGCAGCAATTTCGTCCTTTTGGGGATTCCCATCGTGGGCAATCTTTTCGGAGACGATCAGCTGGCGGTCCCCATCATGATGATCGCCGTCATCGTGCCGATCTATAATGTGCTGGGGGTCGTTACCTTAGAGCTTTTTCGCGGCGGCTCTTACAGCCTGCCGCATCTCTTGCGGGGTGTCCTGCAAAATCCGATGATTCGTGGCGCGCTCTTGGGGCTTTTCTGTCTGCTTTTGCACATTCCCCTTCCTGCGCCGGTGCTAAAGCCCCTCGCCCACGTGGCGGCAGCGACGACGCCTTTGGCGCTCATCATCTTAGGGGCGTCCTTTCGCTTCGGCACCACGGTGGACCATCGGCCGCAGCTCCTTGCCTGCATCGCGGCCCGCCTCCTTGTGGTGCCCGGAGCGGTGCTCACGGCGGCAGCGCTCTTTGGGTTTCGGGGCATTGAGTTTGCCACCCTGCTCTCTGTCTTTGCCACTCCGTGCGCCGTGGCGGGGTTTGCCATGGCCCAGCAGATGGACAGCGACGCCGATTTGGCGGGGAATGCGGTGGTCTTTACGACCGCGTTGTCATCCTTCACCCTCTTTGGCTGGATCTTTTTGTCCAAGACAGTGGGGCTGTTTTAGCGGCGGGCCGTGAGGAGAAGAAGTTGACAGGCGGGGAAATCCTTTCTATCATAAAGTAAGCGATGCGCCCTTGGGGCGAAGAGCAAAACATTTCCCGGCAGCGGCCGATTTGGCTGCTTTTCCGGGGATTCGAGGAGCGATATGGGATGAAGGTTTTGATTACCGGGGGCGCGGGGTTTATCGGCTCTCATTTGGCGGCGCATTTACGGGCGGCAGGAGACGAGCCGGTGGCTTTGGACAATTTGTCCGTGGGGCGGCGGGAGAATCTGCCCCCGGAGGTAAAGCTCATCGTGGCCGATGTCTTGGACGCGTCGCTGAGGGATACGGTGGCGGCAGGACAGTTTGACGCCATCGTTCATCTGGCGGGGCAGACGATGGTGAACGCCTCGGTGGAGGATCCGTCCTTTGATGCCCGGCAGAATGTCCTGGGGACAATACAGGTGCTGGAAGCAGCGCGTCAGGGCGGCGTCCGGCGGATCATTTTTGCCTCGACAGCTGCCGCTTACGGAGACGTGCGGGAAAGCGAGCTTCCCATTGGAGAATCCCGGGCCTTGGCACCGCTGTCCTTTTACGGCCTGAGCAAGGTGACGGCGGAGGGATATTTGGCGCTGTACCAGCGCCTTTTTGGGCTTGATTACGTCGTGCTGCGTTTCGCGAATGTCTACGGCGAGCGGCAGGGCGACGGAGGCGAGGGAGGCGTCATCAGCATTTTCGCCCGAGCGGCGGCGAAGGGGGAGCCGTTGACGATTTTCGGCGATGGTGAACAGACGCGGGATTTCGTCTACGCGGGGGATATCGCAGCGGGTATTCGAGCCGCTCTCCTTACTTCGTCGCCCAATGCGGCCTATAATCTTTCCACCGAATCACAGACGAGCCTGCGGACGCTGGTGGAGCTGCTGGCGGAGGCTGCCGGGCGTGCAATCGTCCCGCAATATGGGCCGGAACGCCCCGGCGATATCTATAAGTCATCACTGGCCAACGAACAGGCGAAGCGGTATCTCGGCTGGCAGCCGGAGGTTTCTTTGGCGGAAGGGCTGCGGCGTACCTATGGGTATTTTAAGGGACAGGTCCCATGAAACACATCGCTGATGATTGGGCCGGGGAGAAGGACGGGGGGTGGCTTCCTCGCCGTCCTGTAGTGCCGCGGAGAGAAAGCTGCGACCACCGGAGATGGCGGTGCGCCGCCGATGAAGCTGGGGGAAAAGCAGCGGTTTCAGAGCATTGGGGCCGAAGAGATACTCTCTGAAGGGAGCGGCTTTATGATATACCTTTTAAAATTTGGCGCCAGCTTTATTTTGCCCCCGGGGATCTTTTTCGTGCTGCTCTTTGGGATTGCTTTCTGGGCGTGGCGGCGGCGGCGGGCGCGGCAGATTGCCGGCGCCGTTTTTGTCGTGACCTTCGCCTTTTATCTTCTTTCCACCAGCCTAGTGGCGGATGCTCTTCTGCGCGGACTGGAAAATCAATATGAACCGCCGGCTTATCCCGCCGGAGATGTGATCGTTATGCTGGGCGGCGGGGCCATGGGAGATACGCCGGATGTGGACGGTGTGGGGACGCTCTCTTCCAGCCCGGCCAACCGCCTTCTGACAGCGGCGCGTCTCTGGCGGCGGCTTCATGTTCCCATTCTCCTTTCCGGGGGGCAGGTCTATGCGGACAGCGGGACGGAGGCCCTCATTGCCCGCCGGGTTTTGGTGGGGCTGGGTGTGCCGGAGGAGGATATCCTTCTCGAAACGAAAAGTCAAAACACGACGCAAAATGCCCGCTATTCGGCACAAATTCTCCGGGAGAAAGGGTTTTCCCGGCCTATTTTAGTGACCTCAGCCTTTCACATGCCCCGCTCGGTTCTCAATTTCGCGAAACAGGGGATAGAAGTCGTTCCTTATCCGGCGGATTTTTGGACGAATCAGAAGCCGCGGGTTTTCCATTATTCCCGGCTTCGGCCACAGTCGGACGCCTTGTCGGCCAGTGCCGTGGTGCTTCAGGAGCGGCTGCGGACGCTGGTGACGATCTTCTTTGAATGAGAGGTCCTTATGGCGAAGATGTTGACAGAGGGCAGCCCGGCGCTCCTAATCTGGGGTTTTACGCTCCCCCTCTTAGCGGGGAATATTTTCCAGCAGATGTACGCTTTCGTGGACACCTTAGTGGTAGGACGTTTTTTAGGGGTGGAGGCGCTGGCGGCGGTGGGCTGCACCGGTGGCCTCATGTTCCTTTTGATGGGATTTGTCATCGGGACGGCCACGGGACTTTCTATTTACACCGGCCAGCGCTATGGGGCGCGGGACATGGCGGGGGTGCGAAAGAGCGCCGCCGCCTGTTTTTTGTTGGCGGCACTCATCGGGGTGACGGTGGCGGTGGTCAGTGTTTTAGGGGCGCGCCCGGTGCTGCTTCTCATGCAGACGCCGCCGGAAATTTTGGAAGATGCGGTGACGTTCATCAGTATCATCGGCGCCAACGCGCCGTTTCTCATGCTTTTTTCCATGCAGGCCAATCTCATCCGGGCGTTGGGCGATAGTCGGACACCCACTTGGCTGCTGGCTTTGGGACTAACGCTGAATATTTTATTTGAACCGGTCTTTATTTTAGGATTGGATTTAGGGGTGCCGGGGGCGGCGCTGGCCACGGCTGCTTCCCAGGTGGTGGCCAATATCTTTGGCCTTTGGTATATTCGCCATCATGTTCCTGCGCTTTGGCCCCGGCGGGAAGACTGGAGTTTTTCCCTTCGGATGCTCCAGCAGCATTTACGATTGGGACTCCCCATGGGCTTTCAGGGTTCGGTTATCGCTTTGGGGGCCATTATCCTGCAGGTGCCCCTCAATCATCTGGGGCCAGTGGCGGTGGCGGCTTATTCGGCAGCGCAAAAGGTGGACACCATCGGGGTCATGCCCATGATGTCCTTTGGCATGGCCATGGCGGCTTACACGGCGCAAAATTATGGTGCGGGACAATTCGCGCGCATCCGGGCCGGGGTACGCGCCGGTATTTTGATGTCGGGGACGTTCAGCATTGCCGTAGGGCTCTTGATGTATTTTGGCGGCGGGGAACTCATTGCGCTCTTCGTTGGCCCCGAGGAGGCGCAGGTGATTTCTTACGGCCATCTTTACCTGGCCGTGGACGGCGCCTGTTATCTTCTCTTGTCGCTGCTCTTTATTTTTCGCTTCACACTACAAGGGCTGGGACAGACTTTTGTCCCCACATTGGCCGGTTTTATGGAGCTGCTGATGCGGGCGGGGGCGGCATTTTTTTTGATCGATCGGTTCGGCTATCTGGGCGCATGTCTGGCGAATCCTCTGGCGTGGCTGGGCGCCTGTCTGCCCCTCGTGCCGGCTTATTTCTGGGTTCGCCGCACCCTGCGCGATCCGATTGCGGAAGAAAAGGCCGGCTGAAGGGATCAGTTGTCGGCAGCAGAGAAACTTTGCCGGATTTTAATAAAATAGAGAAGGATTTCTGCCCATTGATATAGAACATAGAAATTGAAAACTTTAGGCGTAAGGTCGTAGGACGGTAGGGCGTATTCAGGGGCTGGAGGGAAGAAGGATGGAGATCAGCAACCAAGGCTTTGGGGCTTATGACATTCGCGGGATCTATCCGACGGAAGTGAATGAGACGCTGGCCTATCGTGTCGGCCGGGCTTTCGTGGCTCTCCTGGGAGCAAAGCGTGTGGCGGTAGGGCACGATATCCGTCTCTCGGGCCCGGCGATCAGTGAGGCACTCACCCGGGGGCTCACGGAGGCGGGCTGCGATGTGGTAGACATCGGGCAGTGCGGTACGGAGATGATCTACTTCGCTACGGCGCATTGGCAGTTAGATGGCGGCATCATGGTAACGGCCAGTCACAATCCGAAGAATTATAACGGCATGAAGCTGGTACGGGAGGGGGCGCGTCCCATTTCCCGGGATACGGGACTTTTGGACGTTGAAAAAGCCGTCATGGCGGGAGATTTTCCCCCGCCCGCCGCGCCGCCTGGAAAAGTAGAGAGGTGCGATGTCACGGATACCTATGTAGAGCATCTTCTCTCCTATATTGATGTGAAGGCCTTAAAACCTTTGACGGTGGTGGCGAATACCGGCAACGGCGCGGGAGGCCCTATCGTCGCCGCTCTCGCCAAGCGGCTGCCGGTGAAAATTCTGCCCCTCTATTCCGAACCGGACGGCAATTTCCCCCACGGCGTGCCGAACCCGCTGCTGCCGGACAACCGTGAAAGCACGGCGCGGGCGGTGCGGGAAACGAAAGCGGATCTGGGATTTGCTTGGGACGGGGATTTCGACCGCTGCTTCCTTTTTGATGAGAAAGGACAATTTATCGAGGGATACTATATCGTAGGCTTTTTAGCGCAGGCGTTTTTGAAGCGCCATCCGGGGGCTAAGATCATCTATGACCCGCGGGTGACGTGGAATACGATTGAAATCGTGGAGAAGATGGGCGGTGTCCCGGTGATGTGCAAGAGCGGCCACGCCTTCATCAAGGATCGGATGCGGCGAGAAGATGCGGTGTACGGCGGCGAGATGAGCGCCCATCATTATTTCCGCGATTTTTCTTTCTGCGACAGCGGCATGCTGGTGTTTCTTTTGGTGATGGAACTGGTATCCGAAGCGGGAAAGCCGCTCTCCGCGCTGATGGCGGAGCGCATGGCGAAATTCCCCTGCAGCGGCGAGATCAACAGCACGGTAGCGGATGCGCCGGTGGTTTTAGCGGCCTTGGAAAAAGAATACGGGCCGCAGGGTGAGGTCAACAAGGTGGACGGCCTCAGCGTGGAATTTCCCACTTGGCGCTTTAACCTTCGGATGTCCAATACGGAGCCGGTCATCCGCCTCAATGTGGAGACCCGGGGGGATGAGGCGCTGCTTCGGGAAAAGACGGAGGAGCTTCTGACGAAGATTCGCCGCTGAGGGGAATGGGAAAGGGATTCTGGGAGAGGACAGAGGTGAAGCCGCGTGAAAAAGATCCGTAAGGCCATCATCCCGGCGGCGGGCTTAGGGACGCGCTTTCTTCCGGCGACGAAAGCACAGCCGAAAGAAATGTTGCCCATCGTGGATAAGCCGGCCATTCAGTTTATCATGGAAGAGGCTATCGCGTCGGGGATTGAGGAGATCCTCATCATCACTGGCCGCAATAAGCGCTCCATCGAGGATCACTTCGACCGCTCCTTGGAATTGGAACAGCAGCTGCGCGCCCAGGGGAAATATGATCTGCTGAAAATGGTGGAGGAAATATCCGACATCACCGTTCACTTCATTCGCCAGAAGGAAGCTCGCGGCTTGGGGCACGCAGTGCTGTGCGCCCGTCAATTTGTGGGCGATGAGCCTTTCGCTGTCCTCTTGGGGGATGATCTGGTGGATGCCGCGGTGCCTTGCCTGTCCCAGCTCATCGACGTCTACCTGGAATTAGGCGGCAGCGTCTTAGGGGTACAGCCGGTGCCCCAAGATCAGGTGTCCCAGTACGGTATTGTCTCTCCGCGGCCCTTGAAGCCAAACGTCTGGCAGGCCGTCAATTTAGTGGAGAAGCCCGCGGTGGGGGAAGCCCCGTCGAATTTGGCGGTGCTGGGCCGCTATGTGCTCGAGCCGGAAATTTTCGATATCTTGGAGAATACCGCTCCGGGACGGGGAGGGGAAATTCAACTCACGGATGCGATTTGCACCTTGGCCGCCCGGGAGAAGGTCTACGCGTATCAATTTGATGGGCGGCGTTACGACATCGGGGATAAGGAGGGCTTCTTAGAAGCTACGGTGGAGCAGGCCCTCAAACGTCCGGAACTGCGGGATCGCTTCATGACCTATCTGGTGCGTTCCCTCGGGCCGCTTATCGAAGCGAAGCGTTCTGGTGCGGACAAGACGCGGAAGGAAGCGATCCGGCGGAAAAAGGAGAGAAAGGCATGAGACTGACCCTGCCTTCGGGCTTTTCCTTTGATTATACGAACCTGGTCGGCGCGGGGTGCGTGACGGCAGAGGATGTCGAGGCGCTGACGCCGCGCCTTACAGCGGCCCACCACGCCGTAGCGGGCATGCGCCGCACCGGTCTCGTGCGCGGTCATCGTGCTAAAGACGGCGCGCCGGAAAAGGTGCTGTTTTCCGAGCTCCCCTATGTGGCGGAGGGGCATCTGAATTCTCCTGTTTCCTTAAAGCGGTTGAAGGCCTTTGGGGAAGAGGTTCGAGAAAACGTTGATGTTGTGGTGTCGCTGGGCATCGGCGGCTCTTATCTGGGGAATCGGGTTCTCTTTGACGTGACGGGGGGCGCGTTTTGGAACGAGAAGTCGCGCGTCGAGCGCGGCGGCTGGCCGGAGGTTTATTTCAGCGGGAACAATATGGATCCCCGCCGCGCGACGGATCTCATCGCCCATCTGACGCGGCGGGCGGTCCGCGTGAAGTCCCATGCGGGCCGCCCGCTCCATGTCCTTCTTCTGGTGATCTCAAAGTCCGGCAGCACCTTGGATACCATGTCGAATTTTATGCTCCTCTATGATCGTTTGGGACGGACCGCTGACATTCGTCTGTCGGTGACGGCTGTCACCGATCCCGCGATAGAATCGCCCACGCTCCTTCACCGGTTGGCGGCGGAGAAAGGATGGCCGATGTTCTCTGTCCCTGACGGCGTGGGGGGGCGTTTTTCTGTTTTTTCCGAGGTGGGACTTTCCCTGGGGGTTTGTATCGGATTTGATATCGAGGGATTTTTGGCGGGGGCGCGGGCCATGGATGAAAGTTGTCAAAAGGATGAAGTGTGGCAGAACCCGGCGATGCTCAACGCGGCGCTCAAATTCCTGGCGGCGGAAAAGTACGGGCGGGATATTGAAGTCATGATGCCCTATGGCGACGATCTGAAATCTCTAGCCGAATGGTACATCCAGCTTTTAGCGGAATCCTTGGGGAAAGAACGGAATCGCGAGGGGCGGGTGGTGCATTATGGCCGAACACCCGTGGCCGCCGTGGGAACTACCGATATGCACGCCCAGACGCAACAGCACCAGGAAGGCCGCCTCAATAAAGTGGTGCAGTTTCTGCGGGTGGAGACATGGCCGGATGATCCCGTCATCCCCAATGTGTTTCCCGAGGCGGCGCCGCTTTCTGCCATCGCCGGGGTGACGATGGGCGAAGCCTTGGAGGCGGCCCGCCAGTCGAATGCAGAGGCCTTGACGGCCAACGGCCGTTTCAACGCTCTCTTCAGCTTGCCGAAGCTGAGCGCTTACCATTTGGGTGAGCTGATGTATCTTTTGGCGCTTTCCGTGGCGTACGAGGGGGAATTGGCAGATGTGGATGCCTTTGATCAGCCGGGGGTAGAAGCTTACAAAAAGGTGCTGGGGCCGCGATTAGCGGAGATCAGAAACGTGAAGGGAGAATGTCCGCGTGAGGGATGAAAAAGGGCGGTCAAGGCCCGAGGGCGAGGGGAAACATGACGGGAACACGAGGCTGTTTACGGCGGAAGAAAACGCTGCCCTCTGGGGGCGCTTTTCTGCTATCGCGCACCGATTCACGCCCTTTGCGCGGCGTTGGGGCGTGATGCTTTTGACCGCTTCCGTAGCCATCGGGGTGGGCGCGGGCTATTTCTTTGTGCCGACTCCACCGCCGCTGACGGTCAGGCTGCCGGAAGCCCGCCCGGCGATGATGGGGGTCGCCGCGGGCATGGCGGCGCCTTCGCCGCGACGGCTCCCCTTGGGGACGCCTTTCACCCGGGGGCATGAGAGACGCCGGACACTTTCTGAGAGCCGACCGTCGCCAATTCATCCTGTCACCCCACCGACACCCTCAATCGCCGCTTCGCGATCAGGTTCAGCAGGCCCGGCGCAGCTGGTGGGCGTGGTAACAACGGCGGAAAACAGCCGCGCTATCCTTTTGTGGAAAGGACGGCAGGTGGTCTTGGCGCCGGGAGATTCTGACGGAATGTTGACGCTGCTGTCGGTAGCGGAAGATACGGCGCGGGTACGGGAGGCAGGAACGGAGCACGTACTCCACTTACCGCGTCACGCGGCGGAGGCAGAGCGTTGCCCTGCGCCTCGCCACGAAGGGAGGGGATAAGGTTTGAAACGACGGATCCTGTGGATGGGGGTGGCGATGCTGCTCCTTTTCCCGCCTTTGGCTGTCGCCGACCCCGTCAGTCTTCACGTGACGGATGGAGATGTCCGGGCCGTCCTTTCGGCCATGGCCAGCCTCGGCCATTTCGGGTTGGTGCTGGACGATTCCGTCAAGGGCAGGATGAGCATCGACGTGGACGAGGCTGAGCCGGAGGATATCGTGGCCCGGATCGCCGCCGCCAAAGGTCTGTTCCTTGAGGAACGCGACGGCGTTTTTCTCCTGACGGCGATGGGCCAAAGGCTCTATCACCCCTACACGTTCCCTGTTCATTATGCAGACTTGACGACGGTGCGGGACGCAGTGGCCTTGGCCGTTTATCAGGAAGACGAGCGGGGCGAAGGCGTAGCGGCGGGGAAGGAAAAGAAAAGCCCGCGCCAAGAGACTGGGGCCGGGGAGCGGGTACTCATCGACCCGGGGACAGGGACGCTGCTCCTCATGGGAACGGCGGCGGAAGCCGAAGCAGCCCGGAGCATCATCGCCGCTCTGGATCAGCCTATTCGTCAAGTGGCCTTGGAAGCGAAGGTCATCGCGATCCAGAAGGACGCGGCGAAAAAATTGGGCATCGAGTGGGAATGGTCGAAGCTGCCGCAGTACCCGAATCATCGCACGGACTATGAAACCCGCCGGCGTACCGTCCAAAATCCTGACGGCTCATATACTACGGTGACGGAGGATTGGCCGAAGGTGACCACGGAGCGGATCTGGCGGCCGGGGGAAGAGGTTCCGGGCATCTTTCAGTTTGGGCGCGGGCCCGCGGGGCATCCTTTTGAGCTTTACTTCGGAGCAACCCTCAACGCCCTCATCACCAACGGAAAAGCGCAGATCTTAGCCAGACCCAACATTACTACCTTGCAGGGGCGGGAGGCTGTCATCAACATTGGCGGGGAAGTGCCGGTGCCTACGATATCCACTACTAACGCCACCACGACCACCTCTGTTACCTATCGGGAAGCGGGGATTATTCTCCGCTGCACGCCCCGGGTGAACCCGGAAGGCGGCGTGACTGCCACCGTACACACCGAGGTCAGCTCGCCCCTTTATGTAGAATCTCTGAAAGCGTATCGTTTTCAGAAGCGCTCCGCGGATACCACTGTGCGTCTTCGGGACGGGGAGACCATGGTCATCGGCGGCCTCATCGGCAGCGAAGAGACGAAGAGCTTGTCGAAGGTTCCTTTTTTAGGCGATTTACCCATTTTGGGCGTGTTCTTTCGCAGCGTCCGCACCAGTAAGTCCGATTCGGAGATCATGATTTTTTTGACGGCGCACGTCTTAGACGAGACGGGAGGAAAGGAGGCATCGGGAACGTAATTGCCAAACGACGGGGAATATTCAATGGGACAAAGGAAATGTCTGATTTGGAAAGGATAGGGATAGCGTATGTCGATTAAGATTCTGATTGCGGATGATCACGCCCTGCTCCGGCAGGGGATCAAGCGAGTGCTCAATTTCGAGGAGGATTTGGAGGTCATCGGAGAGGCCGGGGATGGACAGGAAGCTCTGGCTCGAACCCTGGTATTGCAGCCGGATATCATTCTCCTGGATCTCAACATGCCGAATCTTTCCGGGCTGGAAGTTACCCGCCAGCTGCAGGCGGCGCGCGCGCGTACCCGTATCATCGCTCTCACCATTCACGACAGCGACAAGTACGTATTGGAAATGCTCCGAAACGGCGCTTTGGGCTACCTCCTAAAGGATGTGGAACCTTCCATGCTGATCAAGGCCATCCATGTGGTGGCGGGGGGCGATGCCTTTGTTTACCCCAAATTGGCCGAGCGCATCTTCGGCGGCCTGATCGAGGGCGAGGATGTGAACGCTAAAGCGCGGGAAATGTGGCGCGAGGGGCGGGCGGAGCGTCTTACGCCTCGCGAGCTGGACGTCCTCTCCTGTATTGCCAAAGGATTTTCCAACCAAGACATTGCCCAGGCTCTTTTTGTCAGCGAAAAGACCGTGAAAAACCATCTGACGAACATCTTCCGTAAACTTAACGTCAATGACCGTACCCAAGCTCTCATTTATGTCTTAAAACATAAGATCATGACGCTGGAATAAAGTTCCCCGGCGCTTCCTCGTGACCCCGGCGCGTCAGGCTTTCCTTGACACTCCGGGGTCGTTGATGTACTATCATTGTAGTGAAAAAATTCATTTTTCCTGACCGTGCGGCGATAATGGACGAGGGGGATATACATGACAGGCACATTCTACGGGATCGGGGTCGGCCCCGGCGATCCCGAGCTTTTGACGATGAAAGCGGTGAAAGCGATCCGCGAGGTGGATATCCTTATCGCGCCAAAGACGGAAAAAAAAGACGGCAGCGTGGCGCTGGGCATCGCCCGTCCCTACCTCAAAGAGGACGTGCGGATCGTCTATCAGGTGTTTCCCATGGTCAAAGCCTTTGAAAAGGACACAACGGCCTGGGAAGCGAATAAAAAGGAAATTTTAGGCTTCCTGCACGAGGGGAAGAACGTGGGCTTTCTGACTTTGGGGGACGCCATGTTTTTCAGTACCTATATTTACGTGTTTCGCCTCCTGGAAAAGGAAGGGGTTCCTATCGAAACGATTCCCGGGATTCCGGCGTTTATTGCCATGGGGAGCCATTTGGGCTGGCCCATCGTGGAGGGGGACGATGTCCTGAGCGTCATTCCGGCGACCGCTGATACGGAAAAGATCCGACGAGTTACAGAGGTTTCGGACAATATAGTGCTGATGAAGGTCTACAAGAATTTCCCGGAGATGGCTGATCTTTTGGAAGAAGAAGGGATGGCAGGAAATGCCGTCATGGTGAGCCGCTGCGGCCTGCCGGATGAAGAGCGCATCGATGACATTATGGCGCGCAAAGACCGCCCGGTAAATTATCTGTCAACAATTCTGGCACGAAGGACGAGAGCATGATGAAGGAGCAGTTTTATCCGGTTAATATGAAATTAGGCGGCCGCCGCTGCGCCATCGTGGGCGGCGGCCATATTGCGCTGCGCCGAGCCAAGGCTCTCGTGGCGGCGGGGGCCATCGTGACGGTCATCGCGCCGCAGGCGCTGCCGGAAATTGTGGACCTGTCGCGGGAAGGTGTGATTCGCTGGATCGCCGAGCCTTTCACAGCGTCTCATATCGTGGGGATGTTTCTTGTGGTCTGTGCCACCGACGACGAGGCGGTGAATCGGGCCGCCGCGTGGTCGTCGAAAGCCACGGGGGCGCTGGTGAATATGGCCGCGCCTCCGACGGAACTGAGCGATTTTACGGTACCAGCCCAGGCGGGACATGGTCAGCTTCTCTTGACGGTGTCCACCGCCGGTGCCAGCCCCGAACTTTCCCGTGTCCTCTGCCGGGAATTGGCGGATAACTTTGCCGAAGTTTACGGAACGTGGCTTGATCGGCTGGCCCCTTTGCGGCAGGAAGCCCAGAAGAAATTTTCCGGCAGCGAGGTGCGGGAGATCTTTTGGCGTTCGGCGCTGGACGACGAGGTCATGGCGCTGGTGCGGCAGCGAAAGTATGACGAAGCGGAGGCTCGGGTGAAAGATGCGATTGCTCGTTTTAGGCCTCAATCATAAGACAGCCCCCGTGGCGCTCCGGGAGCGTTTCGCCCTTTCGAAAGAGAAGGTGCGCCGGGGCCTCCAGCATTTGGGGGAATATGATCCGCTGCACGAGGCCGTGATCGTTTCCACTTGCAACCGCAGTGAGATATATGCCATGGCGGCGGACGAGACGGCCGGGATGGACGCGATCCGGCAATTCTGGGCGGATATGACCGGTCATCGGGAAAATATTGACGATTATCTGTATACATTTGTGGACGAAGCCTGTATGCGCCATCTCTTCCGGGTGGCGTCCAGCCTTGATTCATTGGTCATCGGGGAAGGGCAGATCTTGAGTCAGGTGAAGGACGCTTATGCGATAGCCCACGATGCCGGAACCACCAGTACCGTCCTCAACACCCTCTTTCATCGTGCTATCACCACCGGTAAGCGCGTGCGGACGGAGACGCGCATCGCCTTCAACGCCGTTTCTGTCAGTTACGCGGCGGTGGAGCTGGCACGAGACATCTTAGGGACGCTGGAAAATTCCAGCGCCCTCATTTTCGGTGCGGGGAAAATGGCCGAATTGACGGCGGAAAATTTACAGGGACGTGGCGTGAAGAAAATTTATGTGGCCAACCGCCACCGGGAGAATGCGGAAGAGATGGCGGCTCGGTTCGGCGGTGAGGCGGTGGATTTCGACGCGGGACTGGAAGCCGTGCCAGATGCGGATATTGTGGTGACATCCACGGGCGCGCCCCACTATGTCATTCATTCGTGGGATACCCAGCGGGCCATGCGGGCCCGGGGCGGCCGGCCGCTGGTCTTTATTGATATCGCTGTGCCCCGAGACGTGGATCCCGAGGTGTCGGACATTCAGGGGGTTACTGTTTATAACATCGACGATTTGGAAGAGGTTGTGGACGAGCACAAGCAGGAGCGCCAGAAGGAAGCTCATCAGGCGGAAGCAATCATTGAGGAGGAAGTGGCCTCGCTGCGGGAGAAATTTCAGTACCTCTCCTTTCAGCCCCTCATGGCGCGGCTCTCCAACCGCGCCGATAAGATCCGGCGGCGGGAATTGCGGCGGGCGCTGGGAAAGCTGCCTCAGTTGGATGCGGCGGGGGAGAAAGTCATGGAGCACATGTCCCGGATGATCGTCCGCAAACTCCTGCGCTTTCCCATGATGGAGATCAACGCGGCGGCGGGGACGGAGCGGGAACAGTTCTACATCGACGCGATGAACAGCCTGTTCAAACTGGATTTTATCGGGGAGGCGGAAACGGCGGATGGGGAAGACGCTCATCATCGGTACGCGCAGCAGTAAGCTGGCCCTTTGGCAGGCGGATTACGTCGCCGGGCGGCTGCGGGAAGCGCACCCCGGCCTCGTCGTCGAAGAAAAGCGGATGACTACGAAGGGGGATCGGATCCTCGATGCACCGCTGGCGAAGATCGGCGGGAAAGGGCTCTTCACGAAAGAATTGGAAATGGCCATGCTGGCGGGGGAGATCGACATCGCCGTGCACAGTCTGAAGGACATGCCTACGGAGGTGCCGGAGGGGCTGGTCATCACGGCGATCACAGAGCGCTACGATCCCGGAGACGCGGTGGTCAGCCCCCGCTATCGGACACTCGCCGCGCTGCCCAAGGGGGCGCGGTTGGGAACCTCCAGCCTGCGCCGCCGGGCGCAGATTTTGGCGGCGCGTCCCGATCTGACCCTCCTCGATCTGCGGGGCAACGTCAACACACGATTGAAAAAATTGGACGCGGGAGAGTATGACGCCATTATTTTGGCGGTGGCCGGACTCAAACGGCTGGGGTTTGGGGAGCGGATCACGGAAGTCCTGCCGCGTACCTTGTGCCTTCCGGCGGTAGGACAGGGGGCGTTGGCCATCGAGGCGCGGGCGGAGGACACCGAAACCCGGCGGCTGGTGGATTTCTTGCGGGACGACGCCATGGCGGACTGCGGGTTGGCGGAGCGGTCTTTCCTGAAAACGGTGGAGGGCGGCTGTCAAGTGCCGGTGGGGGTTTATGCTGTGGCTGAGGGCGAGGACATGACGGTGGAAGCGGTCATTGCCTCCTTGGACGGGCGCGAGAGCTTTCGCGATATTTTGCGGGGATCGCGTCGAGAAGCGGAAAACTTAGGGAAGGCCTTGGCGGATCGCCTGTTGGATGCGGGTGGTATCAAAATATTGCATGAGATCGGCCTTTTGCTTGACCGGTGCTGAAGTCCGGTTGGAGGAAAGGGGTCTGTTTACAGAAGGGGAGGACAATATGTCAGGCATCGTGTACTTAGTGGGAGCGGGGCCGGGGGACAGTCGGCTCATCACCCTCAAGGCGGTGGACTGTCTGAAGAAGGCGCAGGTCGTCGTCTACGATCATCTGGCGGACGACCGCATCCTGCGCTGGGCACCGGCGGAGGCGGAGTTGATTTATGTGGGAAAGGTATCCGCCAACCATACCATGAAGCAGGAAGACATCAGCCGCCTTTTGGTAAAGAAGGCGAAAGAAAATAAATGTGTGGTACGCCTCAAAGGCGGGGATCCTTTTGTTTTCGGCCGGGGTGGGGAGGAAGCGCTTCTCCTCGCGGAACATCAGATTCCCTTTGAAATCGTGCCCGGGGTCACGTCGGCCATCTCGGTGCCCGCTTACGCCGGGATCCCTGTGACCCAGCGTCATATGGCTGTTTCCTTTGCCGTCGTCACCGGGCATGAGGACCCGGCGAAGGCAGCCTCTGCCGTTCGCTGGGACAAGCTGGCCACAGCAGTGGACACCTTGGTGTTTTTGATGGGGGTGGAAAATCTGCCTCACATCACCGGCCAGCTCATCGCCCACGGCCGCGCTGCCGATACCCCGGCGGCCGTGATCCGCTGGGGAACGAAGCCGGAGCAGGAGACGCTGGTGACGACTCTCGGCAAGGCGGCATCGGCAGTTAAGGCCGCTGGATTAAAGCCTCCCGCCATCTTCGTGGTGGGCGATGTGGTGAACCTGCGGGAGAAGATCGGTTGGTTCGACGCCCCGGCTACCCGACCTCTCTTTGGGACGACGGTGCTGGTCACCCGCGCCCGGGCGCAGGCGTCCCAGCTGACGAAGAAATTGGACGCCTTGGGGGCGCGGTGCATCGAACTGCCCGCTATTAAAATCGCGCCGCCGCCGGATGCGTATGAGGCTGTGAACGCGGCGATTCAGAGGATCGCTGACTACGACTGGCTGATCTTTACCAGTACCAACGGCGTGGATGCCTTTTTCGCGCGGCTTTTCGCCGCCGGTAAGGATGTCCGGTCGCTGGCCAAAGCCCGCCTCGCTGCCATTGGTAAATCCACGGCGAAGCGGCTGAAAGTTTACGGGCTTCATGCCGACCTTATGCCCGGCGAATTTCGCGCCGAGGGCATTCTCTTCGCCTTAAAGGGAGAATTGGCACCCGGAGCGCGGGTACTTATCCCTCGCGCTTTGGAAGCCCGGGAGATTTTGCCCGACAGCCTGCGACAATACGGCGCTGCCGTGGATGTCGTTCCCGTCTACGAAACAGTAACGGAACAGGACGATCCTGCCGCCGTGCGAGAGATGCTGGCAGCGGGAGAGATCGATTTCGTGACCTTTGCCAGTTCCTCCACGGTGAAGAATTTAGTCAAACTGTTAGGCGATGCGGCGCTCCTTAAAAAGGCAAAGATCATCGCCATCGGCCCTATCACCGCCGAAACTTGCGAGGGCTTGGGGCTGAAACCAACGGCGGTGGCCAAAGAATACACTATCGACGGCATGGTCAGCGCCATTCGGGAACATCGCGGGTGACCTTTAGACGATTGGATGGGGCATGAGTTGTCACACAAGAAATTTATTCAAGCAGAGCAAAAGCCGCGTTGTCAGCGCGGCTTTTCGCCAACTGGAGCGGTTTTCCCGAGGAAAGCCCTGAAGGAGGAGCAAACGATATGATAAAACAAACCTTGCGCCCTCGGCGCATGAGAAGATCGGAAGGGATACGGGCGATGGTGCGGGAAACGGCCCTTTCGGTGAAGGACTTTGTTTATCCGCTCTTCGTGGTACCGGGAGAAAACATTCGGGAACCCATTCCCAGTATGCCGGGCTGCGATCACCTTTCCGTGGACAAAGCTGTGGCCGTGGCGGAGGAACTCTTTGCGCTCGGCATCCCGGCGGTGGAAATTTTCGGCCTGCCGGAATATAAAGACGAGATCGGATCGGCAGCGTGGGACATGAAAAGCCCGGTGCAGCGGGCTATCGCCGCCATCCGCAAGGCAGTGCCGGAGTTGGTCATCGTGGGGGACGTTTGCCTTTGCCAGTATACCTCCCACGGCCATTGCGGCCAGTTGTCGGGCCATGAGGTCGACAACGATGCTACGCTATCCCTATTACAGAAGGTAGCCGTGAGTCAGGCCGAGGCGGGAGCGGATATCGTTGCTCCTTCGGACATGATGGACGGACGGGTGGGGGCCATTCGGGATGCGTTGGACGATAAGGGCCTAGTTCATGTTTCCATCATGTCTTACGCGGTGAAGTACGCTTCGGGCTACTATGGTCCCTTTAGGGACGCGGCGGACTCCACGCCTCAGTTCGGGGACCGCCGGGGCTATCAGATGGATCCAGCCAACGCCCGGGAAGCCATGAAGGAAGTTGCCCTCGACATCGCTGAGGGAGCCGACATCATCATGGTGAAACCGGCGCTGGCTTACTTGGACATCGTGCGCACCGTGCGGGACGCTGTTCATCATCCCGTGGCCGTCTACAACGTCAGCGGCGAATACGCTATGGTAAAGGCCGCCGCCGCCAACGGCTGGATCGACGAAAAGCGCATTGTCCTTGAAACCCTCACCGGTATGAAACGTGCCGGCGCCGACATTATCATCACTTACCATGCGCTGGACGCGGCGCGCTGGCTAAAGGCGTGAAGTGGGAGAGCGCGCAGGTACGAGGAACACCATGAGAAAAACGGATTGCCGGACGCCCGAGGGAGGGCGTGAGGGCTTTTCTATAAGGAACGTGAGGAGCGAAGAATATGCTGAATCTGACAAAATCGGCCGCCGCCTTTAGGGAGGCGAAAACGCTCATGCCGGGGGGCGTGAACAGCCCGGTGCGCTCGTACCGGAGCGTAGACTGCGACCCGCCCTTCATCGCCCGGGCGGAAGGAAGCCGTATCTACGACATCGACGGGAACGAATACATCGACTATGTAGGCTCTTGGGGGCCGATGATCGTGGGGCACGCCCACCCGAAAGTGGTCAAGGCCTTGCAGGAAGCTGTCACCCGAGGAACCAGCTATGGCGCTCCTACCTTAGCGGAATCGGAATTGGCGAAATTGGTGCGGCAGGTTTATCCTTCCATGGAACTTTTGCGCATGGTCAATTCGGGGACGGAAGCCACCATGAGCGCTCTGCGTCTGGCCCGAGGGTTCACTCGGCGGGATAAGATCGTAAAATTTATCGGCTGCTACCATGGGCACAGTGATGGCCTTTTAGTGAAGGCCGGGTCGGGGCTGGCCACCTTCGGCGTCCCGGACAGTCCTGGCGTACCGAAAAACGTGGCGGCAGATACCATCACCATTCCCTACAATGACAGCGACGCCATCGCCGCCGTCATGACCGAACACGGGCAAGAGATCGCCGCCGTCATTGTGGAACCGGTAGCGGGGAACATGGGCTTGGTGCTGCCGGAGAGCGGCTATCTGGAAAAGCTGCGCCAACTGACGACAGAGAGTGGGGCTCTCCTCATCTTCGACGAAGTCATGTGCGGCTTCCGCGCTTCTTTGGGCGGGGCGCAGGCCGCCTACGGCGTTACTCCCGACCTTACCTGCCTCGGGAAGATCATCGGCGGCGGGCTGCCGGTGGCCGCTTACGGCGGACGGCGAGACATTATGAGCTTTATCTCTCCCGCCGGGCCGGTCTATCAGGCAGGCACCCTCTCTGGCAATCCGTTGGCTATGACAGCTGGATTGGCAACCTTGCAAATTCTCACCGCTGAGCCAACCGCGGGTGAACCGGACTACAGCCGACACCTCACATTGCAAACGAAAAAACTGGTCTTGGGTTGGGAACAGCAGGCAAAGAAAGCAGATGTTCCCGTACAGGTACATCAAGCGGGGTCCATGTTCGGCCTCTTCTTCAACGCGCATCACGTCCGGGACTACGCCACCTCCGCCGCTTCCGATCAGGAAGCCTTCAAGGTTTGGTTCCGCGCCATGTTGGAACAGGGCATCTACTTAGCTCCCTCCCAATTTGAAACCATCTTCCTCTCCGGCGCCCACACCGACGCCGACATCGAAACCACCTTAGCCGCCTCCGAAAAAGCCTTCGCCGCCGTAAAACGTGCCCGAGGGTGATAAAAAGGGTTTTGGGAGTCGTGTCTTAAACGTACCGCGCGTTCGCTTCTTGTTCGCTTGAGCCCTTGGGAAGGGATTTTCATTCGTCCCCATGATATAAATGAAAATAGTGACATATAACGGCTGCCGTGAGAACTTTTCACGGCAGCCGTTATCTCGTGCGCGACACACGCAACTCTGCCCCGACCAGATCAAGAAGATTGTGCGCTGCGACCGTACGACAAGAACGAGTCGTTACATTCTTGAAGGGCGGAAATGGGGAAGGCGCTACGGCGGCGCGGGGGCGCTTATTATGATCGAGGGGCATGAAAACCAGCTCGACCAACCTCTCGACTACGACATGATCATGCCGGGCTCGTACAAGGGATTACTAGTCCTCGACCGATGGTCGGGGGTGACGCCAGAGGACAAGCTCGTCAGTGATATTTCTGATCCAGAGTTTGGCATGCCGGAGTATTACACCGTGTCCAGCGACGCACTGACGGTCGGCATTCGTGTGCATCACAGCCGCATCATTCGATTCATGGGGCGACCACTCCCATACTTGGAGCAGCTTGCAGAGACCTACTGGGGCGCGTCGGAGTTGGAGCATGTCATCGATGAGCTCAAAAGCGCGATAACGTCAGTTGGAACATCGCCATGTTGACATTTATGGCCAACCTACGCGTGATGAAGATGGACGGAATGGGGCAGCTCCTCGCGACTGGGAACGAGCAGGCGCAGATGCAGCTCTACAACACCATCCAAGGCATGAACGCCATGATGAACAACAACAGTCTCCAAGTCCTTGGCGAAAATGATAGCTACGAGACGCACCAGTACACATTCGGTGGCATTGGAGAGACTTATGACCGCTTTATGATGGACGTTGCCGGCGCGGCGGAAATTCCCGTGACAAAGCTGTTCGGTCGCAGCCCCGCCGGGATGAATGCTACGGGCGAGAGCGATATGCAGAACTACTACGACACCATCGAGGAAAAGCAGGAAGCTGAGCTGCGCCCGGTGTACGATAAGATTCTGCCGATCATGTTCATTTCGACGTTCGGCGGTATCCCTGATGACTGGGACTACGAGTTTAATCCGATCCGCCGCCCGCGTGACGACGAGATGTCGGATCTTGCAAGCAAGAACACGGACAGCGTGACAAAGGCATTCCAAGAGGGCATGGTGAGCCAGCGGACGGCACTCAAAGAGCTGCGGCAGCAGTCCGAGATGACGGGGATGTGGAGCAACATCACTGACGAAGACATCGAGAAAGCCGATGATTCGGTCATGCAGCCCGATGAAGTCATGGGTGATCTTATAAATGGAGCGTTCAGTGGTGCAGAACCACAACAGACGAACGATGCGAAATGGGAGGAGAGCAAACACCCGAGGAAGGAAAACGGACAGTTCGGGAAAGGCTCGACAAACGCAGAAAAAAGTGATAGTGTTACTCCAAGCCCGAGTGGCGCGAACCAGCTGCAGGTGCGTGGATTTGCCAACCGCCAGAAGTTGATGAACCACTGGAAGAACGGCAGAACACATCAGGACGAATACCCTAAGCTCACGATGGATCAGTACGTTGAGAGAGCGGTGAGCCTTGCAGAAATGCCGACGGGTGGGGACATCCTCGGGCACATTGACAAGGATGGCATTATCGTGCGGTATGATCGCAAGGAAAACGATTTCGTCAAGGTGAATGTTCGAAAGGGGATTGTTACTATGTTTAAGCCAAGGGATGGGGAACAGTACTATACTGACCAGAAGGAGGCCGACCTGAAACATGGAGGAAAAAGTTAAGTGCCCGGTATGCGGAAAGTATGAATTTGAATCGTGGAATGATATGGACATTTGCGATGTGTGCGATTGGTGCAACGACGCTATTCAAAATGAGCGGCCAGATTACTCCGGAGGGGCAAACAGAATGTCCCTAAACGAAGCCCGCCAAGCTTACAAAGAGGGCAGACAAATTCAATAGGAGGGCGCAGCGATGGATAATATACGGATTATCTACCGCATCCTCAAGACATTGGAAGCGAGCATGGACGCGGAGGAGTTCGACCGTCGTTCCATCGCCGCCGACACGCTGCATGTTTCAGAGCAAAGGCTTCTGTCTCTCCTGCGTATGCTTGTCGAGGCAGGGCTGATCGAGGGCATCTATATCGACGTTGATGTGGCAGGGAACTTTATGGTCAGCGAATCCCGCCCACGCCTCACGCTCAAGGGGCTGGAATACCTCAACGAAAATAGCCTCATGCAGAGAGCCATGAAGATGGCGAAGGGAATAAAAGACAGTATTCCCGGAAGATAAAACAAACGGTACAGAGACCGCTTGCACGAATGTGTGGGCGGTTTTCTTATGCGCATTTTTGAGGAGGCGAATGCATGAACCAACCGCTATGGATGCCAAAGCGTAGGATTGAGGTAGCGTTCCGCAGAGCACTTCTTAATGTCGCGAAGGGAATTGTCGCCCATGCAGAAAAGGCAAGCGATCCTGCAGCAATATCTGTGGCACTGGAACGCTTAACACAAGCGCCAGGCTTTAATCACCTTTCCGAAGCAATCGCCATGAAAATGGTGACAGGGCTGTTTGACGATACGGGGCGTACATGGCGCGAGGCGGCACGAAACAACAGCAGGGGGAGAGATATATACCAAGCCCTACAAAAAGAGCTTCTGGGGGGCCGTGGGGGGTGTGTGCGAGAACTTGTGAAGGAGAATGCCGCCCTCATCAAGACGCTCCCGAAGAACATCGCCGACGACGTGACCGCCTATGCTGCGCGAGAGGCGATGAAGGGACGCAGGGCGTCAGACATAACCGATGAAATCCGCCGGCTGTTTCCGGAGAGAACGAGAGCCCGGGCGGAGCTTATCGCGCGGACGCAGGTCTCAATGACCCAGGCGAATCTTGTACAAGCACGCGCAGAAGGCCTTGGCCTTAACTGGTATATTTGGAGAGCTTGTGGCGGGAAGCAGGGCGATGGCAGAACGCGAAACAGCCATCGGCACATGAGTGGTGTCCTCGTCCGATGGAGCGACCCACCCGCGCCAGAGGATTTATTCCCTCTACACCGTACGGATGGGAAGCCTTACAATAACAAGCTGGGAAGCTACCACGCAGGGTGCTGCCCGAATTGTCGGTGCTACTCAGAGCCTGTGGTTGATATAGATGTTCTTGATTGGCCGATGAGGGTACACCAAAATGGTACGATTGGGCGAGTAACGAGAAAGCAGTTTGAGAGGATGATATGACGTGACAAACGACGTGACAAACGGTTTGAACCGTGTGGCAATCGGGCTCTTGGCACTTTCCATGCGCCTGGATGCCTACGCCATGCACAAGAGGCTGACGATGGACACTGCGCATCCGAAAGACCCAGACCCCAAGAACTGGCGCACGATTAACGGCTCGAAGGTGCATTTGACGGAGGGAAAGATCGACGGCGGCGCAGGAGGAAAGTTTAGCGGGAAAGAATGGACGGGCAAGGCGAAGCACGAGTTCACGCCGAAGGAGAAGCTTAAGCCAGCACCAAAGGAAAAGGGGACAGAGGCAGAAAAGCTGATGTCCTACATCAACGAGCAGGTGGGTGTCGATTTGTCAGAGCACTGCAATACAAAGCGCGAGAAACGTGGGGAGGTCATTGTCGAATGGGATGACCTTACGCGCAATCAGCAGAACAGTATAAAGGATTTGGCGAATAAATACGGCCGTTTTGAACTTGTGGATTATGGCGGATGGGGGATGCGTCTGAAGCCTAAAAAGGATATCGCGGCTCTTATACGCGGTGGAGGCTCTCAACGCGAAGGTTGACGCATTCACGAAGTCGCAGACGCAGGAGATGAGCCGAAACCGGAAGAAGCACCTGCAAAGGCAACGGAGTCCCTAGACGAACTCGAAAAGGAACAGATGCCGGTCAAGTGGGGCGATATTTTTTCTAAGCCGCCTATGCGGCGGGGAACGGCGTGGAATGGCGGCGGTGGAGCTGTTGGTATTTCTAAGCCGCCTATGCGGCGGGGAACGGCCGGCGTGGGCGATCGGCGCGCACGCATACTTTCTAAGCCGCCTATGCGGCGGGGAACAAAGACCCGGTGACCGCGATGCAACGGACAAATTTCTAAGCCGCCTATGCGGCGGGGAACCAGACAAAAGCCTACGAACCGCAGGAACGCATTTTCTAAGCCGCCTATGCGGCGGGGAACATGGATTTGCCCCTGAGCAAGCAGCGGGATGGTTTCTAAGCCGCCTATGCGGCGGGGAACGAACGCGAACAGATTAAAGAACGCTCCGCAATTTTCTAAGCCGCCTATGCGGCGGGGAACTGGCATAAAAGTCATATCGTGATGACGGATGTTTTCTAAGCCGCCTATGCGGCGGGGAACGAAAGCCTATATACTTACAGCAACAGCGATCGTTTCTAAGCCGCCTATGCGGCGGGGAACGGACGACAGCCATGCAATACGCCGAATATAGCTTTCTAAGCCGCCTATGCGGCGGGGAACAAAGCAAGCGAGACTGATTGCGCGCAAATGAATTTCTAAGCCGCCTATGCGGCGGGGAACGACGATTATCACGAGAGCCGGGGCTGCATGATTTTTTAAGCCGCCTATGCGGCGGGGAACTTGAGGGTCTCTACTTTTCGATCCTGCTTGATTTTCTAAGCCGCCTATGCGGCGGGGAACCGTGTCCTAAGCGGCGAGCGACTTCAACGATATTTCTAAGCCGCCTATGCGGCGGGGAACCACGATCATCGCGCGCCAGGGTGTGTAAGAGATTTCTAAGCCGCCTATGCGGCGGGGAACGCTAACTTCACCCAAGCTTCAAGGACGACGCGTTTCTAAGCCGCCTATGCGGCGGGGAACGAATCCGCGGTTGTTGAAAATAAAGGGGATAATTTCTAAGCCGCCTATGCGGCGGGGAACTGAAATTGGGGTTGGCTTCGGGTGAGGATTTATTTCTAAGCCGCCTATGCGGCGGGGAACAAGCTGACGTTGAAGGAGATGGGGGACATGAATTTCTAAGCCGCCTATGCGGCGGGGAACACGAATTAAAACATGTTATATGTGACGAATCATTTCTAAGCCGCCTATGCGGCGGGGAACCACCAATGGGCGCTATCCCCGTTTCTTCGTCTTTTCTAAGCCGCCTATGCGGCGGGGAACGAGGAGAGCGTGACCGTTCCGCCGGAGCAGCTTTTCTAAGCCGCCTATGCGGCGGGGAACGAAATACTATCGCGTAAATCTTACGAGGACAATTTCTAAGCCGCCTATGCGGCGGGGAACTCGCGATGAAGTCCGCATTCGTTTTATCCACGTTTCTAAGCCGCCTATGCGGCGGGGAACAAATGATCCGAGTTTCGCTGGACATTGCTGATTTTCTAAGCCGCCTATGCGGCGGGGAACTCCGATATCCATCTTCTGCGGGATGATTTAACTTTCTAAGCCGCCTATGCGGCGGGGAACGCAGGCTGAAATCGCGGAAATGGCCCGTCAGCTTTCTAAGCCGCCTATGCGGCGGGGAACGATTTCCTCCCCGAGAACATGGTCTACCGTCTTTTCTAAGCCGCCTATGCGGCGGGGAACTACAAGGCAATCGGTGCGCTCATGGGAGAGGATTTCTAAGCCGCCTATGCGGCGGGGAACTTTTATTGGGCGTGCGGACTGGCCGCCGCCACTTTCTAAGCCGCCTATGCGGCGGGGAACAACGCAATTTTATGGATTATAGCTTTAGCGGTTTTCTAAGCCGCCTATGCGGCGGGGAACACCCTTCGCCAGCGCCGCAATCCGGCTATAACTTTCTAAGCCGCCTATGCGGCGGGGAACAAAGCGCTGCAATTATAAAAATTGGTACGATTTTTCTAAGCCGCCTATGCGGCGGGGAACTACGACGAAACGCAGAAAGCATTACCAACTATTTTCTAAGCCGCCTATGCGGCGGGGAACCCGATAAATGTCACTCGACGGTCCCCTTTATATTTCTAAGCCGCCTATGCGGCGGGGAACTAAATGATTCTGTTGCTATTGCTGATGTTGCGTTTCTAAGCCGCCTATGCGGCGGGGAACCCTTTCGTTGCAATCTGTTTCAGATTATACTCTTTCTAAGCCGCCTATGCGGCGGGGAACACAATCGCCGGTATATTGGCTGGAGTGTCGGATTTCTAAGCCGCCTATGCGGCGGGGAACGAATGCCCTGCATAAAGAATTTGACGAATTCATTTCTAAGCCGCCTATGCGGCGGGGAACGACTCGCACAGAGTCTATAAGGTTTTCGAGAATTTCTAAGCCGCCTATGCGGCGGGGAACCAAAAGCTCTCCGAAGATTGCCTTGACTACGTTTTCTAAGCCGCCTATGCGGCGGGGAACCACCTTAACGCAGCCGTGGCAAGAGGGGAGCGTTTCTAAGCCGCCTATGCGGCGGGGAACCCGAAGAAGCAAGGCAAAGGCGCGGCAGAGAATTTCTAAGCCGCCTATGCGGCGGGGAACGCGGCTACGACAGACAGCAGGATGACCCGGATTTTCTAAGCCGCCTATGCGGCGGGGAACCATCTCTTGTGCCATTGTTTATTCCTCCTTAATTTCTAAGCCGCCTATGCGGCGGGGAACGAGGAGTACGCCGATGGGTACGCCAACCGGGCTTTCTAAGCCGCCTATGCGGCGGGGAACTCCGTGTCCTATCTTCGATATCTTTCCCGTTTTTTCTAAGCCGCCTATGCGGCGGGGAACCGGGGACGGCAGAGGATCGCATGGCTGAAATTTTTCTAAGCCGCCTATGCGGCGGGGAACTCCATTTTGCAAAGGTCAATATATATGGCTTCTTTCTAAGCCGCCTATGCGGCGGGGAACAAGCACTCGGATTTTTTCACTTGATAAGTATACTTTCTAAGCCGCCTATGCGGCGGGGAACGCGGGAACATACCGCAGAACTTTGTAGCTGCTTTTCTAAGCCGCCTATGCGGCGGGGAACGTTCCGGCACTTCTCCTGCGCTTCCTCCACTCTTTCTAAGCCGCCTATGCGGCGGGGAACTTGCAAGCCGGAAGCAGTGCGCCGGATGAAACTTTCTAAGCCGCCTATGCGGCGGGGAACTTTTTATCTATTGAAATTCCAAACACCCTACATTTCTAAGCCGCCTATGCGGCGGGGAACCAAGGCTCCTCAGGCAAAACCTTTTGAGGATATTTCTAAGCCGCCTATGCGGCGGGGAACTAATTCCCCTACTCACTCACGATTGCCGTTATTTTCTAAGCCGCCTATGCGGCGGGGAACTGTCGTACCGCTTCTCTTTCTTGTTGATGTATTTTCTAAGCCGCCTATGCGGCGGGGAACTCGCGCTCTTTCTCCAGCGCCGCCCGCCCCCTGTTTCTAAGCCGCCTATGCGGCGGGGAACTATTCTCTTATCTCTGACATCCACCTCCTGCGTTTCTAAGCCGCCTATGCGGCGGGGAACAAGTATTATCTTGCTACTGCCGCTGTTGTTTTTTTCTAAGCCGCCTATGCGGCGGGGAACGTCTTGGGATGGCGGGTACTCTCGTTTCGATGGTTTCTAAGCCGCCTATGCGGCGGGGAACTGCTCACGATGGTGCGAAGTGCAGTAATTCTCTTTCTAAGCCGCCTATGCGGCGGGGAACCCGAGTATTCCTGGTCGTAGATGAGAGCAATCTTTTCTAAGCCGCCTATGCGGCGGGGAACGTAAAGGACGCGAGCAGCGCGGAATGGGCAATTTTCTAAGCCGCCTATGCGGCGGGGAACCAGAAATCATCGAAGCGAAAACATCTTCCTGTTTTCTAAGCCGCCTATGCGGCGGGGAACAATCAAATCAGCGAGCTGCGGAATCAGTTGCATTTCTAAGCCGCCTATGCGGCGGGGAACGCCATCGATGATTCGTTTTGCCTCCGCCATGCTTTCTAAGCCGCCTATGCGGCGGGGAACTGGAAACTAGAGGTGGTCAGGGGGTCTTAAAATTTCTAAGCCGCCTATGCGGCGGGGAACCAGCTCAATGGTCACATTCTTCGGTGGGCAAATTTCTAAGCCGCCTATGCGGCGGGGAACAGAGCCAGCGCATTCTTCAAAGCGTCCGAGAATTTCTAAGCCGCCTATGCGGCGGGGAACGCGTGTGTCGGATAACATGGAAATTACGATATTTTCTAAGCCGCCTATGCGGCGGGGAACATATCATCCGCCCAGAACGGAAGAATCTCCTCGTTTCTAAGCCGCCTATGCGGCGGGGAACTCGACGGCGACACCATCGCCGAACAAGTACAATTTCTAAGCCGCCTATGCGGCGGGGAACGTCGATGTCGGTCTCCGACATTCTCGCGAACGGTTTCTAAGCCGCCTATGCGGCGGGGAACAAAGAGCCGCACGGCGGGGCTTTTCGTTGAATTTTCTAAGCCGCCTATGCGGCGGGGAACAGGAGAGAGATATTTTGTATCCATTATCTCCCTTACAGTGAACGAATTTTGGGATCGTTTGACCAAAAATATTTTCTCTTTAGTCATGCCTTGATTTTCTTGGCTTGCAACGCCCCCAAGAAAAATTTAGGTCAGAATTCGGGGACGGTGGATTGTAGGCTTAGCCCATAGAAAGAAAATGGATGGAACTGGGGGTGAGTAGCGGATTGTTTTTTGATGAAAAGGTTGAATTTTTTCTGGTTGGTTAAACTTTTCATCTGGATGTAGGGTAACGCGGGGGTAGAGTTTGTTGCCGGGAAACGGGACAGTGCTTCAGTTAGGGATAGATTGTGCCGTCGGGCGAAGCGTCTGGCTTTTTGCTGCTGGCTGGCAGCAGCGTGTTCACGGCTGTAAGTGGCGTAGCCTTTGATGATTTTTACCGGGGTTCGACGGATGTTGGTCAGGCGGACGTAATCTAAGAGCCGTGATAGGGCCTTTTCTACGTTCAGTTTTTGCAGCGCTTCTTCCGAGGGGGCAAATATCCGCAATTTACCCCCCAAGGTTTGTCCGTGTTGCCCTTTTCCTTGGTGTGTCTTAGGAATGGAGGCGTTTTGTTTTGTGTCGGGTTGTGAGGGCATTAAGGCTGCATCGGGTATCTGCTCCACAGTTTTTTCTTTCACTGTGTATTCGGGAAAGGATACCCCGAAGGAACCGCCTTCGGGGGTGTCTTTTTGGGCGACGAGGGCCAAATGGATTTGGGTATAGACCTTCGTCCAAAGAAAGTTTAGGGGAATTTCCGGCCCGGGTCGTAAGGTGATTTCCTGATAGTATTCCATGTTGGTCAGTCCTTTCCGCTTTGCCCGAAAACGCCGCCTCGGATGAGGACAGCCATAACATAATGTGCCTGGTCTGCTTCAGGAAGTGGTTTCTGGTCATTGATGGAGTAATTGTCGAAAATAGCATAGAAGCTGGCGCTGCCAGCACGATAGGCAGTCCCTCGCGGCGTCACTGCCCCGTAAGGTTCAATGGCAATAGGGCCGATATCCCCTTCCTCGGTGGGATACCATGTATCAATGGTACGAAGCGCATTGCCGATTTTCTGAGAGTGAAGGGCGGCGGTGCCTTCCACTTCGTAGAGAATTTTGCTCTTCTTTTTTTTTCCTTTATCTAATACGAGTTCCTCACTGGGATAAATTTCCTGCCCGTTTCCGATGAGCGCGAAGGCTTCAATTTCCAAAAAAAGCATTTTAGGCTGTTCTCTCGACTGTTCTTGTTGCCAACTTAGGGTTTCTTCGATGAGCGCAGCCAGTTCTCGAACTTCTTGCGCACCTGTGTTAAAGTTATTCAAATTGAAGTGGTAGGCATCAAAAGTCCATGCCTTTGCTACTTGTCGGCAGGTTACCTTGACTTCCAATTTTTCCGCGCCCACCCGGTTGCGCCAGAAAAAGCGCCCATTGGCGATATTCATGGCGTAGCGTTTGGCCAATTCAGAAAAGCCATATGCCGCTTTGTATTCTGCGCCAAATTGCTGGATGCGCTGGCGATGAGATTCTAAATTGCAGGCAGCGGGAACAGCGGCGTTAGGCAATATTTTCAGGGTGAAGCACAGTTTTAAGGTGTCTTGCGCGGCACCCAGGGAAGCGGCGTCAATGGTTTGCAGGTTAGCATCCTCAATGTTGGCGTTTAGTTTCATGGTGTTGTCTGGGGTGGTCGCTTTCAGTCGATTGGAGATTGTGCCGCGGACGGATTTTTCCCGCAGGGAAAGAAGGGTTGCTTTACTCTTCTCGGCACGCTCTTCCCACCGCGTGCCGTAGAGGAGACCGTCAGAAGGAACCAGCTTTTTTTCAAAGGACAATACGGAAGCTAACTTAGTTTCTTTTGTTTTTTCTCTTGTCATGATATCGTCTCCTTTTATGATTGTGTGGGTTGATTGGTGCAGAGGTAAAAGTTTTGCTCTGGGTGATATTCGTATTGCCAGAGAATATCCGTGAGGTTCGCAAAATGATGGGGCATTTTGAATTCTCCCAAAGTAATAAGGCTTTCCGCAAAACGATGGGGTGTGTCAGCGTCGCGCTGTCTATCTACTCGTTCTAAGGGGGATAGTCCCTTAAAGCCGACAGCGATGGGAACGATCCAGCCCTTTGGTTCCTTTTTTGCCTTCCATTTAATGATTTCGCTGTCTTTGCTTGTCTCGGCTTGATAGCGGATTTCTAAAAAGTGAAGAAGCGCCTCCAAGCTGTTTGTTCCGTCGGCCATTGCCTTTTCCATGAGATCACGGCGCTCGATTAGAACATAGCCGGGCATCAACTTTCGCAGCATACGGCGTTCTGTTTGTGCATCACCCTCTGAGATAAAAACCACTTCCATGGTGGGATCAAAGTCTAAGATGTCCCCGCTGGCTAGTTTCATTTGTGCGAGTGCTTCGCTGACGGCTGTGACCAATTTATGGCTGTTATTCGCATCCAGTGAGGAGGATTGTAGTTCTAACAGGAGGGAAACCGTCAGATGAATGCGCCCTTCTTCTATGAACGAGGGGCGCGTCCAGCCGGAAGAACCTTTTACCAAAGGATTGGCGGTGATGATGACGGAATGTTCATAATCGCCTCGTCCCCGATACGTTTGCAGATTGTATTCGTGACAGGAAACGGCCAAGCGAGAAAAGCGCAGATCGGCCCATTCTGGCCTTTGCCGGAGGCGGCGCTCAAGGGCATGTGCACCCCCTAGCCAAGCAGTCATGGCGGGAAAGCCAATGGTAATGGGGCTGCTCATGGCATTAGCGTTTTGAATTTTTATCTTGCGGATGAGAAGATAGGGGGTCATGATATTTGCCGCACCTCCTCTTTAAGGATATCGCGCAGGCTATCGGCAATATGACGATGTTCATCATCGCTGAAAGGTACCGTGTTATTTTTGAGGTTGACGTAGACGTGGTACATTCGTATGACCCAACTGGCAAAGTCTCGGCTGACGTCGTTTATCCAAGCGGTATCCTCATATCTTTCGGCGAGGTATTTCTTGTCCAGCCAACGGCGCTGAGCCATGGGCAATGATGTATGTTTATCGCTCCAACCTTCGGGAAGCCTTTGAAGATGACGGGCTAAGATTTCTATATTTTCTGCTAATTCATCTAATGCAGTGTCTATATGGGCTTTGGCTTCACTGCGTGGGACAGCGGCGTTCATCCAATACGCCAAGAGAACGAAGGTGTCAAATTGCCAACCGTAGGGAATGGTGTCATGAAAGAAATTTTTCTGAGGCGGTCGTATTGTCCGAGGAGGGATGAGCGGGGGAAGGGACATGAGCATGAAGGCACCGTAGGATGTGTTCAGAGCTGATATGTTTTGGGCATTGGCACCGCCAAAGGCGACGCGAGCAGGCTGGGGAATTTCCGTATACGCTGCGCCCTCGGGGATCAGTTTTTGATTCCGACATTTGAAGGCGGTTTCCCGCTGTGCGCGCACGGTGTCCCGTAGAGCCGTCAAGACGGTGGTAGAGGTCACGAGGGAGAGGATATGATATTGGTCGGCTCCTACGGGGAAATAGACCTGTTTGATGTAAGGACTGGATCTCTTGGGTTGATTGGGGCGCTGTACAGATAAAATCTTCTGGCGCAGGGCCTCGTAATTTTCACCCAACGAGGCAACTTCTTTCCGAATGAACGGCGTGTCCTCTTGGAAATGTTCCAGAACCGTCTTGCCGTCCTCCAATGTGCGCACGAGGATGGAGGCTAACCCGGTGAACGCGGCTCCACCGTCGACGACGATGTCCTGTCGTTGCTCGACGCTGGCTGTGGTCACATAGCCAGCATCATCATCGCGGCTGTCATCCCACAGGTGGAGTTCTGTAATATCGGGATTCGTGTACTTTCCGACATGCGTGACAATGTCGTAGCGTTTCAGATTTTCTGCATTTTTCACCAGCCACTCCCGCTTGCTGCCATTTTTCTTGGATACTTTTTCGGCGATGAGGTCGATAAATTCACCCATGGGCTTCACTCCTTTTATCTAACTACTAAATTGGATATAAATATGGCCTATAAATAAACCGCTTATGCAGCGGAAGACCTTATTACCAAATTTCTCTAAGCCGCCTATGCGGTGGAGAATTATCTTACAAATTTATTATAGGGTGAATTTGTGGTTTTGTCAAATTTTATAAAATATTTTTTTGTAGTTGACGGCAGCCTACAGATATCTTATGAAATTAAAACAAGACGTCTTTTCTAAAGCCCATGAATGGCGTTCTTGTAGCTTAGTTTATGGCACGCATGGATGAGATTTTATGACTGCCAATCTTTTTTGAACAGACCGAGTTGGTCAGAATAGTAATAGCGTTGGCCTTTGCGGCTGTCTTGCCAGAGGAGTTCACCGACGGACTGGGAGAGCTTTTTCAGCGCGTCATCCTCTTCGTCAGGAGGCGTATTTTGGGGCAAGTAGTTTTGCAGGGCGGTGAGATAATCGCGTGTCAGCCAGAGGTGAGTTTTTCTTTCTAGGGACATGCTAAAGAAGTCAATGTTGGCGGTTTCCTGCCCCGGGAAGAAATTTCCGCTGTCGTCTCGCTCGCAGAAGGCGAGCGGGGAAGCGGCCGCTCCGTCGTAGACATAAAAGCGCCGCCGTTCTTCTCGTCCATCGCTGGCCCGGAAGGGGAAAAGCATTTGGGGCAGACCGGTCAGCCACCAAAATTCCTGTTCCCAGCCCGCAGGGTTTTTCGGTGCTGGATGTTTTACCTCCTGCCAATCGGCCATCGCCTGATGTTCAAGGTCGATGAGGCGGTGTGTTGGGTTTAGCTCCATGGGGCGCTGGATGCGGGGGATGGCGTCGATGCGGGTCTTGAGGGCGGTTGCATCCACTATATCGCTTAGGTTGTGGCTGTCCAATTTCCATTTTGTTGTTTCGAAGCCGGGATGGCAAAATACTGGGCCGTTATCGCTGGAAAGCAGGCTGCGGAGATTGTACGGCATGACGGCAAGGTTCGGATGGGTGATGGGTTCCTTGCGATGGCGATGGCGCAGCAGTCGGCCTACGAGTTGGATGAGGGAGCGGTAGGAAGACGGCTCCACGACGGCCCAGTCAAAATCGTGGTCGCGCCCGATTTCCTCCACGGGGGTGGCAACGACGATAAAGAGAATATCTTCTGTCGGGGTGTTGTCGATGTGATGGCGGAGGACGGGATCCGTGAGGACGGCAGCTGAGGGATCTTCACCCTTGCGATGGAGTACTTGATCTAAATAGCGTTCCTGTTCGTGGCGCAGCAAAAGAACCTGCCGACTGTGATAACACATGGGCCGCAGGACGAAGCCGTTTTCGGGTGAGGTGTCCAAAAGCCGCAGGGTGCCGTAGACGCAGGGATCGATATGTGCCAGCCGAATGAGACCGAAGGAGATGCGCTTGCCGGTGGAGGCGTCAATGACGTGATGGTGCGTGTGAAGTTTTTCGGCTTCTCTTCGCATGGTGTCAAAATAGAGATTCAGCCGTTCTTTTGGAGTTTTGTCCTGCCATAGGGAGCGGTCAAATTCTGCGATATAGCCTTTTCGCTGGGAAGGAACCGTAAGAAGCGCTTTGACGCGCTTTTCGATGAACGCCTGATGTTTTTGACGATAGGAGGCCAGATCGTTTTCTCCTATGGCACTGGTCAGAGTAGCAAATTCGTCGACCCAAGCGACGTGTATTTTTTTGGCGGCGGCAGCGAAGCGATTGCCGGCGGAAACGCCGCTTTGCCAAGCACGATACATGCCTTCGGCTAAGTCCGGCGGAATGGTTGCCGAGGAGAGGAGGACATTTCGGCCAAACAGGCCCGCTAAATGTATGAGACGGGCGATAGCGGTGAGATCCTCCGGCGTGAAATCGTCGATTTCGTCAATGACGAGGTCGGAGGACATCAACCGCAGAAATGGAAGGAGGTGGCGCCCGCCGCGAATGGTCTCCGTGGCACCCATGAGGTGGTCAATGGTCAGAGCCAGCACCGGTTTATAGAGAAACGCTTGGTTTTTGCGCGCCTGGGGTCCGGCATTTCGCGAGAGGAAAAGATCCAAAAATTTCAGTTGTTCTGGAGAAAAGTTATCTTCAAAGGTAAGGGTGTCGGGCAGGAGATCCTCTGTACTGCTGCCGGTAAAGGATGAGACGGTTTCCGCTGTGTCATTGTCAGCGTTCGCGTCATTTTCGTAGAGTTTCTGGATGGCCGCCGAACCGATAAGAACGGCAAATTCATCGGCGCTGATGCCCATGCGTTCACGGTATTCGGTGCCAGTCTGAAGAGTCAGAGAGCGCAGGCCCAGCGCTAAGATGTAGCGCAGAGATTTACCGTCGGGGGCGATGCCCTGCATGATTTTGGCATTGGCGAAGGTTTTGCCGCATCCGGTACTGGCCATATTCACGATGAACCAAGCGTCCGCCGCATCCGTTTTTTCTCGGCGGATGGCCTGCACAGCTTTATCCTGCCAGAAAAATTCCGGTTGCTTGGCGCGGGGAAGGCGGAGATCTTCGATCCGCCCCATCTTTTGCGACAGCGCAGGCAGCAGATGGATAATGTTGACCGCTTCTTTCATGACGCCGATGAGGTGATCGACGAGGGTTTGCTTGAGAGCGCCTTCGCTGTTCGTGTTGGCAAAGAGCTGTGTTTCTTCCACTTGGGCGACGGATTTTTGGGAAGAAACATAATGATCCCCCAGCATGAGGGCTTCCCGGGCGTAGAGAAGAAGCGGGCGCAGTGCCGGTACAGCAGCGGGATCTTTTCCCAGCAGTTTTGCCGCCGTTTCTTTTTCTGATAGAAGCCGCGATCCCCATTTGGCAATACATTTTCGCCAACGCTCGTCGGTGAGCAAAAGTCCCCGGGAAAACGAAAAGCATTGGGCTGTTTTGACGGCCATGTCGTCGTCCGTGATATTGGCATAGTGCCACTGGGCGGTCACGCTTCGCAGCATGCCCGAGAAGGAGTGCCCCGCTTCATAACCGTCGGCATAGAAATTCCGCAGGTTTTTATCCCAGAGCTGAGGCAGACGGTGATGAGAGAGAATGAGCCAGGCGACGCACTGAGCCAACGGCGGCATTGTTTGGGGGAATTTCTGTACTTCGGGGGCCTTGGCGGCGGCAACGATTTCCTGAAACTCCTTCTCCAGGGCGGTTTCTTCCGCTTTTTCCGACAGGAGATAGGTGATCCAGCCCGTATCGTCAGATGGATTGCCGCTCACAGTGACGAGGGCTTCTAAGAGTTTAATGGAGATCCACTCATGGCGCAGGGGGTCCCCCGTGTGCGCTGTCTTCGGTGTTCCCTTTTTGGGACGCAATTTTTCCTGAAACAGATCCGAGGCCTTTCCCCAGTCGTGCAGCAGGGCCGCCATCGCCGTCAGAGCCTTGAGAAGCGGCATATACGGCCAGCCGCCTTCCCAGTCTTGGTGGAGGAGGTCTTTAGCGGTGGTATGGACAGGAACGCGCCCCGTTTCGTCGAAGGCATCGGGACGTCCCACGATCCAGAGAAGCTGGCTCCGCTGTCGTGAACGCAGCCAGTGACAGGCTACGGCGGTACTTTTCGTCGCTTTTTGCCGCAGGAGATTTTTGACCGTCAACAGTCCTTCTTTGGTGATGACGGTGCGCCAAGTGTCGTGGCCGATGCGATCCGCGAAGGTGTCTAAAATTCGCCGTGTGGAGAGGAGAGCTTTTTTCTCGCTGCGGCTGGTGAAGAGAACCATCATAGTGGCGCGCCCCCTTTTTGACCCCGTTGACTTACCTCTTTTATGGTATCAAACATGAAATCCAGAGCAGCATAGTCGGTAAACTTGGTGAGGCAGAGGGTGCGAAATTCTTGATCCGTTTTTCCTTCCATGGCGGAAATAAAGGCGAAGGGAAGGACGATGGCGTCTTTGATGAGATCGGCGACATCAAAGACCAAGGCCCCGCGCCGCGTTTTTCCGTGCATGACAGCGAATCCGTGGGGGATCCCAAGGCCCCAGAGCGCTGTGGCCGCCAGTCCGTAGGCCAGATAATTGCCGTGATCAAGAAAATGGTTGGCGCGATCGCCGTCCTCGCGCTGGCGGACAAAACCTTCCTGCCCAGTGCGCTGGGCGGCGTAACGGTATAAACCTTTGGTGAAGGTCGCCTCAATGTTCAGCAACTGGGTTACGCCAGAGGCATCCTTGATGCGTGATAGCCAAGAAGCGTCAATAGAAGTGAGATCGTCGCTGTAAAACCCATATTCCTGCAGAGTACGATCCTTATCCCAAACTTTGGTCAAATACGCGTAGCGTTTTACCTGAAACTCCTTGGCCGCGGACAGACGCTCGGCTTCATCATACCAGAAAGCCAGCCACCTTTGGACATATTCCGTAGGACGGTATTCGCTCTGGGGGCTAAGCCATTCGATGTCCGTACCTGCGAAGAGCGGCGTTCCACCGCCGCCGCAAAAGCCGATCATGACGCTGGCAGCAGCTAATTCCCGTACGGCGGCCTGGGTGATGGAGGTACCCGTACCCAGCAGGATGACCGTAGTATTTGCGATGGGAATGTTCCAGTAGAGATTTTCTTTTTTCCCTTCCGTCAGATAGACGATGCGTCCGTCCTTTTGCATGACACGGCACTTTTCTAAATAGTAAATGTTCGCCCGTTTGGAGAGCAAGATCGTCTTTAACGCGGAAGACGGCAGGTTATCCATCGTGAACGCCTCTTTCTGCCGGGATAGGTCGGCGATAGTTTGTTGTCGACTGTTTTCTTTGCGCTTAGTATAACAGGATCGATTCAGGGGCGCAACGCGATGTACCGGTATAACCTTGAGGATAGGGAAAGCGAAGCGGTTGAAAGTATATCTTCCGCTGTGGGTCAACATTTCTTTCTGAAAAAGGCCAACAAAAAAACCACCCGCGTTCGGCGGGTGGCGGTGGAGTCTGATGGAGGGAACGCTGGCGATGTTTTACAGGGTGGTGGTGAGGTCGATGACCCAGAAGCCGCCCATGATGAACACCAGGCAAATGAACTGGACGATGGCCAGTGCGACGCGATTGTTGATCTGCCCGTTGGACAGCCACTCCAGGTCATCATGATCATGAAGATGGTAGTAGGTCATCATTCCGTAATTACCCAATCCGATGCCAAAGATCAGGATGACGGCAAGGCCGCCGATGATGGCTGGCGATACTGGCATATTCTGCGCCCCGCTTTCTCATATTGACCGTTTCCGGCAGTTAAATTCATAGATTTATTTCATTATAATCATTTTTCGCCGGAAGAGCAACCGATTTTCGTCCTGTATCTTATTTTATCGCCCTGTGTAAGATTCTCTGGTTCTTTATTGTGGACGCTGCTGGTCGGTGGAGGCGTTTTTAAAGTCAGCACGATCCTTCGGTGCGGCGAGGAATGGGCTCTGAAGATTGAAGCCGTGGTGTAAGGGGCCGCAGCCATGACCCATGGTGAGACCGGCGGCCAGCGCTCCAGTGACGTACTCCTTGGCCCGGGCGATGGCGTCGGTGAGGGTAAATCCTTTGGCCAAATTCGCCGCGATGGCGCTGGACAGCGTACACCCCGTGCCGTGGGTGTTGGGGGTATCGAGGCGCGGGCCAGAGAACACCGTGACTTCTTCCCCGGCGATGAGGATGTCATCACAGGTATCCAGGTCGACGCCATGCCCTCCCTTCGCCAGGACGGCGCAGCCCCATGTTTTTGACAGCTGCTGGGCCGCCGATATGCGATCTTCCCGACTTTGTATAGCGCCGCCGGACAGCAGCGCCAATTCGGGAAGATTCGGCGTGATAATCGTCGCCAATGGGAAAAGTTCCGCTGTCAGGGCGGCGATGGCGTCTTCCTTGAGAAGGCGTGCTCCGCTGGTGGCCACCATCACCGGATCGAGGACGACAGATTCCCCGCGGTGGGCGCGCAGCCGATCGGCAATGGTACGAATGAGGGCTGCACTGGCTACCATACCGATTTTCACGGCGTCGGGACGAATATCGTCAAATACCGCGTCGATCTCCGCCGCCAAAAATTTAGGCGTCGCTTCTTCGATGGCGGTGACGCCTAAGGTGTTCTGCGCCGTCAGCGCCGTCACCGCACTCATGGCGTAGACGCCGTTGGCCAACAGGGTTTTAATATCCGCTTGGATCCCGGCTCCGCCGACAGAGTCGCTGCCGGCTATCGTCAGTACCGCTTTCAGCTGCATGTCCACGCCTCCTTGTCAGGCCGTTCATAGAACGGGGATCGAAACGGCCGGATTGCTACTTCAATGTCCGGCGATGACTTCTGTTTCTGTAGAAGGTCATTCCGTGAGTAACACTTCGCCGGTGACGACGTTGTAACGGACGTGGGTGAATTTTTCCGTGGTGTCTTCCCGGGTGAGACGGACATGGCCGGTGAAGTCGGCGATCTTGGTGTCCCAGTTGAAGGTAGCTTCGTCGGAACGGATGGCGAGGGCGCTTCGGGTGAAGTCTGCGCCGTCTTTGAGGTAGGCGGTTCGTTCGCTGCCTTTAACGTAGAGGGTCTTCCCTGTAAAGAGGATGTCGCCTTCCACGAGGCGGATATGATCCTGCGCCCAGACTTCCATGGTGACTAAATTTACCTGGGCGTGGTCGGCGGTGATGGTGCGTTCTGGGAAACGGACGGTGACGTGCCCGTCTAAGAGGTAGCGCATGGTGGCTACGTCAAAGGATTGGCGGTCGGCGCTGACTTCCGGCCGTTCGGCAAAGGCGACGGCGGACAAGGCCAGCGTCAAAAAAACGGTGAGGGTGACAATACGGAGGGTTGACATAGAGAAAACCTTCTTTCGAAAATTAAAGAGCCTGTATTTCGGTGTGGAGGGCGGCTAATTGCTCGGGGGTGGGAACGTTGGCGATACGCACCATGGGGCGGCAGATGTCGCAGCCCGCCGCGCGCAGCTCGGCTTCCACCTGGGCAACGCTCTGCCCGCCCCATCCGTAGGAACCGAAGGCGAAAGCCTGCCGTCCCTTGGGAACGAAGCCCTTGAGGTAAGAGAGGAAAGCGGCAATGTTGGGCATCATCTGGTTGTTCAGGGTGGGGGAGCCTACGGCCAGATATTTACTGGTCAGGATTTCGGTGATGGCGTCGGAGATTTCGTCTACTCGCAGGTCAAAATAGGCAACGGGAATTTTTCGGGCGGTGAAAGCGTCGGTGATGGCACGGGCCAGCTTTTCCGTGGAGCCCCACATGCTGTCGAAGACGACGACGGCCCGCTCTTCCAGCACGCCTTCACTCCATTTTTCGTAGGCGGCTAAGATATCTTCGATATGCGACCGCCAGAGAACGCCGTGCCCTACGGCGATCATGTCGAGGTCGAGGGTGCGGACGGTTTTCAGCGCCGCCTGCGCTTGGCGCCCGTACAGCATGAGGATGTTGGCATAGTATTTTTTCGCTTCCGCCATGACGACGGAGAGGTCGTTTTCATCGTCAAAGAGGCGGTTTGACGCCAAGTGCTGGCCGAAGGCGTCGTTGGAGAAGAGAATTTTTTCCTCGGGGCAATAGGTGACCATGCTGTCGGGCCAATGGAGCATGGGAGTAGCGACGAAATGGAGGGTGCGCCGCCCTAAAGAGAGGGTGTCCCCAGTTTTCACCGCCTCGTAGGGCAAGTTCCCGTAGCGGGCGGCAAGGGCTTTGTGCCCCTGGGGGTCGCTGGTGTAGACTTTGGCATGGGGACAATGGGATAAGAGGATGGGGATGCTCCCCGAATGGTCCGGTTCGGCATGATTGGAGACGATGTAGTCAATGCGGGCCGGATCGATGACGGAGGCGATGCGATCCAGAAGCTCCCCGGCAAAGGGGCGTTTCACCGTGTCGATGAGGGTGATCTTGTCGTCCAAGATGAGGTAAGCGTTGTAAGACGAGCCGCGGCTGGTAGCGTAGCCGTGAAAGCTCCGCATGGACCAGTCGATGGCGCCCAGCCAGTAGAGGTCGGGGCGGATCTTAATTGCTTGCATGAATGTTCCTCCTTTGTCGTCAGGGGTGATGATTGGTTTTCCCCCTATGGCCAGTTGTCGGCGGCCTCTTTGGCTTCCTCCCATTGGGCGTTGACGCGGGCAGCGATAAGTTTCTTTCCTAAGATGTCTTGATGGAGCCCGTCTAAAGCCAGCCATTCGGGCAGTTTACCGTCAGCCGCGTAAGCGGCGAAAGTGGCGGCGACGTCAATGTGGGGCTGGCAGCGCAGGTAGTCGTTGAAGACGGCGAATTTCTCCTGCCAGCGGGGATCGGTGGGTTCGTCAAAGGCGCGGGCGATCTTTTGCGGATTGATGGGGGGAAGGGTGAGAAAGATGGGCTTTATGCCGTATTGGCGGCATTTTTCTTTGATGGCTTCCATGTTTTCTCGGACGGTGTCCACGGTGAAGTCCCCGGAGCGCAGGTCATTGGATCCTCCCATGATGAGAAGATAGCGGGGGTGGAAGGGAATGACGTCACGCTCAAAGCGGGCCAGCATGTCTTCCGTGAGGTTGCCGCTTTGGGAGAGATTGAGGGCGGGAAACGCGAGGTAGCGGAGCCAACTGTATTCTAAATTTTCCGGGCCGTAGGAGATGTGCCCGCCACCGTGGCTGATGCTGTCGCCGAAGACGGCCACTTCCCAGCCGTCGCTGGGAGCGGTACGAAAGGAGCCTGGTTCCGACCAGTCTCCTAAGGGAGCGCCGTCGCTGTCTAAGGCGCGTACGCGCCAGTAAAAGGGGCGCTCTCCGATGCGGGGCGTGGGGTCATAACATTCCGTGCTCTCGGAAAAAAGGAGATCGATGGGCATCGCGGCCGCAGTCTGGGCCGGGTTTTCGTCGTACAGGGCGATTTCAAAACGCGCGGCACCATGGGGGCGCACCCAGGTGTAAACGGGATAGAGAAGAACGGAGCCGTTTCCTTGATTGTAGGGCGAATAAATAACGGGAGCCTGCATGGACGGCAGGCCCGGATCAAGGTAGAGGGGAACGAGTTCGCTGAAGGGGCTGATGGCCTGCTGCTCCAAATCAAGGCTGCGGACCCGCCACCAGAGAGGGGCACTTTCTTGCAGGTCGGGGAGAAAATCGCCACAGGAGAGATTGACCGCATTGGTGTAAATTTCCGCAGTGCGAAAGACGGCCCGTTCGTCCGGCGCGTCGGCGTCGATATTTTCCGGGCGTTCACGAAAAATTTCAATCTCATAGGACACGGCGGAAAGATCCGGCAGCCAGTCAAGGAGCGGGGCGGAGGAGAGGGGGGCTTCAGCGGAGGAGCAGGTGAGACCGCAGGGGGGCGGCTGGGTGAGGTGCACCCCTTGGGTCTCCCGGGCGGGGACCGTCAGTAAAAGACAGAGAAGAGACAGCCCCAGAACTCGGTGGCGAAGGCGGAGAAGCGAAAATGAGAGAGCAGGGATTTTCAGCATGATGGCCGTCTTTCCGTTCCCCGTGCCGCCAGTGGCGGCACGTTGGTTTTCTTCGTCTGCCGGCGGCGGACTTCTTCTCGGGCGCGGCGTTCTATCATGGCCTCCACCCAGGCGGGCGGGGTGAGTTCGCCGCGCTCCCAGCGCTCTACGATGCGAGGGGCGATGGAAAAGAGGCGGCTGAGGTCCTCTTTGGACCAGCCGGTTTGCAGGCGGTATTGTGTGATACGGTTCATCATGGGTGCTGCGTCCTTCCCTCACGGTTCCTGCCCCGAGCCGGGGCGCTTTTGATTTTACTACATTTCCCGGGCTTTGGCAAAACTTTTCCCACCATTATAATACAGTATCGGGGATGAAACTGAAAAGGGGCTGGTACCCGCGGCGCCAGATGGATAAAAGGAGAGTAGAGAGCCGGTAGAGGAAGGGAATTTTTCTGGACAACCAGGCAGGGAAATGCTATACTTCATACCAAATGAGACAGGGGACGGAAAATGGAGCCGTATGAAGCCGTGAAGTGTTCAAGGGCGTCATGGGGCTTTTTTGTTTTTATACGCGCGCCCCGGTGAGAAGCGAAAGGGTGGTAGGAAAATGGAAGATCTGCTGTATGTCATTCCGGCGGGTACGGGGAAAAAAGAGATTTTAGCCAAACTGAAAAAACACCCGGAGATCAAGTTTGTCTCGCTGGTGGGTATTGATCTGGCCGGAAACGATACGGACGAAAAGATTCCCATCCGCATCTTCCAGAAGGATATTGATGATTTTTACGCGGGGACGGCGGTGCAGACCGACGGCTCGTCGGTGGTGCTGACGGGCATCGCGACGCTGAACAACGCTAAGGTGGACATGCCTGTCGATCCCGGCGTGAATTGGTTTGTGGATTATAATGATGAGCATATCGACGAAGAGACGGGAAAGCCAGTGGGGACGCTGCGGATTCCGGCTTTTTTGATCCACGAGAAAAAGCGCGTGGATTCCCGGGCGATCCTGAAGGATACATTGGATTTTGTCAAAAAGGAAATGCTGAAGCTCTTCAGAAAGCCGGGCAAGGTCTCGGGATTGGAGCATATCGACGGGAAGAAGATCGTCGATATTCAGTTCACTTCGGCGACGGAGCTGGAATTTTGGGTCAAAACGCCGCTGGAAGAGGCGGATATCGCGGAGATGACGGCCTCGCAGGTGATGCAGGAGCAGTATTGGCAGCGCACCCGGGGAGCGGTGCGGACAGCTTTAGAGCAGAGCATACTTTTGGTGGAAAAGTACGGCCTTAAGGCGGAGATGGGCCACAAGGAAGTGGGCGGCCTCAAAGCGCACATGGATGAGGCCGGGCACATGTCTCACGTCTGCGAGCAGATCGAGATGGACTGGCAGTTTGCCGAAGCCCTGCAAACCGCCGATAATGAACTTTTGGTCCGCACGCTGGTAAAGGAGACGTTCCGCAAGAATGGCTTGGAGGTCATTTTCAAGGCAAAGCCGATGATCGGGCTGGCGGGCAATGGCGAGCATACCCATATCGGGATGGCAGCGGTCATGCGGGATGGATCGGTGGTCAATCTTTTCAGCCCGAAGGATATGACGAAGGATTTCATGAGCGCAGCGGGGTACGGCGCCCTCATGGGGCTCTTGAAGAATTACGAGGTTATCAATCCTTTGGTGTCGGCTACGAACGATTCTTTGAACCGTTTGAAGCCTGGCTTTGAGGCGCCGGTGTGCGTGGTGACGTCGCTGGGCCATTCGCCAGCGGTACCCTCCCGCAATCGGACGATCCTGGCGGGATTGGTACGAGATGTCAAGAATCCTCGGGCGACTCGATTTGAACTTCGGGCCTGCAATCCCTACACGAATACCTACATTGCCCTGGCGGCCATCTATTCGGCGGTGCTGGACGGCATCCGGTCGGCGTTTGGCCGGACGACGAAGGAACTTTTGGCGGAACTCTCGAAAAAGACGGGGACGAAGGGCGTTTATTTGGAAAAGAACCGGGCCTATCGCAGCGAGAACGATGTTTTCGAGGACTATACGCCGGAGGAGCGGAACCGCCTCTTTGGCACGGCGCCGGCTACGGTGTGGGAGAATATGGAAAATCTCAAAAAGTATCCTGCCAAGCGGGCCGTCATTACGGCCGGAGGCGCGCTCAATGACGCGATCCTGCATTCCTTCGTAGAAAGCGCGCTCCTGCGCTGGAAGACGGAGCTCATCAGCCGGATCATTCCGGAAAATCGTCTCATCGTGCGGGCGGCGAAGGAGATTGAGGCGGATCTCGTCACGGATCAGGATTCCTATAATTGGACGAAGATCAGCGGGATTCGCGCTTACCTGGCGAAGGACAGCATCGACGAAAAGTCCCTCTTCACCCGCCTGGTCGATGCGCTCCATGAAGGCGATTACGCCACGGCCTCGGATCTCCAGGTGGAGATGTACGATAAGATTGAAGAGTTGAAATCTCTCTACGCCGCTTATCGGCAGAATATGATTTGACTATAGTTTCCGCAGGCCGCTTTCCGCCACGCTGGGGAGCGGCCTTTTGCTCGGGAAAAATTTTTGCGCCGGCGGTCGCCAAGCGGGGAGATTTCCTGTATACTGATAGGCATAAAGATGAGAGAGGCGTTAAGTATTTGACAAGCGGCGCAAGAAAGCGGGGGCGTGTGCATGGAGATTCCACAGCTTCATCAACTCTTGGTTTGTCGACCGCTGCTCTCGGATCCCATCCTGCGGCGGCTGATGGATTTTTTCGCCCGCCCCGATGAAGAGGGGGCTGCCTATGATTTTGCGGCGGCCTTGATTCGAGAGGCTGAGCGGTGGGGATTGGCAGGGAATTTGGTGGCCGATTATCTCGTCTGGCAGCTGGCGCGCCAGGAGAATTTGGCCGCTGACACCATAGAGCAGCAGAAGGGCCGGATCGGAGAGAGCCTGCGGGCCGCTTTTATCCATGACATTAGCCTCTTGGCGCCGCTGCTCCGGGAAAAGCCCGGTGCTTATCTTCCTTTTAATTTTTTGGATGATTATGTGCCCACCGATGGTCGCATCGCTGATGGGCCGGAGAGCGCGGCGCTCTTTGCGCTGCTGGATCATTCCTGGACGGCGGCGTCACTGGCGGATGCTCTCCTGGCGCACTATCAGCGCTATGGCAGCGGCGATATTGCCGTCTATCGGGCGTTTCGCTGGGATAAGAAAAAGAAGCTGGTGGGCATTGAAAATTTTGCTCCCCTCCGCCTGGCGCAGCTCATCGGCTATACGGAGCAAAAGCAGGCGCTCTTAGGCAATACTCTGGCATTTCTCAGCGGCCGTCCGGCGAACAATGTCCTTCTGGTGGGGGCCCGGGGCACGGGAAAATCGACCTCGGTGAAAGCGCTGGCCAATGAGTTTTTCGATCAGGGGCTGCGCCTCGTCCAGCTGACAAAACCGCAGCTGGTAGAACTGCCGTACATCATGGGAACGCTGGGGCGGTTTACGACGAAACGGTTCATCGTCTATTTGGACGATCTTTCCTTTGAGGACAGCGAGCCCGAATATAAAACCCTGAAGTCGGGCATCGAAGGCGGTGTGGAGACGCGCCCGGATAATGTCCTTCTCTACGCGACATCGAACCGCCGTCACCTCATCAAGGAGAGTTGGCATGACCGCGACGGGGCTGACGAGGTACATCGCGGGGACAGCGTGAACGAGACGATTTCTCTTTCGGATCGCTTCGGGCTGGTGATCCATTATCCCGCGCCCAATCAGAAGGAGTATTTGGCGATCATCGACCATTATCTTCGGGCGGCGGGCGTCCTCCTGCCGCCGGAGGAGCTGCGCCTTGCCGGGCAGCGATGGGAGATGGAACATTCAGGGCGCAGCGGACGGACGGCGCGGCAGTTCGTGGATTATTATCTGGGCCAGCAGAAAGCGTTGGAGGATTCGCCGTGACCATGCTGCGGTAGAGTGACAGACGGGGAGCGATAAGGGAGGAAATGCGGATGCCGGTGCGTTCGGTGCTTTTGATCGTTTTAGGCCTCGTGGTGTTTTGGGACGCGAAAAAGCGCGGCTATCCCTTGGAATACGCGCTCCTTTGGGGGCTGGGGACGGCGGCGTTTGTTCCTGTGGCGCTGGTCTATCTTCTCTGGGGGCGGTGCAAGGCGGGAAAAAGGAAACGGGATACCGCGTTGACGCAAAAGGCAGAAGGGCAGGAACCGTTAGACGTGAGTCAGAAAGTGACTTGCCCCCGGTGCGCCAGCGACGTGCCGGAGAGTTTCAGCCGGTGCCCCCATTGCGGCATGGTGTTGAAGCCGACGTGTCCCGATTGCGGGCAGCCGATCCCGGCGGGTAAAGCGGACTGCCCTCACTGCGGGGGAGCGGAAGAAAAATCGTCGGCCGAGCCGCCTTTTCTAAAATCATAGCTTCCTTTTCGGGGGAAAATATGTATAATAAAGGAAGCACTGATAAAATGAAGTCTGTCAGATTGGGGCAGATTTTTTGTCCTGCCGGAAAATCAAGCGGCCGCAGAGTAGCGCTCTGCGGAAGATTTGCTGACGCCGGCAGGGCGAAAAAGATGTGCCAGGAGGATGGGCTGAATTTATCAGTGCTTCCGTAAGATATGGGCGTTGGCCCATGCCATCCTAAGGGTGAAGAAGGGTTGCTTATGCCGGACACGGGCATCGTCAGACTGGTGGAGCTGACAAAACATTTTGAGGGACATACGGTTTTGGATCAGATCAATCTGACCGTGCGGAAAAATGAATTTTTGACGCTTTTAGGCCCGTCAGGCTGCGGCAAGACGACGACGCTTCGCCTTATCGCCGGGTTTGAGACGCCCAGTGGGGGGAAAATTTTGTTCGACGGGGAGGACATCAGCCAGATGCCTCCCTATCGACGGCGCGTGAATACAGTGTTCCAGCGCCACGCCCTCTTTCCCCACATGAACGTGTTCGAGAATATCGCCTTCGGGCTGCAGGTGAAAAAAACGCCGGCGAAGGAGATCCGCGCCCGGGTGGAGAAAATGCTGGCGCTGGTGAATTTGGAAGGCTACGGCGAGCGGTCGGTGGAGGCCCTTTCCGGCGGACAGCAGCAGCGCGTCGCCATCGCCCGGGCGCTGGTGAACGAGCCGGAGGTGCTCCTTTTGGACGAGCCCCTTTCGGCGCTCGACCTGAAGCTGCGCCGGGACATGCAGGTGGAATTAAAGCGCATTCAAAAGCAGGTGGGCTCCACCTTTATTTTCGTCACCCACGATCAGGAAGAAGCGCTCACCATGAGCGATACGGTGGTGGTGATGAACGGCGGGCGCATCCAGCAGATCGGCCGACCGGAGGATATCTACAACGAGCCGCGCAATCCCTTTGTGGCGGATTTTATCGGCGAGAGCAATATCCTGCCGGGCCGGATGGTGCGCGACGAACGGGTGGCCTTTGCCGGGCGGGAATTTGTCTGTGTCGACCGGGGGATCGGGGAAGATGTTCCGGTGGATGTGGTAGTGCGTCCGGAAGATGTGCGCATTGTGGAGGCTGAGGCGGGGATGCTCTCCGGCACCGTCACCACGGTGACCTTCAAGGGCGTTCACTATGAAATGGTGGTAACCGCCGACGACGGTTACGAGTGGCTGGTGCAAAGCACCGCCATGACGCCGGCCGGGGCAGCGGTGGGGATGACCATCGGCCCCAATGAAATCCATGTCATGAAGAGGGTGGAAAGTTGATGGAGAGACGGTGGCTGGTGTATCCGTATCATCTGTGGATGTTGATGTTCACGGTGGCGCCGCTGGCGCTCATCTTCTATTTTGCTTTTACCGTTCCCGGCGGGGCGGGGAGCGGCGGCTTTACGCTGGATAATATCCGGCAGGCGGCGGGGCCGCTTTACCTTCGGGTGTTGGGACATTCCGTCTGGCTGGCGGCGCTGGCCACGCTGGGCTGTTTTCTCATCGGCTATCCCATGGCAATGATCCTCGCCCAGTGCCGTGTGAAGTACCGGCACATGATGGTCATGCTCATCATCATCCCCATGTGGATGAATTTTCTCCTTCGCACTTACGCCTGGATGACGCTTTTAGAAAAAAACGGTCTCATCAACGCCATCCTACGTTTTTTTCACTTGGGCCCCCTCCATATTCTCTATACGGACGGGGCGGTGCTCTTAGGGATGGTCTATAATTTTCTGCCCTTCATGATCCTGCCCATCTATTCGGTGCTGACGAAGATGGATCGGAGCCTCTTGGAAGCGGCGGGGGATTTGGGGGCGGATGCCTGGACTTCCTTTCGCCGGGTGACGTTTCCTTTGTCTTTGCCGGGAGTTTATGCCGGGATGCTGATGGTATTCATGCCGGCGGTGACCACTTTCGTCATTTCCCGCCTCTTAGGCGGCGGACAGTACATGCTCATCGGCAACGTCATCGAGCAGCAGTTTCTTGTCATCGGCAACTGGAGTTTCGGTTCGGCGGTGTCGGTGCTGATGCTGGCGCTGATCCTTCTCAGCATGATCCTCTTGTCCCGGTACAATAAAGAGGGAGGAGGCGGGATGTTCCTGTGATGCGCTTTTTGCGGCGCTTTTACGCTGCGATCATTTTCGGCTTTCTCTATCTTCCCATTTTTGTCCTCATTGTCTTTTCCTTTAATGCCTCGAAATCCCGGGCCAGCTGGGAGGGCTTTACCTTTCGCTGGTATGGGGCGCTCTTTGAGGACGGGGCCATTTTGGACGCGCTCTATTACACCCTTTCGATCGCCATTTTGGCGGCGCTTCTGGCGACGATCATCGGTACCTTGGCGGCCTTCGCCATGTATCGTGGGATGCGGCCGTGGGAAAAGAAGATCGTCATGAATCTGACGTATCTGCCAGTCTTGAACCCGGATATTGTCACCGGTATTTCCCTTATGCTGCTCTTCATCTTTGTGAAACTGAACTTAGGTTTTACGTCGCTTCTCTTGGCCCACACGGTCTTTAATGTCCCCTACGTCATTTTGACGGTATTGCCGAAACTGCGGCAATTCGATGCTCATCTCTACGAGGCGGCGCTTGACCTTGGGGCTAGTCCCGCTTACGCGTTTCGCCGCATCGTGCTGCCGGAGATCCTGCCAGGCATCGTGACGGGGGCGCTCTTTGCGTTTACGCTCTCCATCGACGATTTCGTCATCAGCTTTTTTACTACCGGTTCGGGGGTCAACAATCTGTCTATTCTTATTTATTCCATGGCCCGGCGGGGTATCCATCCCACCATCAACGCACTCTCGACGCTGCTCTTTTTGACGGTGCTGCTCCTTCTATTGGCGGTGAACCGGCGGGTAGCGGCGTCGAAAGTCAAACGGGTCCGAGATTGAAAAGGGGGTATGCGATATGAAGAAGGTGCTTAAAACTTTGGGGCTGCTGGCCCTGGCTCTCTGCGCGCTGATTGTTTCCGGCTGCGGTGGGGAGAAAACGGCTAAGCGGGAGCTCAAAGTCTACAATGCTGGGGATTACATCGACCCGGATCTGATCAAGGTCTTTGAAAAGGAAACGGGGATCCGCATCATTTACGATACCTGGGCCACCAACGAAGACATGTATGTCAAGGTCAAGGCGGGGGGCAGTGATTACGATTTGGTGATCCCTTCGGATTATATGATCGAGCGGATGCGGCGGGAAAATATGCTGGAAAAAATCGATTTCACGAAGATTCCGAACTACGCCCTCATTGATGAGAAATTTAAGAATCTCTACTACGATCCTCAAAATGAATACTCGGTGCCCTACATGTGGGGGACCATCGGGATCATCTACAACCGCAAGATGGTGCAGGAACCGGTGGACAGCTGGGCCATTCTCTGGAATCCGAAATATGCCAAGCAGATCTTTATCATGGACAGCCTGCGGGATTCCATCGGCATGGCGCTGAAATTTCGCGGCTATTCTCTGAACGCCAGCGACGATGCGGCGCTTACCGCGGCCCGAGATGCCCTCATTGCTCAGAAGCCTTTGGTGCAGGCCTACGTCGTGGATGAGGTCAAGGATAAGATGATCGCCGGGGAAGGCGCCTTGGCCGTCGTCTGGTCGGGGGACGCGGTGTTCATGATGGAAAAGAATCCTGATCTGGCGTACGCCATTCCGAAAGAAGGGACGAACGTCTGGATCGATGCCATGGTCATCCTCAAGGGGGGCAAGCATAAGGCGGAGGCGGAGGAGTTCATCAACTTCATGACCCGCCCCGACATCGCTAAGAAGAACGTCGAGTACATCGGTTATGCTTCGCCGATCCCCGAGGTGGTGCGCCAGCTTCCGCCGGAGGTGCAGGCGGACATCGCTTCCTATCCGTCGGAGGCACTTCTGAAAAATGCCGAGTTCTTCCACGATTTGGGGGATAACCTGTCAAAGTATGATAAGGTTTGGACGGAAGTCAAAGTAGCCAAATGACGAAGGGCGGCGGAAAGGCCGCCCTTCTCTTTGGACGCCAAAGGCGAGAGGAGAAACAGGATTTTGCGTGAGGAATTAAAGCAGGAGATTGAGAAACGGCGAACCTTTGCCATCATCTCCCACCCGGATGCCGGGAAGACGACGCTGACGGAGAAGCTGCTCCTTTACGGCGGGGCCATTCACTTGGCCGGCTCCATCAAATCCCGCAAGACACAGCGCCACGCGGTGTCGGACTGGATGGAGATCGAAAAACAGCGCGGCATCTCGGTGACCTCCAGCGTGCTGCAGTTCGATTATGGCGGCTGCCGGGTGAATATCTTAGATACGCCGGGGCATCAGGATTTCAGTGAGGATACCTATCGGACGCTGATGGCGGTGGACAGCGCGGTCATGGTGCTGGACGCAGCGAAGGGGGTGGAAACCCAGACGAAAAAGCTGTTCAAGGTCTGTCGGGAGCGCCGCATTCCCATTTTCACCTTCGTCAATAAGTTAGATCGCTTTGGGAAAGCCCCCATCGATCTCATGGATGAACTGGAAAACGTGTTGGGCATACGCTCCTATCCCATGAACTGGCCGGTGGGATCCGACGGCCGTTATCGCGGCGTCTATGATCGCCAGACGAAACGGGTGGAACTCTTTGAGGCCGACGAGACCCACGGTCAGAAGGCGCGGGCGTCGACGACCTACGACCTCAAAGATCCGGCGCTGGCCGACCGGTTGGAGGAGGCGACGTATCAGGCGCTTTTAGAGGATGTGGCGCTGCTGGATGAAGCGGGGGAGCCCTTTGATCTTGACCGCATTGCCTGCGGCGAGTTGACGCCCCTCTTCTTTGGCTCGGCGATGACAAATTTCGGCGTGCAGAACTTTTTGGAGGAATACCTGCGCCTCGCGCCGCCTCCTGCACCCCGCGAATCCTCGGCGGGGATTATCGATCCGGCGGCGGAAAATTTCTCCGCCTTCGTGTTTAAGATCCAAGCGAACATGAACCCGGCCCATCGGGATCGGCTGGCCTTCATCCGCATCGTTTCCGGCTGCTTTACCCGTAATATGAGCGTTTGGCACAGCCGCTCGGAGAAGCTTGTCAAGTTGGCGCAGCCTCAGCAGTTTTTGGCCCAGGATCGCCAGATCATCGATACGGCTTGGCCGGGGGACATCGTGGGATTGTTTGATCCTGGCATCTTTGGCATTGGGGACACCCTGTGCGAGGGGGGAAGTAAATTCCGCTTCGCGGATTTTCCAGTGTTCCCTCCGGAAAAATTCGCCCGGGTACAGGCGAAGGACACCATGAAGCGCAAACAGTTCGTCAAAGGGATCGAACAGCTCACCCAGGAGGGAGCCATCCAGCTCTTTCAGCAGGCGGGGGCCGGGACGGAAGCCTACATTGTCGGTACGGTGGGGACGCTTCAATTTGACGTTTTGGAATATCGCCTCAAG
>ERZ773055.118-NODE-118-length-53056-cov-7.361031_pt1 | contig 53056 bp, 42 predicted proteins | sample MGYA00580515_ERZ773055 | MGnify/ENA primary metagenome ERZ773055 (study PRJEB29015, sample SAMEA2737993) | human oral metagenome | biome: human oral; feature: human-associated habitat; material: dental | place: China | collected 2064 ...
CCAGTTGCGGTGCCTAACGATAGTCAATGTGTCCAGAATTCTGGGTACATATCACAAACGCCCGGCTGTTCTTTTTTTTGCATCTGTTTCGTAAGGCTGTGACTCAGCTCCCCTCTCGCAGTTCTTTGACTCTGCAGTAAAGCACCAGATGGACCGCCTGCGCAAAACTGCCGTCCTCAATGGCCCGCCGAAGTTCCGCCTCACCGAGATGCAGATAGACCACGCACTCGGTCTCGTCGAGTTCCTGCGCGGTGACGGTCTCGCAGTCCTCTGCGAGAAAGCAGTGCGCCCGGCTCGTGCCCATGGTGGGATTCGCATAGAGACTGCCGAGATCCGTCCAGCGCGCCGCGACCGAACCGGTCTCCTCGCGGAGTTCCCGCTTGGCGGCGTCAAGCGGCGTCTCGCCCGCCTCAATACCGCCCGCTGGAAACTCGGTCGTGACCTCATCGATGCCGACGCGAAACTGCTTCACACAGATATATTTCCCCTGCTTGTCGATGGCCGCAATCACGACAAAGTCGCGCCCCGTATAGTGATAGAACGGGCCCACCGTGTGGCCGTTCGGCATGCGGTAAGTTGCCTCCCGAAAGTCGACCCATCTGTCCTTACGGACAATTTTGTCCTCCAGTTTTTTCCAACGAAGATTCTCGTCCATCGTTCTTCTCCTCTCTTCCGATTTGTCCGCTCAGCGCCGATGCCGGCTCCGGTGACTCGGCGTCCGCGCTTCCACTTCCCGGCTCTCCGCCCGCTGCCGCGTTCTCAGCACAAGTTGCAAGCCTTCCCCCGCATTCAGTAACCACTGCAACAGATAGTTCAGTCCGTAGCAGACAAACAGCAGCACTGTCGGATGCATGCGCTGCGGGAAAAAGAGTCCGAGCAGGCAGTAAACATAACTGCAGACCGAGAACCAGACAAAAAACCAGACCGTCAGGCGGAGTGCCGGGAGCCGGATTGCAAACCAGATTGCCGCAATGCCGAGCAGTGTCCCTGCCACAAGGAAAGGCAGCAGTTTCAGCCAGGCCCCGCTCTGCAACGCCGCCCAGACATGGTTCAGCGGAATCGACAGCGTCTCGGCAAGTTCATTGCCCGCAATCGCATCCTGCCCTTTGTCCGCCGCGCGGTTTAAAAGGGTCGAGAGCAGCGGCAAAATCCAAATCTGAAAGAGCAGCTGATAGCCCGCGTTCAGATTCTTCTCGTACTTGGTGCTCATCTTCACTTCGACCAGCGACAGCGCGCGCGACACCAGCAGCGACAAAAAGTAAGAGAGCGCGAGTGCCTGTGCGACGCCGAGCTTTTTCAGCTGATAGAGGCTGCCCTGGTAGCCGTACACGCTGCTTCCGAAGAAGAGCTTCATCACATCGTGGAAGGAGCGGATGCGCCCCGTGAGCCAGGTGATAATCCAGAACAGCACACAGATCAGGGCGAGTAACAGCGTCTGCTCCCGGCTCGCTTTGAGCAAAAGAAGCGGCTTCTTTTTCGGCCCCGCCTTTTTTGTGCTGCCGAACTTCCAGGCCTTCGTCAAAACCTGTAAGAGAACAGCGGAAAGCACTGCCGCGAGCAGTCCGAGCAGCAGTTGCAACCCGCCGCCGAGGAGTGCCGCATGTCCCGCGAGCCAGACTGCCGCGGAGAGCGCGCTTGCAAGCAACGCGGGGAAAAAGTTTCTCAGTCCCAAAACGCGCAGGCTCACGAAGAACGGATAAAGATACAGGAGCGCCGCCGCCACCTGCCACCCGAGCTGTCGGTCCCAGTTTGTTTTCATCCGGAACACGCCCGCCAGCACATCCGCGAGCGAGTGCACGAGACTGTCCGTGAAATGCCCCGTCATGAACCACGCCGTCGTGAAGTGATTGTCAAGCAGCGTATAAGGGCGAAGGCAGGCGAAGAGATACAGTAAGAAACCGAGCAGCACGAAGCCCGCAAGTTGCAATGCCCGCGTCTCCCGCACCAGGGCGCCGAGTGCGAGCAACATGGTAAAGAGCAGCTGAAAGAGCAGAATCAGCACGAAGAACAGCAGGAGCATCGCATCCAGCTCGCTCTCCGTTCGGAAACTGCGCGCCGCAACGGCTCGTGGCAGCGAGAGCAGCCCGCCGGCCGCCCGCAAACTCCAATACAACAGAAAACATCCCAAAAAAAGAACGGCAGCGCGGAAGCACTGCCGTTTAAGCTGCTCAGGCATGGTCTGCCTCGCCGCCCGTGCGGCTCACCGTATCCTCGCCCATAATGCGGTCAAAGTCCTTTTTCTCCGACGAAAAACTCGACGTGCAGCCCGCGCCGCAACTGCTACAGTTTCCGCAGCAACCCGTGCTGTGCTGATGACTGCCGTGTCTCAGGATAAAGCGGGTGATGAGAACGATTCCCATAAGAATCGCAAGTGCCAACAGAGTGGTATATATATTTGTTCCGTCTGCCATAATACACCTCCTGCGCTTTCGCGCTTTTTCATTGTAGTCCCAATCCAAAATTTTGTCATTAAGGATTTCGTAACGTCTGGTCACATAATATTCAGAATAGTTTTCGACAAACTTCAAGCATTATCGCAGCGCTTCTTTTATACTAAATACATAATAAATGAACAAAGCACGGGAACACTCCCCCGGTTTTGAAACCCCCACCCTAATGAAAAAAGCCTCCGGCCGGTAACGGAGGCTTTTTTCATGTCCTTTTTTGCCCGAAACCTTTTCTGCCGGGCAATCAGAAAGCGCGGTTTCTGCTTCATGCGCTTTCACGCTGTGCCGTACAGGCATTCAAGCGGCATCGACGGAACTCGTATTGATTCTTCCGCAACGCCCCGCACATACCAGCGTTTTTGCCATCGCGCCGTTTATTTCAGATACTTGTCCATGATATTGCAGAAGTCGAAGGTCGCAAAATAGTCCTTCGGCGTCTCAGCCCGGCGTATTAACTGCACGGAACCGTCCTCGCGGAGCAGAAGTTCCGCGCTTCGAAGCTTGCCGTTATAGTTATAGCCCATCGAAAAGCCGTGCGCACCCGTGTCGTGGATGTAGAGATAGTCTCCCATCTCGATTTCCGGCAGCTCTCTGCCGATTGCGAACTTGTCGTTGTTCTCGCAGAGAGAGCCCGTGACATCGTAGACATGGTCGAGCGGCGCATCCTCCTTGCCGAGCACGGTGATGTGGTGATAGGCCCCGTACATGGCCGGACGCATCAGATTCACGGCGCAGGCATCGACCCCGATATACTCCTTGTAGATGTGCTTCTCGTGAATTGCCTTCGTGACGAGCGCGCCGTAGGGTGCCAGCATAAAGCGCCCCATCTCCGCATAGATTGCGACATTGCCGAGCCCCGCAGGCGTCAGAATTTCCTCGTAGACCTTCCGCACCTCGCGGCCGATTGTTAGAATGTCGTTTGCCTGCTGCTCCGGGCGATAGGGCACGCCGACACCGCCCGAGAGGTTAATAAACGCAATCTCGGCGCCGGTCTCCTCTTTTAAGCGCACCGCTTCGCGAAACAGGACTCCCGCGAGCTTCGGATAATACTCGTTTGTCGTTGTATTGCTCGCGAGAAAAGCGTGCAGACCGAAGCGCTTTACGCCCTTCGCCTTCAGAATGCGGAACGCCTCGGTAATCTGCGCCGGTGTCATGCCGTACTTCGAGTCGCCCGGGTTATCCATGATGCCGTTCGAGAGTTCGAACATACCGCCCGGATTATAGCGGCAGCTCATGGTCTCCGGGAACTGTCCGAGCTCTTCTTCCACACTCGATATGTGGGTGATGTCGTCCAGGTTGATGATGCCGCCGAGCTTCGCCGCGAGCGCGAACTCGCCGGCCGGCGTATCATTCGAGGAGAACATAATCTGCTCACCCGAAAACCCGCAGGCATCGCTCATCATGAGCTCGGTTTCCGAAGAGCAGTCCACGCCGCAGCCGTACTCCTGCAAAATCTTTAAAAGGAACGGATTCGGCGTCGCCTTGACCGCAAAATACTCGCGGAAGCCCTTGTTCCAGGAGAACGCCTCCGTGACGCGCGCCGCATTTTCCCGGATGCCGCGCTCATCGTAGATATGAAACGGCGTCGGGTATGTCTTTGCGATTTCTCGCGCCTGCTCCAGCGTCAAAAATGTCTTTTTCTTCGTCATACAATCTTACCTCACGATTCCAAATGCTCATGTGTGTAGAGATGGTCGCTGCAATACTCATGATCCCCCTTGCACTTCGAGCAATACCGAAACTCCAGCTCAGGGTTGGTGAGTTCCGTTCTGCCGCAGACAGTGCAGCAGTGCCGCGCCTTTTTCTCGGGTGCCGCTTCCTTCTTCCGTCTCGCCGCATCGACGGAAAGAATTCTGGTCCTTCTCTCTCCCGCGCCGCTGTTCTGTCCCGCTCCGGCTCCCCGCAGGAGCTTTTGCAGCGCGCCGGACCAGTGGAGATAGAGCCCCAGATTCATGAGTGAGAGCAGTATGGTAATCCGGTTGCCCGCCGTGCCCATGACAAAGTAGTAAAACTCCATCACCACGTAGACCAGCGCCACATAGATTGCGCGAATCGGCAAAAAGCCCATCAGGTATACCCGCATATCGGGGAAACTCAGGGCGAAGGCGAGAAAGAGCGACAAATTCAGCGCGTCGGGCGTGATCAGCACAAAGTTACGGAACACGAGATTCGCCACGAAAGCCGCCACAATGTGGAAGAAGACGCCGAGAAACAGGTAGAAGTTAAAGCGAAAACAGCCCCAGCTCTGTTCGAGCAGCGCGCCGATCCAGTTGTAAAACAAAAGAGTCACAAGACCGAAGACCAGCACTTCCAGTGAACTTCCACCGCCGCCCGGCGGGAACATGAGCCAGGTGACCAGGCGCCAGATCTGCCCGTGTAACACAGCTGCGGGATTCAACGACAGATACAGGACGTAAAAAGTCGGATTCAGGAGCCAGATGACCAGACCGATTGCATAGAGCAGGGTGAAAATACGCATCACATTCGGAATGGCATAGCGCCCGAACCGCCTCTCCAGACGATTCAAGATATTCATGTAAAGTCCTCCTCCAGAATAGAACTATTATCCGGTAAGAAAGGGGCTTTGTCAAATTGCGATATCGCCCGCCGAGCGGATAACGACTGTCCCATGTCCCGTAAATGTCCGCTTGTGGGCGGCGCAATCTCGTTCAAAGAACCTACGTTCTCATTTCTTGTTTTTCCCTATGTGCTGTGCTAGAATGTGTCACTATATATGGTATAATTGTTGTGTATGCGCTGTCACGGTGCATGTGTCACATCATTGCAACTACTTTGAGGACAGTAAAGTATGGATAAGAAACAATACAGATTAGGCATCGACATCGGTTCCACGACCGTGAAGATTGCCATCTTAGACGAAAAGAACGAAGTGCTCTTCTCGGACTACCAGCGACACTTCGCGAACATTCAGGAGACCCTCGCGCGTCTTCTGGTCGAAGCGCGGGAAAAGCTCGGCGAGATTGATTTGGTGCCGATGATCACGGGATCCGGCGGCCTGACCCTCGCAACCCACTTAAACGTAACTTTCGTGCAGGAGGTCGTCGCGGTCGCGACGGCTCTCAAGGCGATTGCGCCGAAGACGGATGTCGCAATCGAGCTCGGCGGCGAGGACGCAAAGATTATCTACTTCACCGGCGGCATTGACCAGCGCATGAACGGCATCTGCGCGGGCGGCACCGGGTCGTTCATCGATCAGATGGCTTCGCTGCTCCAGACAGATGCCTCGGGGCTCAACGACTACGCGAAGAACTACAAGGCCATTTACCCGATTGCGGCGCGCTGCGGCGTATTCGCGAAATCGGACATTCAGCCTCTCATCAACGAGGGCGCGACCCGCGAAGACCTCGCGGCTTCTATTTTCCAGGCGGTCGTGAACCAGACCATCTCCGGCCTTGCCTGCGGCAAGCCGATTCGCGGCCATGTCGCCTTCCTCGGCGGCCCGCTCCACTTCCTGCCGGAGTTAAAGAATGCGTTCATCCGCACACTGAGACTCACCGGCGAGTACATCATCGACCCCGATAACTCCCACCTCTTTGCAGCCATCGGCTCGGCCATGAGCGCAGAGCAACAGGAGGGCGTCGAAATCACCGCGCTGATCACCCGCCTGCAGAAGGGCGTCTCGATGGACCACGAGGTGCAGCGCCTCGCACCGCTCTTCCGGAACGAGGAAGAATACCGCGAATTCGAAGCGCGCCACACCGGTCACTCGGTCAAGTCCGGCGACTTCGAGAGTTACGAGGGCAAGATTTTCCTCGGCATCGACGCAGGTTCCACGACCACCAAGATTGCCCTGATCGGCGAGGACGGCCAACTGCTCTACAAGTTCTATTCGAGCAACGAGGGCTCGCCGCTCACCACCGCAATTCGCGCGGTCGAAGAAATTCAGAAGCGCATGAATCCGAACGCGGAGATTGTCTACTCCTGCTCGACCGGCTACGGCGAGGCGCTCTTAAAAGCCGCCTTCCAGCTCGACGAGGGCGAGGTTGAGACCATTTCGCACTACTATGCCGCTGCCTTCTTTGAGCCCGACGTGGACTGTATTCTTGACATAGGCGGTCAAGATATGAAGTGCATCCGAATCAAGGACCACACCGTCGACTCCGTGCAGTTAAACGAGGCCTGCTCGGCGGGCTGCGGTTCCTTCATCGAGACCTTTGCGAAGTCGCTCGGCTACTCGGTGCAGGACTTCGCAAAAGAGGCGCTCTTTGCGAAAAACCCGGTGGACCTCGGCACCCGCTGTACGGTTTTCATGAACTCGAACGTCAAGCAGGCGCAGAAAGAGGGCGCAACCGTCGCCGATATCTCGGCAGGTCTCGCTTACTCGGTCATCAAGAACGCGCTCTTTAAGGTCATCAAGATTGCCGACGCGTCGAGTCTCGGCAAACACATTGTGGTGCAGGGCGGCACCTTCTATAACGATGCCGTGCTCCGCGCCTTTGAGCGCACTGCGGAGTGCGAGTGCGTGCGTCCCGACATCGCCGGCATCATGGGCGCCTTCGGCGCGGCATTAATCGCACGCGAGCGCTGGGAGCACCAGCCGACCACAATGCTGCCGCTCGACAAAATCATTGCGCTGCAGTATAAGACCGCCATGACCCGCTGTCAGGGTTGTAACAACAAGTGCGTGCTCACCGTGAACCAGTTCGGCGGCGGTCGCCGCTTCATCTCGGGCAACCGCTGCGAGCGCGGCCTCGGTCTGGACCGGAAGAAGAAAGAAGTCCCGAACCTCTTTGACTACAAGATGCACCGCCTCTTTGACATTGAGACACTATCCGAGGATCAGGCACCGCGCGGCACGATCGGCATTCCCCGCGTTCTGAATCTCTATGAGAACTACCCGTTCTGGGCGGTCTTCTTCCGCGAGCTCGGCTTCCGCGTGGTACTCTCACCGGTCTCGACCCGGAAAATCTACGAGCTCGGCATCGAGTCGATTCCCTCGGAGTCGGAGTGCTACCCGGCAAAGATTACGCACGGCCATGTGAGCTGGCTCATCAAGAACGGCATAAAGACCATCTTCTATCCCTGCATTCCCTATGAGCGGGATGAGGAAAACGGTGCGGGCAATCACTACAATTGCCCGATTGTCACAAGCTATGCCGAGAACATCAAGAACAATGTAGAGGAACTCGAGACTGAGCACGTCCGCTTCCTGAGTCCCTTCATGGCCTTTACGAACGAGAAGATTCTGACCGCGCAGCTCGAGAAAATTATGCAGCAGGAGTTCGACATTCCGGCGGCCGAGACCCGCGCCGCGGCACATGCGGGCTGGGGCGAGCTCATTCAGGCGAAGAAGGATGTCGAGGCCGAGGGCGAGCGCGCGGTGCAGTGGTGCAAGGACAATAAAAAGCACGGCATTGTCCTCGCGGGCCGCCCCTATCACATCGACCCCGAAATTCACCACGGCGTTCCGGACATGATTGCGGGCTTCGGACTCGCGGTTTTGACCGAGGACAGCATCTCTCACCTCGGCAAAGTGGAGCGCCCGGTTGTGGTCTCCGACCAGTGGATGTACCACTCCCGCCTCTATGCGGCGGCGAGCTATGTGAAGAACACGGACGAGCTGGATCTCGTGCAGCTGAACTCCTTCGGCTGCGGCCTCGACGCGGTCACGACCGACCAGGTCTCCGATATCCTGACCAGCTCCGACAAGATTTATACGGTACTGAAGATTGACGAGGTCAATAACCTCGGTGCGGCGCGCATCCGCATCCGCTCCCTGATTGCGGCACTCCGCGTCCGCGACCGGAAGCACTACCAGAGAACCGTGAAGTCCGCGGCATACGACCGCGTCCTCTTCACGAAGCAGATGAAGAAGGATAACTATACGATACTCTGCCCGCAGATGTCGCCGATTCACTTTGACCTGCTCGCACCGGCCATCTCGGCCTTCGGCTATAATGTGGTGCTCCTCGACAACGATGACCGCCGTGCGGTCGATATGGGCTTAAAGTACGTAAACAACGACGCCTGCTTCCCCTCGCTCTGCACGATAGGTCAGGTCATGGATGCGCTGCTCTCGGGCAAATACGACCTAAACCGCACCGCGATTTTCATGAGTCAGACCGGCGGCGGCTGCCGCGCTTCGAACTACATCGGCTTTATCCGCCGCGCCCTTGAGAAGGCCGGCATGGGACACATCCCGGTCATCTCGGTGAACGTTGGCAACATGGAGCAGAACCCGGGCTTTAAGGTCACGATTCCGATGGCCATCAAGGCGATTCAGGCGACCGTCTACGGCGATGTCATGATGCGCTGCCTCTATGCGACCCGCCCCTACGAAAAGGTGCCGGGCAGCGCGGAGCAGCTCCACAAGAAGTGGCGCGCCATCTGCACCAAGGCGGTCTCCAAGCGGAACCCCGCGATGAACGAGTACCGCCGCATTGTCCGCGCGATTGTCAAGGATTTTGACGAACTGCCGCGCCGCCCGGTCAAGAAGCCGCGCGTCGGCGTGGTCGGCGAGATTCTGGTCAAGTTCTCGCCGCTCGCAAACAACCACATTGTGGATCTTCTGGAGCGCGAGGGTGCCGAGGCCGTCATGCCGGACCTCCTCGACTTCATGTACTACTCCTTCTACAACTTAAACTTCAAGGCCGAGAACCTCGGCTTCTCGAAGAAGGGCGCCTTCCTCTGCAATGTGGGCATTAAGCTCATGGACTGGTTCCGCGCGGATGCAAAGGCAGCCCTCCGGAAGAGCAAGCACTTCACCGAGCCCGGCGACATCCGCCACATGGCGGAGACCAGCTCCAAGTTCGTGTCGCTCGGCAATATGACGGGCGAGGGCTGGTTCCTGACCGGTGAGATGTTGGAGCTCATTGAGAGCGGCGTGAAGAACATCGTCTGCACCCAGCCCTTCGGCTGCCTCCCGAACCATGTGGTCGGCAAGGGTGTGATCAAGCAGCTCCGCGCTTCCTACCCGGATGCGAACATCATCGCGGTCGACTACGACCCGGGCGCGTCCGAGGTAAACCAGTTAAACCGCATCAAGCTCATGCTCGCCATGGCGCAGAAAAACCTGCAGGGCGGCTCCTGTGCGACAAGCACCGAAAGCCCTGATGCGCCCGCCTCCTCCTGCGGTTGCGGTTGCGGCGGTCACAGCGACGATCACAGCCACAGCGGCGGCTCCTGCGGCTGCTCGCACTGCGGCTAATGTGCCCGCGGTGCACTTGCTCCCGTAAACCGAAAAACACCTCCGAAGCTTCCGCTTCGGAGGTGTTTTTTTGATGCCTTTATCATTTCCGCTCACCGAATGCCGCTGATTGTGACATTGCCCATTTCACTGCGGAGTAACAGGCGCTTGCCGCTGTTGCCGCGCTGCAGGAACTTGCTGTCCACGACCGCGCCCTGCGATCGCACTGTCCCTTGCCCTGTCCGCGCAAAGAGAGTAAAATCTGCGAGCGGCTCTGCGAGCGTGACCGTCAGATTCGAGAGTTCGGCATCTGCCTTAAAGTCACTCGTGCTGAGCGCATCCGCGCGAAGTTCTCCCGCTGCCAGACTGAGAAGCGCGCGCTGCACATTCACCGTCTGCAGCGTCACATCGCCGAGCTCTGCGGAAATCGTCAGGCTGTCCGCATTGACACCTGTGATTGTCAGATCTCCGGCGCCGAGCGTAAAGCTGAGTGTCCCCAGATTGGTGCCGCGCGGCACCGCAATGCGGAGCAGCTTGCCCGCCGTGCCGCTCTCCTTTACATAGAGCGTATCATTCTCGCGGTCTTCGGTCTGCAGCGCCGGTTCACCGTCGTAGTCAAAGTGAAAGTTGCCGTCAATGCTCTCCGCGAGTTCAACCGAGAGACTGTCGCCCTCAACCGTCAGATTCCGGAAACGGCGCGCTAAGGTCTGCAGCGTCTCGGCCGCCGTGCTCTCCGCGGCTGTCGTCTCGGCTGCCGCCCCCTCAGCACTGCTCTCTGCGGCCACGAGCGTCTCGCCGTCGGCTGCGGTCTCGGCTGCGCTCTCTCCGCCCGCGGACTCTCCCACCGCCAGCTGCTCTTCGCCGCTCTCTGCCTCTCCGGACGCTTCCGCCGCGCTCTCCTCTCTGCTCTCCATCGCATTGCTCTCGCTTGCGCGACTCTCCGCCGTGCTGCTCTCCGCTGTGCTGCTCTCTACTGCCGTCGCGCTCTCTGCCCTGCTTTCCGGGCGCGAAAAGCGCTCCGCGAACGAGGAGCAGCCGGCCAAAAGCAGAAGGCTTCCGCCGAGCGCCGCGAGCAGCGCGCACATCCTTTTTTTCATCTGAAATCCTCCCAAAACGGTACCTGAATTGTAATCGCATTCAATTATCCAGTATGCCGAAAAAGAGGGCATATGTCAATTGACAGGAAGAGGTACCTATTCTATACTCCGTATATGAAAAGAAAATATCTCTCACCGAAAATTCGCAGTGCACATTTTGAGACAGAAAGCGAATCGAGTTTCATCGACCTTGTTCGCGATCTGTTCCCGACTCTCAGTCTGCTGGCTCTTAGCAAATTGTCCAAAAACAGCGTATCGGGCGACATCGTAACGCTCGCCTATGCAGTGTATACCCTGCGTTTATTATGGCAGAACCGTCACGCCGAAGATCCGTCGAGCGAAGTTACCTTACAGATAGGTCGTGATATCCGCAAAGTTTTCCGCTTCTGATATTCCGCTTGCCGAAGCTTAACCGAACAAAAAGACACAGCCGAGATGGTTGTGTCTTTTTGTGATGCCTTCTCCGGCAATTCCGTCTCTGCAAAAGTTTCATCTGTTCCTGATAGGTAAGAAATGATTTGCATACTTTCTCGTCCTGCATGAATTAGATTGTTCTCCACATATGATTCCCATGTATAAAAATGTCCTCCCCGGGTCACTTCTTCGAGAGGTGTAGGGAGATCCTAACGGCGTTACGATAATCCGTTTATCGGCATATTTCAACGGCAATCACATTTTTCATGCAAAAAACACCCGCAGCATCTCTGCCGACGGGTGTTTCTGTTGTCGTATTCTTAGAGGGAAAGTACATCCGCAAACGCCTGGATTGCGGTCTGCGCCTGACCGAAGTCTCTCATCTGCTGGTCGATACCCAGCTTGATGTGCGGGATACCCGCATCGTCCAGAGCCTTCTTGAGGTACGGATACTCCATCTCCTCCGGGTCGCAGAACTGCTGCATGAAGAGCACCAACCCCTGTGCACCGCTCTTCTTCACGAGGTCTGCAACGAACTCGCCGCGGCGGTTCTTTGCGGACTGCGGATCGTAGAGCAGCACGTCGTGATCGCGATTTGCGAACTGCACGGCGAGGTCTCTGATCGGGTCGTCGGTCTCCGGCGCATCCGTCTTGAAGAAACGGCTCTCGTGCGCAACATCGTCCGCTGCGATTGCAATGTGGTTGTCGTCGAAAATCTGCAGGAGCTTCGGGTTGTCGCAGATGATACCGCTGGTCACAACCTTGCTGCCCGTCCACTTTGCAGCCGGCAGCTTCTCAAGCTCTGCATTGAGCTCTTCGAGAAGCGGCGTGTACTCGCTCTTTGCCATGAACCACGCGGACTTCAGCACCTGCATTCTCTTGACTGCCGTAATCACATCACAGTGCTCGCTTGCGAGCTCCACGAAACGGCGTGCAGCACGGCGGTAGCGGTTGTAGAGCTTGATGCTCGCCTGCAGTGCCTCCGGGGTGATTGCCTTCGAAGCGATCTTCTCAAGCTGGCGCTTGACCTCGTGGTACTGATCCATCGTGAACTGCAGACCCCACTCCGCGAAACGGTTCTGCGGATGTGCGAGGAAGATGGTCGGCATCTTGCCGCCCATTGCCACGCGGATGTTCTGGGACATCGGGCGCAGCGTATCGCAGATGGTCGGCGTAATCACGCCGTCCAGCTCATCGAGGGTGCCGTTTAACAGCATCTCGAGACCCAGCTGCGCAATCGTGCAGTAGAACGTCGCACAGTACTCCTTTGCCATGCTGATGGTCTGGTCATTTGCACCCCAGACGCCCATCGGCACCATGCCTGCCGCATCGACAAGCTCTTCCGGCGCATAGTACGGAAGCACACCGATGACCTTCTTGCCCTCTGCCTTATACTTCTTCAGCTGCGCCTTCGGATGTGCGGAGACCGCTGCAAACTTGTCTAACAATGCCTCGATGCTCATGCCTTACGCCTCCTTCGTCTCGTTGTTCTTCTCGTTTGCTTCCATTGCTTCCATGAGACCCTGGACTCTGGTCTCGTACTGCGCCGCGTTGAAGTTACGCGGGTCAGCCTGGTCGCCGTCAAAGCCTGCGGTCGGAACACCGAGGTCCTTCGTAAAGCGTCTCTGCATCTCTGCCATATAGCCGGACCACGGCTTGCAGGAGCGGTTGTAGTGCACCAGTACGCCATCGACCTTGTTGTCGCGGCAGATGCCCTCTCTCCACGCCACGCCCTGCTCGATGCAGACCGAGTTCGGAGCCTTGTAGTACGCTCTTGCCATGCCGTCCATGTCCTTGTAGACAAAGCCGAATGCCGGCGCATACACGACTGCCGTGACGTTGATGCCGTTCTCCTTCAGCGGCTTGAAGAGCTGCGGGAGCTTCGGCCAGCACGGAATACCCTCGAACATGATGCGCTTCTTCTCCGGGAACGGAAGTGTCGTCGTGCCTTCCTTTACATTCTCCTCGAGGTCGCGCGCGAGCTGCTCGAATGCCTCTGCGGTCTCGACCTTGCCGCGTGCGGTAACGATATCCGCCATGTGGTTGAAGAGGTCAAAACCGGACATCGGCGCCGGCTTGTACTGGAGATAATCACAGACCTTGAGCCATGCCGTTGCCGAACGGTTCGCGTTCGCACATGCCTGCTCGAACTTCTTCTCATCGAACTTCTTGCCGGAAATCTGCTCGAGCTGCTTGATTGCCGCATCGAACTGTGCGCGCACATACTTGACCTTGGAATCATCGACCTCGACATCGTTGTTGTACGGGATGTCGATCATGATGAGCGGGATGTTGTGGATGCGGGCAATGTTCTCATACCACTTTGTCATGCAGTTGCAGATGTTGTTGCAGCAGAGGACAAAGTCGGGCATCGGCATCAGGTTCTGACGGATCGGCTTCAGTGCCTTTAAGCGCATTTCCTTCTCCGGACCGTCCGGGAGAGCCTCAATCTCGTTGATGTTCACGAGCTCCTCGTACGGAACCTGGGTCTTCGGATCCTTCTTCGGCTTGCCGGTCTCGGGATCGATGACCACATTGCCGTTCTCGTCCTTTAACGGCTTGCCGCTCGCCGGGTTGATGATGAACTCACCCGTCGCCGGATCAAACTTTCTGCCGACGCGGAAGCCCTCTGCGTATGCAAGGCTGATACGGGTATAACCGCAGATGTCGTTGTCATAGCCCATATCCTCCGCCGCCTGACAGAGCATTTCGCCGTCGCGGTTTGCCGCGATACCTGCTGCCTGGTTCTCCGGATAGACAACCTTCAGATCGAATGCCTCTGCGAGCTCGCAGGGGAATTTGGAAGAAGACCAGCCAACCGGCTCGCCGCGCTTCTTTGCCTCTCTCGCCTGCTCGTAGACATCGTCCACGACTTTACGGAGTGCAAGGACGCCGGGGCTCACTTTCTTCTTTGCCGGCTTCTTCGCTTCCGTGTTCTTTACTTCTTCTGCCATTTCAATCGCCTCTTTTCTAAATATGGCTTATGCCTTGGCGTGCTTTAACGCGCCCTGATATGCAAACAGCGCTGCGCCGAGCGCACCGTTGTACTGTGTGAGCGGGGAAGTCTTGATTTCACAGCTCAACTGCTCCTCCAAAGCCTTCACCACGCCGTGGTTCTGTGCGACACCGCCCGTCATGACGACATCCGGCACAAGACCCACGCGGTGCACAAGTCCTGCGACTCTGCCCGCAATCGCTCTGTGGATGCCCGCAATGATGTCCCGCTTGTCGGTGCCCTGCGCGAGCTGGCTGATGACCTCGCTCTCCGCAAAGACCGTGCAGGTCGAGCTGATTCCGATGCGCTTTGTGGACTCCGCCGAGAGCTTCTCGAGATCCTCAATGTTGACCTCCAGAACCCGCGCCATGACATCCAGGAAACGTCCCGTTCCGGCCGCGCACTTGTCATTCATCTGGAAATTGACCATCGCGCCGTTCTCGATCTTCAAGACCTTCACGTCCTGGCCGCCGATGTCAATGACGGTGTGCACCTTCGGAAACAGGAAAAACGCACCCTTTGCGTGACAGGAGAGCTCACTCATCTGCTTGTCCGCAATCCCCTCAAGGGAGTTGCGGCCGTAGCCGGTTGCGAGCGTGTAGTCCATGTCCTCGCGCGTCTTGCCCGCATTCTTCAGAACCTCCTCGATGGCGCGCTGAGGACCGGATGTACCGGTCCCCACGCTCACCAAGGATTTCGATACGATTTCCTTGCCGTCCTTTAGCATGATGCACTTGGAGGCAGTGGAACCGACGTCAATACCCAACGTGTAAATTGCCATAAAATCCTAACCTTCTAAACTTCTTTGCGAATAAGAATTAAGCCTTTGCTCCCGCGGTCTTCGCGTTCTGGCCGTTCTCATCATAGTCCTTGATAATTCTCGGGAGAATCATCTGGTGAACCGGGCAAATGGACTTCGGATTCTGGTAAGCAGCATCCGCAAATGCCACGACATAGTTTCTGATCTTCGGCATATCGACGATCTCATCGACCAGACCTGCCTTTGCGCAGTAAGCCGGGGTCGAAGTGTCGATATAGTGCTGAATCAGCTGGTTCATCTTGTCGATGGTGCCCTGGAGATCCTTGCCCGAATCCTGATCCTTCACGAGACGGCGGCTGTACATAGCGCCTGCCGCGGTCTTGCCGTACATGACGTTGATCTCGGTTGCAGCCGTACCGATCGAGAAGACGTTGTTGTCATTGCCCTGCGGGCCGCCGAGCACATAGTGTGCCGCCGCGGTACCCTTGCGGAGCGTAATCTCGAACATCGGGAGCTTCGTGGACTGAATCGAGTAAATCAGGCTCTGGCCGAGACCAAGCAGCTCTGCCTTCTCCGCCTCGTTGTCGACATCGATACCGGTCGTATCCTGCACCCAGATGATCGGGAGACGGTCGCGGCCGCAGAGGGTCACGAACTCGTTCATCTTGATCAGACCCTGACGGTAGAGCTTGCCGCCCATACCCATAGCGCCCTTGCCTCTGTACTCCGGATAGTTCGGGTAGCCCTGCATTGCGAGCACGCCCTGACGGTTTGCGACGACACCGACCGGGAGGCCGTTGACCTTCGCGATACCGGTGATCATCTCCGGGCCGTAGTCCTTCTTGTACTCCATGAACTCGCCGCCGTCGAGCAGTGCCTTCAGGACATTGTACATGTCATAGGTTCTGCGGGTGTTGCGCGGCACGATATCATAGAGCTCTTCGCCCTGGATTGCCGGTGCCTTCGGCGTATCGACCCGGAAGAACTCCGGATTGTATGCCGGCATATAGTCCATGTACTTCTTGATGGAATCCAGAACGCCGAACTCCTCCGCATAGACCTCGCGGAAGAAACCGGTCACGTTGTAGTGAATGGAGACGGAGCCCGGCGGGTCGTTCTTCATCTTTCTGGTCGCATCGATCATGCCCTGTGCGCCCTCGAGGTCAACGTACGGCTTCGAATCCATGCCGCCGACAATGCCTGCGCCGCCGACTGCCATGTTTGCCTTCTCGTGTGCAATCAGAACGGTCGGGGAAATTGCGTGATAGCCACCGCCTGCCGGGTTTGTGCCGTAGATGCCGACAATGACCGGAACGCCGAGCTGGTTGAGCTCCGAGTTGCGGTAGAACGGCGTGCCGCCGCCTCTGCGGTTCGGATAAACCTTCTCCTGCTCGTCGAGCTTAACGCCGGAGCAGTTCAGGATGTAGACCAGCGGAATGCCGAGCATCTTTGCCGTGTCAGAGCCGCGGAGCAGGTTATCTGCCTGGCCGGGAACCCAAGCGCCCGCCATCTTCTTGTTGTCGGAAGCGATGATTACAGCCCACTTGCCGTTGATGCGGCCAAGACCCTTGACAATGCCGGTCGAGACAATGCCGATTTTCTCCTCTGCGTTATCCTCCGGGTTGTAGAGCGTGTTGAGCGGGCAGAAAGTGCCCTCGTCAACGAGCTGATTGATTCTCTCGAGCGCCGTGTACTGGCCCTTCGCGTGAATCTTGTCATCCGGCGTACCCGCAGAGAGAAGCTTCTCTGCACGTGCGTGGATGTCCTGCTCGACTTCCTTTAACTCTTTCACGTTCTCCGGATTCGGTTTTGCAGCCGGCACATTCAGAACCTTCATGTTCTGGAAGTAGCGCGGCATGGTGTAATTACTCATTTTAAATCTCTCCTTAAAAGTGAGTTAACTGGTGGCTGAAATCTTCGCTTACTGCTTCGGAACCTTGATGAACGCCTGGCCGGGATCAATCTCCTCGCGAATCAGCTTGATGATCTCCGGGCTCGGTCCCTCCATGAGCTTTGCTCTGGACACATCGACATCAAAGCCGGTGTTCTCCTTGACCATCTCCGGGCTCGAGAAGGGATAGTAGTATGCGAGGTACATTCTCTTGGTCTCATCATCGAACTTCATGATGCCGAGATCCGTGACGACCATCTGCGGGCCTCTGTTGCTCGGCAGACCGGCTCTCTCTCTGCCACCGGGGCCGTCCATCCAGCCCGGGCTCGTGACATAGTCAATCTTGTCCATGAATCTTCTCTTCTGGTGCTGCATCATGATGACCGTGTTGCAGTAGGTCGCGATGCCGTTTGCACCGCCGGAGCCCGTGAAACGGGTCTTCGGGTTGTTGTAGTCGCCGATGCAGGTCGAGTTCACGTTGCCGTAGGGATCGATCTGTGCGCCGCCGATGAACGCAATCAGGCGCTCCTCGCCGTGCAGCCACTCATTTGCCTCGAAGCCGACAAAGCGGATGTTCGGCCACTGCACCGCGCAGTGTGCCATGAAGCGGAGATCGCCGACCGAACGCGGCACCTCGACCGGATCGCAGTCCATGAGACCGCTCTCCACGATCGGATGGCAGGACGGGCAAACCACGCGCTTCGCGAGGGAAGCGCCGATGAGCGGAAGTCCGGTTCCGACGATGACAATCTGATTCTCCTGAATATTCTTTGCAATGGCGTAAGCCTGCATCTCCTGCTTGGTATAATTCGTGTAATCAGCCATGTCTCTCTCCCCTCCTTTATCGCTTCGCGTAGCCGAGTCCCGGAATGACCTTCAGGCTCGCGAGGTGCGCGCCGCCGATCTTGTCCAGAACATCGTTGTTGTCCTTGCAGCTGTAAACCCACTTGTCCAGATAATCGCGGAAGGTCTCCGGGTTGACCGGTGCCGTGTACGGCAGGCCCTTCTTCTCGGCCTTCTCCTTCTCCTTTGCGATCTGGCGCTCTGCGTCTTCCTTATCCTGATACTTCGAAGCCTTGTCGTACTCTTTCAGAGCCTTGTCGTCGCAGTCATAGTAGTTGTAGCACTGGGACGGCCAAGCGCCGAACGGCACGTGCACAACCGCGTTGACGCACTCGCCGAAGACCTTGTTCTGCGACGGCTCCTGACGGATGTACTCGTTGCTCACGAGCTCCTCGCAGGTCACAATGACCTTTCTCGCCGCGACAGCGACATCGACATCGTGGAACTCATCGCCCTCGATCACGCAGGTGCCGTCCGGGGACGCCTTCTGCACATGGATGATGGCGGTGTCAAGCTGCGGGGTCGGCACCGCGACAACCTTCTCGCCCGGGTTGAAGGGATTCTCGACATACGCGAACTTTAAGTTGGTCAGCTTGTCGAGGGTCTGTCTCTTCTCCTCGGAGATGCCCCAGAAATCCGTGAGGCCGGAACCCTGCATGAGGCGCACCGGAAGGTACGGAAGACCGAGGGAAGCAGCATGAAGCTGCAGCATCAGAACGTCCTGCGAGTAGTCCTCGTAGGTCAGGGTGCCTGCCTCAATCGCAGCGCGGAAGCGGCGGGACACGTTCGTGTAGCCGGAGTTTGCGGTGTAGCAGTTGATGTATGCCTTGACGCGGCCCTCGCCGATCATCATGTCCCAGTCACCGCCCGCCGGGCCCGCCCAGACAGTAAAATCGGTCTGTCCCTGGCGAAGAATCTCGAAAACAGCCGCATAGGGCTTCCGGTTCGTTGTAAATCCGCCGAAGCAAATTGCATCTCCGCTCTCGACATACTTTGCAACAGCATCATGTAAACTCATTACTTTATTCAAGGTAATGTCCTCCTTTCTCGAAACACCAAAACGATTTTGTTCTTGCCTGTATTGCCTCTATTTCTATTGCAAAACGACTCAGTGCGCGAAGAAGGTCAGGAAAAATCCTGCTGCAACCGCAGAGCCGATGACGCCTGCCACATTCGGTCCCATTGCGTGCATCAAGAGGAAGTTGGTTCTGTCCGTCTTGGAGCCGACCGTCTGGGACACACGCGCTGCCATCGGGACAGCCGAAACACCTGCCGAACCGATGAGCGGGTTGATCTTGCCGCCGGTGACCGCGTAGAGAATCTTACCGAACACCACACCGCCGAAAGTCGAGAAGCTGAATGCCGCAAGACCCATGACGACAATGGCGAGCGTCTGCGGGCGAAGGAAGAGCTCGCCGCGCGCCGTCGCGCCGACCGAAAGGCCGAGGAAGATGGTGCAGATGTTGCAGAGTGCGTTCTGCGCGACATCCGAAAGTCTCTCAACCACGCCGCACTCGCGGAACAGGTTGCCGAGCATCAGCATGCAGAGCAACGGTGCGACATCCGGGAGAAGCAGGGACACGAGGCAGGCAACGAGGATCGGGAAGATAATCTTCTCGACCTTCGAGACCTTTCTGAGCTGCTTCATCTTGACGCGGCGCTCCTTGTCCGTCGTCAGAAGGTTCATGATCGGCGGCTGAATCAGCGGAATCAGCGCCATGTAGCTGTACGCCGCGACCGCAATCGGTGCGACCAGCTCGGGAGCAAGGTTGTTTGCGACATAGATCGCCGTCGGGCCGTCAGCGCCGCCGATGATACCGATAGCCGCAGCCTGCTGCGGGGTGAACAGTCCGGTCGCATTCGCAAAGATGAACGCGCAGTAGATACCGAGCTGTGCAGCCGCACCGAGCAGCAGCGAGATCGGGTTTGCAATCAGCGGACCGAAGTCCGTCATTGCGCCGACTGCGAGGAACATCATGCAGGGGAAGAAGCTGGACTTGACGCCCATGTACATGACGCCGAGAATACCTGCATCGTACCAGTGGTCCAGCTGGTAGAAATATTCGAAAGTGCCGGAGTGCGGCAGGTTCGACATGAAAATACCAAAGGAGATCGGGAGCAGAAGAAGGGGCTCAAACTGCTTTACGATCGCGAGATACATCAGGATAAACGAGAGAACCAGCATGACAAGCTGCTGCCAGGTCATCGTCGCGTATCCGGAACTCTTAAGCAGTCCCTCAACGATAGCAATCAGATTCACTGTAGGTTCCTCCTTCGCTTAGTTCAACGTGCCCATGACCTGGTCGGTATCCACCGTGTCACCCGTCTTCACGTTGATCGAAGCGACCGTACCGTCAACCGGTGCCACAATCTCATTCTCCATCTTCATTGCCTCGAGGACGAACATGGTCTGGCCTGCGCTGACCTTGTCGCCGACATTGACTTTGACGCCGAGCACGGAGCCGGGCATCGGGCTGGTCACAGACGTGCCGCCGGGCGCTGTCTTTGCCGCCGGTGCCGCTGCCGGAGCCGGGGTTGCCGCTACCTTCGGAGCCGGTGCCGGTGCTGCTGCTGCCGGAGTCGGCGCAACTGCCTTCGGAGCCGGTGCCGCAACAGGCTGTACCGGTGTCGAGACGCCGGAAGCGATCTCCTCGCGGGTGAGCATGTGGAATGCGGACATGCGCTCCACTTCGACCTCGTACTTCTTGCCGTTCATGGTAACAACGTACTTCATCTTTGTAGCCTCCTGTTTTGTTCTTGGTTTACTTCAATTCTTTAATGCTCGTGACGTTGATCTCTTCCGGTGACGCGTGAAGCTCCTCGCAGATGACCGCGAGTATCATGGAGCAAATCTCGTCGCTGATGCCCGGCGGATCCGGAATCGGTCTCGGTGCCGACTGCGCTGTCGCTGCCGCACCGGATCCCATAACCTTCGAGAACAGAAGGATCACAAGCGCGAGCGTAATCAGCGTGACCATAACCACACCGAGTCCCATGACGGACAGAAGTACGCTCTCAGGAACACCCATGGATGTGCTTGTCCACATACTACCCCTACCTCCTTTTTGATATGTATTCATTGTAACACAAGACGCGCAAGATTCCTCCCCTTTGTTGTCAAAAAGCTAGCGCAAATTGTCTCAGTTTGGGGAAACCCGCCAAAAAACTGATTTATTTGGTGTACTTCTCTGCTGTTTCTTGCACAAATTCATTTTCACGCAAAAAGTACGTTAGTATCCTCTACTTGCATCTTTTGCAACTTGTGTTATATTGTTGGTAAGGCGAGCGGAATATCCGCCTATTTATGCGGAAAGTCCGAACTCATCGCCCGAGGAGGTTCGTATGGAATCCAGAGACTACATTATTCAATATAAACAGGATGACCAGTGGCGCATGCACCGCCTGCACTATCACGAGGGCATAGAGCTCATGCTCGTGCTGACCGACGGCGGCGACTTCTTCATGGACCGGAAAATGTATCCGCTGAAGAAAAACACGCTTTTCATCCTGAATGCCAATACCTTACACCGCGACGAGAACGGCGCGGACGGCTCTGTCTTCAAGCGCTATGTGCTGCACATCCTGCCCACGCTGCTCGGCCAGCTCTCGACGCCGCAGACGGATTTTGCCGAGGCACTGAAAAACAGCGGCGCCTGCATCCGCCTCACGGAGGAAGACAGCAAGCGCCTCGCGCGCCTGTTCGAGAAGCTGCGCATCAGCATGCCGCCTTCGTTCGGCACGGACATCCTGGAGCGCATCACGCTCTACGAGATTTTGCTTCTGGTCTGCAGCCGCATCCGCTCCACCAAAAAGGAGCACGGCACCTCGAATCAGGACTATAACCGCGTACAGCCGATTCTCGACTATCTCCGGAAGAACTGCACCGAGCACTTGTCGCTCGACGAGCTTGCCGATCACTTCATGCTGAGCAAGCACTATCTCTGCCACATCTTTAAAAAGGGCACCGGCTTCTCTGTCATGGAGTATGTGATTCAGCTCCGCATCATCACCGCCCAACAGCTTCTGCGCCAGGGTGCGAATGTCCAGGAGGCGAGCGAGAAATCCGGCTTCCAGACTTATTCGCACTTTATCCGCACCTTTAACAGCTATGTCGGTGTCTCACCGAAGAAATACGCAAAGCTCTACCGCCAGGGCGACCGCTATGCGGTCAATGCCGAAATTCACGGCATCCGCAAGGTGCGCGCCACCATGCCGGACTAAACAACGCAAAAAGAGTTGGTCCGCTGTTTTCCTCCAAACATACTGTTTCTAAGAAGATGTACGCAGAGAAAAGCCTTGTATATCAATGGTTTGAAGCACTTTATACCAACTCTTTTTGTCCATCCTTCATCTTGCTTCACAGAAGATAAAACCTGCGCGATGTTTGGATTTGCATCTTGCGGTGATTGCTCTCCCGGCTTTCATCAGATACTTTCTTCCGCTTCCCCCGTCCCGAAGCCCGGCGGGAATGCGAACTTCAATCCGACATCAAACGCAATTCTCGGTATGCGCAAAGCGTTTTTCTCGGCATCCGCAGAGATCACCGGTTCCCTGCCCAGTCCCGTACCGCAAACCACAGTACAGCATTTTCTCTCGGATTATGTCGATCAAGCTTTGCCCTGTGTCCCAAAGGCATTTGTTCTGTGTCAGGCGCAATTCTCCTCTCCGCTGCCGCGGCAGGAATGTCTCCGGCATCCTGCGAGAATGATTCCGTTCGCTCCGTTGCTGCCTGATGAGTGTGCATTCATAATAAGTCTTTGTAAAACCACATGTAAACTTTGAGCACGGGTTCAGAATAAGAACATATGTTTCAGTGTCATATTCCTCTTTCAATGCCCGTTTTATGTCTGTTTTCATCCGCTTCCGCGCGAGAGCGGTGACGCAGCGAGGCGCTGTTGCTCTTTCTTATCATGAGATTTTCCGATTCGGCTTCTTTGCAGGATGCAAGTGCGGCGCACTATCGTCTATTCTTCTCCCCCTTCTTCTCGCCTTCGCCGGAGAGGAAGCGTGCGGCTCTCCGCTCACAGGTGGCGCAGGAGAGACGTCAGTGTTGCGATCAGCGCCCAGAGGAAAAGGGCGCCCGCAAGATAAAGCACCCACCGAAACACTTGCTTGATGTGCGTATTCTTCACCGCGGAAAAGCCAAAATAGAGCAAAGAGACCGGGGTCAGCGCGTAACCGCCGAGCAATCCAAAGTACCAGAGCCACGGGAGAAAGCGCGGAACCCCGATGCCCAGCGGCGCGGTCAAATTCATCCAGACGGTCGAGAGCGCACAGCAACAAAGGAGCCCCGCGGTCAGCGCATAGAGCTTACGAAACCGCAGTTCCCGCTGCCGCTTGTACAGCCAAAGCATGAGAAGCGCGAGTCCCAGCGGTATAACCACATTTGGAAATATGGGCACGAATACCTCCTTCCATCCGCCAAAGCATCTCATTGCGGAGTGAATCAGTTCGGTCAGGACATAGTAAAACCATGCGAGCCCGGCCGCCGAAAGCAGCGCAGCGCTCAGGCTTATCAGTTGCAACAGGGCCGCGGGACAGCGCTGTGTATTCCCCGCCGCATCGAAAAAGTGCAGAAACGAAAGCAGGGCCAAAATATAGCCGAGGTAGAGCGTCCAAACTCGGACGGAATATGCCGACGCATACGCGACGGAGCCGTACGGAAACACATAGCTGTGTGCAATATAAGCGAATATTCCGCAGCCGAATAAGAGCACCGTGAGGCTGTAAAGATGCCGATTCCAAATCAGCGCTCGCTGCAGCCTGCGCATACGGAGCAACGCAGGTAGCAGCGCAAACGGAAGCAGCAGATTCATCAGAAACGGAAGCAGGTGATTCAAAAACAGCTCCATACCGCTCTCCTTTCGCTTCGCGCCGAATAAAGGCGAACCTCCGCCCCCGCTCCTCTCACTGTACGAGCAGTTGGGAAATAATCTTGACAAAGAGCAGCACCAGCACGAGCAAGAGGACAGGGCGTATGGCCTTACTCCCCCGCTTTAAAGCAAGTCCCGCACCGAGATAGGCGCCTATCATATTGCAGAGCGCCGCGCTGAGGCCGAGCGGGATTAAGACGGTACCGTGCATCAGGAAAACGATGAGCGAACTCAAGTTGGTCGCCAGATTAATGGCCTTTGCCTGCCCGTTCGCGCTCTTTAAGCCGAGGCGCGACCAGACATTTAAGAGCACAATCAAAAAGGTACCCGTGCCCGGGCCGTAGAGCCCGTCGTAAATGCCGACCAGAAAGGCCGAGACCGCCGCGGTCACATAGGTCCGCCCCATGATTTGCTCTTCCTCCGGGCTCCGGTCGCGGAGCAGCTTCTTATTCAGCACCAGAAAGGCGACAAAGGGCAGGATGCAAAGGAGGATCATCAGGGTCATCCGCTCCGGCATACGGAGGGAAAGCCTCGCGCCGATCGAGGCGCCCACAAAGGCCGCCGCGACCGCGGGAAGCGCAAGGCGCTTTTCAATCATGCCCTGCTTCGCAAAGCGTCCGGTCGCGAGCGTGGTCCCGAAAACCGCCGAAAACTTATTGGTGCCGATGGCCGTGTGCACCGGAATCCCGGCAAAGAGGTAGGCGGGCAGGGAAATCAGACCGCCCCCGCCGCCGATGGCGTCTACAAAGCCCGCCAGAAAAACCAGCGGGCATACAATCAAAAAAGTTGTGATATTCATTGTTTTCTCAGGCGATGTGAACGTTCACTTCCTCGCGATACATCTTCTCGGGGAAGAAGCGGCGATAGAAGCGATCCAAAATGTGCCGAATTTCCGCGGCGGAGTGCGACGTAGCGCCGCCTGCCTCGAGGATGCGGTAGTTCATGCCGCAGACCTCCGCGCGCACGCGGGTCTCACGGACGCCGTTTCTTAGATAAAATGCGCGACGGCGAAGGCGCACGGCCTCCTCTTCATCATCCGCGGCGTGATCCGGATCCTCAATCTCACCGAGTATGGTCTCGGCATCGTCGATGTGTGCCTCCATCTCCCGCAAAAAGTCGGTCCCGATTCCGCTGCCGCGCTCCGATTCCTTGACGGCAAAGTAGTCGAGCAGATAGTGGTGTCCCTCCTCCGCCTTTTCCCGCGCAAAGAGCGCATAGGCGAGGAGCTCTTGCTTCTTGCTGTTGTCGCGGATCGCGAGCGGCAGATAATGCCCCGTCTCGTAGAGCTCCTGCATCTTCGGGAAGGGCTTTAATTCTACCTCCGGAAAATCTTCCTGCATTCTCGTCTCAAAGAGCTTCCGCAGTGCGGGCAGGTTGAGTTTTTCCACTCGGATCCGCTTGGTACAGTCTGTGTCCGCCGTCTGTTTTCGTTTCAGTTCGTGTCGCATGATTTGTTTCTCCTTTTCTTACTTTTCTTGTCCTCGCTCCTTACGGGGTGTAAAGCGTTCCTTGTGAGTGAGCGCATAATAGAATAGGTATTGCTGTAAAATACCCGCGTGTTTCCGGGCGACCAAGGGGTCCACACCCTGATAGCCCTCGCTCACAATGCGCTGCATCCAGACGTCCGAGGGCACGCGCTCCGTTCTGCCGTAGCCAAAGAGCATCACGCAGTTCGCGACCTTCTTCCCGACGCCGTGTACGCTCTGCAGTTCCGCAAAGAGTTCCTCATCCGGCAGGTCCCGAACCGCATCGAGATCAAGTCTTCCGTCTGCCACGCGGCGCGCGGCATCCAGCACATAAGGCGCGCGGTAGCCGAGCCCCAGATTCCGCAGGCTTTCCTCAGAGCTTCCCGCAAGCACCTCCGGCTTCGGAAACAGGAAGACCGTCTCCCCGGAGGGCGCCGAGATCGCCTCGCCGTAAGTCTCGGCGAGCCCGCGAACAGCGGTCCGTATGGCCGGAATGGATTTTCGCTGCGAGAGCACAAAGGAAACCAGCATCTCAAACGGCTCTTGACGAAGTACCCGTATGCCGTCGCCGTGAACCGTCGCCTCGGCGAGCAAGGTATCTCCGCTCTCGAAGATACCTTGCTGTATGGCGCCGTAGTCGCGCGCCAGGTCAAAGTAGGGAAGCCAGATCCTCTCCCAGGTCTCCGCATCGCAGGAGACCTCCACGGCGCAGTCGCCGCACTGCCTTAGCTCCAGAACCTCGCTTCCCGAGATAAAGCGGAACACGCCGTCCCCGATTTCGCTAGGGCGGAAGCACTGGCCGCTGTCCGCTATCTTCCGTAAACTCAGCGCTTCCCTGAGCTCTATGGTACGAAACTCCCGCACAAGTCCTCCTTGGTCTACATAAGCGTTATGCTACTATCCTAACCCAAATTCAAAAAGCCGTCAAATCGGCAAGAAAAAAGCCACCCGAAATGGTGGGTGCCCATAATACAGGAAGCAACAAATTCTCTATGATTATGGCATCTGACAGCCGAGTTTAGTAAAAAATATAATGAGCGATACTTAGTTTAAATGACCAGGCATCGCTCATTTTCGTATGCGACAAACTTCCCTTTTCCTGTTTCATCCAGTACAATCTAAATGAAAACAGCAGATTGATTGGAGGTGCGATTATGGCTCAGAGCTTACCTTATACCCAATGCGGTGATTATTTTGTCGTGGTCAGCGCTTTTTGTAACACCACTGCTTAATGGTACACTCCGCTCTCTTTTCAAACGGAATCAGATATCCGTTATACGTGTGTGGGCGTGCCTGATTGTACCAATCGTAAGCAAGCTCTGAAACGGCATAACCGGTTCTGCTGCAGTTTCAAAACGATACTGATAAATCAGCTCGGTCTTTAAGGTATTGTAATAGCGCTCCATCGGCGCATTGTCATACGGACAGCCCGCACGGCTTATGCTTTGAGAAATCCCGAGCTTCCGGCAATGTTGTACAAACTCTGCGGAAGTAAACTGGCTTCCTTGATCCAAGTGCAAAATCAGGTTTTGTGGGATAGCCTTTGCACTCGACAACGCTGTTTCAAGCGTACGCACGGCTAGGGAACTCGTGATAAAAGAGCTGTTTTCACTGGCAACAATACTTCTGTCATATAAATCAATAATGGAACAACTATAGCGCATGGTTTCATTTGTCAGTGTCATATATATGAAATTGGTACACCACACATGATTCGGCTACTCAGGAGAAAAATTCCGCTTTAATAGATTCAGGAAAATTTTATGAGCTAATCCCCGATGGTATGCGGGGCTCTTTCAGCGACAAATTGAGTGTAATTGTAGTTCACGATTCATGTACTTGTGGACTGTTGTTTTGCTCAATGAGATTCCTTCTCTTTGCAGAAATGCCTTCATTTTACGGTACCACATGACACCATGAGAATCATGGTAAAGTGCTTGAATCCGTTGACAACAATGAGATTTTTGAGCGAGATAACCCGCTTTCGCATTTCTGAGGTAGTTGTAATATGCATTTGGATGAATGTGTAGCTTTTTAAAAAGCCATCTCAATCCAAACTCCTGCTTATACTCATCAAGGAAACGATATGCCACTAATCGATTCCTTTCGCAAAGAATGCCGCTGCTTTTTTAAGAAGCTGTTCCCCTTTTCTAATTCGGCTTTTTCACGCCGGAGACGACGAAGTTCTTCTATCATCTCTAACTGAGACTTCTCCTCATCATTGTTTTGGCATTCTTCGCGATACGAGCGTACCCAGTTGGAAACAGTGGCTCTGGATATGCCGTACTCAGCCACAAGGCTGGCAATCGTGCGTCCATCCTGAATGTGCCACGAACAACCTTTCGTCTGGTTTCGTCTGAAATTCAAGTCATGTATTTTTCTCCTCTGCTGACATTATAATCTATCAGGCAGAGGTGTTACAAATTCACTGTACCACTACATACAATCAGCCGTGCAGCTAATTGCTGCCTGGCTGATTGCGACAATAACGGTCACAGAGGAGATAAAAATGAGCATTTTTCAAAAATCTGATATAGGTGCACAGGCTGCTTGGAAAGGATTCTCATCCCAAACGCTATATATTTCCCACAGACTAATTTCCGACAAAAATGGATATGAGTACTACCCAGAAGATATTGAGGATTTGGTGATTAAAAAGGATGGAGTCGTAGTAGAGGCTGTTCAGGTTAAAAACATCTCTGCCGACCTAACACTTTCAAGCCTTGCAGCAACAAAAACATCCAAAGGCGGCGAAGGATTTTTCAATCGCATGTGTAGCTTACATGCACAAAATCCATCCTTCCACCGCATTAAGGTTGTCTACTTTAATACTCTTGGTGTTGAACTACAAGAAATGCAATCTGGGAAAGCTGTCACCAAAAAGGCTTTAACGAAGAGACTTGTAGACAAACACGGATTGTCTGAGTCAGAGGCCGTATGGTTGATTGATTCTCTGTGTTTTGAGAAAGTCAATCTTGATGATTTGGATTTAAATATTCAAACTCAGATCAGCGACTATGTTCCGGTAATGTCTGCGCCTGCACTGGCCAAAGACCTATTGATTCAATATGTTTCTGTACTTTCTAAAAGCAAAGGGTACACCACACTAAAAATGTGGCAAGATAAAATCCACGATATTGGAACAAATATTGCTGCAATAGATGGATTTTACAAAGAATACAATAAATCTCTTGTTCGCTTAAGTGAACTGCGGCTAAATAGCAATAATGAACAGCTGAAACAAGAGTATTTGCAAGGTGTGTCTGCGCATCCTACACATATTCGTAACAATTTAGATTTCAAGCGAAACTATTGGATAGGAGAAATCCAAGCAGCAATCAATAGTAAAGGTGTCGCAATCCTTAAGGGGGTTTCTGGACAAGGAAAATCTACCCTTTGTTACCGCTACTTAATTGATACATATCCTGAATGCTGCGTGTTTTGTGTGCGTTCCATTGCTAACGAAGGGCAAGCACAGAATTTGGTTACAGCGTTAGATGGGCTTGGCAAGTATAATAAAAATTTAATCATCTATATTGATGTACAGCCAGGTGAAACACTTTGGGCATTTTTGCTGCAAGAGTTACAATCTCGTGGTCTTTCCATTCCAGTGCTTATCTCCATTCGAGATGAAGATTATAATCTAACACCAATTAGCGGAAAGGCGATCCAATGTGGGATTGTGGAGTTGGCTTTATCTAAGGAGGAAGCTGCACACATTTATAGTTCTTTTACAGAAACACAGCCTCATACTGAACACAGAACTTTCGAAGAAGCATGGCAGTCTTTTGGTGGACAAGGCCCATTGATTGAATTTGTATTTTTGTTGACAAATAATCGGACCTTGACTCAGCGCCTCCACGGGCAGATCGATGCGTTGCTACAAGAAGGTGTTTCGGATGAATGGTTAGAATTACTTCAGTTGGTTTGTTACGCAGGACGATTAGGGTGTGCTGTTAATCTTACTGCCGTAAAAAACGTAACTCATTGTTCTACAATGCACGCTGCCATTAGACGTCTGAAAGATGAGTACCTCATCAGAGAAGTTGATGAAAACACCATTGAAGCACTTCATCCTGTCCGTGCGAAAATTGTTTTTGATGCGTTGTGCGATCAAATTTGCACCGGAGCAAGAGAGGTTGTGTTCAAGGCTCTTTCGTGTATATCTTCACAAAATGTGAGAGTGGTTTTGTTGGATTACTTCTCTAACCAGAACCAGCAATATGACATTGAAGATGTACAGCGTCTCTCTCAAATAAGATTCCTTGACTGGATAGGATATGCAAATGCTATCAGGTCAATGCTTTGGTTAGATGCGAAGCGTTATGTTGAGGGAAACATGACATTCATTAGCTCTGTGGTAAAAAAACGTGGCAAAGGTTGGCTCTGTTTTTTACCCATTGACCTTTCTGGTATTGAGCGATCAGATGATCTAATTGCAGATGGAATGAAAGATTTATCTAATGTCAATAAAGTAGATTTACAGAATGCCATCGATGAAGTCAAGAAGTCTCTAACCTCTCTCTCAATCAATTATCAAGCAACAGACTGTTTTGTGAATAATTGTGTGGTGCCATCAGTTTTGCCTAATACAGACGCTGAGCGATCATCGTTTGGATATGCGCTATTTTGGATGGCAAAGCGTAATTTTAATGTGACATTACCATTCAAGACTGATGAAATCGTTGCCAGCATATGTGCGGGCGAACTCCAGCCGTCTGCTGATGCGATACGTGGACTCTTTGAACATCCTACATTGCTGGAAAGCTATCAGGCTGCCGCGGATGTATTAGTGGAAAAACTCATCTATGAAATGCAAGTTCTTACTTTTTCGATTACAAATGATGAAGTGTCTTGTAAATTCATTCCGTCTATTTCGACAGAAACAGGGTTTCCGGAGAACACGAAAAATACAAATCAGTATTGGCGAATTAAAATGCTGGATATTTTAAAGCAACTGTATCCAGAGAAAGAGTATATTGATATTGAGTTGATTGGTGTTGATCTCCTTCGGGATTTGGGAATTGAAGCGCTGGATTATAAACTCCATATCCATAAGAGCAATCGCCATAATGCATGGGTATCTGAATTGAATGGATGGATACCTACACGAATAGATTATAGTTCGCGTCCTTCTTCGTGGCAGGAATATGTAGCCGATATTGACAAAATAAGAATCAATGTCAATGATTTGATTGCTGAGACAATTAAGCTCATTGATGATGTATACAGAAAAGGGAGGTATACACAGGATCGAGGAAAAAGCGTTGATAATCGGCTAAAAGTGTTTAAAGAACACACCTTTGCCGAAAATCTACTTCCCACTTTTGCTGTTGATCCGTACTGTCTTTATTCTGAAGGAAACGAAAAAAGCCCTGTTGCAGAGTATTATACAATGCGTCAATTGCTTTCGGTTGGTAAGTATGAGAATTTTAGAAAACGATTGAATGATGTGTATTCCTCGTTGGATAATTTTTACAATCACTTTGCTGAAGTTCTTCATGCAAGAATTAATAAGCAAGATATTAGCATTGTTAAGAATCCAAGACTCGCTATGTTTAATCTTTATTCTGCGGCTAAAGCCCTCGTGGACTTCCAGAAAGAGTATGAATTGTTGTTTTCCGAATACAGTTCACTTAAGGAGGATTTTGCAAAGCAAGAACTTGAGAATATTCTTACTTTAGTTAATGTTTGGCGTTATGTGCTTGATAATCAACCGAAAGGTTGCGCCATTGCTTATGATTCAAAACAAAAATATCGCAAGGGAACAAACTATTTTTGTGATACGCTCTCAAAAGCAGTTACGGCAGTGAATGGTACCCTTCTTAAAGGTAATAAACATGCCTACATCATTGTTGATTACAATATGGAAGAGAATAATACCTTTGAGAATGAATATACCAGAATCGTGATGACGATCAGAAATGTATTTAGAAACAGTATTTTTCCATCAAGTGATAGATGGTATTTGGAAACACAATCCTTAGAGTTAGTATATGTACCTGTTTTTTCTGGTGTGCTCTCGCCGGCAGTATACTCGATTCCGTTCTATAAACTTTTGGATACAGATGAATCCCGCATAGCAAAACCGATGTATCCGTGTGAAATAGAACCTGTGCTAATTGAAAAAATAAACGCAACAAATTCTTTGAAGCTGTGGATTGAGTCCATGAAAAAACTTGGTGAAATGAAATTATACCTTCAGAGGTATCAGCAAATTGTTCAAGTGCCTGTTGATGACAACTGCCTTTGCAGTATAGCTGTATACACAGAAATGCTGATTAACCAAATCAATACATTGTGGAACGACTTCATTTCGGTCGAAGATCTCGTAAGCGAACTAATTGAAACTGCTAATGAGCAAAATAGTGAGTTGCTAAATGTTGTAAAACTTTTCTTTAATTGTTACGAAAAACTCGAAACTGTAATAAGAACACAAAATGATCCGAGCGAACTTATACAAACAATCGAAATGGTATCCATCATAATGTTTCTCTTATTGCCTTCAATATCGTAAATTATTTTAATATCCAATATAAAAAAGAGTCCGTCTATTGGCATTTTGTTAATTGATGGACTCTTTGCTATACGTTGAAAGCGTTATAAACGATATATAAGGTTGGGAAGTATAATCCCCATCAACTCGTCGGGAATAAAAAATAACTTCTGCGCAAATTGATCAGAAGTTGAAATTGTCAGTTATCAGCTCTGACTTCGTGCCAAGTTGGCACGAGCTTACTTCTCGCCAACTTGGCGAGAGATATAATTCATACCCTTTTACTTGTTTCTAATTTGGGAACAAGTCAGATCGTAAGAACGCTTAATTTCACTTGTTCCCAAATTGGGTATATTCTAGACTAACCAAGAACTGACAGTTGCCCCTATGAAGGGTGAAAGAGAAATGTTAAGGGTAACAGACAAAATTACCGCTTTATATTGCAGACTTTCTCAGGAAGATGCATTGGCTGGCCATAGCAATTCCATTGTGAATCAGAAAAATATACTGCTCCAATATATCGAGGATAATCGCTTTCCGAATCCAACTTTTTTCGTAGACGATGGCTACAGTGGCACTACTTTTGACCGGCCTGGTTTCTAGAAAATGCTGGATGAAATTGAATCCGGAAATGTAGCGGTTTGTATCACAAAAGACCTTTCGAGACTTGGCAGAAACTCTGCTATGACTGTCCTGTACACTAACATCACATTCCCGAAACACGGTGTCCGCTATATTGCCATCAATGATAATTTCGATACCAGCAATCAGAATAGCATGTGGATTGATATGGCAGGCATCAAGAACTGGATCAATGAGTTTTATGCCCGTGATACCAGTCGCAAAATCAGAGCTGTCAATAAATCCAAAGGTTCCTGTGGTATTCCACTTACAACCAATGTTCCTTACGGATATATGAAAAATCCGGATGATCCCACCCGTTGGCTCGTTGATGAAGAAGCAGCTATCGTTGTAAAGTATACCTTCAAGATGGCAATGGAGGGACGTGGGCCGAGCCAGATTGCAACGCAGCCGACCAAGGACAAGGTACTTACTCCAACAGCCTATAAGCAAAAGCAGGACTTAAATACTCCACAGGCGACACCGGAGAATCCAAGTAAATGACATCAGACCACAGTGAGAAAAATACTGGAACGCAGAGAATATACAGGCTGTATCGTCAACTTCAAGACCTTTACCAATTCCATTTGGGACAAGAAAAAGCGTGACAATCCGGTAGAAAATCACTCTGTCCAGAGGATATATTCGAGAAAGTTCAGGTGTTGTGTCAGAATCGCCAACGCAAATCCAAGACAGGTAAAACAAGCCTGTTCTCCGGCATAGTATATTGTGCCGATTGTGGTGAGAAGCTGTATTACTGCACAGCTAACAATTTTGAGAAGCGACGGGATTTCTTTGAGTATTCCACCCATCGTAAGAACGATGAAAAATGCAAATCCCACTATATCCGTGCAGTCGTTTTGGAGGATATGGTGTGGATGCACATGAAAACTGTCATCAGCTATATTCTCCACTATGAAGATCACTTCCGTGCAGTTGTGCAGGAACAGCAAAAATAGAAAGTGATGAAAAGATATAGGCATGGAGAAAGCAGCTGACACAGGCTGAAAAACGTATTGCTGAGTTGGACAGACTGTTCGTGAAGATTTATGAGGACAATACCAAAGGAAAACTGTCTGACGAGCGTTTTTCTATGATGAGTGGAAACTATGAAGCGGAACAGAAAAAGCTCAGCATGGACGCTGTAGAGCGTCAGAAGAATATCGAAAAACAGGAGCGTCAGAATGAATGATTGAAGAAATTTATTCAGAAAGCAAAACACTATCAGGAACTGAATTCGCTGACTCCTGATGCGCTGCGAGATATGGTCAGTGCCATCTATGTAGGTGCGCCGGACAAGTCTTCCGGCAAACGTCAGCAGAAAATCGAAATTTACTACGACGGTGCAGGATTTATTCCGCTAAACTTATTGATGCAAAGAGAAACAGCGTAACCGAAGTCACGCTGTTTCTCCCCGAAAATCGGAACTTTTAAATTTTTCCTGTTTTACGGGCACCACCCTGATGGTGGCTCTTTCTTGTCTCCGCGTCCGAGTCGTATCGTTCAGCGCAACGCAATGCTCTCGTTTCCCGCGACCGCGTGGAGCGTGTTTTCTTCCGTGAGTTCCGGGCAGGAAATCTGCACATAGTCGCAGGCACTGCGCGGAAGCTCCCAGTAGAGCATACTGCCGTCGCCCCGCTGTACGGAAATCTGCTCCCGCGCGGGGTGCTCGCTCCCGAGTTCCCACTCGAAGAAAGGCTGTGCCGATTCCGGCGAAATCTTCTCTGCCCGCGCCTTCATGCCCGAGGCAATCAGAACACCGCCGTCCACGCGGCAGCTGCCGTTCCAGTCGAGCGCTGCGTCCTTGCCGTTGTCCGAGCCGTTCACAAAACTCATACCGCCGCTGAAAATCAAATCGCCGTTCGAGTCGATGCCGTCGCCGCCCGCCGTCACATAGAGCTTCCCGCCCGCAATGTGAATCCGGACCTCGGGATTGGCCTCCTTCTTCTTGGTCTTCGTCTTCTCCTTGTCGTAGTGCTCCCGTGCGTTCATGCCGTCATCGTCCGCGCTGATGTCAAAGCTGCCGCCGCGCATCTCTATAGTCTTGCCCTCGATGCCCTCGCTCGTATGCGCAAACACATAGGAACCGCCGGACAAGGTCACCGCGCCGTCGGAGCTTACGCCCTTGCCCTTATCGCCCTGTGTGCTCGCCCGGACCGCGCCGCCCTGCAAGGTGACGCTCTCTTTGCCGCAGAAAATATCGTCCTCCGTCCGGAGGTCAAAAATCCCCTCCGCGACAATCAACTCACCCTTTGCGACAATCCCGCGGTTTGCCGCTTTGATATTCGCGCTGCCGCTGCCCCGCAACGTGAGATTTCCCTTGGCAAAGATTGCCGCGTCCACGCCTTCGGGATCCGCCGCCGAGCCGTCCTTCTTTTCTCTTCCGTCCGTCTCGATACTGTTCGTCTCTTCGCCCGCAAAAATCAGCGTGACCGAGACATTCGCCGCACGCACTTCGATCGGCAGGCGGCTCTCTCCCGTCAGGCGGTAAGTCCCGCCCTCGTGAATCACGAGCACCCCCTTCTCGACTTCTGCGCCGCGCCCTTCAATCTTCGCGCTGTCCCCCCGCAGGAGAATATTGACCGAACCCGCAGCGGCGTTTGCGGGAGATGCCGTCTCCTCCGCTCCGGTCGCTGTGACTGCCGCACGACTGCCGCAGCCGGAAAGCGCTGCGAGGAGAACTCCCAGACCAAGCAGCAGTTTGATGTGCAACGCTCTGTTACGCTGCCTCATTTCACACCTCATTTTGAAAAACTGTGATACCATCTAGGAAATAACCGGTTCCGAAAAGGGGGAACATACGATGACGATTTTACTGGTGGAGGATGAGAGCCGCCTCGCAGCGGCACTCATCAAACTGTTTCACGCCGAAAAATATCTCGCGGACAACGGGGAGGACGGCCTCTACGCCGCCCTGCAAAAGGACTACGATGTCATTGTCCTCGATGTCATGCTCCCGAAAATGGACGGGTTTGCCGTGGTGCACGCGCTTAGGCGTGCCGGCAAAGAGACACCTGTTCTCATGCTGACCGCGCGGGATGAGATTCGGGATAAAATCGAGGGCCTTGACCGCGGGGCCGATGACTATATGACCAAGCCCTTCGTCCCGGAAGAACTCCTTGCGCGCGTCCGTGCGCTCTCCCGCCGCCGGGGCGAAGTGCTGCTCGACGAACTCCGCTTCGGCGATTTCTGCCTGTCGCTCGCGACCAACGAGCTCGCTGCCAACGGCAAGACCGTGCGTCTTGCGTTTAAGGAGGCCGAGCTCTTAAAACTGCTGGTCGCAAACAAGGGAGCGATTCTCGGCAAAGAGACCATACTCCGGAAACTCTGGGGCGATGAGAGCGACGCCGTCGAAAACAATGTCGAGGCCTACATCTCGTTTCTCCGGAAAAAACTCGCCTTTCTGGAGTCCTCGGTCAAAATTCAGGCGCTTCGCCGCCAGGGCTATCGCCTGGTAGAAGGAGATGCGCAGTGAAGCCGCTCCGCCTCTTACAGCGCCGTATCATCGCGACGAATCTCGCCTTTGTCCTGCTTCTGCTCTTCGGTATCCTGACCGCGCTCTTTTTAAACGCCCGCGCCCGCTCCCTGAAGGAGGCAGGCCGCTATCTCGGCGCCGAGCTCCGCTTTGCAAGTGTCTTTTCCGAGCATGAGACTGCGGGGGAGACCTCGTCGGATGAACCGAGCCCGCCGCCGGACGGGAGTCAGGCTCCCAAAGCCTACTATCCCTACGTCGTTTTTTCGAGGGACAACAGCAGCGGCAGCTATACCGTTTCCGTCACCCACGACCTCAGCTTAAGCGAGGCCGATACCTCCCGTCTTCAGAGTCTCTTACAGGAAGCGGCAGGCAAGGACACGGATTCGGCGCGGCAAGACCCGCCCGAACGCCCGGAGAAGAGTGAAAACCTGACGCATGCCTTTTCCTCTTATTATTACGTACAGGGGCGACAGGGCGGCAAGCGTATCTTCCTCGTCACCTCGCTCGACAACCTGAACAGCTCGCTGCTCCTCTTTGCCGCGGAACTAGGCGGCATTTTTCTGCTCGCAGGTCTCCTCGTCTTCGGGCTCAGCTTCTTTCTAGCCCGGATGAGCCTCCGCCCGGTCGAACACGCCTTTTCGGAACAGCAGCGCTTTGTCCAGGATGCCTCGCATGAGCTGAAAACCCCGCTCACGGTCATCCTCGCCAATCTCTCCATTCTGAAATCACATCCGACAGCGACCATACATGAAGAGGTGCTCTGGATTCAAAATACCGAGACCGAGGCGCGGCGCATGCAGGAACTCACCGAGCGCCTCTTATTTCTCGCCAAGGCAGATGCCAAAAATCTGCCGTCTCGAAGCGAGGTGCTCTCTCTCGACCCTGGTCGAGTCTACGGCCCTCCCCTTCACGGCACTCGCCTTTGAGCGAAAGCTCTCCCTCGCGCTGGACATTGCCCCGGCACTGTCCGTGAGCGGCGATGCGCAGACACTCGCTCAGCTCCTCGCGATACTGCTCGACAACGCACTGAAATATGCCGCGCCAGGCACCGAAGTCACCGTGCGCCTCTGCCGTCAGAAAAAACACGCTCTGCTCTCCGTTCATAACAACGGGGAGCTCATCCCTGCGGATGCACTCCCCCGTCTCTTTGACCGCTTTTTCCGCGTGGACAAGTCGCGCGCCCGTGCGGCGGGCGGTTACGGCCTCGGTCTATCGATTGCAAAGACCATCGCGAATGCCCACGGCGGCGATATTCGTGCCGAGAGCACTGCGGAACACGGCACCGTGTTCACCGTGACGCTCCCGCTCTCAGAATAAATTGCGGGGATCGTCCGGAAACAGCGCCTGGTTTCGCGGCAACACTTCGTAGAAGTCCGCAAAGACGCGGTTGCTGAGATCGATCCCCCGCTCCGTGAGCCGGAGCATCGGTGTATCGACCTCCAGGAGACCGAGCGCCGTGTTTTTCCGGATTGCATCCCCGAAGAGATCGAACATATTCAGGTGGAAGAGGTCGTAAAAATCCGCGCCCGAGACCCCCTTGGTCATGCGGAGCCCAAGGTACATAAACTCTTCCATCTCGTCCGCAACCGTGAGCGCCACCAGATCCTGGTAGAGCGGCATCAGATCCCGGTGCATCTCGACCGCCATGTAGCGGTCCAGTCTCTCCTCCGAGTGAAAGCGGTGGTGCTTTAACTTACTGGAGGCACCGAGCCCGACGCCGAGGTAGTCGACGCCGGTCCAGTAGCCGATGTTATGGCGGCATTCCTTGCCCGGGCGAGCATAGTTCGAAATCTCATAGCGCGTAAACCCATACTCTTCCAGCAAAGTCTTGGTCTCCGCGTACATCTCGCGCTCTTCGTCCTCGCCGGGAAGCGCTTTCTGCCCCTCCTCGCTGCCGTAGAGCGTCGCGAACGGTGTCCCGGGTTCAATGATCAGCGAATAGGCCGAGATGTGCTCCGGGTGGAGGCGCAGCACCTTTTTGAGGCTCTGGCGCCACTTGTGCAGCGTCTGGTGCGGAATGCCGCTCATCAAATCGATGTTGATATTGTCAAAATGCGCCGCCCGCGCGAGCTCGTAGCTGTGAAGAAAGTCGTTGTAGCTGTGAATTCTCCCGAGCAGTTTCAGTTCTTCATCGTCCGCGGACTGGAGCCCCAGACTCAGGCGGTTGATGCCGGCCTCGCGGTAGTATTCGAGTTTGGTTGCGTCGAGGGTTCCCGGGTTACACTCAATCGAGATTTCGGCATCCGCCTCGACCACAAAGTTCTCATAGACCGCCGAGATAATATTCTGAATTTGCAGACCGCTCAAAATAGAAGGCGTCCCGCCGCCGATAAAAATGCTGGAGAGCTGATACTCGGGAAGTATCTGCCCCTGGGCGCGTATCTCTTCGATCAATTGGTTGACATAGGCGCGCTGCGCCTCCGGGGTGGATTCCCCGGAGAGAAAATCGCAGTAGCGGCATTTCGAGGCGCAGAACGGAATGTGGATGTACAGTTCCAGTTTTTGTTTCTCACTCATCGCCGAGTTTCAAGACGCTCATGAATGCCTTCTGCGGCACCTCGACGGAGCCGATCTGGCGCATGCGCTTCTTGCCTTCCTTTTGTTTCTCGAGCAGCTTCTTCTTCCGCGAGATGTCGCCGCCGTAACACTTTGCGAGCACATCCTTCCGCATCGCCTTAACGGTCTCGCGCGCAATGATCTTCGAGCCGATAGCCGCCTGAATCGGAATATCGAAGAGCTGACGCGGAATCTCCTTCGTGAGCTTCTCGCACATCTTCCGCCCTCTCTCGTAGGCGCCGTCCGCAAAGACGATGAACGAGAGCGCGTCGATGGTCTCACGGTTAATTAAAATATCGAGCTTCACGAGCTTCGAGGGCATATAGCCCTTTAACTCATAGTCGAGAGACGCATAGCCCCGCGAGCGGGACTTTAACGCGTCAAAGAAATCGTAGATGATTTCATTCAGCGGCAGTTCGTATTTAAGAATCGCGCGGTCCTGCTCCATGTAGTCGGTGCCGAGATAAAGGCCGCGCCGCTCCTGGCAGAGCTGCATAATCGGCCCGATGAACTCGCGGGTCAGCATGATTTCCGCCGAGACCACAGGCTCTTCCATGTGCTCAATCTCCGCGGCATCCGGGAGATTCGAGGGGTTCGTGAGCTCTATCACTGTGCCGTCCGTCTTATAGACGCGGTACACGACGCCAGGCGCCGTCGTCACGAGATCCAGATCATACTCGCGCTCCAGTCTCTCCTGAATGATTTCGAGGTGCAAGAGCCCGAGGAACCCGCAGCGGAAACCGAAGCCGAGTGCGAGCGAGGTCTCCGGCTCATAGGTCAAAGAGGCGTCGTTTAACTGCAGCTTTTCGAGCGCATCGCGGAGATCCTGATACTGCGCGGCATCTGCGGGGTAAAGACCGCAGTAGACCATCGGCGTGACCTTCTTATAGCCCGGGAGCGCCTCCGACGCCGGATTCTTCGCGTGCGTGACCGTATCGCCAACCCGCGTGTCCCGCACATTCTTGATGCTCGCGGTGAGGTAGCCTACCATGCCGGCCGAAAGCTCGTCGCAGGGAATAAAGCGCCCCGGCGCAAAATAACCGATCTCGACCACATCCATCTCCGCGCCGGTTGCCATCATGCGGACGCGATCGCCCCTCCGAACCGTGCCGTTCTTCACCCGAAGAAAGACAATCACGCCCTTATAGCTGTCGTAGAGCGAGTCAAAAATCAGAGCCTGCAGCGGCGCCTTTTCATCGCCGCCCGGCGGCGGCAACTGTTTCACGATGGCCTCCAGCACCTGATCCACATTGAGTCCGGTCTTCGCGGAAATACGCGGTGCACCCTCCGCCTCGATGCCGATTACATCCTCGATTTCCGCCGCGACCTTATCGGGCTCCGCGCTCGGCAAATCCACCTTATTGATGACCGGAATGACCTCGAGGTCGTGGTCCAGAGCCATGTAGACGTTTGCGAGCGTCTGTGCCTCTATGCCCTGGGAGGCATCGACCACAAGCACCGCGCCGTCGCAAGCCGCAAGCGCGCGGGACACTTCATAATTAAAGTCAACATGTCCGGGCGTGTCGATCAGGTTGAAAATATACTCCTCGCCGTCCGCCGCGCGATACACCGTGCGGGTCGCCTGACTCTTGATTGTGATACCGCGCTCCCGCTCGAGCTCCATCGTGTCCAGAATCTGGTCCTGCATCTCCCGTTCGGTGAGCAGACCCGTTTTCTCGATGATGCGATCGGCGAGCGTGGATTTACCGTGGTCAATGTGGGCAATGATACAAAAGTTTCTGATATGTTGTCTGTCGTAAGTCGGCATGCTTCCTCCATAAAAAACCGTAAGCAGACTGCGGCTTTCCTGCCTTTTCATCTGGAATGAGAATAACATTTTTGCTTTTCTCTTTCAAGTAAGCTTGACACTCTCCGGGCTTTGTCCTACAATTTATGGGCATGTTTACATTGAACTGTCCGTGTCCAGACTTCGATGCGAACGCCCACAGAGAGCAAGACATTTGCGCGGCTGCCCGTCTCTGACGGTTGTCTTGATGACTGTGAAACTATCATCGTATCCGTGAATGGGAGGAAAAGAAATTGGCAAACATCAAATCCGCGAAGAAGAGAATTCTGACGTCCGCAAAGAGAGCAGAGAGAAACAAGTCTGTTAAGTCCGCTGTCAAAACCGCTGTCAAGAAGGTCGATGCAGCTGTCGCAGCAGGCGACAAGGCAGCAGCAGAGGAGAGCTTCCGCAAGGCAGAGCGCGCGCTCACCATGGCGGCTTCCAAGGGCGTTCTGCACAAGAACACTTCTTCCCGCAAGGTGTCTCGCCTCTCGAAGTCTGTCGCAGCAATCGGCTGATTGCTGTCATAGAACAAAGGCAAAGCAGAGCGAAATTCCGCTCTGCTTTTTTTGTCTTCCTATTATTTTTTACTTGTCTCTGTATCTAGTCCGTGCCTCTTTTCAATCCTGCAGGCTGTCACCGCCTATAAAAATCTCAGAACCGCTCCCAGCTGCAGCGCTGTGGAGAATATGTGCAGCGCGGATATTTGCCGTAAAGGCCGCTGCCGTCTCCCATCGCCAATGGGCGGCAGTCATCGCAGGCATAGCGGAACTCGCAGTCCCGGCACTCTTCCACCTGATCCTTGGTGATTCGCCAGTACCCCAGCAGTTTTTCGCGAATACCCTCCCAGCGGTCTGTCCGGATATTTCCGCAGGACAAGTCACGCGCAAAAATGCAGGGAATCACATTTCCGGAAGCTGTAATCGATAACTTGCCGAACCAGCAACTGTTCCACTGATGATTGACAGCAAAGCCATCCGAAGAGGTTTTAAATCTAGGTCTGCTTATGATGCGCTTTGCGTTAATCTCCGGATCAGTGACCGCATGACTGGACTGCGGACTGTGTTTCACTGTCCGCACGGTGTCGAAGCCGTTGAAGCGCAGTCCTTTGCCTTCGATATACCCGCGAATTTTCGGCAGCAGATGCTGGTTTTCCCGCATCATCACTACGGCAATGTTCACAGGCACATTCCGCTCATGTAGCAAATCAAGACTGTGATCTAGGCGAGCAAAGCTGCCCTTATGCTGGGTAATATGATCGTGAGATGCTGCATTATGACCATATAGGGACACACGAACGCTCGCGCCGACTTCAGCAATGAGGTCTGCCAACGACTCTGTCAACAAATAGGCATTAGTAAAAATATCAATCCGCTTCATGCCGAGCTCGACTGCATAGCGCAACAATTCGCTGAAACCGGGATGCATGAGCGGTTCACCACCAATAAACTGAAAAGCCTCACAGCCCATGAATTTTAATTGCTCAAGCACCCTTTTCCATTCCTCTGTGCTTAATTCATTTGCCAGTTCAGACTCACAAGGCAAGCCAAAAGCACCATAGCAATGCAGGCAGTGGCAATTGCAGCGATTGGTCAATTCGAGCCATGCATAACGGATAATCGGGCGGACTCGATGTTCTACAATGGCACAAGAATGATCATTGACGAGCCCATCCATTTCCAAAGAATCCAAAAAAGAACTATCCTCCGGTAAAGCTTTACCGGACAAAGCCAGTGAGAGTAGCTGTGTCGCATCCTCATTCAGAGCGTAAACCTGTCCATGCCGCAAATCGTAGATTGCGCTGGCCTTGCTACCTTTGACCCAACGACAGTGATCAGAGATGCAATAATACTTCATGCCTCCCCCAAATAGCGGCGCTTCAACTCCAATACCGTATCGGTATACAGCTGTACGGCGTCATTTTCACGATTCTGCTTCACCATTGCAACACAAGGTACAACCATACGCTCATAGATATCCCGATAACGTGCAAGACGGTCCGGCATATGATCAATCGCGGAAACAATGGCCGGTGCAATCCGATAATACTCGTCCACCAGCGCGCTGAACTGCTGATCATACAGTTTCCGCTTATCGCGTAAAACGCGCAGGGTTTGTAGCTCATCGCAATCATCGGGCAAATTCAGTGTTTCCACACAGGCCGAAGTGATAAAGCACCCTCCACCAGAAGAGTTTCCCCCATCTCTCCACTGATCCGGATTGCAAGGATTGCAAGGATTGCATTGTCCAGTTTCTGTAATCTGATCCGGAGAACAAGGATGACAGGGATTGCATTGTCCACTTTTTGTAATCTGATCCGGATAGCAGGGATGGCATGGATTGCACTGCTCACCACCTTTAATCTGATCCGGATAGCAGGGATTACAAGGATCGCACTGGTCTCCATTTCTAACCTCATCAGGTGAGCAAGGATTGCATCCTGCCGAAAGGCTGGCACTAGATACATTTACATAATTCGCATTGAGATTATTATACTTATTAATCCCGTTTTGACTCCTCTCCATCATCTCTATTTTCCCTCCATACTCTTCGCTGAACTTCACCATACATAACAAAAATGTTTTCTTGCCAAGTATAAGCTCTCAACGACTCCTTTCTACTTCTACCGCCTTTTCCAGCTAGATAAACTCTAACTCCTAAAAACTATCCCCCTATAAAAATTTCCCAGCTTTTCCGCCGAAATTTTTTTTTACAAGGTTAATTTCCGCTCGCGACGCGCTCGCTCATATACATCTTAGCGTCCGGGTGGCGCTGCAGGAGCGTAACCGGGAAGGTCGCGCTGACTTCGCCGTAAGCCGCGCGGCGGATCACCGAGTAATGCCAGTCGCGGAACATGCCGAGACGCACCTTCTTTGCCGCGAGAATCTGCTTCATGCCTATGGTCACGCAGAGCGAAGGCATGTCCTCAAGCGCGCCGCGGAGGTCGCCGATCGAGTTCACCGCGCGGGTCTCCGGCGCAATCGTGCGGACGCGGGTCGGCAGCGCCGCAAACTCTTCGGGGGAAAGTTCCGGCTGGGGCTCATTGAATGCGAGGTGACCGGTGATGCCGATGCCGCCGAAGCAGATATCCGCGCCGCCGAGCTTCTCCAGCAGCTCATCGCCCTTCTCCGGGTGATGCGGATCCGGGAAAATGCGCTGTTCTTCCGGGATGTTTAACTCAGGCGCAATCTTGCTGTACACGGTTCTCTCCATGAAGCCGCGGAAGGAAAGTCTGTCCTCCTTCGGAACCCACTCGCCCTCATCGGTCAGGTACTCGTCCATGTTAAAGAACCAGCAGTCCTTTAACGAAACCTTTCTCTCGTTCACGAGACGCACAAAAATCGGGTAGTGTCCCACCGGTCCCACCGGGCAGATGAACACCGCGCGGCGTCCCGCCGCATTGTTCTTCTGAATCTCCTCTACCATCTCGAGTGCAAGCTCATAGAACGCCTCACCCGGCTCCTTGCAGACAACAATCGGAATTTTTGCGTCCTTTCCGAGTTCCTCTCTGCCGATCTCATAATACGAATGATACGAATGTCCTGCCATGATGTCTCCTTCTCTGCTCTCTGTTTTCAGTCAAAGTTACAAAACGCGCCGCGAAGCATGACGCGGTGAATCTCATCGTCTTTTAAAATCAAGAGTTCTGCCCGCTTGCCCGGGGTCAGACTTCCGATTCTCTTCTCCTCCCCGAGAAGGCGCGCCGCATTCTCCGAGAGCAAGGGAACCAGTTCCGCAGTAGGCCGCCCCGTGAACTTTCTTAGGTTCCGGAAGGCGCGCGCCATGGTGAGCGTGCTTCCCGCGCGGGCATCCCCATGCTTTAAGCGCGCATCGCCGTCCTTCACCACGACCTCGTTGACGCCGAGCATGTATTCGCCGTCCGGCAGTCCCGCCGCCATGATGGAGTCCGTGATGGCAATCGCGCGGTCAAGTCCCTTCGCCTGTAAGTAGAGGCAAATGCTGCCCGGGTGTAAGTGGAGACCGTCCGAAATCATCTCGCAGTAGACCTCTTCCGAGGCGAGCACCGCACCGAAAATGGCCGGCTCGTGGCGGTCAAAGGGGCGCATCGCGTTACCGGTGTGCGTCGCCGCACGAGCTCCCGCAAAAATAGCCTGTTCCGTGGTGCGGTAGTCCGCATCCGAGTGCCCGAGGGCCGTGACAATGCCGAGAGCGCGGAGTTTCGGAATCAGCTCAATGGCTCCCGGCAGCTCCGGTGCAAGCGTGATATAGCGGATGTGCCCCTCTGCCTTTTCCTGGTAGCGAGCAATCAGTTCATAGTCAGGCGTGCGGAGCAGGCTCTCCGGCATCGCCCCTTTATGCTTCGGGGACAAGAACGGCCCCTCTAAGTGGATGCCAAGTAAATCGGCGCCCGCGTGCGGTAGCTTCCTCCAGTCGAGAAAGGCCTGAATGGCGCGCTCCGTCTGCGCTTCCGTATCGGTGAGAATCGAGCAGAGAAAGCTGCCCGTCCCCTGACGCGCAAAAAAACGCGCCAGTTTTTCAAAGTCCTCGGCGCTCGCCGCATTGACATCCACGCCGACCGCACCGTGCGTGTGAATGTCCAAGAAGGCCGGTATGACCGCCGCCCCTCCGAGTTCCAGCACTTCCTCATTCGCAAGCGGCATAAGGCCACCCGCGGTCTGCGGGGAAAATGCCGCAATCGTCTCGCCCGTCACGCGGAGATCCCCTGATACCAGGCGTTTTTCGTAATAAAAAGAGCCGTTCTTTAAGAGCATTTCTGCCTCCCCTCTTGTCCGAGCTGTACCGGCTCCAGTGTAGTCCATTCCGGGCACTTTCTCAAGTCTAACAACAACACCGGGCCTTTGGTTCCGTCTTTTTCTGTGCAATATGGTCAGCAATGCCTTCACACCCTCGCATTCGCGCTCACATTGTCAACAAAATATCAAAGTCAATTCCCGGTAAACAGTAGCGAAGCGACACAGGGCGCAACAACCCGCGCGGAACCGGGCGCAGAGATTCGCGGTCGCAGTGCGGCTCCTCCCTCGCAAGCTCTTGTGTACTTTTTTACAGAATTTCATTTTATTTCGCCTGTTTAGCCTAATTTTTGTCCATATATTTCTCACATCCATCAACTTTATTAAGCATTTTTACCGTAAATCTTTATTTTATTGTTCGTGTATCTGTTGAAAAGACGACAGCCGTGCGTTAAGATTTACTTGTACAGAGGGGAGGTGTCTGCTGCAGAAGAGAGGACTATTGTGAAAAAATTAAGGCAGTTTGCAGGCCTGGTACTGACTGTGGCAATGGCTGTTTCGCTCTGCGCCTGTGGCGGCACAAAGAAGGCGGAGAGCAAGAAGCTGAAGGTCGGCATCTCTTAGTCGGAGGATAATCTCGACACCGCGAAAGACGACTACTGCAACGCCGTCATCAAGGCGGGCGGCGAACCCGTCTATCTGGCGCAGTTTAAGACGGAAGAAGAGGCGGCGGCAGCCCTAAAGGATTTGGATGCGCTTGTCATGACCGGCGGCGAGGATATTGATCCCTCCTACTATCACGAGGACAAGGATCCACTCCTTGAGAAGACCAACGAGGCGCGCGATGTCTCCGACTATGCGCTGATCAATGCGGCCATCAAGGCGGATATCCCGACGCTCTGCACCTGCAGAGGCATGCAGTTTCTGAACGTCATCTGCGGCGGAACGCTGTACCAGGACTTTCCGTCCAAAATCGAGAGCGACATCATCCACCGCGACCCGAACCACAAGTCTTTGTGTACCACGACATCACGGTTGACGGCGACAATATTGTGGCGGATGCCTTCGGCGGCGCGGGTACCTATGAAGTCAACTCCTAGCACCACCAGGCTGTGGACAAACTCGGCGATCACCTGAAGGTCGTTGCCAAGTCCGCCGACGGCATTGTCGAGGCTGTCGTGAAGGATGACAATACCTACTTCATGGGACTGCAGTTCCACCCGGAAGCGCTGATTGTTGAAGACGGCAAGGATGCCTATCTCCCGTTCTATCAGAATCTCCTCAAAGCGGCAGAAACCAAGAAGCAGAAATAAACCATTTTTGCATCTGTATCGGATTCAACGTTCCTGATACCTTATGACTGACCCTATGGCAGCGGCATCACCCCGCGAAAAAAGGAATCCCGGATGAACTTCGGGATTCCTTTTTGCTTGTAAGGCTGTCTCAACGGTGCCGCGTAACCGATGTTCCCTTTCGCCGCGGCTCTTTTCGATTTGCGTTCATACCTTCCAGCTGAGCGCCTTGCTTCTCGCCTCCACAAATCTGCGGTATATGCCGTCCTCCTTGAGAAGTTCCTCATGGGTTCCGTGCTGCGCAATGCGCCCACGATCGACCACAAAAATTTGCTTCGCAGACCGCACGGTTTTCAGGCGGTGCGCAATCATTAAGACCGTCTTCTCTTTTGTGAGTGCCGCGATTGCCTCCATGAGTTCCTTCTCATTCTCCGGGTCCACATTGGCGGTCGCCTCATCGAGAATAATGACGGGCGCATCCTTCATGATGGCCCGCGCAATCGAGATGCGCTGCCGCTCCCCGCCGGAGAGCGAAGCGCCGTTCTCTCCGATTACGGTCTCATAGCCCTCCGGGAGCGCCGTAATGAAGTCATGGCAGCAGGCCTGTTTTGCCGCGGCAATGACCTCTTCCATAGACGCATCCGGTTTCCCGAAGCGTATGTTGTTTGCGACCGTATCGTGAAACAGGTAAACCGACTGGAACACGAAGCTAAAGTTCTCCATCAGCGCGTCAATCGAGTAGTCCCGCACATCCTTTTGATCGAGGCGCACCGTTCCGCTCTGCACATCCCAGAAGCGGGCAATCAGCCGGCAGAGTGTCGTCTTGCCGCTGCCGGAGGGGCCCACAAAGGCCGCGCTCGTGCCGGACGGAATGCGAAGCGACACACCGTCGATCACCTTCCGGCTCTCATACGCAAAGTCAATCTCTTCGAGTGCAATGTCATGTGTTTTCGGCGTATAGGTCTCGCCGTCAATCTCCATCGACGGAAGCGAGAGTATCTCCTGTCCTCTTGTGACGCAGAGATCCACCATGCGGAGCAGCGCGGAATAAGCACCCATGCTCGAAAGACCCGCGAAGGCATGAAAGGCCATGATCATCATGAGCACCGCCGTGACAAGGTCCATGCTGCCGTCCAAATAAAAGCGGAGCGAGGCAAGCAGAATGCCGAGTCCTGTGAGCTTCAACACCCCGTTTTGCAACGGCATGTAGCGGTTTGACGCAAACTCCAGATCGGTCATCAAACGGGCGGATTCCGCAATGCTCTCCTTCAGCTTTTGCTCGGACTCTCCGCTCAGCCCGTAGGACTTCACCTCGGAAATCCCCTGAATGTACTCAAGCACATTCTCAATGAGCCGGGTATCGTTCGCTATTTTTTGTACGGACAAAGCCTCGTTGTTATGCTGCATGCGGGCGTTAATCATGGCAAAGAGCAGTATTCCGACAAGGGCAATCAGGCCTATCCGCCAATCGAAAATCACCAGCATCAGCACAATGAGGGCCGTATTGAGAAGCCCCTGTGTTGTCTGCATGACCACACGGGTCGCCACATCGCCAAGCAGCTCCATGGTATTGGTGGTCACCGAGCTGATATCGCCGAGGCTTTTGCGGTTAAAAAAGCCCATGGGCAAAAAGCGCAGTTTTTCCGCGATTTCAATGCGCTTGTTTGCGCACTCCCCATAGCCTGCCCGGCACTGCAGCATGGCCTGCTTGGCGCGAAGTGCGGCCTCTGCGAGTATCCCGCCGAGCAAGAGCAGAAAGCAAATGCGCACGGTACCGCCCGTCAGACTATGTCCCAAAAAGCCGTGGAGCACGAGGCTCACAGCCGGATATTTGATCACCTCGCAAGCGGCAATCAGTACACCGAGCAACAGAGACTCATAAAACATGCGCCTATGTTTCGGAGAACAAAAGGCAAAGAACTTTTTGAGTGTCGCAATCATTCGGACAGCCCTCCTTCCTCCGAGCAATCTCTTGCGCTGCTGTGTGCCTCCCACATCTTCCGGTAGAGCGGGCTCTCTCGCAGCAACTCTGCGTGGGTTCCGCGCGCCGCAATTTCTCCGCTCTTCACGACGACAATTTGGTCCGCATTTACAATGGTCGAAAGCCGGTGCGCGATCACCAGCAGGGTCTTACCGCAAGCAAGCCTTGCCACGGATTCCTGAATCAAGGCCTCATTCTCCGGGTCCGCATAGGAGGTCGCCTCGTCCAGAATGAGGAGCGGCGCGTCCTTCATCATCGCGCGGGCAATCGAAATGCGCTGGCGCTCACCGCCCGACAAATGCGCCCCGCTTCCGCCGACCACGGTGTCAAACCCGTGCTCCAACTCCATGATAAAGTCATAGCAACCGCTGTCCCGCGCGATCGCTTCGACTTCGGCATCGCTCGCCCCCGGCCTTCCCATGCGTATGTTCTCCCGCACCGTCGTGTTAAAGAGAAAGCTGTCCTGAGAAACGTAAGCAACCTGCCGGTTATAGTCTTCCGACGAAAGTTCCCTTAAATCGACGCCGCCGAGGGTGATGCTGCCGTCTCCGACGTCCCAGAGAGAGGCAACCAGTTTCGCAATGGTCGACTTACCGCTCCCCGATGGTCCGACCAAAGCTGTCACCTTTCCCGCCGGAATGTCGAGATCAATCCCGTGCAGAACTTCCTTGTCCCCGTAGCCGAAACGCACGCCGGAAAGCCGCACTTCGCAGCCGTCCGGAACCGCACGGCTCTCTGCGGGACGCGAGAGCTCCGGAAGCGTAAGCACGGCGTCGATCTCACCGAAAATCGAGGTCGCCTTCCCGATGTCGTCGCTGTAGCTGAGCGCCGTGATGAGCGGCGTAATCAGGCCGCAGGAAAGAATCAGTATCATCACATAGTCATGAAACGCGAGCGTGCCCTGCATCACAAAGACCGCGCCGAGCGGCAACACCGCAAGCAGGGTTGCCGGTGCGATCGTCATGCTGAGAGAAAAGGGCACAATGCTTGCCCGCATCCAGTCCGTAAAGCTGCGCGCGTTCTCCTCGGCCGCGCGCGCAAAGCGGGCATAGGAGCTCTCCGCCTTGCCGAAGGCCTTGATAACCTCAATGCCGCCGATGTACTCGACCGCCGTGTCATTCAGTACCTTGGTGGTCTCCTGCGTTCTGCGGAAGGGACGCTCGTAGTCGTGAAACATCGCCATCAGGCAGAGCAGCGTAAGCGGCAGGGTCGCAAGCGATAAGAGCGCCATGCGCCAGTCGATGCGGCAGAGATACAAAAACATAAGAAACGGCGCAAGCAGGTTTGCCGTAAACTCCGGCACCACGTGCGCAAGTGTCGTCTCGATTGCATCCGTTCGCTCAATCATGATATTTTTGAGCGCGCCGGACGGTGTCTCGCGCACCGTTCCGAGCGGCAGACGCGCAAGCTTTTCGCAGAGTTCCGTCCGTATCCCCGCGATCAGCGCAAAGGTCGTCTTGTGTGACAAGTTGGTAGAACAGGTGTGAAAGAGGATACCGAGCACAATAAAAAGTGCCATCAGTCCTCCCTCCCGGAGAAACAGGTCATAGTCGCGCTCTCCCCGAAGGAGTTGCTTTACCATGGTGCCCATCACAAAATACGGAACCATAGAGCAGAGAACCCCGATACAAGCCAGCACGACACTCTTTTGGTAGCTCGCTTTGCTCACCGCCGCAAACTTTGTCACATAGTAGAAAAAGCTCGCCATCCTCCCTTTTTCCGGCTCATTTTGTTTGCTTGCTTCCGCCATACATCTCTCCCCCTTCTTCGCCCGGACCGCAGCTCGTTCCCGTAAGCCGAATCCGTTGTTTGCAGATTGGTTATATATATCTAACTATTCTAAGGATAGCACTTCGCCTTTATAAATAAAAGCCGCAAAACCGCTTTTTACAAACTTTTGTAAAACCGTCACTTCTTTCCGCCAAACATCACTTGCCGCGGCACGCTACTGTGTCGCTTTTTCAACCCTTACCGAAACAAAGCCTCCTCTTCCACCGCAGCAAGTCGTTTTCTTTCAAAAAAAATCTCCGGGTACGGCTTTCGCCGCCCCGGAGACCATGGTCATGCTCTCGCGTTGCAAATCAAGCTTCCGGCTCAGAGACTCTTAACGCCGGTCACCTCATAGTCCTTCTCTTCGACTGCCTGCTTGAGCGTCTCGTCGCTGACCTCTTTGCTCAGCTCCACGACCGCCTCGCCCTTCTCGTGACTCACCGCAGCGTTCTCGACGCCCGGCAGTGCCTCGAGCGCCTTCTTGACCGTCGCCTCGCAGTGTCCGCACATCATACCCTTGATTGTAAGTTCCTTCTTCATAAAATCTCCTTTCGCGCCCTTTTCGGCGCTTGCGACTTCCAAGAGCCGCCCTGTTTGGTTTACCGTAACATGATGCCGCAGCGGCTTGTCATGCCGCGCATCGTGCACGCGGAACAAATTAAGACGCAGCGCATTGCTCACGACGCAGACACTCGACAGGCTCATTGCCGCCGCACCGAGCATCGGGTTCATCGCGATGCCGAAGAAATGCAGATAAGCGCCCGCTGCCGTCGGCACCAGGAGCACATTGTAGATGAGTGCCCAGAAGAGGTTCTCCAGAATGTTCCGATAGGTCGCACGGCTCAAACGTATCGCCGCCGTGACATCCGTGAGACGGCTCTTCATCAGCACCACATCCGCCGCGTCGATGGCCACATCCGCGCCCGCACCGATCGCAATGCCGATGTCGGCGCGAGTCAATGCCGGCGCATCGTTGATGCCGTCGCCGACCATGGCGACCTTGCCCTTTTCCCGAAGCGCGCGGATCACGGCCTCCTTGCCGTCCGGCAACACGCCTGCCACGACCTCGTTGACACCCGCCTGCTTGCCGATCGCCCCGGCTGTCTTTTGGTTGTCACCGGTCAACATGACCACATGGATGCCGAGCCTTTTCAGCTCTGCGATTGCCTCCGCACTGTCCTCCTTCATCGTATCCGCGACCGCGATTACGCCGAGGAGCTCTTGTCCCGCCGCAAAGTAGAGCGGGGTCTTACCCACCGCCGCGAGCGCATCCGCCGCTGTCTCAAGTTCCGCGGGAATCGCGACCTTGCCGCGCACAAAACTCAGGTTTCCGGCAAAAAGTGTCATGCCGTTTTGCACAGCGCTTAAGCCGTTGCCGGGCAGCGCCGCAAACTCATCGACCTCTTCCAACGGAAGACCCTGTTCTTTCGCATAGGCGACAACTGCCTTTGCGAGCGGGTGCTCGCTCTTTGCCTCGAGCGCATAGGCCGCGCGGAGCAGCTTATCCCGGTCGCCGTTTGCCAGCACATCCGTCACGACTGGTGTTCCGTTCGTGATCGTGCCGGTCTTATCGAGTGCCACAATCTGCACGTTTCCGGTCTCCTGCAGGGCCTCTGCGTTCTTGAATAAAATGCCCTGTCTCGCGCCGACACCGTTTCCGACCATGATGGCAACCGGCGTCGCGAGGCCAAGTGCACAGGGGCAGCTCACCACGAGCACCGCAATGCCGCGCGCCAGCGAAAAGCCTATGCTTCCGCCCGCGAGGAGCCAGATTACGGTCGTCACGACCGCCACCAGAATGACCGCAGGCACAAAAACACCGGAGATCTGATCCGCGAGTCTTGCGACGGGAGCCTTGGTCGCCGCCGCATCGCTGACCATCTTGATAATCTGCGCGAGGGTAGAATCCTCACCGACTCTGGTCGCGCGGCACTCAAGGAAGCCCGACTGGTTCAGGGTCGCGGACTTCACCTCATCGCCGACCGCCTTGTCGACCGGCAGACTCTCGCCGGTCAGCGCGGCTTCGTTGACCGCGCTGTTTCCCGCGACCACAAGGCCGTCCACCGGGATATTCTCGCCCGGCTTTACGCGGAAGATGTCGCCGACCCGGACACTGTCGACCGGAACCGTAACTTCTTCGCCGTTCCGCACAACCCGCGCGGTCTTCGGCGCGAGCTTCATGAGCGACTTTAAAGCACTGGTCGTCTTACCCTTTGAGTAGGCCTCCAGCATCTTGCCGACCGTAATCAGCGCAAGCACCATTGCGGCCGTTTCGAAGTAAAACTCCATCATGTACTCCGTGACCTTGGCCTGATCGCCGTCTACCACGGCCCGCGTCATCAAAAAGAGAATCACGGTCGAGTAGAGGAAGGCCGCCGAAGAGCCGATGGCTATCAGCGCATCCATATTCGGCGCGCCGTGGAACAGACTCTTAAAACCGTTCACAAAGAACTTCTGATTCACGACCATGATGATCGCCGCAAGGAGGAGCTGCAGCAGTCCCATTGCGACATGATTTCCATCAAAAAACGCCGGAAGCGGCCACTTCCACATCATATGTCCCATCGTGAGATAGAGAAGCGGCAGGAGGAATACAATCGAGGCGATAAGCCGCCGCTTCATCTTCGGCGTCTCTCTGTCTTTTAAGGCATCCTCTTCGGCCGCGAGCTTTGCCTGATAGCTTCCGTGGCTCTGCTCTGCCGCGTCTTTCTCGGCCGCGCCGTAGCCCGCCGCCTCGACAGCCTGTATAACCTCACTCGAGGTCACATCTCCCTCAACGCCCATGGAGTTTGTGAGCAGGCTCACCGAGCAACTCTTTACCCCCGGCAGCTTTGACACCGCCTTCTCGACCCGCGCCTGGCAGGCCGCACAGCTCATTCCGCTGACTGTGTATTGCTTCATCTTACCTTCTTTCTTATGCCTTTCCCGTCTGGTGCCGTCCGCCTCACTTCATCAGCTTCTGCAGGGTTCTGACCAGCTCTTCCAGCTTTTCCGTGTTACCCTCGCGCACATCTTCCGCAACACAGGACTTTACATGCGCCGCGAGCAGCACCTTGGTAAAGCTGTTCAGCGCGCAGTTTGCTGCCGAAACCTGATTCAGGATGTCGATGCAGTAGGCATCCTCCTCAAGCATCTTCTTCACCCCGCGTATCTGTCCCTCGATGCGGTTCAGCCTGTTTAAGAGCTGTCTCTGCTCTTCTCCGTCCCGCACCTTTTTCATACCGCTGCAATGAGGACAGGCCGTCTCCTTGTTCTCTGCCACATCGCACCTCCTTCGTTTTCAGATACCCCAGTGGGGTACCTATTGTCTGCCGCTATCTTATACCCCCACCCTGTATCTGTCAAGCATTCGGTTTCAAATATAAAAAACAGCCGAAGCGTGATATGTACCCAGAATTCTGGACACATTGACTATCGTTAGGCACCGCAACTGG
>ERZ773055.121-NODE-121-length-52793-cov-5.494236_pt1 | contig 52793 bp, 48 predicted proteins | sample MGYA00580515_ERZ773055 | MGnify/ENA primary metagenome ERZ773055 (study PRJEB29015, sample SAMEA2737993) | human oral metagenome | biome: human oral; feature: human-associated habitat; material: dental | place: China | collected 2064 ...
TATTAAAAAAGATATATTGTTTATCCATATTATAAATAGTGTCGTTTATATTTAAAACTTTGAAGTTTATTATTACTTAAAAATATTTTGACTTTTAGTTTAAAACGTTATAGAATATTGTACGTGATATAAAGCTATATCATAAAATAATATTAATTAAAGGAATTTTATTAGTAAAATTTCTTAGGAGGATTTATGATAAAAAAAGAATTTAAATCTCTTTTGAAGAACAAAGGTTTAATTATCACTATGGCCATCGTTCTTCTAGTTCCTATTCTTTATGCAGGAACTTTCCTAAAATCTGTCTGGACTCCTTATGACAATACAGGAAATATGAAAGTCGGTGTTGTTAACCTAGACAAGAAAGTAGAATTTGAAGGAAAGACTCTAGAAGTCGGAAATTCAATGGTTAATAAACTAAAAGAAAACAAAAAAGTAAATTGGCAATTTGTTAATAAAGAAACAGCGGAAAAAGAATTACGAGAAGGTGACTATTATATGATAGTAACCATCCCAGAAAATTTTTCTAAAAACGCTACTACTTTATCTAGCGAAAATCCCGAAAAGATGAATATTGATTTTACTACCAACTTTACAAAAAGTAAAAATGGTGAGAAAATTATGGAAACTGTAGCTAGCAATTTAACAAATACAGTTAAGGACCAAGTCGTAAAAACTTATAGCACTACCTTATACAGCAAGTTTTCTGAAATTGGTGGTTCTCTTCAAAAAGCCGCAGATGCTTCTAATACATTAAGCAATGGACTTTCTCGCATAAATGCTGGAGGAGAAAAATTAGGTAGTGGTATCAACCAACTTTCGAACGGTTCTCAACGCCTCACTGCTGGTCTTACTAAACTAAATGATGGCGGCGCTAAACTAGGAGATGGTATTTCTCAACTACAAAGCGGTGCAGGAACACTATCAGATGGTTTAAGTTCATTAAATGACAAAAAAACTACATTAAGCGCTGGTATCAACGAACTTACTACAGGCTCTAACACCCTAACTAATGGGTTTGATACATTTAAAACTAAAAGCGTTATGCTTGCTTCTGGTGTTGATACGCTTTACAACGGAAGTAAAGAATTCCAAGCCGGCCTTTTAAAATATACTAATGGCGTACTTACTCTTAATGAAAAATTACTAGCTAAAAAAGATGATTTAGATAAAATTAATGCTGGTGGTGTTACATTAAACAATGCTATGGAAACATTAGTAGATGGTATTCTAAAAATTAACTCTAAACTCCTAGATAAACAAGATGATTTAAATAGATTAATCGCTGGCGGTACAGTGTTAGAAAACGGTGTAACTAACCTTTCTGAAAAAGCACCGAAATTATACGAAGGTGCTAGTAAAATTAATGCTGGTTTAGACACACTAAACTCTAGTTTACCTAGCGACCGTGATTTATCATCTAAAAAAAGCAAACTTAACTCGACTATCGATCAATTAAAAGGTCTAAAACTTACTTATAGAACAAACTTTAACCCACTATCTAGCGCCTTTACTGAATTAGGAACGCAAATAGAGAGTATTAAAGAACTTATAAGTAAAATGGATTCACAAGTTGTACCTGCTGCCACTCAAAGCAGTAACAACTTCACAAACTTAAAACAACAATTAGATGCGACTAATTTAACAGAAACTCAAAAAGCTAGCATTCTTGCTGCTGCTCAAAGCGATGTTTCTGCTACATCTCCTCAACCGAGCGCTACTACTCAAAGTAATAACCAGATAAAAACTGATCTTACTACAGCAATCAATTCTGTTTCTTCAAAATATTCAAGCATGAAGTATCGTGTAGGAAAATTACAATACATCAAAAACCAACTTGATAAATTTGATGTAAACAACCTTGCAACAGACCTTGATGGAACTATATCTGGTTTTTCTACAATAAAAAATGCCGTTGGTAAATTAGCTGCTGGTAGTGGCGAATTAAAAGCTGGTTTATCAATAATGAATGACAAAACACCTACTCTTGTAGCTGGATTCAATCAATACAAAGGCGGAGTAGATCAAACTATAACATCACTTACAACTGGTGAACTTGCAAATGGAGTTAACAAACTAGCAACTGAAACACCAAAATTGAAAGCCGGTTTAACTAACTTTACTGATGGTGTTAATTTACTTACTACATCTATGAGTACAGGAGAATTAGCACAAGGTGTTGGAGCCCTTGCTACTAAGAGTTCAGAACTACAAAATGGATTTGATAAATTAACTGGAGGAATTAACCTATTACACGGAAAACTTCCTGAACTAACAACAGGAATCAATGCTTTAGTTAATGGAAATGCTAAAATCAATGCTGGACTTAACAAACTACAAGCAAAAATCCCTGAACTTAGCATTGGTATCCAAAAACTTGATGATGGTGGTAAAAAGCTATATCAAAACTTGACCGTTATGAAATCTAAAGCACCAGAATTACTTGCAGGTATGTCAACTGCTAAAACTGGAGCGGTTAGCCTTTCTACAGCACTTGCTCAAATGCAAGCTAAAGCACCAGAATTACTTGAGGGATTAAATAAAGCAAAAGATGGTTCAGGTCTATTAGCCGATAAACTTTCTAGTGGAGCTGACAAAGTAGCATCTGCGAAAACTGGAGACAAAAACTCAGATATGTTAGCTAACCCAATCAAAACTAATACACATGATATTGCAGAAGAAACTAGCTATGGTAATGCTATGGCACCATTCTTCTTAGTATTCGGATTACTTATAGCAGCAGCTGCATTTAACATTCTATTCCCAGCCCGTAATCGTGAAGCTGGAGAAAGTGTAGCTGGACTATTTGGCTCACGTCTTGTAGCAATGTCTACATTCGCTATTTTTGCTGTAATAATTGAAGTTATTGCCATGAAATTATTCTTTGATTTCAGAATAGAATATTTCGGAATGTACTTCTTTGGATTAATAATTTCAGCTATAGTATTTATGATAATAACGCACTTCTTATCATATACATTCGGAAAAGTAGGTAATGGATTAAGTATTGGATTTGTAGCCTTACAATTTGTTCTTACTACACCACTATTCCCTAGAGAAATGCTACCTACATTATACAGCGGTTTAATTCCATTCACTCCTGTTTATTACGGAGATGTTGCAGTTCGTCATGCTGTTCTTGGTGGCTTAACTGGTGAAATTTATACTAATGCTATATTAATTTTAGCTACTCTTGGAATTATATTCCTTGTACTTACTTACATTTCTTACACTAGAGCTAACAAAACTATAGCAAAATTAGCAAAATAATAATGATAGATAGGACTGGTTTTAAATCAGTCCTTTTTATTTTCATAGAAATTCATAAATTATTACTCAAAATAAATAAAAATATAATTAGGGATAGTAAATATATCTATTTTAAAGTTATTCTTAAGAAACCTTTGATTTAAGAGTTATACAAAGAAGAATTTTCGTTTCAATTTTAAAATAGTTAACTTTTTATTTCCCTTTTTATTTGAAAAAATTTATTTTTTATTGTATTATAATTAAGTAGAAAATTTCTACTTAATAAATATTTAAAAATATGAGGTATATAAAAAAATGAAAACAGCTTTTGTATGTGATTCTACACTACAAGTTAACGAAGAATTTTGTAAAAACTATCCATTGTCAATCGTACCACTAGAAGTGCGTTTAGATGATGAATTATATGAAGATAACGTAACAATTAGCCCAGAAGAATTTTACAAAAAAATAAACAGTGGAATGAAACCAAGCACTAGCCAACCTTCTGTTGGAAAAATTCTTGAAGTCTATGAAAATCTAAAAGCACAAGGTTTCGAACGTATAGTAGCATTCACAGTTACCAGTAAACTTTCTGGAACTTATTCTTCATTTACTCAAGCTAGCGAGTTAATAGAAGGTATTGATATAAAAATTATCGACACATTACAAGTTGCTAGAATAGTGGGTTGTGCCGTTGAGAAAATTATAAAAGACTTTTCTAACGGAAATTTAGCATATGAAAATATTGAAGATGAATGCCGTAAGTTACTTAAGCAACAAAATATCTTAGTAACTATCGAAAATATGGATTTCTTATATGCTGGTGGTCGTTTAACTAAAACTCAATTTTTACTATCTAATTTCCTTAACATCTTGCCTATAATAACTATAAAAGATGGTATTCTTGATGTTAGCGGAAAACATAGAGGGATGAGTAAGGTTTTAACAAAAATTTGCGAAGAAATAAAAGAAAAAGATCCTAAGTCTCTTATTATTTTATATACAACGGATGATCTTCTTAAAAAAGCTCAAGATGTTGTCGCAAAAACATTTGGCAATATAGAAACAGAGGCTATAATTATCTCTCCTGTTATAGGAACTCATGCAGGACCCCGCGCAGTCGGAATTGGATATTTAGAATACGAAAAATAGTATTACACAAAAACTTAAAACGCCATAGAATTTAATTCTATGGCGTTCTTCATTTTAACCTTCTTGTTTCATATTTTCTAACCTTTCATTCATCTGGCGACGAATACTAGAAAAGTCTTCTTTTACTACTACTGTATCAGCTATATAATCATGAAGTCCTTTTTTCTTATCTGTGAATGCAACAGCTATATAAGGTATGTTAAATAATGCTGTTGTCAATAATCGTCCTATTACTTCACGATATAAGACATCTGATATTTTTAATTTCGTTCCCTTATTTGTCTCTACCTTAATCTTCATTATCATTTTCCCTAAAGTTTGTGAGAAATAATACGTCATTAAAATAAAATAAGAAAACATTACAACTACATAACTAAGTCCCTCTTCTCCTAATATCGGGAAATATAATTCTCTGTTCAATAATCCAAAAGAATAAGTATTTAACAATCCCGCTAAAGCAGCTACTACTATTAGATCAATTATATACGCAATAAATCTAACCCAAAAACCTGAATAAAAATTTCTAGAAAAAATTAAATAATCTTTTAATGTAGTTTGTAATGAAAAATCATTGTTACCTTTAGAATTTGTTTCTTTAGATAGATTTTCTTCTACTTTACTAAAGGCTCCTTCTCCATTAGTTTTATTTGTTGATTCAGATGTTTTATCCGAAATATCCAGCAACCCATTTTCTAAACCTTCGCATCCATTAGAAAAGTCATTTGAATTGAAATTATTATTTGTCATATTAATAACCCCCTTATCCTAAATAACTTCTCTCTACTTGATTAGATGTAGCTTCACTATTCAATTCTGAAATAATACTCTTCATCGTAGCTTTTACAAAACGACTTAATAAGCTTTCTGCCGCTTTATCTGGTCGTAATTCTATTACTTTTGGATTAGATAGTTTTTTATCTTCTTTGATAAAATTAATAAGATCTTCTTCAGTCCCAATTTTATCAATTAATTTATTCTCAACAGCCTGAGTTCCTGTATAAGTACGACCATCAGCAAGTTTTCTTACCTCATCTTCACTCATATTACGACCTTGAGCAATTGCTTTTACAAATCTATCATACGCTTCTTTATTTTGCTCTTGATAGATTTTTCTAGTTGATTCTGGTAAATCTTCAGTCAACCCACCTACTGCTTTTTGTTCTCCAGAGCGAATAGTCTCTTGTTTTATACCATGATTATTTAAGAATTTTTGTGCTGAAACATAACTCATTATTACTCCTAGTGATCCAGTAGTTGTCTCAGTATTAGCAAAAATCTTTTTAGCTGCCATAGATACATAATAACCACCTGATGTCGCTTGTTTTTTCATAGATACATAAACATCTTTTCCACTATTTTTTAATTCATTGTAAAGTTCTGCTGTTTCATAAACTCCTCCACCTGGAGTATTAACTGATAATAAGATAGCTTTTACATTAGAATTAGATTTAGCTTCTTTTATTTGGTTTATTACTGAAGCGCGCGAATATGTATTTGTCATTTCCGCTCCAATCTCACCTTCTATAGAAATCTTTTGAATAGTTTCATCACTATTCCCATCAACTAATGTTAACTTATGTACACTTTGGCTTCTCAAGAACATCTGCACATAACTATCTTCTGTATTTTGTTTCTGTATAACGCTTTTAGTTAATGTTCCATTAATTAGAGAGAACACGACTAGCACCATTACTATAACTAATGAAATCACTCGTTTATTTTTAAATTTCATATATTAACCTCTATCCCCTTTTAGTTTTTTATATTTTAGAATACCTAAATTATTCTCCGTATGTTTTAGATACAAACTTGTTATATCTCTTCATAAACGCTAGTTCAGCAGTTCCTGTTTGACCATTTCTGTTTTTCGCAACAATCACCTCTACAGTGGATACATCACTAGGTCCTTGAACTTCATTTTCATCAGCATCTTCACTACGATAATAATCTCCACGATAAAGGAATGAAACTATATCAGCATCTTGCTCTATACTTCCTGATTCCCTTAGGTCACTCATCATCGGTCTTTTATCATGACGTGATTCTACACTACGTGATAGCTGTGATAAAGCAATGATAGGGCACTCTAACTCACGAGCCATCTGTTTTAAACTACGCGAAATCTCTGATACTTCTTGTTGACGATTGTCGGTACGTTTACTTCCTTGAAGGAGTTGAAGATAATCAATAATTACTAAATCTAGACCATGCTCACTTTTTAGCAACTTACACTTTGCTTTAACTTCATTTACTTTAATAAATGCGCTATCTTCTATAAAGATATTTTTTTGATTCAAGAAATGTACTGCCGTTTCCAATTTCATAAGATCATCTTTATCCAATGAACCTTTTTTTATCTTCTCAGAATCCAACATCCCTTCACTACAAATCATCCTAGAAACCAGTTGATCAGCTCCCATCTCTAGTGAGAATAAAGCAACCGTACGTTTTTCTTCTTCTGAACGATGATTTTTCCCAGCTACGTTTAACGCTATATTAAGAGCAAAAGCTGTTTTCCCCATAGAAGGACGAGCAGCTAAGATTACCAAATCTCCTTTACCTAAACCAATAACCTGGTCTAACGAACTAAATCCTGTAGGAATTGCTATATTTTTACCTTCTCCCGACATACGTGCAAGTATTTCTTTAAATACTTCATCAGTAACATCACGCATATTTTTAAAATGAGATGTTTTTGCTCTTTCCATCGCACGTTCTACTTGATCAAATAACGTAGATGTTAGTGCATCAATATCAGCATTACCTTGATTCATTTCCTCTGTGCTGCTTAATAAAGCTCCACGTATTTCACGGTAAATAGAATATCTTTTTACAAGATTTGCATAATGCATAATATTACGAGCACTCGGAGTAACGTCATAAACATCTACTATATACAACGAGGCATCCACATTTTTGAATGCCCCACTGTTATTTATTTCTTCAAATATAGTAGTGGTGTCTGGTAGTATTCCCGCTTCATCAAGGCGTAAAATAGCACTATAAATATCTTTATTTTTTTCATCATAAAAATCTTCTGGATCAACTGTTGCTTTAACTTCTATCAACTTTTCAGGCTCTTGCATAAGAGCTCCCAGTAAAGATTGCTCTGCCAACAAGACAGAATCTATATGATATTTCATATTATCACCTATAAACTATTTCTTATTGTTCCACTACATGAACTTTAATAGTTCCTTCTACTTGATTATGTATTTTAATTTTTACATTTGTATATCCTAAAGCTTGAATTCCATTTGGTAAGTCAATTTTCTTTTTATCAACTTTTAAATCGTGTTGTTTTTTCAATTCTTCTACAATTTGTTTTGAAGAAACTGATCCGAATAATCTTCCACCTTCTCCAGCTTTTACTTTAATCTTAACTTCTAGACCCTCTAATTGTTTCGCTAAAAGATTAGCTTGAACTAATTCTTCTTGCTTATCCTTTTCAACGCGTTTTTGTTGTCCTTTTAATGTCGCCATATTAGCATTAGTTGCTTGTATAGCTTTTTTGTTAGTTATTAAAAATTTAGCATACCCATCTGCTATCTCTTTAACATCACCTTTTTTCCCTTTTCCTTTAACATCCTCTATAAAAATAACTTTCATTACGCTATCTCCTTTTTCCTTTATTTTCTAATGTTTCTGACAGATTAGCTCTATACTAATCCTCTTGCAACAGTATTTTATCTATCGCATCATTTAAACGAACTAATGCCTCGTCTAAATCTACACCTTTAATCTGTGTAGCGGCATTAGCAAGGTGGCCACCACCACCAAGTTCTTCCATCACTAATTGAACATTCATATTCCCCAGCGATCTAGCCGAAATACCTACTTTATCTTCATCTAAATATCCTAAGGCAAAACTACATTCAATACCTTTTAATGTAAGCAGTAAATCTGCACTTTGAGCAAGCATAACATTTGTATATTTCTTATCATCTGGAGCTTTCGCAATAACTATATCTGGTGTTTTTTGAATTGCATTATTAATAATTTCAACCCTATTCATAAAGTTTTCAATAGGTTCTTTTAAAATAGTCTTCACCTTTGTTGGATCTGCTCCATTACTACGTAAGTACGCTGCCGCATCAAAGGTTCTTGACCCTGTTCTTATTGAGAAGTTTTGAGTGTCTACTACAATACCTCCCAACATAATTGTTGCAGCTAATGGTGTAATTTTTTCAATCTTAGTTTGATACTCTATAAGCTCAGCTATTAACTCTGAAGATGATGACGCATACGGTTCTATATAAGTTAGTAGCGGATTCGTAATTATATCTTCACCACGTCTATGATGGTCGATAACAACCTTTTTATTTGCTTTTGATAAAATAGCTGCATCAATGACACGTGAAGCATCAGATGTATCGACTATTATCAAAGTTGTTTGCGGCGTCATAAGTTCCCAAGCTTCATCACTATCGACAAAAACATTTGATAATGTTTCATCAGTATCATCAATCTCAAACATTATTTTTTGGATTGTTTCATCCTGATCACTTTCATTTAAAATAATATAGCATTCTTTCCCTACTAACTTAGCAAAAGTATATATACCTATACATCCACCTATAGCATCAAAGTCTGGACGTTTATGCCCCATAACTATAATTTTATCACTATCACTAACAATGTCAGCCAAAGCATTTGACACAACACGAGCCTTAATACGAGTTCTTTTTTCCTGAGGGTTTGTCTTACCTCCATAGAACTTAATCGTACCATCTATATCTTTCATGGCAACCTGATCTCCACCTCGTCCAAGGGCAAGATCTAACGAACTTTTCGCAAGTTCCCCTAATTCCGGTAAAAAGTCAGTTCCCATTCCTACCCCTATACTAAGAGTAATAGGAGCATCAAACTCCTCTTTTAAATTTCTAATAGAATCCAAAATTTGGAACTTATTTTTTTCTATTTTTTTAAGGTCTTTGACATTTAATAACCCTATAAATCTGTCTTCATCAATACGTTTAAGATAAATACTATTTTTCTTTGCCCATTCAGTTAATACTGTAACAACCTGTGAATCAAACTTACTTGCAACCTCATCATCAAGAGAATCATAAACATCTTCATAATTATCCAAACTTAAATTGAAAATAATAGGTCGAGTATCACGAAATCTCTGCATAACCACTTTACTTTCAGTAATATCAAAGAAATAAATATAACCACTATCTTTTTGATAATTCACCTTATAATGCTTCCCAAAAATCTCAAACTGATTATCTACTGGCGTTTCCAATTCAAAAAGATCTTTTATCTCTGGCATCAATTCTAAAATGTTTATCCCTTTTATCTCTTCTACTTTTATATTTTTGTAAATAAAGTTATTTGCCCACTCTATATTTCTATCCTTATCGATAACAATAATTCCTATAGGGAACTTATTAATACCTTTTTCTGTTGAATCTTTTATACGATTAGTCAATTTACTAATATACTTTTCCGTCTGCTCCGAAGCCCTCTTCTTATAATAGTAAAATAGCATGAACACGCTAAGACCTACTACTAGATAGACTGCTAAACTTATAAGATTCATTAATCCTATTATAATTGCACCAATAGTGTATAAAGCAAATATAACTATTTCATATTTTCTCTTTGCATTCATACTATTCTCCTTTCTTTATAATATACGTTTCTCGTAATCTAAACAAACTATCAACAAAACCAACTAGTTCAAAAACAGAACTAAAAAGAATCATACCAAACACAGCTAACGCCTTAGTTACTGGTGAATCCCCTTTTTGTTCTATGAAAAAGAACGCTGTAAATAGACCATTTAAAACAAAAATCAATGATAAAATATTCGTTAAATTTTGTAAAAGTATATACCAAAAATTATAAGAATTAGCCCCCACCATAGATTCAACTATTAAATATACCAATGTAATAGTTATGTATATATATCCCGTTTTAGTACTTATCATAATTCTGCTAAGTTTTGGAAATGTTGGTATTATAATGTATTCCCTTGATAGCATTGATAATGTATATTGTAGTAATGCCAAACTATAAATAAACAGTGAAATGAATAATGTTACAGGGAACGTTCTTTGTATATTTTCAAAACTTGATAAAACTAAACTCTTATCTAAAGATTGATTAGCTGTCAACATAGCATTAATATAATCATTTATAAACTTTAAAATTTCTTCTTGATTAATATTAATAACCCCATATTTTATAAGTAACAACACATAAAATGCTAATCCTATAAATAAGAATGTTGTAATTATAATAAGTAAATATATTTTTGAATATCTCTTAACTATAGATTGGTATATTAAATACGCAAGAAGCATGTGCATTACAAACCAAAATAGCATATGAGGTGATGATAAAAATACTAACATCGTTGTCCCAACAGCAGCAAGTGGTATATAAAATTTTAAACCTTTGGCCCCTAAAACATAAGTAAGAGGAAATATCGCTAAAAAGGCTGTTAATAATTCAACTTTTAACAAACTTCCCAAAAGTATTAATAATAAAAAGCTAATACTATAGGCTATAACTTTATTATTACTTGGTTCTCTATAGAAAAATTTACTATCAAGAAGTTTCTCTAACTCTCTCTTTAATGTTTCTGAAATGTTATTATCCAACTTAACACTCCTTTATTGTTTTTTATATCTATACTTCATGTATGATATCCTTTTTATTATACCAAATTTCGCTGTTTTTTGAAAGAATAGCGACGAAAATTAATTAAAATTTATGAGTAACTTTTCTACCAAAATAAATATAAATTCTTTCTTTTTCTCCAATAAGAAATAGAGATAGACATATCTAATATCTATCTCTTATTTAATCTCTACAGCATCATATCATCGTTAATAATATTGCTTCCACTATTCTTTTTGAATAATTCTAGCAGTTTTGCTACGGTTAAATCTTTTTTCTCTTCACCTTTTATATCAACAACAACATGGCCTTCATGAAGCATAACTAGACGATCACCATATTCTATTGCATGTTCCATATTATGAGTTATCATAACTGTTGTTAAATTATTTTTCTTAACGATTTTATCCGTAAGATTCATTACCATAGCGCTGGTTTTAGGATCAAGAGCTGCAGTATGTTCATCTAAAAGAAGAAGCTTAGGTTTAACAAGTGTCGACATAACCAAAGTTAACGCTTGGCGTTGCCCTCCTGATAGAAATTCCACACTACTTTTTAATCTATTTTCTAGACCTAATCCTAATTCCTCTAACGCTGTTTTGTAAAGTTCTCTATCCTCTTTTTTTACACCTGGAGAAAAAGATCTTGATTTTCCTCTTTTTAGCGCTATCGCCATATTTTGCTCAATAGTCATCCTTGTAGCTGTCCCCATTTTTGGATCTTGAAATACACGCGAAATATCTTTGGAACGTTTTGTTACATCATCTTTTGTTACATCTACTCCATCTAAAGATACCGTTCCACTATCTGGGAATAACACGCCCGCAATAACATTCATCAATGTAGACTTCCCAGCTCCGTTACTTCCTATTATAGAAACAAACTCCCCATCTTCTATCTCCAAGCAAAGATTTCTAAGAACATGATTTTCATTTATCGTTCCTTTTTCAAATGTTTTTTCTATATTCTTTAATACTAAACTCATTTTTATCTCCTAACACCCTTTGGGAATTTTTTCTCTAATTCAGGTATAAATAAAATTATTGCTAAAATAATTGCTGAGAATAATTTTACAAGTTGTGTATCCATACCTGGAATTTCTAATACTAGCGAAATAACTAATCTATAAATAATTGACCCTATTATTATAGATGCTATTCTTTTACCTAGACTAAGGTTTTTAATAACTACTTCTGCAATTATAATTGAAGCAAGCCCTATAACAATTGTTCCCACACCCATATTTAAATCAGCAAAACCATTATTTTGAGCAAGGAGCGCTCCTGATAGAGCGATAAAACCATTACTCAGCATATAACCTAAGATTTTCATATTGTCTATGCGTATACCATTAGCTGCACTCATATCTTCATTATCACCTGTTGATAAAATCGCTAGCCCTACTTCTGTTTTTAAGAACACAGTTAACAAGACTATTAACACCAATGCAAATACCAATCCTAACAGAATTACCGCATAGACTTTCGGTATTCCAAAACCTTGTAACATTGTCACCAATGTTTTTTCTTTTAATAAAGCTATATTAGCTTTCCCTAAAATTTTCAAGTTTATTGAGTATAACCCTGTTAAAGTTATAATCCCTGTTAACAATGCCGGAATTTTCATTTTTGTATGAAGTAAACCAGAAACCACCCCTATAACAAGTCCTCCTAGCATTCCTAAAAAGGTTGCTAAAAAAGGATTCATACCATTCACCAAACTTATTGCACATATAGCTGCACCTAATGGAAAACTTCCCTCTGCTGTTAAATCGGGAATATCTAACAATCTAAAAGTTATATATACCCCTATGGCCATAATCGACCAAAGTAAACCTTGTGAAACACTTGATAATAATATATCCATCTTATCCTCCTATATTATCCTAATACTTTTAATAATTCTTCTTTATTCAAACCTAATGCACGCACCATATCATCATTTATATCAACAGCTAATTTTTTAGGTTGTTCTACCGGTAATTCTGATATTTTCTTACCTTTTAAGATTTGCGCTGCTTGACGACCTGCTTGACGACCTATCTCTTTGTAGTCTACACCGTAAGTAACCAACATTCCTTCTAAAACTGCTTTATCTCCTCCTAATGCTGGAACTTTTTTCTCTTTTAAGACTGCACCAATTGTTGAAATTGTTGATGCTACTGTAGTATCCGTCGGGAAGTAAATTGCATCTACTTCACTCGCTAGTGATGTAATAACTTGTTGAACATCATTTGTTGTAGTTACTGTTTTTTCTACAACTTCTACACCAGATTTTTTCAAAGTTTCTTTCGCAATCTTAGCTTGTGCTTCAGAGTTTACTTCACTTGAATTGTAGAAAATTCCAACTTTTTTTGCTTTTGGAACTATTTTTAGTAATTTCTCTATTTGTTTATCTACTGGCGTTAAGTCAACAGTTCCTGTTACATTTCCTTCTGGAGCGTCTGCTTTAACCAATAATGAAGCAGCTACCGGATCAGTTACAGCTGTGAAAATAGTGGGTGTTCTATCATCAACATTAACCATAGCTTGTGCTGCAGGTGTTGCTATAACAAAGTTTAAATCATTTTTTCTTGCAAGCTGTTCTGCTATAGTTTGAAGATTACTCTGATCTCCCATAGCATTTTGAACATTAAAAGTTACCTTGTCCGAAGTGTATCCTTCTTCTGCCAACGCTTCTACAAAACCTTCTCTTGCACTAGTTAAAGCATTATGTTCAGCGTATTGCAAAACTCCTATTTTTATATTATCTGTTTTAACTTCACCTTTATTGCTACAACCACCAAGTACTAATAAACTTATTCCTAACAATACTTTTAATTTTTTAAATTTCATTTTCTTTTTCTCCTTTTTATTTTTTAATTTTAAGATTTTTCTAAAAGAAAAAACCGTTTAGAATGTTCTAAACGGTTTTCAATAGTTTCTATACAAGTTTAAAAAGTTCTTAACCTCGTATTATTTTTTATAAACTGTTAGCCCGCTTAGAATATTCCTCTATGCGAGCATCACCAAACTCTACAGCTCCCATAGATACAAACCTTGTTTGTACCTATAAGACCTAAGTACAAACACTATCTAATAGTAGCTGTAGTAATAATTATTTAATTGTGTATTAAATAATTTTGATGATAACATAACAGTGTTCCTCTCTTTTTATCTTGTTATTTTTAGTCTAGCACTGCTATTTCTGTTTGTCAAGTAATTTCCTAAAGAATTCTGAAAATTTAACAAACTAGTACTTTTTATTTAAGAAAAGATGAGTATATCGCTATCTCGATATACTCATCTTTTATAATACTTAACTATCTTTTACTTTTAATTTTACCATAATCATACTTATCAAGGTTATTCCAATTACTATTAAAAATATTGCTTTACTTTGGCTAAAACCAAACAAACCATTTTTAATATGTTTAGCTATCCACACATAAACATAATCTCCGTAATAAATACCTAAAGCAAAGAACGCTTGGTAAATCCCCATACTAACGTTACGATACTCTCTGTCAAAATATTGCATTGCTAGTGCAATAAGAATATTGTACGCTCCACCATATCCTAAACCATTTAGAGTATAGCTAAAATAAATTATATATGGATTGTTGACATATAAGGCTATTATGTAAAAAGTTAATAAGCACCCAAGTAAAAATAACAATGTTTTTTGAATTCCCCATTTGCGAGTAAGGTAAACTCCTACAAGAACACCTGCAATTAGTTGTGGCACAGCAAAAACCGCATCTATATACGCCAGCATAAGCGGTGTCATATTTAAATCAGTCTTCCCATAAGCAATCATATTTGCTCCACTGGTAGAAAACTTGATAAATGATAATAAAACAGCTAATAAACAAATGTAAATAAAACTCTTATGTTTTAAAACTACTTTAACTTTATTAAATGAAAAATCACTATCAACAGGTCGATAATCTTTCATCATAAAAGTTAATACAAATGTTATTAGAGCTATTACTCCTGATACAAGCCACATATAATTAAACTGTTTATATGTGTCCATTGTTAATAAATATTGGATTGGCGCCGCCATAAATTCTGCCAAAAGTGGTGCTATAGATAAAATAGATACCGACACCGCGGCCTTATCTTTCGAAAATGTTTCTGAGAAAATAACATTAAATAATGCTAGCATTGTTGCACTAATCCCCAGTGACAATGAAGATAAATAAAGTGTTAAATAATTCGCATTAAACACCACTAAAAATGAGGTCAAAATTAACAAGAATAATGCAATCTGTATAAACACTTTTCGACGTTTAAAAATATCACTCGCCAGAAACATCGGCAACCTAACGATTAAACTCATAAGACCATACCCTGCGGCTATCTGTGCCGCCAAAACTGGGGTTAAGGACAAGCCACCATGTTCCATTGGTGTTATTGCATAAAGTTTTCTATATGCTCTTATTATGCTAATCGCCGTCCAAAATAATACTAAAATCCAAAAAATTACTATCTGTTCTTTTTTAAGTTGAAATTTTTTAGATAAGTAATACACTAATATCAAAATAAAAACTATCATTATTAATGAAAATAAAATTTTTGTTTTAACCATCTCCTAACTAAATTTATTCAGCTTATAAATTATATCACAAAATCTAGTTTATAGTTATAAAATATACCTACCAAATTTTATGATGTTTTTTGTTATATCTTCAATAAAACTCTAGTGCATACTTTTCGCAAGAACTAAAAAACTAATTTCTGCATTTGGAAAAAGTTCTTTTAGTGGTTTTGCACAAGATAGTAGGGTATTTCCACTGGTGAAAATATCATCAATTATAAGTACTTTAGATATACTCAAATCAGACTCACAATGAAATAATGTGTAAAATGGATGCCCAACCCTTTGTTTATGTAATTTTGCTTGTTTAGGACGATAATCAGTATCTAGAATTTTCTCAAACTTTACATTACACAGAATACACAGTTGTTCTATATGATCAAAGCTACGAATTATTTTTCTCTCATTGTTCGCTGGCACTAGCGTAACTAAATCAAAATTATACTCTTCAAAAAATTTTGCAAATAGACTTCTGTACTTTAGGCATTCTTCTACATCACCGCCATATTTTATCGCATAAATGCTATCTTTCAAAAATTCATAATCTGCAAAATAATACAAGGTGTATTCTCCTAAATGTTCAATATTTATATTTAGAACCTTCTTACAACTTTCACACAAAATAAAACTTTCCTTTTTCGAAAAAACATTTTTAAACCCTAATTTCTCTTTGATTTCTTTCTTACAAAAACTACATTCCATTATCTACTCCTTATTTAATCGTCTATACTTGGCTAAGTTATTCATATAGTTTATTTCTTTTATCGCAAGCTTCATATTTTTATTAATTTTATCTGCTAAAAACACGATTTCCCCGCTATAATCGTATTCTTTCCTTCCTACTCGTCCCGCTATTTGTATCAATGCCTCTTTTGTAAAAATCTTATGATTAGCTTCAAACACTAAAACATCTAAATAATCAAACGTAACTCCTCTTTCAAGTATAGTAGTTGTAATTAAGACATCTATCTCCCATTTTTTAAATTTTTCTAACTTTTCGCTCCGCTTCTCATCTTCACTATAAACAAAGTCTATAATCACATTATCCGATAAACTCTTTTTTAAATATAATTTTAAACTTTTACTCATAGCAATAGTTGAAACAAATATTAATAGTCGCCTAGCTAGTTTTAGTCTTTTAGTAATAAACTTCGTAATATACTGTGATTTTTTCTCATAGGTAAATACTTTACTATGTTCTATTTTTATTTTTGGAATCGGAAGCAAATAACCATGAAATCTTATAGGAATTTTTATAATTTCATCAACTAGCTTCTTCACTTTGTCTGACGGTGTTGCTGATAAAAATACTAATGTTCCCTGATTTTTTAGACTTGTCATAGCTCCTTGTTCTAAACACTCATCACCATAATATGGAAAAGCATCTACCTCATCTATTATTACAGTATCAAAGTAATTATAGTATTTTATAAGTTGATGTGTTGTCATTAAATAAAAGCATGAATTGACTAGATTTTTTTCGTCACCATGAAGAACACTTATAGGAATATCTCTGAAATCCCTATTAAAACGCCTAGCTAGTTCTTGGACAACATCTTTTCGTGGGATAGCCATACAGACTTTTTTATTATTTTTTATATTATTATAAATAAGTTTATATACTATTTCTGTTTTTCCTGCCCCACAGACCGCCCAGACTAAAGTGTTCTTCCTTAATTCGCTATTTTCTACTATTTTCTCACTTGCTTCTTTCTGAACATCGCTTAAGACTACTGGCGGTTCTTTTGGTTTATTAATTTTATCAAAAGGAATATCTATATAAAATCTGAAAAAATAATTATCGCATCTTCCGAACTCTAGACATCTTTTACAATATGTTATTTTTGTTCCATCCGTTTCATAACTAAAAAATAGCTTTTGGTCTTTATTATCACACTGAAGACAATGATAATTTCTTTCTTCTCCTTGAACAACATATAGTTTTTCAATATAAGCAGACTCTTCTAAATAATGAATTTTCACTTTAAGACGTAAAAGTTTAGAAATAGAAAGGAGTAGTCCATTATATACTCTTAAAAACTCCAAATCGCAAGCTTTTAAAGTATAGACTACTCCCGTTATTATATCGTTGTAAATTTCTTCAAAATCTTTGTTTACTTCTCCAAATTTTATATAATCATTATAAATTTTTTTATAACTACTTAACTTTTCTTCTTCATTTCTTTTTGAATAACGAACACAATAGAGTGCTTCAATAAATTCACTATATTCTGCAAAAAACATAACCTACTCCCCACAGTTACCTTTTAAAAATATTTCAAATTCCCTTTATTTTTTACTATTTAATTAATCTTACCGACAAATATAACAAAGATTACAAAACGTTGACTCTTCCTAAAACTTTATTAATTTTAGTATTTTTCTGTAATTTTTGACTTTAATTCTTATATTTAAGGCTTTACATAATGCTAAAATATTATTAGTATTATGTTTTAATTTAATTTTAACAAAAATATATTTATAAAACAAATAATAATCTATTTTTTAGAAAAAATCTTTTTCTAGAAATTTTGTTGCGAACGCTATCAAAAAGTGTTATAATATAAGTATAAAAACAAGGGGATACCCTATAAAGTAGACTAGCTACTTTATGAAAGGAGTGCTTTAAAATGTTAAGATATCAAGTACGAGGAGAAAATTTAGAAATTACTCAAGCTATTAGGGAGTATGTAGAGAATAAAGTTTCTAAATTAGAAAAATACTTTGCTGACAGTTTAGAAGCAAACGTTTATGCTAATGCTAAAGTATACAAAAATAATAAGAAAAAAATTGAAATAACTGTTCCTCTTAAAGGTGTGACTCTTCGTGCAGAGGAAACAAACGAAGATCTTTACGCTGCTATTGATTTAGTTGTGGATAAACTTGAACGTCAAATGAGAAAACACAAAACTAGAATTAATAGAAAAGGTCGTGAAAAAGGATTTGTAGAAGAAAATCTTCTTACTAGTGCATTAGAAGATGTAGAAGAAACATCACTTGATTTTGGTAAAGTTAAACAACTAAAAGTTGAAACTATGACAAGAGATGAAGCTGTATTCCAAATGGAGCTTTTAGGACATGACTTCTTCGCATTCTTAGATCCAAATACTAATGAAGTTTCTATAGTTTATAAACGCCGCGACACTGGTTACGGAGTTCTAGAAATTTCTAAATAATTATGAGTTTAAACTTTAATCGGCCATCTTCCGTAGATGGTCGATTATTTTTACGCTACTTTATATTTATTATCAAATTATTACTTAGGAGGTTATTATGACAAAAAAAGTTGCCTTATTCGTTGACAACGGCGGTGAAGAATTAGAATTAATCGCACCTCTTGATATTATGCGCCGTGCAAATTTAGAAGTTGACCTTATCACTGCTAATAATGCCGAATACGTTACAGGTGCACATAATATTAAAATTATTGTCGATAAAACGATTAATGATATTGAAGATATACTAGAATATGATGCTATTGTTATTCCAGGTGGAATGCCAGGAAGCACACTATTGCGTGATAATAACAAAATCATCGAGTTTTTCAAAACTATGTATAATGCAGACAAATTAGTCGCAGCTATTTGTGCAGCGCCTATAGTACTAAGTGCGGCAGGGATTTTAAAAGATAGAGAAGCTACATCTTATCCAGGTTTCGATAAAGAACTAGAATGTCAATCTTACAATTCTAAAAAAGCTGTTGTAGTCGATAAAAATGTTATTACTGCTCAAGGTCCAGCCGTTGCCATTCTTTTTGGTTATGAAATAGTTAACTATCTACTAAAAGATGAGACAGCTAACACCATAAAAGAGCAAATGTTACTACCTGTCTTAAAAAATAATATCTAAAAAACATCCCTCAAACAAAAGTTTGAGGGATATTTATATTTATTTTGTCATCTCTTCTAATTGTCTCATTGCTGTTGCTACAACTTCTGGTGTACATACATCAACCGCCAATTTAAATGATTCTTTTTCGCTAGCAGCAAACTCTGCAATTTTTTCAATTTTTTCTTCTACATCTTCTACTACATTCACACATGCTAGGTTATAAGCTAAATCATTTTCTTTATAAAATGGAATTAATCTTTCTACTTCTTCCTTCTTACCTTCTGCTAATAATTGAACTAGAATACCATATGAAACCTTTGTTCCATGAAGAACTTTATGTGTTTCTTTTACTAAACTCATACCATTATGTACTGCATGAGCTCCTGCCATACGTCCATAATGAACTCCAAAACATCCTACCGCTCCAGAAATCGCAAATACAGTATCTACAGCATGTTTAAAACTTTCTGTTACTGTTTTTGTACTCATAGCTTCTAATGCACCATTAGCATCTCGTAAAAGCGCATCTCGTGTAATTTTTGCAGCTTCCAACCCCATTCTTACTAAAGGATCGTTATATTTATTATTTCTTTCCACTAGAACTACAGCTTCATACCACTTCGCAAGAGTATCTCCAATACCCGCAACAAAATATTCTTTTGGTGATTCTAGTAATAAATCTAAGTCTGCAATACAAGCATATGCAGTACGTTTAAAATATCCAACCTCTCTAAAAGTTTTATCCGGATTATAAACTGCTGCTACTGGAGCATAAGGAGCACATGTTGCTATTACCGTTGGAACAGTCATATACTCTTTATTTAAAAAGCTTGCCACACCTTTAGCCGTGTCAATAACACGACCTCCTCCTACACCAATAACCACATCAACATCTTCTCCATATTCATCTGCAATGCGTTTCATATCTTCATAAGATGATGTCCCGTCATATTTTGCTACTCTAAATTCTCTATTCCCCTTATAAAATTTTTTAAAAGCTTCATAAGATTTTTCACCTGTAACAATCAAAGGAGTATTAAATCCTTCTAGCCTATTATCAAGTACAGCCAAAGCTCCACTCCCTGAAATATATTCACTCACTCCTGGTCTTGCTACATTTGCTAATTCAAACATTCTTATCTCTCCTTTATTATTTCATCATTCAATTTTTTATAAGTATGATTATAACATTTTCGACAATTAAAATCAATAGTGAGTTAATATGCAATCATTTTCTGACAATTATTTTTGAAACAATAAAAGCTAACCTAGAATCCCCTTCCTAAGTTAGCTTTCTTTTTATCTTGGATAAAATATCGTTCCTTCTCTTTTTGTTTCGCCTTTTGTTATCGATTCTACTATAGTACTAGCTTTTTCTAAAGCAACTATATTACCATCTAACTGTTCTATTAGAATCTTTCTACCTTTATATGGGCTGTAAACACTCGCCTCTACATTTTCTACTCGTAAATAATATTTTTCATCTAGGTTCTGCTCTTTTAGCATATTTTTTATTTGTGCCAAGTTCTCTTCACTATAATCTACATATTCAAAAAGTCTTCTATTTTGTAGTCTTTGAGCTAAATCCGCTGCGATTTCATCATCTTTATCCTGAATTAAACTACAACAATACAATAAAGAATTTTCATCTAATTTAAAATACTCCTCTACACTAACGACACTCTTTTCAAGAAATGGGATTAAAACTTTCATATCAGAAAAATACTCTTTATTTTCTTTGAAGATATCTTTTAATCTATTAAAAAGCTGAATAAATACTGCTTCATAGCTACGTGCAACTGGATGATAATATACTTGCCAATACATTTGATATCTCGCCATTATATAATCTTCTACACTATGAATCCCTGTATATTTCACGACAAGAGCTTTTTTATTTTCATCAATTTTTCTAACGCGCATTGTTCGTAATATTCTTTCTAAGTCAAACTGTCCATAGCTTGTTGCTGAAAAATATGAATCTCTCAGCAAATAATCCATTCTATCAGCATCTAATTGACCTGAAATAATCTGGTTAAGAATATCATTCGGATGATTGTGTTCTATTATCGATACTATATCCTCTGGTAATCTCGGAGACACCTCAGTTAGTACTCGATTAAGTTTAGTTCCCCCTAAAATTATCTTAGCTGTATAATCTTCATGACTGTGATTAGTAATATGCTCAAATGCGTGAGAAAATGGACCATGCCCTACATCATGCAAGAGCCCTGCCAGCATTACGCAGATTTTATCATATTCACTAAGTTCCATACTTAAAGATTTTATCTCTGTAACCATCCTACGCACAATTTCGTAAACCCCTAATGAGTGTGAAAAACGAGAATGTTCTGCTGTTGGATAAACCTGAAAGTCTCCACCTAATTGTCGTATACGACGTAAGCGCTGGAATTCCTTGCTATCTAAACAATTCCAAACTACCTCATAGTTAATATGAATATAACTATGAACAGGATCTTTTAGCACTTTTGTTTCACTCAACTTTTTAAATTCCATTCTACTCCCTCACTCTCAACATACACGTATTTTCTTTTATTATATCAAAGCATAAAAAAAAGACAAGCCTAAGCTCATCTTTTTCTCTATTTAATCTTATTTTTCGTCTACTACGTATGGTAAAAGTGCCATGTGTCTAGCTCTTTTAATTGCTGTAGTTAACATTCTTTGATACTTAGCTGAAGTACCAGTTACACGACGTGGTAAGATTTTCCCACGTTCAGAAACGAATTTTTTAAGTAATTCTACATCTTTGTAATCAATATATTCAACGTTATTTTTTGTGAAATAACATACTTTTTTACGACGACGCATGTTGTTACGACGATTGTTATTTACTGCCATTGTGCATATCCTCCTATGTAATTTTAGTCTTCTTTAAACGGATTTACTACATCCTGCATGAAGTCATCATCTAAGTTACTTGGGAAATTTTCCCCAAAATCAGAAAATGAACTATCATTAATAAAATCTTGCATAGCTGAATTAGCTTGCCCTTGGTTACGATTAGAATTGTTGTAATAATTTTGATTATTACTAAATGATGGTTGTGATTGAGGTTGATTGAAACTCATTGAATCAAATCCGTTATTTTGTCTATTTGAACTAGACTTAGATTCAAGGAACTGGATTCTGTCAGCTACAACTTCTGTAACATAGACAGTATTCCCATCTTTTCCTTGATAATTTCTAGTTTGGATTCTTCCTTCTACACCAATCAAACTACCACGTCCTAAGAAACGCGCCATATTTTCTGCTTGCTTTCTAAAAGCTACACAGCCAATAAAGTCCGCTTGTCTTTGACCATTTTGATCGGCGAATGTTCTATTCACAGCAACTGTAAAATAAACCATTGGGATATTTGAACTAGAATATCTTAATTCTGGATCTTTTGTTAATCTTCCTACTAATACTACGTTATTAATCATAGTAAGTCACCCCTTATTTTTCTAATCTAACTACCATGTGACGGATGATGTCATCGCTAATTTTTGCTAAACGATCGAATTCTTTTGTAGACGCATCTGTTTCTGAAGTTAATTCTACTACATAGTAGAAAGCATCAGTGAAGTCTTCGATTTCATAAGCTAGGCGTTTTTTACCTAAATCTTTAACTTCTACTGCTTCTGCACCTTCTGAAAGAATATTTACGAATCTATCAACCACAGCTTTTTTAGCTTCTTCGTCGATACGTGGTTGAACAGCAAACATTACTTCATATTTTCTCATGTGTGTTACCTCCTTTTGGTCTTTGCGACTCCCTTTTTTCAAGAGAGTAAGGAGTAATAAAATTACTCTGTTTTCCATTATATCAATTATAAAATTAAAAATCAACAAATATCCACTATATTTTGTAAATATTATACTAGTTTTTTAAGCTTTTATTTTCTTTTAACCATCAAATATTTTTTAATGGGTTGAGTTATTGTAGAAAGAACTTCAAAATCACATTTTTTGTATAATTCCATAGCGTTCTTATTATCAGCTAAAACATTAAGAGTTATAGTTTCTACTTGTTGTTCTGAAAAAATACTAGCAATAAATTTCCTTAAAGCTATTTTCCCAAAACCACGGTTTGTATACTCAGGATTTAATATGAAATTCCCTATATGAACATTTGTGCCAACTTGACGTATTTTTCTAATTATACCTATAAATTCTCCATTTTTCTGTATAGAGTATATATTTTCAAAATTTAATAATGAATCCTCATTAAGTGGAAACTCGACGTCTGGTCCTGCCCACCTTTTCAAAAACTCTACACCTTTTTCATTTGTCCATAAGCAAACTCTTTTAGCATCATCTATGCTTAAGCCTTCTATTAACTCTATATCTATCATTATATCTTCTCCCTTGTAAAATATTCATACATATCTTCCCTAAGCGGTGTCTGCAGTTTATAGAAAAACTGAAGAACTGTATCTCCACTTTTTTCTCTATGAACTAGCTCTGGTTTCCCTACTGTTTTCATCTCGCCAAGGAAATAGAATATTCTCGCTCCATCTTTATCATCTTTATTTTTTCTCATAAATAGATAAATCTTTGTTTCATCTTTATAGAAATATTCACATTCTTTTGATTCTAAATTACGACGTGGTTTCGACATTGATGTAAAACCGTTGTCTGGTAAAAATCCATGTACATAATCATGGTTGAATGAATTTTCATCTATGTCATAATTGATAAATACCGGTAAAGTTTTTGTCTGTTCATCATATTTATAGCCACCAATAGCTAAAGGTACGTAATTGATACTCCAAGAGAAAAGTTTACAAATATCTTCAAAACTATATTTTTCATAAAGAATAAAATTGGTATCCCTATATAGATTATCTTTGTAATACTTATTATATCTATAAATTCCATATTCTACTAATTCTGTCAACAATGTTCTAAAAATATCTGACTGCAATTCTTTTTCTAATTCTTTTGATGGTTTTACCACCTTGTTATACTCATCTAAAAATATACAGTCATTAAATTTCTTTTTCGTAACACTGCTCGTTACAAAATTATTTGTAAGAATCTTCCTGCTTACCTCAAGTTCATAATCAGCGATTAATTTAGTATAATCTGTAAGCATCACACCTCTAAAATCCTCTTCAAGTTTTTGAGAATTTTTTAAAATTAATCTTAAAAGTATAAGCTCCTCTATTTTCTTGCTTAATATTAAATTAGTTGATACAAAATTCAGCATATTTTCTGCTGTTTTTGATAGTTTCCCATTGTAGCTATAATCTCGGTCTTTTTTAGATAAAAACGCATAATAACTACCTGCGACCTCAAAAATCTTTTTAATATCTAGCGTGTCATAATTTTCAAAGTCATAATAGTTTGGAATCCTACCGAGTTTATTTTTTAACTTGTTGTACTCATCAGAAATAAATAACCATGTATTCAATTTCACATTATCAATTGCGCTATATATTCTTTGTTTTGATATATTGTCAAAATGGATAGTCGACATTCCTGGTAAATATCTATTCCCTTGTGATAGGAACTTACGAGCTGTATCTTTATCATAAGATCTATCTCCTGATAGGGCAATCGGTATTAAAAAGTTATTTTTGTAGTTTGCGATAAAGTCTATTATTACAACAAAATCTTTGTCTTTATTTTTCCTTAAACCACGACCTAACTGTTGGATAAAGATTATCGCACTTTGTGTTGGACGGAGCATAACCACTTGATTAACTTCTGGAATATCTATACCTTCATTAAAAATATCTACAGTAAAAATATAATCTAATATATCTCCCGAGTCAGCTATTAGCTTCTCAATTTCTTTTTCGCGTTTTTCCTGACCATCTTCACCTGTTAAACTAGTAGTTCTAAATCCTCTACTATTAAATGCATCGCTAAGTATTTGTGCTTCTCGTTTAGAAGAACAAAATACTAATCCTTTTACTCTATCCCCCGAATAGCCATAGTAATTTATTTTATCAATAATATGATCCACTCGCTTATCAGAAGTTAATCTTGTAAAATCACTAAGTTCATCTAGCGTTTCGCCATCTATTATCAAATCGCTAATCCCAAAATAGTGAAACGGACAAAGAAGGTTATTTTCCATCGCTTCTTTTAAGCGTACTTCATAAACAATATTGTTATTAAATAACTCGTAAATATTAAAGCTATCTGTTCTATCTGGACTTGCTGTCATTCCCAAATAAAAAGTTGGCTCAAAATAATCTATTATTGTTAAATAACTTTTCGCCCCCGCTCGATGCACCTCGTCAATAATAATCTCGTCGAAGCAATCTTTAGAAAAACTTTTAAACACATCAGACTTGGATATTGTTTGGACTGTCGCAAAAATAAAATCCGCTTCTATATTTTTATTTTTACCTGTAAGAAGTCCATATGTACGACTGTTCTCAAAAATAATTTTAAAAGTTTCCAAAGCTTGCCTTGCAATCTGTTCACGATGAACAATAAATAAAATTCTTTTGGCATTTATATTTTTCATCGCAAAAGCTGCTGCAAATGTCTTACCAGTACCAGTAGCAGACACAAGTAATCCTCTATTATCTTGTTCTCGTAGCTTTTTAAAGTTTTCTATAAAACTTTGCTGCATCTCATTTGGACTAATTTCATCGGTAATATTATCTATTGTTTTAAGAGTTTGTTGATTATTGTTCAAAAACTCAACTTTATATTTATCTTTTACGCTAGCATAGTCTTCTGACATATTCCATAATGTATGAAATTCTTCTAATATACTTGAACATAGTTCATTATCTTCTTCGATAAATGTATTCCACTCTTTGTTAATCGTTAATGCAGCACTCGTTAAGTTCGAACTACCTAACAAAATATTCCAAGAATCTTTTTTCTTAAACAAATAACCTTTTGTATGAAAACCATGATTATCTTTCGAACTAGCATACATTCTCAGCTCTATATTTTTAAAAGTAGCTAGTTTATCTAAGACTTTTGGTGTGTTAAAATACAAATAATCTGTCGTCAATATTTTCCCACGAATATTTCTTTCTTCTAAGTTTTTTAAAGTTTGAAGCAAACTTGTCAAACCACTTTCCGAAATAAATGCCACGCTAAAAATAAACTCATCGCATAACTCTAACTCTTTTTCAAGGGTACTAATCACTTTTTTCGCTTCTAAATGATTATTATAAATAAAAGTATTTTTCATCTTAACCTCCTTTCTTAGTATTTCTCTATATTTTATCCATTTATTATTTCATAAGTTATCAATGCTTCTTTCATAACTTTTACATTATGAACACGTACCATTCTCGCTCCACGACGTATTGCCTCTAAAGATAGTGTCGCAGTAACTATATCTCGTTCTTTAGGGTTACTATTACCTCCTAAAACGTAATCCGTCGTTCTCTTTCTACTTACCGCATATAAAATTTCACAACCTAGAGAGTTTAACGAGTCTAATTTTCTAGTAATCTCTAAATTAGCTTCAGCAGTTTTTCCAAATCCCATTCCTGGATCGATTATTATATTTTCTTTTTTAACACCAGCAGCAAGACAAATATCTAAACTTTCCCTAAGTTCACGAACAACTTGTTCGACTTCACTGCCTTCTTCTACGCCTCCATTATGCATAATAACAATCGGTACACCATACTTTGCAGCAACCTCTGCCATATTGCTTCCTTTTGCTCCATTTACATCATTAAGCACATCAACACCAGCTTTAATCATATATTCAGCAACAGCTGGTTTATAAGTGTCTATACTAAAGCATGCTTCAGGAAACTCCTTACGCAAAATCGGGAAAATTCTCTCTAAACGGCGGAGCTCCTCATCTTCTGAAATAGCTATTGAGCCAGGTCGCGTTGATTCCGCTCCTATATCAATAATATCAGCACCTTCATCTAGCATCTTACGAACACCTTCTATCGCAGCTTCAACATCGTAAAAATCTCCTCCATCAGAAAAAGAATCCGGAGTGAAATTTAAAATCCCCATTATCAAATATTTTTTTTCATCTAAAAGTTTTTTCAATTTAGTCATTGTTATCCCCTATAATATTCTTTACTATATAAAATATATTATAACATATGCAAGTCAATTTATTGAAAAAACAAGTTCTAGCCTAGATTAAAACTTGTTTTTTATTTCACATATTCTTTAACTAAGTCTTCCAAGCTTGTTGCAGGACGATTTAGTATTTTTTCTATATTTAGTGATACTCCACTTTGTTCCCCTTTTGCTATTGCTGTATAGGTGCTTACCCAAGAATCATATTGCCATTGTTCAGCTTCCCAAACTTTACGAGATTCATATGCTTCTTCTACAGTTTCGTTAATATAAAAAATTTCTTTACCCAATTTTTCACCAACTACTTTGACAATATCTTTCATAGATAAATCTCTTGGCCCTGTTAAATTTAAAACTTTATTTTCGTATTCTTGCACATTTAACATTACAGCAACTACTATATCCGCAGCATCGCGACGAGCAACTGCTGAAACTAATCCATCTCCAGCAGGGCCACGAATCTCACCATACTCAAAGCAAAGGTCTAAAAAGAAATCTATATAAAAATTATCTCTTAAAAATGTATATTTTAAACCTTGTTCTTTTATATATTTTTCTGTTTGGTAGTGATCTCTTGATAAAGTAAATGTTGCATCTTTCTTATTGTTATAAAAAGAAATATAAACTATATGTTCTACTCCTGCCATTTTTGCTGCATCTATAAAATCATGATGCTCTTCTACTCGTTTTGGATTTTCTTTTGCTGAAATCATTAATAAAGTTTTTATACCTTCTAAAGCTTTACGACTTTCTTCGCTATTCTCATAACTAGCTTTTCTAATTTCTGCATTATCATACTTAATTGCACGTTCTGGACTTCTCGCTATATGAACGGCCTTAAGACCTTTTTGCGATAAAACTTTTGCTACTTGTCCGCCTAATTTTCCTGTTACTCCTGTTACACCTATCATAATATATCCTCTAACCTTCTTTATAATTTCTTATACTCTCATCATAACATACTATTATATAAAAAATAAGTACGCACTTTCTAGTGATATAGTTACTTTTAGGTAACTATATTATATACCCTTTCCTCTATCTTTATGTTATACTATTTTAGTAAGAAAACATGAAAATACATTTATAGTTAAAGGAGAAAATATGCAAAACTTTATTGGACAATTTGGTGATTATGCACCTATAATATTTTTATTATTAGCATCTATTCTCCCTGTCTTTCTGTTTCCACCTGGGATTTTTTCTGTTATCGGTGGTCTTCTATTTGGATTTACAAAAGGTGCTATATTGACTATTATTGCAGCTATTATTTATACAAATATAATGTTTTTACTTTCAAGATATTTTGCTAGAAATAAAATTGAAAATTTTTTAGAAAAACGTCTTACCTTAAAACAGTATAATAGAATTTTTGGACTTAATGATAATAAACTCGCTACCTTTTTGGTTATTTGTAGACTTATTCCGATATTACCAAACAGTGTTGTTAGTTATTCTTATGGACTTACTAGAATATCATTTAAACATTATTTTATAGCTAACCTTATCGGACTTATTCCTGGTCGATTAATTTGGTTGAATTTTGGTTCGAAATTAAATAATATCTGGAGTTTAGAATTTTTAATGGCAGCTGTTTTAATAGTAGCTTTTATCGGAATAGGTGCTATAGTCGCAAAAAATATGGAATAAAAGGAGAACGGCTCGTCAATTGACGAGCCATATATTATGAAAAAAATATTATTAACTTGTTATAGTTATATTATATATTCTGAACTTTACATAAACTTTATACTATAACTAAAGTTTAGTTAAAAATTATTTTCTCTACTATTTACTTTTTCTTCTTAACATTATAGAATTAAATGTATAAAATCAGGAGATACCATCTCCTTAGGAGTTAATTTATTATGAATTTAAAATGCAAAACTAAAATTGAAAACTTTTTGACAAAAAATAATTTAGTAGATAGTAATAATATTTTAGAATTATTTACTGAACAAAACTTAGAAAATATTATCGATAAACTAGAATCTCTTCCCCAAGATGAGTTAACCGACTTTGCACTGGAATGTGTTTGTGAAGAGCTTCTTATTACCGCTTCTTATAAAATAGAGCGCACTGAAATGAAGCTTGGTCTACATCGTATGGAGCATGTTTTGGCTCTATTCAATAATCCTGAGCATGACTTAAAAGTTATCCATGTCGCAGGAACTAATGGGAAAGGTTCTACATGTTCTTATATAAAAGACATACTAAAAACTAAATATCGTGTTGGTCTTTATTCTAGTCCTGGTATGCTAAGTTTTAACGATCGTATTCGTATTAACGATGACTTTATTCCATACAAAGAAGCATATCGTCTCTTTAAAGAAGTTGTTAAAGTTTATGATGCAAATAATCCTGACCCTAGCGATAAGCTTTCTTTCTTTGAAATTATTACAGTAGTTGCTCTGCTATATTTTCGAGATCAAAAAACAGATTTTGTTATTATGGAAGTTGGTCTTGGTGGACGTTATGATGGAACAAATATCCTTAAAGAAAAGTTATTATCTATTATTACAAAAATTGGATTAGACCATACTGCAATACTAGGTTATTCTTTGGAAAAAATTGCCTACGAAAAGGCTGGTATTATCCAAGAAAATGATAATGTCCTTATCTATCCAGCTGATAACGATGTTGTAAATGTTATTTCTAATATTTGTAAAGAACAAAATGCAAATTTCTCTATTCTTGACGAAAATAATATAGAAATAAAAGATATTGGTGCTCGTGGCAATAAATTTAGCTTTAGAAATATCGACTATACCACAAAGATGGTTGGTCAACATCAAATTTACAATGCATCTCTAGCACTAGCAGCAATCTTTAATCTACGTTCTCGCGGTATTATTGATATAGATGATAAAACAATTAATTCCGCTTTAGCAGCATCTACTTGGGCAGGTCGCTTAGAATGGATTCATCCTAATATACTACTAGATGGCGCTCATAATAATGATGGTATTAACAGTTTGGTCAATTACCTCAGTGTCAATAATTTCCCAAAACTAAAAATCTTATTAGGTATCCTTGAAGATAAAGATTATAAAGATATGATAACTAAGTTAAAAACTATTCCCGCGCAATTTTCTGCGACTAAAGTTCCTATTGAAATCAAAGAATCGAACTTGGATAATCTTGTTCATAGTTTTGGTGATACTGTCGTTACCAAATATGATAGTCATGATCTTGCTCTTTCTAGCCTTATTCCGAGTTTGAAAGACGATGAGGTGCTTTTGATTACAGGTTCGCTATATTTAATATCTGCAGTAAGGGCAGAAATATTAGAAAATTACTAACTTCATAACATAAAAAACCAACCGTAAAAATTAAATTCTTACGGTTGGCATTTTTTGGTTAATTGGAAAATATTAAATTATTTTTTATCTTTTTTTGTTTTTATTTTGCTTTTAGGTACTCTTTTAGCAGAGCCAATATTCCATACAGTTTCTTCTTGAGAAGCTATTTCTTTATAAATATCAGCACTTGCCTGCTCATTCTTTCCTACCTTAGCTTCTGACTTCTTTTTGTTTTTTGGTTCCGCAGTTTTTTTCACAGGAACGCTTTTTTTATCTGATAAACCCACTTCTTTTATTGATTTAGTTGCAGATTTAACTTCTACATCTTTACGCGGTCCAGAACCGTAAACTGATGAATAAACTGGAGTAGGTTTGAATTTTCCTACACTTCTCATTTTTGGAGTAATAGTATTCGTTGTCATCATTGTAGATGTTACAGATTTATTTGATGATATATTATTATTAGAATACTTCTCAAAAATTGACTCTAGGATACGTTGGTTGTTCTCTATTTTTTCTTTGCTTACAGGTCTATAACCATGGTCTATAGTCTTATATTCTCCTAGTTTTCTTCCATTACCTTTATCGAAATAGTCAAAGACATCATCTGTATATAATTTTTCAGTATACTCAATGCCTATTTCCTCTTCTTCTTGTGTTTCATCTACTTTGATTACTTCATCTTCTTCTAAGTGTTTTTCCACTCTTTGAGCAGCCACTTCTACTGGTTCAACTTTTTCATCAACAAATTTATCAACATCATTTTCTACGACTTTCACTTTTTTATTAGGAGAAACATCTGCTAATAATGTGTCAATATCAATATCAACCTCTATCGCTGTCTCATCTAAATGATTTTGTTCTTCAAGTTCAATAATTTCACTTTCGTCTAAATGATAATCACTATATCCTTCTAGCCTATCTTTTTTATGTTCTTTTATTTTGTCGTAGTTTTCTACGTCAATATCCTCTATGCGTGCAGCTTTTTCAACTAAATCAATATCTTCTTCAGAATCTTCCACATAGTTTTCTTCTCTAAATTCTTTTAGATTTGTGTTTAATTTTTCTATTTCAGGTAAAGTCTCTTCTTTTTTAAAGATATCAATATTCTCAGCTTCAATAAGCTCGTCTAAGGCTGTTTTTCCTGCCGTTTCTACTCTTCTACCTTCATACAAGTCTTTTCTAAAGTCTTCTACTTCTTTTGTTGCTTTAATATTTTCATCGAAGCGCTCACCTACTAGCTTTTTGCTAGTTCTATCTATATCATCTTCAAAAAGTTCATCGTTTCCTTCTAAAATATCATCAACAGTTGTATATTTAACTTTTTCACGACGTTCACCTTCTGCATCTACAGTGCGAACTTCTAATTCTGGTACAGATTTTTGATGGCTTTCTTCTTCTTTAACTTTTATCTCATCGAAAAGTTCATCTAATTCTTTATCTTGTTTGTATAACAAGTTATCTTTTTGTATTTTATCTTCACGACGTTCTAATTTATTGAAGTTTTCACTTAACTCAGCACGTGCTTCTTTGTTTTTAGTTTCTCTAACTTCTGAATCTTGTTCAGCAAACTCTTCTCTTAACTCATAAGACTTAGCTACTTCATTTTTTAGATCACTGTGGTCTTTTTCTAAAGCCACATCTGTTCCTAAAGTATCCATCTTATGATCTTGTTTTAATCTCTTTGTTCTTACCGCCGCAAGGGTTGGATGAGTTCTTCTTTCTGATTTATCTCCAAAAATATCAACATCTTTTATCTCAGAGTTTTCAACTCCCAGTTCTTTTAACGCATCTGTTAGACTAGTAGTATTTTCGGGTTTTTCTACTTTTTCTGATCCCTCTTCATATTCTGATAAATCAACTTCTTCAAATTCTATATCACTAGTTTCATCACTATGAACTTGCGCTGAATAATCTTGTTCTTCAGTTTGTTCAACTTCTTCAAATTCTATGAAATTATCTGAACTTTCTTCATCTTCCAAATCATCAAGTAGGGCATCTAATTCTTCTTTTTCTATCTCTTCTTCACTTACGTTGAATAAACGTTCTTTTAGACGACCAAAGAATCCTTGTGGCTTTTCTTCGTACTCTTCTTCATCTTCTTCTACTTCATCAAAGTCTTCTGCTATAGTGTAATTTTCTTCTTTTCTTAACTGTTCTTCACGTCTTTGACGTTCTAAATAGGTTTTGTAATCTTCTACTTCATCATCTTCTTCGAAATCTTCTTCAAAGTCCTCATCTGAAAATTGCTTATCATTCGCACTAGAGAATAAACCTTTTATGCGACCTAATAATCCACTGCTGTTTCGCTCTTTTTGATGTTTTTGTGGAGCTGAATATTCATCTTCTTCTGTAAACTCTATATCAAAATCTTCTGGAACACTGTATTCATCTAAATCAATTTCTTCGTATTTTCTAGCTTCTTTTTTGTCTACACTCAATTCTTCTTCAAATTCTTCTATATCAAAATCACTCTCTTTAGTTGAAGCAACACGTTTTTCTTTTTTATCTCTTCGCTCTTCTTCAGCTTTATAAATTTCATCTTCATCTTCTTCTAAAAACCATTTTTTCCAATTAACCATAGTTACACCTCCTACTTCTAAATTATTTTAAATTCAATTCTTTTAATTTAGTACCTGCTTTAGTATCTCCATCTAATACTAAAATACCTCTTACTTCTTCTTGAGGTAAACCTAATTCACGTTTTGAACAAAGCATACCGTTAGAATCTACACCACGTAATTTCGATGGTTTAATAAGTAATCCACTCGGCATCATCGCTCCACTAAGAGCTACTACGACTTTTTGTCCAGCTTCTACATTAGGTGCTCCACAAACAATTTGTAAAGTTTCTTCTCCAACATTAACTGTTGTTACTTTCAGTTTATCTGCATCTGGATGCTTTTCACAAGTAAGAACTTCCCCTACTACGAAGTAATCATCGTTATTACCCTCTAAATCTATTTTGATACCATTCTTTTCTAGACGTTTGCTCAAAATCTCTTTTTGTTCATCAGATAATTCGATACTTCCTTCGCCTTCTAGTTTCAAATTTTCAACATTAAAAATATTTAATCCTACTAATACTCCATTATTATCCTTAATAAGAGTGATATTTTTCTTATCTTCATAAGTAACCTCTTCATTATTTTGAATAGTAATTAATAATGTTTCTCCTAGCATTTTCTTATTGTAAAAAAATAACATAATCGTTCTCCTATACTATTTTAAATTTTAGTCGCTTTATTCAACAAAAATAAAATAACTTTCTAATTTTTCTCCATCATATTTGAAGGTAATTGTTGTTATCGGTACTGTACCTTCTGTAAAGAAATGAACCATCATTTTTTGCAGAATTTCCAGCCCTTTTTTATTTTTTATATCCGCTATAATAAGAACATCCTGATGAGGTAAGCCTAAATAATATGACTCTCCAATTTTTTTATAAAAATAATCTAAAATATTTTTATCAATAACTCGTGCTCCATCATAACCATCTTTAGCATTTAGAAAATAAAATTTATTTCCTTCTACTTCATCTAGATTATATTTTAGCGGCAAGTTCTCTAGATTTCTTTTAGCAAATTCAAAAACTTCATCTAATGATAACGAAAGTTTCTCTAGAAAAGTCTTATCTAGAAGCTTATACCCTTTTCCAAAATCATAAGCTAGATAAATATCCGTCTCATTTGTATGCGGATATTTTACAAGATGTTGCTTGTTATCTTTATTAAATCCTGTTGAGCGAACAACGGGATAAACCTTATCTACCAACTCTTCTTTTGTAATATCGTCTAAAGATACATTATCTTGAGCTGTAAAATTATTCACAATATAATAAATAAATTCTTCTACCTTTGTATCACTTTTTTCACTTTTTTTGTCGCCTAGCTTCCTTATAAAGCTATCTATATCAATCTTTGCTCGGCGATTATTATATTCTAAAATAAATATACTATTATCTTTTTCTCGTCTTTCGTGAATTTTTAAAGTAGGTAATTTTTCTATAATTTTTTCAAAAATACCATCTCTTGTATAAGACATATTTCCTCCTATTGTGTATAATATGGCAATTTAATTATACCATATATCTTTATATTCTAGCAATACCAATAAGCTATTTGAAGCTCTACTATAAAAATATTTTATCTATTTTTATTTGCACCTTTATTTTTCTTTTGTTATAATTTAGATATTATTTTATAAGGAGACTATAATGGCAACAAATGAAGAAAACAAAAGATTAGAGTTGCTAACTAAATATACTAATTGGATAAAAAAAAGCAAACTAAAACTTTTAATCGTTTTTATTATCTATTGCACTGTTTTACTGCTAAACTTTTTATTGTTTAAAAACCATCGTATCTTCACTACTGCAAGCTTACTTATGTTTACTTACGTTATTTATGTAGGCTCACTAATTTGGTTTATAAATAATAAACTAATCGCTAAAATTGACAGTGTTGATTTCAAAATAAAATAAGAGTATAATCTAGTTTTTTAAAATCATATCGAAAACACTCGATAAAATTGAAATTCTATTTTATACTCTTATTTTTTTATTTTTATTGCTCAAAAAATTTTCTTAAATACGCTAAAAAAACTTACACAAAAAAATTTTTTGTGCTATAATCGTTAGTATTCTCAAAAAAGAAAGGAGTCGTAATGACAAATAGAAAAAATTCAAAATTGTTCCTAGTTTTATTTTTAGGAACTCTATCGGCATTTGGGCCATTCGTTACAGATTTATATTTACCAGCTTTACCATTTATGGGAGAGTATTTTGGAGCTAGTACCTCTACGGTTCAACTTACACTTACAGGAAGTATGGTTGGACTTGCTTTAGGGCAGTTACTTATCGGGCCTATTAGCGATAAATATGGAAGAAAAAAACCACTATTAATCAGCCTTATTGTTTATTTAATCAGCACAGTTGCCATTATTTTTTCACCTAATATATATTTAATGGCAATCCTTAGACTTATCCAAGGGCTTGCATCTGCTGGAGCTTTAGTTATCTCAAGAGCTGTTTCTACCGATCTTTATAGAGGTCGAGAAATGGCAGAATTTTTTGCATTACTTATGGCAGTAAATGGACTTGCTCCAATTTTATCACCTATTGTTGGTAGTCTATTGCTTCAATTTGCCGATTGGCGCGGAATTTTCGTGACTTTAGCACTTATAGGTTTACCTTTGATTATAGCATCAGTAAAATTTAATGAATCGTTAAAAAAAGAAAAACGCCTCGATGTTCCTGTCTTAAAAACATATTCTTCTATTATAGGAGTATCTAAGAACAAACTATTTTTTATTCTTGTTATGATTCAAGGTTTAGCTATGTCAGCTATGTTTGCTTATATTGCTGCATCTCCATTTATCCTACAAGTTCATTATAGTTTATCTTCATTTGCATATAGCCTATGCTTTGGTCTTAATGGTTTTGCATTAGTGTTAGGAAGTAGAAGTACTACAAAATTTAGAGAAAAAACAAGTATGACTCTAGGATTATCTATTATGCTTTTAGTTAGTATTTATTTAGCAGTTGTTCTTACTCTAACATTGCCATTTATTTTTGTTGAGATTGGTTTCTTTTTACTTCTTTTAGGACTAGGCTTTATCTTACCTGTAGGTGGGGCTCTAGCTATGAATCTAGAACGTGAGCGCGCCGGAAGTGCTTCTGCCTTATCAGGTTTTGTTCCATTCTTCTTAGGTGGTGTTGTCTCTCCACTAGTTGGACTTGGTAATATTTTCTATTCTAGTGCATTGGCTATGTTTATATGTTCAGCCACAGCATTCTTCCTATATAAAGCAATTGAGAAAAAAATATAAAGTAAAAAATCTCTTAGAATTTGTGGTTTCCTTATTAGCCACTTTCTAAGAGTTGTTTTTCTTACTATTGTATAAAAAAACTCTCGAAAAAATTTCCGAGAGTTTTTATTTTATATTACATTCCCCAAGCAGATAAGCCTTGTGCTTGATATGCACGAGTTGCTGCATTGATTTGATCTTCAACTGTTGCTGTAGATCCCCATCCTGGCATTGTTTGGAATAATCCACTTGCTCCTGATGCATTTCTTGCACCTGGTTGACCATTTGATTCACGAGCAATGATGTATTCCCAAGTAGATGCTGGTACTCCTGTACGACGAGCCATTTCTTGAGCTGCAGCTGCACCTGTTGCTCCAGCAGTATTTCCATTTGCTAATGCTACTGTTCCACCTGCTGTTTTCACCATTTGGCTAGCTGGACGTTGTTTAGTTCCAACAACTACTACTTTTGCTGTTGCTTCTGTTAAAACTTTTTCAGAAACAACTGTTTTAGATACTTCTTTTCCATTTTCTCTTACTACGTTGTAAGTAACTTCTTTTTCTCCGTCTTTACCTTCAACTTTAGTAACTTTTTCGTCTACATATTTAGTATCGTCTTTTTCTTCTTTAGTTTCGAATTTTACAGCTTCTTTTTTTGTTTCTGTAGTTGTACTATTTCTTGTGATTTTAATAGTATCTACTTCTGCTACTTCGCTGCTTAATTCTGGAGTTACTTTATCTTGATCTCCTAAAGTAATATTAAGCTCTTTTAGAATATCTTCTACTTTTCTATAAGTAGTTTTTCTTGTTGTTGTAGTTTCTCCATCAACTATAGTAATTTCACGCGCTCTGTAGATATTAATAGTTTCTCCGCCTTTAACTTTTGTATCAAGACCTGGCTCGATTCTATCGTCTGCACTAAAAGGAATGTTATTAGCGATAAGCACTTCTCTTACAGTTCCTTTTTTAGTTTTTAATTCGATGCGTGTATTATCCATATTTACGGCAAAAGCTGATTTTCCTGTGTACTCTTCTGCTATCATAAATGCCCCTGATAATAATACTCCTGATGTAGCCGCTGCTACTAAAATTTTTCCTAATTTCATTGTTATTAATCAATCTCCTTTTTATTTATTCTAAACAACTCACATGCATTATTAAATGTTTGTTTTGTTAGTTGTTCATAAGTCATCTCTCTTAAGTCTGCTATTTCTTGTGCAACATAATGCACATATGCAGGTTCGTTTCTTTTACCTCTATATGGTGTTGGTGTTAAATATGGACAATCTGTCTCTATTAAAAGTTTATCCAATGGACAAGCTTTTGCTACTTCTTTAGGTGTCTTAGCATTTTTAAATGTTACTGGACCTCCTAACGAGATGTAGAAGTCTTCTTTTAACATAATCTTCATACTTTCTACTGAACCTGAAAAACTATGCATTATTCCACCAACTTCACTAGCTTTTTCTTCTTGAAGGATTTTTATAGTATCTTCCATCGCATCTCTTGTATGAATTACGATTGGTTTATTTACTTCTTTTGCTAGCTGTATTTGTTTTCTAAATACTTCCTTTTGAATATCTTTTGGACTTTTATCCCAATGATAATCCAAGCCAATCTCTCCGATTGCAACTACTTTATCATTTGTCAATGCGATATTTTTTATCATTTCATACTTTTCTTCTGTAAAATCTATCGCTTCAACTGGATGCCAACCCACTGTTAAATATAAAAAGTCATATTTAGCTGTGATTTCTAGCGCTTTTTCTATACTTTTATCATCGAAGCCTACTATATTTATTAGTTTTACGCCCGCTTCTTTTGCGCGCTCTATAGTTTCTTCTAAGTCATCTAAATAAGCATCATCATTTAAATGCGCGTGTGTATCAAATAACATATTACGCCTCCTTCACTTCTAAGATTATAACAAAAAAAAATTTCAGTAGAATATCTAAACTATTTCAATTCCATTACAATCCTCTTTCAATTCATAAAAAAACCACTTGAAAACGCTGTAAAATCAATGTTTTCTGTGAATAAGCAAGAAGTATTTACTATAAAATATACTATTAATTTATTTAATTAAACCAACATTTTAATTATTATTTCAATAAGTCTATTCTAAAAACCATAAAAAAATTGGTCTTCATTAATTAATATACTAACAAGTTTGTAAATAATTCATGTGGCTGTCCCATAAAGTAAATTTGCATAGCAAATATCTTATATGATATAATTCTTATGAGCCGCTATAGTTAAATGGCATAATAGAGCAATGGTAATGCTCCGTTCCCAGTTCAATTCTGGGTAGCGGCATAAAAAAATAGTTTTTAGTAAAAATTTACTAAAAACTATTTTTATTTTATTCTGCTTTAATATCGACTATTTTTGCATCTATAAGATTTTCCAATATTTCTGGTTTAACTTCTACTTGATGCCCTACTTTCCCCGCTGAAACAATAATTGTTTCAACTTCACGACATCTATCGTCTACAAATGTTGGAAAAAGTTTTTTCATAGCAAATGGCGAGCAGCCACCTTTTACATAACCAGTGATTTTTGTTAAATCTTTTAGTGGCAGCATCGATAAACTTTTTAATCCAGCTGCTTTTGCTAGTTTTTTGAAGTTAATGTTATCTTCACTCATCAGCACACCTACTACGTAATTTCCTTTACCATCTGTCGTCATAATTGTTTTAAAAACTTGATTGTGATTACGACCAATTATATCAGCAACTCCAACACCAGTCTTTGCGGCGTCACTCGTTGCGTCAAATTCAAAGTGGGTATATTCTACATTATTATCATCCAAAAATCTCATAGCATTTGTTTTCATTTCTTTTTTCTTAACCATACTTTTACCTCATTATATTACCTTTACACGAATTTTATCAATTATTTATAAACTATATTTTACTCCAAACTAATATATGTGTCAAAAACTTATTGCTAGACTCTTCTTAATTTTATACTAACCTATCCCCCTTCTTATCTTTTCTTCTATAATAATATGTAAAAAAGCGAAAACTCAAAAATAGAATTTCCGCCTTTCTTATATATACTCAAACTTAAGATGATTTCAGATATAAACTTATTAATATTTCATATGCAGCCCGATAAGTTATATTACTTAATGTTCTATATTACTTATCTCCCCAAACTTCTTGTGCAATTTCGCTAATTAGTGCAATTTTTTTCCATTGATCTTCTTCTGTTAAAATATTTCCTTCTTCTGTAGAAGCAAATCCACATTGCGTACTTAAGTAAATATTTTCTAATGGTACATATTCACTTGCTTCACGAATACGCGCGATTACCTCGTCTTTATTTTCTAACTTTCCTGATTTTGAAGTAAGTAGTCCTAAAACAACCTTCTTATCTTTTCCTACTTTTGCTAGTGGTTTAAAATCTCCTGCACGGTCTGTATCGTATTCTAGGTAGTAAGCATTAACGTTCTCTTCACCAAATAACGTGTCAGCCACGCTGTCATAACCGCCAGAACTAGCCCATGTTGAGTGATAGTTTCCACGACAAATATGAGTATTTACCACTAAGTCTTCTGGAAGATCTGTTAAAATCCCATTATTAAGGGTAATAAATTCTTTTTTGAATGTTTCACGGATTCCTTCTGGATCAAAGCCACTTCCTTCTGCAATTAATTTAATTAATCTATCGTCAACAATTGCTCCCCAAGTACAGTCATCAAGTTGAATTACACGACATCCTGCATCATAATGCTCTTTAATTACTTGTTTGTATGCAGCAATAATATCCGCGAATAATTCTTCTTTATTTGGATAAATGCTGTTTGTTTGAGCGATATGTTCTTCATCACGAATTAATTCAAAATAAAACTGTGCTGGTGCTGGAATAGTTTGCTTAACTTCTGCTCTATCACCTACCAAATCACGTAAAAACTTATAATGTTCTACAAATGGGTGATTTTCTCCAGAAATTTTTCCAACTACATCAGCTGAGTCTGGTTTTGTAGTTTCATCATGGAACTGATAACCAACTTTTGCCTGAGTATGTTCTACTCCATTCAACCCCCAGAAGAAATCAAGATGCCAGTATGCACGACGAAACTCTCCATCTGTTACTCCTTTTAAGCCGTTGACTATTTGCTTTTCAACTAATTCTGTAATTGTTTTATCTTCTACTTTTGTTAATTCTTCTTGAGTAATTTCACCAGCTGCAAACTTAGCTCGTGCCTCTACTAATTCTTTTGGTCTTAAAAATGATCCAACATGATCTACTCTATATGGTGCTTTTCCTACTAATTTATTTTGACAATTTTTACACATAATTTTTTCCTCTCTAATCCTAATTTTTTTACTTCATAAAACTTTTGCTTCTAACTTCTTTACTTTCTTAACTTCTATATTTTATAAACTTCTTACTTCTAACTTTCTTAACTTCTATGTTTTATAAACTTCTTTACTTTTTCTATAAAAGGCCTTTATTTTTCTTCTTCTGGTAGTATTGCTACTACACGAGCTGGAGATCCAGTCGCTTCTGTCCAGTTTGGATAAGCTACTGAAATCAATGCACCAGTTGCTGGTACCTGGTCAAGATTTGCAAGAACCTCTACTTGATAAATATCTTGTTCCAATAAATAATACTCATTTACTAAACCTTCTGCCGCAGCACTCACTCCAGAATCAGTATCCAAAGTCTCATGTCCAACTGCTTTAACTTTTCTTTCTTTAATTAAAAATTCTAATGCTTCTCGAGACCACCCTGGTGTATGTTGCACTTCATTTTCATCAAGGTTTCTTATTTCATCATAGTTAGGCCAACGCTTAGACCAATCACTACGGAATGCTATAAACGATTCCGGAATAATCTCCCCATATTTTTCTTCAAAATCAAGAATATCTTGTTTAGTGATTTCATAATCATTGTTACCAGCTACTTCAGCACTCTTATCAATAACATATAAAGGTAATAACAAATCCTTTAATTCAATCTCATCAAGCCATCTTCCACCTTCTACAAAGTGGATAGGGGCATCTATATGCGTTCCATATTGACCAACTACTGAAAATTTTTGGACATAAAATCCATCTTTCAGTGTAAATAATGTTTCTTTTTCTAATGCTGGTAATGCTGGAAACTTCGGAGAGTTTTCATCAATCTTATGGCTTAAGTCCACCCATTTTTTAGATTTTAACGTTTTATAAATACTTAATAATTCTGACATTGTTTTTTCCTCCAATATTTATATAAAAGTCTAAGTTAATTCTCCTTTTGATTATTTTGAGAAATAAAAAAGTCCTCACAGAAGCTACGCTTCTGCAAGGACGTCTAATCATTTACGTGTTACCACCTTACTTTATGATATTCTCACAAATATCAACTCAAAAAGTACGCATCAAATTTGATGTTATACCCTGAAGCTATAACGGGCTCACCCGTAAAGGTCTAATTATTCGACCATTAACACTCAAAGACCATTTTCAAAGTTTCCAATACAATCTCTTTTCACCACCCGAGACTCTCTTTACCATCTTTCACTTTTACTTATCTTATCGACGTGTGAATCATTAACTTGTGATTAAGTATACCAACTTTTAAAAATAATGTCAATACTTTTCTGAAAATAAAATTTGTTTTTTGATAAAATATTTTTATCTTATAATTTTATAGTTCGTTTTTTCGTTATATTGTTTGAAAATAACAATCTAATAGTTTCTCTAAAATGAAAAAATCGGACTTTTTTCATGGAGGACAATTGTCTTTTGCGAATGATTAAGAGCGAAAATTATTTTAAACATTTTGCTTATTTTTATCTTTAGCTAGAAATTCTTCTTTATCGCTATAAAATAATTCTTTAACAATCTCTTTTTAAACTACAACCTTTACCCATTTAACCCACCAAATTCTATTTCATAATCACTATCTATTTCTATACAAGCTAAATGACCTAATAGATAATCAGGCTCTGCTTCCAAATCTAACATTATACTCCAATCTTTCTCATTTGAAAATAAAGATACATTATTAATAAACAACGCACTAATAAAGTCCTCTTCATCAATTTCACACTCAGCATCAAATTCACCATCTTCTATCATATCATTAATTACTTCTATATAATGGCTATTTTCCTCCATAAATGCGTCTATAATTTTATCTTTGTTTTCATCAATCCACTGAATTTTATCTTGTACAAATGAGACAATTTTTTCTTGGTTTTCTTGTGAATCTACAAAAATTGTTACTTCCTCTCCCCAAACGCATAATTTACCTTCATATTCGTTTTCACCCGTTAAAGTAAATTCATTATTATCTATCATAAATTTTGTCATACAATATCTCTCCTAGTTTAATCCTAACTTCAAAATCTTGCTAATTCAAGCTCCATGGTCTCTTTTTTAGCATTTAGTTTATCTTCATCTTTTTTCCATTAACTGACTTCTTAGAAAGTATCTGATGTTTCTTTTACTTTCTCTTTAGTGGTGTTATTAATTATTTTACTTCTACAAACTAATAGTTATCATTAGTTTTTCTTTTTTGAATATAATCCCATCATAATTAGCATAATAGAAGATATTAGTCCAGCTTTTATACCAGAAAAAACAATATTATCAAATCTCATTTTTTTAAATCCAAAAAACAACTACTCCCATAAATGACATTGATATAGTCAACAGGATTATGAGAATCAAACTTCTTAGCTATTTCACAAAATCCACCTCAACATAACAAACAACTATATTACATGAATGATCAATAGAAAAAATTTTCCGATAATTTTTATGCTGCACTTTTATCAAACTTGAATTCTTATAAATTCTAGATTAGTTTTGTCATCATGTAGTCCACATCTATAACTATATAATTTCTTCTAAATTTTCTATAATATTTTTCAAGTTTTTTTCTACGTTATCTATACTACTACCTACACTATATAATAACATATTCAGAGACTCTTCAAAGTGTTTAGGAAGAATCTTAGCATGTTCTTTAGCATACGAAATCATTCTCTTTTCCCCCGGATGAGTAAGTTCATTTATCGCAAAGATAATATCAAAATAAGATTCTATAAATGCTGCAATACGGTGATTTACACTCACAAAATCTCCACGATTAAATGCTTTTAAAATCTGCTTATCATAAGAAGGTAAATTTCCTGTTAATAAACGGAAATTTTTTGAAATAATATTTTCTTTTAACTGCTTGGGAAACGGAACGGCAAATCTTTCTTGTATTCTAGAAAACTCTTTATAAGGATCATAAAGAATTTTACTATTTTTCAAATTATGCCAAAAGCATGTTGTATATCCGTTACCCGCATGATGTTTTTCCACAATATTTTCTATATTATTCTCAAAATCATTTATATTTCTATAAATAATATCTATATCTATTCCGTCAGATAAAGTACAATCATCTTCACATTCCCAAAATTGATTATTTAACTCAATATAAGAACAATATTTATCTAAAATTAATTTTCTAACATCTTTGTCGGGAATGCTTGTACAGTAAATATATAGGTCATAATCAGAACTTTTATCATAGTTATTACTACTTCTAGAACCTCCTAATACTATTGCTGTTACCTCTGGTAATTTAGTAAATTCCAACCAAAGTTTATCAAATACTACCATTTTATTATCCTTTCTTCATTAATAAATATATTAACAAAATTTTTATTACACTTTATTATAACATATATCTACATTTGAATATTCACAAACTTTTAACTATTATTTGGAATTTATTAAAAATGTAATAATTGTATGTTTGTAAATAATACATAATAATATTAATGTTTCTAAAATCATAGGAAGATTATTATGTTCTAAATTTATGCGTATTTCATAATCTTCTCACATATTAAAAACCGTTATCCATCCTTATTAGACTTTTCCACTATCTAATAAACTCTCAATCATAACTTCTAGCAAATTTTCTGGACTAATAATAAATCCCTCAGATGTAATTTTTTCATTAAAATACTTTACGGATCTATCATGATTTAGAAATTTATTAAAACAAAGATACTGCTCAATTTCATCAAGTAAAAAAGCACTTTGTTTCAAAGACTCTTCATTAAAGCCATTTGCATAGTGAATACTTTTCATAATACGTTTTATCTTTGTTTTAGGATATTCTTTTTTTAATTTATCTCTTAAGAAAACTACAGCAGTATAAAAACTGCTTTTGTCGAAACCAGCAACATTAGTTTCAATAATATTCTCATTGTATAAATGTTCTATCAGTTCTATTAACCGTTGTTTTAACCCCACCTTAATCTTTTCACCCATTTTTCTTACTCCTTTAAATAAAATTTTAATTAATTTTTATTATTTCGTTATTTCTAAAATTTTTACACAAACACCTAAGAAAGTTTTGGTCCATATTCAGAAACAAAGTTATCTTTTTCTTCTTTCAATTCTCTTTTTAATTGAAGATATGTTTTTAAGTTGATTTTCCCTTCTTCCTTTTGATTTTCAAGCTCATATTCTTTTGAGGTAATACTTGAATAAGAAATCAATATATCAAACGGAATATCTTCATTAATCTCTGCTATTTGTAAATAATCCATAACAACATTAAACTCCAAATCAAACATTAAAGTTTCTAAAGTTATAGGTGAAAAATAATGTTCTAATTTATTTTTTCCTACCAGTGTTTCTAAGTTTCCCCAATCCTCATTCTTAAGTAAAACAAAACCTAAAGTATCACTTCCAAGGCTTAATGTACAAAGTCTTATCGAAAAATTATCTCTGATAATTTCGTTAACCCATTTTATCGTTGTGTCTCTATCCATTTCTTCTTGGTATGGTATTTTTATCGATTTGTCTTTATAATCTAAAACAATATCATCTCCGTATTCTTTACCATTATTCTCAAACTTAACAGTAATTTTATTTTCTATTTTCTCATTAAAATAATTTATAACATCCTCGTCATATTCTCTCCAGTCAATCCAAATAATTGAATCACTTTCTAATAACGAGTCCACTTCATTTGTATCTTCTAAAAATTGTTTTAATTCTAAATACGTTTTTTCCATAGTATTTTACTGTTCCTCTATTTATATCATTTTTCCTAAATAGTAAACATTCATAATGCAATCTACATAAACATCCTCATTCCATAACCATCCTTGAAATACAGCTCTACCCCAATTATATATTTCAACAATTACTTCAAATTCACTATCTTTGTACTTATCTTGATATTCTTCTAAATAAATAGATTCCCCTGAAAACTTTTCCCTTATTGTGTCATCAAATACTAGAAAATCAACATCATCTATATCTACTTTCTCGAAAATAATCTTCGCTTTATGAGTATTTTCTGATTTATCTTCATTGTAAGAAAAAATATAATCAAAGTATAATATTAAATTGCCATTTATATGTTCCATTTTTAATATTTTTTCATCATGTAATGAGTACTCAAAATATTCTCCAAAGCTTCTTTCTATTCTCATTATAGCTCTCCTCTGTATGTGGTTATTAAAATACAAATAGTATTGCTTATTTTTATGATTGTCACGTTTCTCTTCTTTTTTTGATTATATCAAATCCGATTACAGCGTTCAATAATAACTAAGATACTGTATTTTTTTGTATTAATATTATGTAAATATAAAATTCATAACAAATATAAAAAATAAAGGAACTTTGTTACAAGCTCCTTTTTATAAAATATAACAATATAGATAATTCTATTTTTCTTCATCAATTGAATTTAACAAAGAGTCTATTTTTGTTGATGATTTCATAATTCAAAATTTATTATTCTCCAAGGTATTTGATATATATTTGACATGGATTCCATTCATCCCATAGAGTAGGAAAACATTCCAATTCTTTATAGCCCATCGCTATATAAAACTTATTGGTAATATCATACTCTTTGTAGCAACCTGTCTTAACTGTTTTCACCTGTGAGTATGTATATCCTAATTTTTTAGCCAAGATTTCAAATGCAGTGTTCAATTTTAATCCAATACCCATTCTATGAAATTTCTTCTTAACACCCATAACAAAAATATCTGCACAATCCTTACTCGTTGCATTTAAAACAATATAACCTGCAACTTCGTCATTCGCATAACAAGCCAATAATGGTTTATCTTGCGAATATATAATATAATTCTCTGTGCTCTCAGGAAGTCCAAACCATTCTGGTAAATCATAAAGTACTTCCTTGGATACCTTTTCTTTTTCTCTTTTATCTATAACTTCTTTAATTTCTATTTTCATCTTTTCCTCAATAAATTCTAATTTATTTATCCATTCTTATTGTATCATAAAAAATGGTTCTATAATAAATACGGTTGATAAAAAAATCAACCGTATTTAAATTTTATAAGAACATAGAAAAGAATGTAAGATTCCTATATAATTTAAGTGCATACAAAATCGAAAGGAACTTTACATTCATATGCCTAATTATAACAAATATCATAAGATAACTCTACAAATAACCGATGAAAATATAAATATTCTAGATAAAATAAATCAAGTAAAAATTAATAACCAAATATATCTTATTTATTATGGTGTACTGTCACATTCGCCTAAAACTTGTCCTCATTGTAATCAAAATTCTCCATGCCTTATAAGAAAAAATGGTCATAGAAGAGTAATGCTTAAAATGTCTTTTATCTCTGATAAACCTGTCATTCTTTTCCTAGATAAGCAACGTTTTATATGTAAAGTCTGTAATAAATCCTTTGTAACTCAGACTACCGAAGTTAGAAAATATTCTAATACTTCTAAAAATTTAAGAGCTGGTATAATTAAAAAACTTTCTAAAGAATTAACTATGAAACAAATAGCCAAATCCTACGCTATCTCTACTAATACTGTATGGAGAGTACAATGTGAACTCTCTAAAACTCTGGATAGACCTAAATCTTTACCTACATACATGTGCTTCGATGAGCTTTCATCTACTTCTGATAGTGTGAGTAATATGAGTTTTGTCTATTCTGATGCATTGACCCATCAAATACAAAACATACTTCAAGGTAGAACAAATAATATTATAAAAATTACTTTTTGTACTATTCTTACAAAGAACGTTGTGATGTTAAAGCTATAGTCATTGATATGAATTCGGGTTATAAGTGTCTTATTAGGGAACTTTTCCCTAACGCGAAAATCATTGTGGATAGATTCCATATTGTTCAATTAGTTAATATAGCTTTTAATAAATATAGAATATCATATATGAACAGTATTAAAGACAAAGATAAAGTCTTATACAGACAATTAAAACACTATTGGAAAAATCTTCTTATGAAGTACGATGAGCTAGATAACTCTACTTATAAGAAATTCAAACATTTTAAGTATATTACTACAGAAGATAATATTGTGAACTATCTGATTAAACAAGATTCTGCGCTTTATAAATGTTATTGGCTTGTTCAAGAGCTTAGAGAGGTGCTTGAACAAGATGATTTTAATAAGTTTAATACTTTGATGAATGATAAACCTACTTTACCTAGATATATGTTTACGGCTATTAAAACTCTTAGAAAATATAAAAGACAGATTAAAAATACTATGTATTATAATGGATTATCAAATGGCCCTTTGGAGGGGATTAATAATAAGATTAAAGTTATTAAGCGTATTTCTTATGGATATAGATCTTTTTGTAACTTTAGAGGTAAGATTCTTCTTGTTTTTAGTCTATTTTCTTCTAATACTAATAAAAAACCTAGATATTTTAAAAAAGAACGTTTAGCTATTCTTGATAAAAGGAAAGAATTAAAAGGAAAACGTAAGAATAAGAAAAAAGCTATACTATTTAACATAGCATAGCTCCTTCCTTATTTTTCTTCATCAACCGAATTTGACAAAGAACCAAAATTAAAACAAGCTTTCCTCTACTAATAACAGTAGCATAGAAAACTTGTTTATATCGCACTAATTTACTTTACTATTGAATATACATGAAGCATTTTTTAATAACAATAACAATCCCTATTTAACAACATAATTATATTTACTTATAATCTGTTCCCCATTCTTTGTATCTACGTTTTAGCAAATATATGAAAATAACCACTACTAACACACGCACTAAAACAATACGATAATCCATTCCGTATTTCACGGTTGCCTTAAATTGGACTTTGCCGTCAACAACTTGCATTTGTTTCTGATTAATTATGTCTCTAATCCTATCCATACTAATTTTATTTGAATTTGATAACAACTCATTTACCACATTTTTATCATTAATTTCAAACATCGTATTCTTCACGAGCTGATTATTACCCAAATCATCAAAATAATAATATTTTCCTTCTTTAGTCCAAACTGAACCAATTGTATGTAACCCAATATCTTTTATTTTTTCCCAACCATATTTTTTATCAAAATATACCACTTGTTAAGTATAATTCTACAATAAATTTCTTTTTTTGAAAGAATACTCTTTATTCTCATGTAACCGGTGTCGTACATCTTCTCCATACTTTTTATAATATTCAATAACTTTTCTAATAATACTCCTTTTTAAAATTTAAATTATGTATTCTATCATAAAAATACCAACACCCTAAAGTTGAAACTTTTAGTCTAACTTTAAGATGTCAGTTCAAAATGTATACTATTTTTTATTCAATTTCTTTATTGATTTACAATACTTGTTTCATAAATTTTAATTTATTTGTTCTAAAGCTTGATTTATATCAGCTACGATATCACGAATATCCTCTATACCTACAGACATTCTAATAAGATCTGGTGATACTCCAGCAGCCAATAACTCTTCATCATTCATCTGTCTATGTGTAGTAGACGCAGGATGAAGTACGCAAGTTCTTGTATCAGCCACATGAGTAACTATTGAAGCTAGTTTTAAAGAATCCATAAACTTAACTGCAGCTTCTCTTCCACCTACAACACCAAACGATATAACTCCACAAGATCCGTTTGGTAAGTACTTTTCTGCCAATTCATGCTGACTATCATTTTCTAGTCCTGAAAAGGAAATCCAAGATACTTTAGGATGACTCTCTAGGTGTTTAGCAAGCTCCAAAGCATTTTCAAAATGTCTTTCCATTCGTAAATGTAATGTTTCTAATCCAACGCCAAGATAAAATGAATTCTGTGGAGAAGGTATAGATCCTAAATCGCGCATCAGATTCGTTGTCATCTTTGTAATATATGCTGCTTTCCCAAAACTTTCAGTATAGACAATTCCATGATACGTTTCATCGGGAGTCGTTAATCCTGGGAATTTTTCACTATATTTTACCCAATCAAAGTTTCCTGAATCTACTACTACACCACCAACTGCATTTGCTGAACCATTCATATATTTTGAAGTTGAATGTGTAACAATATCAGCACCCCACTCAAAAGGTCTGCAGAAAATTGGAGTAGGGAAAGTATTATCAACTATTAATGGCACTCCATGTTTATGAGCTACATTTGCAAATTTTTCTATATCTAAAATGCTAAGTGACGGATTAGAAAGCGTTTCGCCAAAAACTAATTTTGTATTAGGTTGAAATTTTTCTTCTAACTCTTCTACTGAAATATCTGGTTCAACAAAAGTAGCTTCAATACCCATATCTTTCATAGTCTTAGCTATTAGGTTATATGTGCCACCATAGATAGCAGAAGAAGCTATAACATGATCCCCTGCCTTAGCTATATTTAATATGGCATAAAAATTAGCTGCTTGTCCTGATGATGTTAATATAGCTGCTACTCCACCTTCAAGTTGGCATATCTTGTTTGCTACTGCATCATTCGTAGGATTAGCCAGTCTTGTATAAAAGTAGCCAGAATCCTTTAGGTCGAATAAATCACCCATTTTTTGTGATGATTCATATTTATAAGTTGTAGATTGCACTATTGGAACAACTCTTGGTTCTCCATTTTTTGGTTCATATCCACCTTGTACACATATTGTATTTGTATTATAATTTGTCATTGATATTACTCCTTTTTTTAATTAATATATTTTTGTTTAATAAACTTTTTATTCAAATTGAGTCAGAGGTTCATTACCTTTTATTGCTCCCACTATAAACCCGAGTGTTGCAGGAAGAATCCATGCAAATCCAAGATCACTTAGAGGAAGTATATCAATAAAAGTTTTGATAACAGCTACATTTAAAACTGATAAAATTGCTTCTAAAATACTTACTACTAATGTAAATATAAGTGCATATCTAAAACTTTGTTTATTAGGTATATATTTACGAAAAATACCTAAAATCATTAAGACTATTAAACTTGGATATACTCCTTTATAAATTGGTGTGGCAAAGTATACAATTTTTTCAACACCAAGAATAGCAATTGTAGCCCCCAGAGCTGCAAAAACAAATGCCGCTAACTTATGCGGTATCTTTCCTTTTGAAAAATCATGGAAAAAGTTAGCTATAGATGTGATTTGTCCAATTGCAGTCGTTATACAGGCCAAAACTACAGCAATTGAGAAAAATAACATTCCTCCCTTGCCAAGAACTCTTTCAGCTATACCTAATAATAACTGACTTCTTTCCACATCTTCTGGATAATAACTACTTACTGACGCACCAAGGTATATTAGACCTACATAAATAACCGCCAACAAGATTAAAGCAATTATACCACAATATGCAGTAAGTTTATTTCTTTCTCCACTAGTACGATAACCTCTTCGAATAATATCTCCTATAAAAACAGTTCCTATAAGATAACTTACTATTAAATCTCCAGTTTGATACCCTTCTAACAATGAGTGAGTAAAAACTCCACTTTTTTGTGGAACTACCGGATGCCCTATTGGAGTAAGAATCCCTTTAATAATAATTCCTAATAGGACAACTACCAAAACAGGTGTTAAAAACTTTCCAACACTATTTACCATTTTATTTACATCTAATGAAAAATATAACGCTATGGCAAAATACCCTAGTATAAATACTATAATTGGTGTATTAGGTAAAAGAGCTTTAAATCCTAGCTCATACGCAACCGCACCTGTACGAGGTACAGATATATTCCCTGCAAATATCATTATAAATAATAGTAGAAATTTTGCAAAGTTTTTATGTATATCTCCAGTCATAGACTCAAGAGAACCACCATTTTTTGAAATTACATATAACCCCACAACTGGCATTAAAACTGCAGACACACAAAATCCTATTGATGCTAAAGACCATTGATTACCTGAAAGAAATCCTAATAATGGTGGAAATATCAAGTTTCCTGCACCAAAGTATGCACCAAATAGAGCTAACCCTACTATAAATATATCTTTCCTTTGTTTTTTCATCTACTTCTCCTTTGTATATAATATATTGTTGAAAAAATCAGAATTATAGAATATAATTAAAGTTTTACACTATGAATTAAAAAATAAAAAAATGCTCCCATCCATAAAGGACGAGAGCAAACTCACGCGTTACCACCTTAATTTATCTTTTTATCACTAAAAAGACCTTTTTGAGTACTATCTCATACTCATAATGCTATAACGGGCATCCCCGTCACTATCTTAATCTAAGTATATCGATCTCAATGTGAAGACTCCAAGGCCATATTCAAAAGTTTCTTTCTCATTTCTCTCACCAATTGAAATGTCTCTGTATTGATTGAATAACTTTCTACTCTTCTTTTCAACGTCTTGATATACATTATAAAAAGGAACATCCTTTTTGTCAATACAAAAACAAAAAATTTATAAAAATTTTCTAATTTTTTATGTTTTTTTACTGTATAATACAATCATGAACACTATATACTTTATGAGAAAAACTCCATTATGTCTCACAAATCAATACGATATAACATTTATATTGTAATCCAAACATGATATAATAACGGTAAATAAAGATTTTTAATAAATTAACAAACAAATAGTGTGTTTTATTGACTTAAAATTGTCAAATTCGTATATAAATAGAAAAAAAGATAATTGATACTATAGAGTCCTATAATCTTATAGGGAAAGCAATAGTAGGTGACTTATTATGTCAAAAAAAGATTCAAAAGAACAGCAAAAATTATGTAATTTATGTTTAGGAGGAAAGAAATATTTATACCCTTAAATACCGGTTATATTGATGAAAGAGTCAGTTATATTAGGAAATATGTGGTAAATACCTATTTTTATACAGCCGTTTTTTTCAACCATATTTATTATAATATTAATTTTCGCAAACCTAGAAAAACTAGCATGCCTTATATAATTGAATATTAAACACTAAATTATT